>Ga0209487_1003101_pt1 | contig 13171 bp, 12 predicted proteins | sample Poulit2012_FD_187524 | JGI IMG/M metagenome (GOLD analysis project Ga0209487, IMG submission 187524) | Agricultural soil microbial communities from Georgia to study Nitrogen management - Poultry litter 2012 (SPAdes) (version 2) | ecosystem: Environmental > Terrestrial > Soil > Agricultural land... | reverse complement strand
ATTTCATTAAAGTCGAAGAACGTTTGAAGGACATAGGTGTAAAAGTGAAATATCGAGAAGACTTCCTAAATGGTGGAACTTATGAAGAAATTGAACAATGGATGAAGTCTGATCAAGCAATCGCAATCTATTGTTCTGAAGAGGAAAGTGATCTGCGCGAACGCGCAATTGAACTGAATATAAATGTCATGTCTGCAGAAGAAACAGTACGTGCCTTCTCTATGATGACAAACTTGCAACTTGGAATAAATGCAATCCAACAATTAGAAAAAGCATATCAAAAGGAAGTGGTGTACCAATGAATTATCCCGTAGGGTTACAAGACATGAAAAACAAATTACAAGGTAAAGACTTTTTAAGAATAGCTGATTTTACAAAAGCACAATTAATGGATCTAATTAATTTGGCAATTAAATTAAAAAACAAGCAAAAGTTAGGGGAACCCCATCGCTATTTAGAAGGAAAAACGTTAGCAATGATTTTTGAGAAATCATCAACTCGGACGCGTGTATCTTTTGAAACAGGTATGTTTCAATTAGGTGGAGCAGCTCAGTTTTTGAGTAAAGATGATATGCAGTTAGGAAATGGGGAGACGATCGCTGATACGGCGAAGGTATTATCTCGCTATGTAGATGCCATTATGATTCGTACTTTTGGACACGATATTGTTGAAGAATTGGCTGAAAATGCAGATATTCCTGTTATCAATGGATTAACTGATGATGCTCATCCATGCCAAGTGTTAGCTGATTTAATGACAATTTATGAAAAACATGGCACATTTGAAGGCCTAAAATTTGCTTTTGTTGGGGATGGAAACAATATGACTCATTCATTAATTATGGGGTGTGCCATTATGGGGATGGATTGTTATGTTGCGATTTCAAAAGGAAATGAAGTGAAAGGTAAATATTTAGAATTAGCGAAGGAAAAAGCCGCTATTTCAGGAGCGAAAATTATTCAAACCTACGACCCTAAAGAAGCGGTAGAAAATGCGGATATTATTTATACTGATGTGTGGGCAAGTATGGGATGGGAAGGTAATATGGCAGAACGAATCGAAGCATTTTCCGATTATCAAGTAAATGAAAAGCTTGTTGCTAAAGCGAAAGATGATTATTTATTTATGCACTGCCTTCCAGCTAAACGCGGAGAAGAAGTAACAAATGAAGTTATTGACAGTAAAAATTCTATTGTCTTCGATCAAGCGGAGAATCGTCTTCATGCTCAAAAGGCGATTTTATGTTCGTTGATTTATTAATATAAATATTTACTTTATCGTCACTTGCGCACTAAATAAAAATGGGCAAAATATGAGCAAAATTTATATACAGCAACATTTTATACTGAGAATTGCTTTAATATAAAATAAACCCCCACAAACCAGCCGGTCTGGTTTGTGGGGGTTTAAATTTTGAAAAAATAGTAGGTAACCAAATGTAGTGTTATAAAACAGTGTGATGAATAGTGTGTAAGTAACTATTGAACTAATATTAATAATTGATGTTGACATTTTTAATGATATGTTGTAATATATTTTCTAAACCAAACCGTTCGCTTTTATGACCGGTCGTACTGGATTGGAAAGGTTGTTTGAAAAATGTTATACAAGAATATTAAAAAACAAATTTTAGACGATGTATACAAGTTGAAACCAAATCAGAGAATACCGTCGAGAGTAGAATTAGTAAGCCGGTTTGGTGTTACCAGAACTACTATTGAAAGAGCAATTTCAGAATTGGTTGGCGAGGGTTACTTATATACAAAGGGTGGAAGTGGTACTTTTGTATCTGACTTACAGGCAATCAGGCAAAGAAATAGTCAATCCTCCCAGTGGGGCGTGATTTTGCCGAACATTTTGCATGATACTTATCCTGGAATTTTAAGAGGGATCGAAGATGTAGCAAGTATTAATAATATCAATATTCATGTTGGAAATACTGATAACAACCCAGATAAACAAAAACAATATATTAAGAATATGATTAATAATAGTGTTGATGGATTAATTATAGTTCCGTCAATTATCGAAGATAGGGATATAAGTGTTTTTAATGAAGTGAAAGACAATGAAATCCCAATAGTTGCATGTAACAGGAGTATTTCTGGATTTGAATGTCCAAAAGTATTATCGAATAACTATCATGGGGGGTATCTTGCAACAAGGCATCTATTGCAACAAGGTTATAAAAAAATAGGATTTGTTGCTGGTATAAGCTACTCCTTATCAATTGAGAGGTATAAAGGGTATTTAACGGCATTATCGGAGATGGGAGTAACTATTAACGAAGATCATGTTCATTTTGAAGAATATTCTTCAACTGCTGTCCAGTTTGATAAAGTCAATAAGATTGGTTATAAGGTTGTGAAAGATATGTTATTGAACCAGGATAAACCAGAAGCCTTTTTCTGTTTTGATGACCTAATTGCACAAGGTGCCTATTATGCTATTAATGATTCCAATCTAGCTGTAGGAAGTGATATAGGTCTAGTGGGATATAACTATAATCGCTACATATGTGAAAGTTTACCAGGTGAGTTAACATCTATTGATTTTAAAGCATATGAGATAGGAAAAGCTGCTGCAAACATTCTTTTAGATGCCAGTTCTAAAGTAGGTATTTCAAATAGTAAAACATTTGTGATACAACCTGAATTACAAATAGGCGGAAGTAGTAAGGGGAAAACAAGTAACAAACATAGTGCACTGAAGAATTAAAAATGTAATTCCATATCTTTAAGGGGGGCGATGCCTTTGTAAAGATGAAAGGATTAATCTTTAATAGTTTCCGTAGTTGGGGTTTGATAGAAATATATACAGACTCTATTAAGGTTTAGTGTTACGCGTTGCTGAATTATTGTTATTAATTACTAGACAAATAAGAAAGAAGGGGTTCTTAAAATGAAAAGGATTACAACAAAGCTTTTTGGTGTTTTATTACTTATGTTAATGTTATTAGCAGCATGTGGAGGTGAAAGTCCGGAATCATCTACAAATTCAAATGATACTGACGAAAATTCTACTGAGGCAAATGCTTCTGATGAAAAAGCCAAGCTACGTATTTTATGGCCAGGGACTAGTGAATCTGAAAAGAGAGTTGCTACAGCTTTAGAAGAACAAGTAAAAGAAAAGCATTCCAACATAGATATTGAATTTATGTTCCTTAATTGGGGAGATATAGAGCAGAAGATGACTGTTATGGTTCAATCCAACGATGCTCCTGACTTAATGTTAATTCAGGATATTACTAATCCAGTTGCAATGGATGCTCTAGAGCCTTTAGATTCTTATCTAACTGATGAAATTAATGAAAACCAATTTCTCCCTGCTACTTGGGAAGCGATGCAAGGGAGCGATGGCACACTTTACGGAATACCCGGTTTAGCTATTGTTTATTCTCATATTGCTAACACAGAACTTTTTAATGAAGTAGGCATAAATATAGATGAGCTAAGCTCGTGGGAAGATGTTATTGAGGCAAGTCATGCTATTAAAAATCAAACTGGTAAATCTGGATATTCAATGGCCAACGGTGGTGAAGGAAGATTTACATTTAGAGATTTTATGATGGTATCAATTTCAAATGGTATCACTCCTGATCAAGTTGAAGAAGAATATAAAGATCAATATATTGAAGTGTTAGAATTGTTTAATGAATTATCACCAGATATGCCAAATTCTCAAATTACTTGGGAATACCCAGAACTTTTTAGAGCATGGGAAGCTGGAGATGTAGGCATGATGCATACGGGTAATTATTTTACACCAAATTTAATTGAGCACGGTTTAGATGGGATGGATAGAACCGAACCATTCGCATTCCCAAGCGGACCATCTTCAGATGAACCAAAAATGATGGTAGGTACTGTTGGGGTATCAATGTTAAAGGGTTCTGAACAAAAAGAGGCTTCATGGAAAGTAATTGAAGAATTATTAAGTCCAGAAATATTAAGTTTGTGGGGTGGCTCTATAAATACTAGTGCGGGTACATACGTAGATGATGCAATTGTAAAAGAAGCATCAAAAGAAGTATACCCTGAAGTATATGAACAACATGTTCAGTTGAATGATAGATGGACGGAGTTAGCAGATGAATATGGAATGCCTATGCCTACAATATTAGGACAACCACAAATGGAGAAAGCGTTACAAGGCTCGTTAACTAAGATGCTGAAAGGGGATTTAACACCTGAGGAAGCATATGAGGAAATTAGTAGCGACATTATGAAAATTAAAGAAAATCTAGAATAAGGGCAATTTGAAAGATGTAATAACTACTAAAATCGTTAACTATAATAGTGATGCTGATTTGTTGTAGTGGAATACAATAAATAATGCTATATTTATTCCAAATAGTGGACATAGTTATATGAAGATAATCGTCAGTTATAATCATAGAATTCGGCCTATGTCCACTATTATACTATTATATTTAATAAAAACGTTTGTGTAAAATTTGTTTCATAAATACCTAGAAATAATTTTTCAAGAATATAAAAGCATGGAGGGTCAAACATGAAAACATCTACCATGACCTCTAATTCAAAAAAGTCTATAAAACCTAGTAAATTGAGTAATAATAATCTTATTGCTTATTTATTAGTTTTACCTACCTTAATATATTTAGCAATTTTTCAATTGTATCCATTAATAGAGTCTATTCGTTTAAGTTTCACTGACCTAAATTACTTAAAACCCGGTAGTGGTAGTTTTGTGGGTTTGAAGAATTATAAAGAGTTATTATTTCATGATTCAAATTTAATGGGTATTATTGGTAACAGTTTTATGTGGGTAATTCTTTCAACAGGTTTACAATATTTAATAGCTATTCCAGTGGCTGTAATACTAAATCAGAAATTAAAATTTAGATCATTGTGGCGTGGAATAATAATGGTGCCATGGGTAATTCCAGTAGTTATTATGGGATTAATATGGAAGTGGATATTAGATGGGGATTATGGTTTGTTAAACTTCTATTTAGGAACCGACATTGTATGGTTTGGTCAGTCGACTACTGCTTGGGCTTCGTTGTTACTAGCCTCATTATGGAGTGGATTCCCCTTTGCTACAATTATGGTGTTATCAGGTTTACAAACAATACCACAAGAGTTAATAGAAGCTTCATATGTTGATGGATCAGGAAAATTTAAGTCTTTCTTCAAAATTACATTACCATTATTGTTACCTATTTTGGCTGTGTCAACGATGATTAGTATTGTAATGACATGGACCAAGTTTGAGGTAATATGGGTCTTAACAGCAGGTGGGCCAGGCTTGGATACAAGTATACTACCAACATATATTTATACAAAAGCATTCCGAGAATTTGATATGGGATTAGGTTCAGCAGTTGCTGTTATTTCAATGGTTGTAATGGTAATTTTCATAATCCTATATTTTATAATTTTAAAAAGAACGTCAGAGCTCCAGGGGGATAACTAGTGACTAACAACAAATTATCAAGTAAATTAATACTTTACATTTCATTATTCGCACTGATAGTTTTTACACTATTGCCTTATCTATGGCTTATATCTAGTAGTTTAAAGCCTAATGACCAAATTTTTAGTACTGAGTTGCGCTGGATACCTGAAACCTTTGCTTTTGAAAATTATAAATGGATATTTAGTTCCACAGGGTTAAATTTTGGACCACTTATGTTTAATTCTCTATTTGTCTCCATTGTAACAGCTTTAATAACATCTATATTTGCAGCTACAGCAGGATATGCATTAGGAAGATTTCACTTTCCTGGTGCAAAAATAATAAGTATGCTTTTATTGTTATCCCAGATGTTTCAAGGACCATTAATCATGATTCCATGGTACAGAATGGCTGCAAACATGGGTATATTGGATACTAAATTAGTTTTAATTCTTATTTACGGCACATCAACTATACCAATAGCTATTTGGCTTTTGATGGGATTCTTTAGGGCTTTACCGGATGAACTAGAAGAATCTGCGATACTTGATGGTTGTAATAAGTTTCAAGTTTTTACAAAAGTTTATTTGCCATTAGTTAGACCTGGACTTGTTGCAGTTATTCTTTATTCATTTATTTTGAGTTGGAATGATTATCAATATGCATTAATATTAACAAGTTCGTCTGAATCTAAGACTATTCAACTAGGCATTGCAGAACTTATGGATAGTATGGGAGTCGCAAATTGGGGTGGAATCCTCGCTGCAGGTGTGACTACAACTATACCTATAGTTATATTGTTTGCAATTATCCAAAAGCAACTAATAGAAGGCCTAACAGCTGGATCGGTTAAAGGATAGACATCGATAAAGGAGATAAGAACACATGGAAAATACTACAGGAATTTTACCAGCATTAGTTACCCCATATGATAAAAAAGGAAATATCAATGAGAGTTCTTTAAGAAGTATTATAAGAATGAATATTAAAAAAGGTGTTTCAGGATTTTATGTTAACGGAAGCACTGCTGAAACATTTTTGTTAAGTTTAGAGGAAAGAAAAAGATTAATAGATATAGTTATGGATGAAGTAAATGATGAAAGTACTATTATTTATCATGTAGGAAATATAAGTACCGATGTTGCAATTGAACTCGCGAAATATGGTGAAAAGTTAAATGTTAATGCGATTTCTGCCATACCTCCTTTTTATTACAATTTCAGTTTTCAAGAGATAAAAGATTATTATAAGAAGATTAATGACAGTGTTAATATACCGATGGTAATTTATAACTTTCCATCCAATTCTGGAGTAAAAATGCAACTAAGTGATTTTAAAGAATTAATGGAAGACGATAGGATAATAGGTGTTAAACATACATCAATGGATCTGTATGAATTAGAAAGAATTAAACAAACCACAAATAAGATTATTTTTAATGGACATGATGAAGTGTTTTTAGGTGGATTAGCAATGGGAGCAAGTGGTGCCATAGGTAGCACTTTTAACTTAATAGCAGAAAAGTTCATTAAGATTTTTGAATCATTTCATAAAGGTGAGATAAGAAAGGCATATGAGATGCAAATAGAGGCAAATAATATTATTGAAGCACTTGTAAAGGTTGGAGTTGTTCAAGGAGTAAAATATGGACTTGAAAAAAGTGGTATAGAATGCAACGGTATGAGAACACCTTTTAAATTATTATCAAAAGAGGAAAAGGCATATCTCGATAAAGTATTTTATGATAACAAAGTTAATTTTTAAAGTTTTGATTAAATATTTATGAAATGAAATCCCAAAAAGTATAAAAGGGTTCAACATAGCTTTTATGTTTAAAAATAAGGTTTTACCTTTTTAAATATGATTTTTTAGATAGTTATTTTTTAATTTATATAATGCTAACGCCATACAAATTTCAGCGGATAAAATATACTATATTGGATTTAAAGGTCCTTGATTATTGGTATGTAGGGGGATTTTTTTTGAATATAAATAACATAGTAAATATTCAACCTGAAAAAATTGATTCAGCGATAGAAGTTGCACTAAAAACAATTGATTTATTATTAGAAGATTTCACTTATAGATTTCCAGGTACTTTCACGAAAAATAACATATATAAATTGAGAGAAGCTTCTACAGAAGATGAAACAGTAGAATCTTTTGAAGAAGGTGATAATTTCGGATGGACAACGGCATTTTGGACAGGAATGCTGTGGTTAGCGTATGAATTAACAGGGAAATCCAAGTATAGAAATGCCGCAGAAATTCATCTTAAAAGTTTTGAAGAAAGAATTAAATTGAATTTAGATGTGAATACGCATGATTTAGGATTCCTATACACACTTTCAAATGTCTCAGCATATAAGCTTACTAAGAATAGTTTAGCAAGGGAAACGGCACTCAAAGCTTCTAACTACCTAATGAAAAGATACTTAAGTAATTGTGAAATAATTCAAGCCCATGGTAGTCTTAATGATATTAAAAATCAGGGAAAAACACTAATTGACTGTATGATGAACTTACCATTATTATATTGGTCCAGTGAACAAACGCAAAACGAAAAATATTATGAGTCGGCTTATAATCATGCTCAAAAAACTTTGAAGTATTTTATTAGGGAAGATGGCTCTACTTATCATACATTTTATTTTGATTATGATACAGGCAAACCTAGATATGGTGAAACTCTTCAAGGATATTCAAATGAATCGGCATGGGCTAGGGGGCAATCATGGGGAATTTATGGTTTTATTCTTAGCTATGCTTATACAAAGGACATCAATTTCTTAAACATTGCCAAAACATTGTCAAATTACTACTTAGACCGTCTTCCAAAAGACTTTGTGGCTTATTGGGATCTAATTTTTGATGACAATAGCGGAGAAGAAAAAGACAGCTCATCAGCAGCTATAACGGTTTGTGGATTAATGGAATTATCAAAATGGGTTCAATGCGAGGAAGAAAAAATATACTATACCAACAAATATAATTCTATTTTAGAATCACTTATAGATAATTATTCTAACAAAGACTTGAACTCCAATTCTTTATTAAAGCACGGTGTTTTCTTTAAGAAATTAAACAAAGGAGTTAACGAGGCAAGTTTGTATGGTGATTACTTTTATTTGGAGGCACTTGTCAGAAAAAAGTTACAGTGGGAAAAGTATTGGTAAATAATGTGAAGCCATCATTATAAAAAAATATTCAAATATATCAAAATCCACCTGCTTTAGCAGGTGGAATTTTAAGATAATGTTAGGAGGTTATTTGAAACTTTACCTTGTACTTGTTATGCAAGGTTTTTTTACATGTTGTTTTTTGAAAATATATTTGTTAAATCAAAAAAAATTACGTAACATGACATAAATTATATAAATAGTATAATGAAAAAAGAGCAAAGAAAAGAATTAAAATATATTATTAGATGAATGATATTAGAGAAATAATTTATTACAAACTAAAACTACTACATAGTATAATAAATGAGGTGTATATTAATCATGCAATACGCCATCGGTATAGACATCGGGGGAACGAAAACGGCCATAGCGTTAGTGGATGAAACGGGAGTAATTGTTGAAAATGCAACCATGCCGACTGACTTAACATTAACACCGGATCAAATGATTACAAATATTTCTTATGAAATAAAAAGGCAAATTGATTATACTAATATTTCCAATGACGACATAGTAGGAATAGGAATTGGAGCACCAGGACCAATTGATAATCAAAAAGGTCTTATAGTTAATCCTCCAAACTTACAAACGTGGACAAACTTTCCGATTCGAGACTACATAAAAAATGAATTTTCATTTTCAGTTATTTTTGAAAATGATGCTAATGCTGCGGCTTTGGCTGAAAAATGGATTGGCGCAGGTCAAGGAAGTGAAAACTTTATTTTTGTTACGGTCAGTACTGGAATAGGCGCTGGGATTGTTTCAGATGGACAATTATTGCTCGGTCAGCTAGGAAATGCTGGTGATATTGGGCATATCGTTATTGATCCGTCTTTTGGGCAATGTGTTTGTGGTCAATATGGTTGCTTAGAATGGATTGCTTCTGGAACTGCTATTGCTCGGCAAGGCTCGGAAATTATGGAACAACAATTATCTACAAAAGAGGTTTTTGATCTATATTTTCAAGGGGAACCTAGGATTGTTCAACTCATAGAAAAGGTATTTCGTGTTTTAGGAGTTGCTTGTGTTAATCTGACAAACACATTCGATACGGAAAAGATTGTCATTGGGGGTGGAGTTACTCAAGTAGGAAAGGTCTTATTTAACTCTATCCAAGAATATGTACAACAATATGCGCTTGGTGATCAAAGAAGAAAAACAGAAATTGTACCTGCTCAACTGAATCAAAATGCTGGTGTTATTGGAGCGGCAGCTTTATGTTTTAAAGGTATTTCTTTTTAATATAATCTATACATATTTTAATAGATAAGTAAATAGGTGGATTATATAATTAAGTTAGCCACCCACTAACAAAAGCTGATATAAGTAAAAAGGTCATGTGAATTCTGCTATATTGAAAGTACGACCAATCGATATAGGAGTGAATTCACATGACGCAAGTAAATGATAACATAAACTCACATTCAAGAAAACACTTAACCTACGAAGAACGTGTAAAGATTGAAGGCTATAAGGAGCTTGGATACTCCAATCGTAAAATAGCACGTATCCTAGATAGAGCACCACAAACAATTAATAATGCAGTAAATCGTGGCACGGTTCGTACGATTAAACAACGTCAAATTCATAATAATAAAGTATATGAATACGACCAATACAGCTATTCAGCTGAAGCTGATTACCAAACGTATCTTCGTAATCGCCAAAACTGCGGACGACGTCCAAAGTGGTTGAAATGTGACACCTTCACAAACTGGGCAGATAAGAAGATGTTAAAACATGACTGGTCACCAGATATGGTTGTTGGACGTGCAATCAAAACAAATAGGTTTTCAAGTGATCTTATCCCAAGTACATCAACTCTATACCATTGGATTGATCGTGGAGTCATGCGAACAAGAAACATTGACTTACTTGAAAAAGTCTCTCGAAAGCCAAGAAATGATTCGCCAACACATCGTGAACATCGCCGAGTACTCGGCCCTTCCATCAAAGAACGGCCGGAAAAGATAGATTCACGTGAACACTTTGGTCACTGGGAGGTAGACACTTTAATTGGTGCTAGAGCTAAAGATGACCCTGTATTACTCACGCTAGTTGAACGAAAAACACGTTTTGAAATCGTGTTAAAAATTGACCAACAAGACCAAGAGAATGTCGACCAAGCAATCAATCGTCTTTACGAACAATTAGGTGATCACGCTAGAGATATCTTTAAAACAATTACGTCTGATAATGGTTCAGAATTCGCTGGAATCTATGAGATGCTTAAGGATAAAACAGATGTTTTCTTTGCCCATCCCTATGCACCCCATGAACGTGGAACAAAAGAAAATCAACATAAACTCATTCGTCGATTTATTCCAAAAAGCAAACGTTTAGCAGATATTTCAGACCAAACAATTAAACGAATCCAACAATGGATGAATCATATCCCACGTAAGATATTGGGTTATCGCACAGCAAAGGAAACATTTTTAAAAGAGCTTCAATTGCTTATAAACTAAGCAAAAACAGATACTTTTAAATATAGTATAAATTCACAAATGACAAAGTGGCTAACTTAAACTTGAAATTTAGGAGATAAGTAAATATATAGTGTTCTCACAGAGTAAGTGGAAAGAAGGCTATTGTCAATAAAGGACTTGGTGATAGCCACTAATAATTTAGATTAATAACATTAAGGGTGAAAATATATGTATAAAGAACCAATTTTTTTGGAGCCAGTATTTATGGAGCGGATATGGGGTGGAACAAAGCTTCAACAGCTATTTAATTATAATATTCCATCGGATCAAACAGGGGAAGCTTGGGTTATTGCCGCACATCCACATGGCTCATCTACTATAATGAATGGTCCATTAAAGGGTGAAAATTTAGCTGATACTTGGAAGGAGCACCCTGCATTATTTGGGAAATCTATGAAAGATGAACATTTTCCATTATTAGTGAAAATATTAGATGCAGCTGATTACTTGTCTGTTCAAGTTCATCCTGATGATGCAGATGCTAAAAAAATTGTTGGGGAGCAATTTGGAAAAACAGAGTGTTGGTATATTTTAGATTGTGAGCCAAATGCGGAAATTATATTTGGCCATCATGCTTTAACAAAGGATCAATTTTTAACAATGGTTCAAGCCGAGGAATGGGATCATTTATTAAAGAGACAAAAAGTCCAAAAAGGTGATTTTGTTTTTGTGCCAAGTGGAACAATTCATGCCATAGGCAAAGGTATTGTGCTTTTGGAAACACAACAAAACTCGGATATAACTTATCGTATTTATGATTTTGATCGGACCGAAAAAAATGGCAACAAGCGAGAACTTCATATTGATTCCGCTGTTGATGTCATTACATTTCCACATGAAGAAAATAGACCTGATACAGTAGTAACGACAATGGAAGACATCATTATGAAACGTCTGATTCAGTCACCATATTTTACAGTCTATCATTGGAAATTGGATGGAAAAGTTGCCAATCCACTTTTTGATGATTATTTGCTGTTGACGGTCATTGAAGGGTCAGGAAAAATACTGGTCGGCGGACAGGAATTCTCCATTAAAAAAGGGAATAATTTCATTTTGCCTCAAACAATAGAAACCTACGAAATTCAAGGACAACTAGAGATGATAGTTTCCCATGAATAAATTTTTGTATGAATAAAAGGGAGTCTGGCAATGGATAAACAGCATTTTAACTTACTATTAATCTTTCTTATTTTTTGTGGACTTCCGATTGGGACAAATATTGCAACAGGGGTAGATGTTGTATATGCTGAAAACAACCACACTTCTGGGGATGAATCAATCACGACAGAATACCATATTACTTTAGATGAGGCTGTAGAAATTCAAGCAAATGCAAGTGCCCCACCTATTACTAGCATATATAGTAATGATTTTACGTTTGTTCAAAAAAAGAATATGAGAATCATCAATCCAGTTCGTTTATTCGGAATTACTTTTGATGTATGGGAGGCACCTACAATTGATAGTGGAACCGTCTATCAGTTTTTAGGAACAACCCCCATATACGTGAAAGATTTTGTCATTGGTGACAGATATAATGACAGTAACGTATGGTTTGAAATTGCTTATAAATCAGAAAGCTACTATATTCATTCTTCGTCCATTTTTCCTATACAAATTACAGCTGTAAGCGATGCGAATGTTTTTGAATTATCAAACACAGACTCTCACGTTTTCGGGCAAATTAATAAGGGTAAAATGATGACCGTAATAGATGCAGAGACTAACTGGTACAAAGTAAGCTACAACTATTGGAGAGTTCCAAAAAAAAGAAGATATTCGCTTTTATCTTGATCCATCCGATACTGATGAATTTCAGCATATAAGGCTAGATACGACACTAGATGTGTCTTCTGATGAATTAAATAATGTTTTACATGGAAAAGGTATGTTAGAAGGTCTTGGTCAAGCTTTCATAGACGGTGCCCAATCATACGAAGTAAACGAAGCTTATTTAATTTCCCATTCATTATTAGAAACCGGTAATGGAACGTCCCCTCTCGCAACAGGTGTAGAAGTCGGAGAAAATGAAGATGGGGATATAGTTATTGTATCGGATGTAAATCGAGAAA
>Ga0209487_1003100_pt1 | contig 13179 bp, 13 predicted proteins | sample Poulit2012_FD_187524 | JGI IMG/M metagenome (GOLD analysis project Ga0209487, IMG submission 187524) | Agricultural soil microbial communities from Georgia to study Nitrogen management - Poultry litter 2012 (SPAdes) (version 2) | ecosystem: Environmental > Terrestrial > Soil > Agricultural land... | reverse complement strand
CGGGCGCAGCAGCTGCAGCACGTGACGCAGCAGGAGCGGCAAATCCAGACGCTCACCAGGAAGCTGGAGCGCATGCGCACGGAAGAGATCGAGCGGCTGGAAGGCAACCTGCAGCAGCGCCTGAGCGACCTCGAGTCGAAGGTGGTGGCGAGCAGCGAGACGACCGCCCAGAAGCTGGTGGAGAGCGTGCAGGAGATGGAGCGGGAGCAGGCGCAGCGCACCGAGACGCTGGCCAAGCGCATGCTGTTCGTCCGCAACGAGCTGGCGGCCGAGCTGGGCGAGCTGGAGTCGCGCCTGGCCTTGCCCCCATCGACTGAGGCAGAGGACAACGGCAAAGGCCACCGCAGCCTCCCCGGCGACCGCAAGGAAGGCCGGGAGGGATGATCGCCCCGTCCTGTTGCGGCGGTTTGCGCGGGACCGTCATTTCCCGACCGTTCTGGTAGGATTTGGGCATGAGTGAGACCCTGAATACCGAGAGCGTGCGCGAGCAGGTCTTTGAGGCGCTGAAGGTCGTGCACGACCCGGAGATCCCGGTGAACATCGTCGACCTTGGACTCGTCTACGACGTGAAGGTCAGCGACGACGGCGAGGTCGAGGTGGAGATGACCCTCACCAGCATGGGCTGCCCGGCGCAGGGGATGATCGAGTCCGACGCCGAGCTGGCAGCGATGCGAGTCGAAGGGGTGCGCCGCGTGAACGTCGAGTTCATCTGGTCGCCGCCCTGGTCGCCACAGAAGATGACTGACGACGGCAAGAAGCAGATGCGCATGTTCGGGTTCAACATCTGAGCACCCCACATGTTTAGTCGTTTGCCGTGGCGGCGGCGTTCAGGTCCTGAGGATGCCGGCTGGGGGCCGCTTGCCGCCAGCCTCGACCTGAGCAGGATCGACCGTGCCCAGGTGGCCGGGCTTGTGGGCCTGGATGAGTTGACTCTGCTCGAGCCAGCCTTCGCCTACGACGGGGTGGCGGGCGTCACCTGTTACCTGTTCGCGCATCGGGAGCGCCTCGACGCGCGCAGCGGCAAGCAGCTGCTGGCGACCTCCTGCCTGCTGGTGTCGAAGGACTGCATCTCGGCCGCCTCGTGGCGGGCCTTTCCGAAGGTGCACGAGGTGATGAGCAGCCTGGCGGCCAGTCGCACCGGCGCACAGCTCCTCGACTTCCCCGACGACCCGCTCTTTGCCGAGCGCGTCACGGTCGTTGCGCGCGAGGCCGTCGCGGTGCGCGCTGCGCTCACGGCGCCGGTGCGTCGTCTCGTCTCCCGGGCGGTTGCCGGCTCGCAGGAGCGTTCTCTTACCGTGGGGGAGGGGAGCATCCTGCTGGGGATCGTCTCAGACCAGGTGGAGCTCGCCGAGGCCCAGGGCCTCCTGAGCAGCACCCTCTCCCTGCACACCGTCCTGCAGGCGCAGGCCGGGTTTCACTCCCGGTGGTAGGGGTGGTTGGCGCGTATGCTCTCGATCCTGTAGAGCTGCTCGAGCAGGACCAGCCGCGCGAGGTCGTGAGGCAGAGTCAACTCCGACAGCCTCCAGCTCTCCTGCACCGCGGTCCGCACCTCGGCTGACAGTCCCTCGGCCCCACCTATCAGCAGCGTGAGTTCGCTCTCGCCGCGCAGGTCCAGCTCAGCAACGTGGCTGGCCAGCTCGCTGCTGCGCCAGCTGCGACCGCGCTCGTCGAGCGCCACCAGGCGGCCGCTGGCCTGTGCCAGGAGGGCCTTGCCCTCGGCGGCCTTCACCTCTTCGGCGGTGGCACCGCGGCCCTCCTTCACCTCGACGACGCTCACCTGCGCCAGCCTGGCGAGGCGCTCCCCGAAATACGCGCAACCCTGCTGGTAGAACTTGCGGCGCAGTTTGCCTACGGCAACGATCCGGTAGCGCACCTTATATATGGGTTCCTGTGGGCGTCCTAGTCGGCTGCCTTCGAGTGGTCGCCGGGCTCCACGCCCAGCTTGTCCAGCAGCTCCCGGCGGCGGGACTTGCGCAGGCCGCTCGCCTCGATGGCCTCTTCGAGCAGCGCCGGGTCGAGCGCCTGACGCACGATCTCCAGTTCCGTCTTCGAGAGGGACTTGCCGCCCAGGATGTGCTCCTCGAACGCCGCGAACGCCACGGGTGCAACCGCGCGGGCGCACTGCGCGACCGCGTCGCCGTAGGCGCGGATCTCGTACTGGGCGTGCCAGTCGAGCCGCAGCCGCAGGAAGTGGAACAGGTTGTGCAGGTCCTGCTTCCAGTAGAACTCCGTGTAGAGGCCCACCGGCAGCACCTCGCGGGCCATCTCGCGGGCAACGCCCAGCTCGAGCAGCTCCTCGTAGGTCTCGTAGCTCTCGTCCAGCGCCTCGTCGAACGCGTGACTGGCCATCTGCGCCGCCTCCACGTCCAGCGGGCCCTCGCCAACCTGGCGGCTGCGCTTGCCTTGCGCGCGTATTTGCTGGGCCTGCGGCCTGTAGAACTCGTCGGGCATGACGGAGTAGCGCGCACTCACCTCGTTGACACTGCCCGACCGGTGCCGCAGCCACTGGCGGGCCACGAACATGGGCGCCTTGACGTGCAGCGTCAGCTCGACCATCTCGAACGGGGAGGTGTGGCGGTTGCGCAGGAGGTAGTCGATCAGGGCGCTGTCCTCGCGCACCGTCTTCGTCCCCTCGCCGTACGACACCCTGGCGGCCTGCACGATGCGGGCGTCGTTGCCCAGGTAGTCGACGAGGCGTACGAAACCTTTGTCCAGGACAGGAATCGGCTGACCCAACAGGGCGTCGGCTTCTGGGGAGCTGTTTCTCGGCATGCCGGATTGTACCCGTCCTGCGTCCGGGGCTAACCCTCGGGAAGATGAGAGGGGCTGAGTTTTCCGTGAGCAGCAATCCGCCACCCCGCCAGCACGCTCATCCCCCATTGCGGGGAAGCGCATTCCTGCTTGCGAGGAATCCCGTCATGATCGGCCTTCGCGCGAAATGTGCCGTTGACACAACTCGTCCATTTGTGTGATACTTTGCCTGAGTTTGTGTGAGTCGTGGCCGTACTGGAAGGAGGTGTACCACTTGAACCGGCTACGAAGGCGCACGAATTCCGATGGGAACGGCCTTCTTGATCAGGACACGGGAGGAAACACGGAAACTCCGGTGTTTATTATTCTGGACGCCACCCCCATCGCAATCAGCACAACTTCAAGTTCAAGGGGTAAATAGACTATGAGAAAACTTCTACTCACACTCCTGGCTGCTGTTGTCGCCAGCGGTGCTTTCGCTCAGGCGTTCCCGGATGTTCCGGAGAACCACTGGGCTGCTGACGCCGTAAGCGACATCGCTGACCTGGGGATCGTCATCGGTTTCCCCGATGGCACTTTCCGCGGTAACGAAGCCTTCACCCGCTACCAGGCGTCCCTCGTGGTCGCCCGCATGCTGGATGTAATCGGTGAGGACATCGACGCCCGTCTCGCACTGACCGACGAGGACATCGCTTCGCTGCGCAACGCGCTGCAGGAGCTCGCCTCGGACGTCGCTGCCCAGGGTGCCGATGTCGCTGCGCTTTCTGACGACGTCGCTGCCGCCCAGAGCCGCATCGATGATCTCGAGGCCCAGCTCGCCAACGCCGGTGACAGCGAAGCCATTCAGGACCTCCTGAACCAGCTCGCCTCCCAGCGCGTCGCCATCGACACTGCACAGGCTCAGGCTGAAGCCGCTGAGGAGCTCGCCAACCGCGCTCTCGGCCGTGCCAACGCCGCCGACTCCCGTGCACGCCAGAACCAGGACGCCATCAGCGCTCTCAACCGCATTGCCCAGAACCTGGGTAACCGCGTGAGCGACCTCGAGCGTGGCCTAATGGCCGCTGTCCCCGACAGCCTCCTGGATCAGGTCAACGAGAACACCGCCGCCATTGGCGACCTCGAAGCACGCGTGACCGCTCTCGAAGAGAACCCGCTCGGGCTCTCCGGTACGATCACTGTCAACTACGAAGTTCAGCGCCTCCTCGGCGAACGGTTCGACGTTGACCGTGCCTTCGGCCTCAACAACGAGCGCGACATGGGTCAGTCCGTCTTCAGCACCGGCAGCCGTGACTACAACCGCAACGGCCGCATGGACGTGGGCGACCGCGCCCAGGACCGCGCCGACATCACGGGCGAAGACACTCCGGTCACTGTTGAACTCGATCCCGAATTCGGCTTCGAGAACGTATTCGGCAGCACTGGCCCCGACGGCACGAACTTCACCGCTTCCGCCAAGCTCACGCTTGCGCAGGTTGCCGGAGTCGAAGTTGGTGGCGACACCCTTCCGCTCGTGGATCCTGATGGCGACCCCATCTCGTTCCCGTTCGTCTTCAGCATCAGTGAGTTCGCTGGTGTCTTCGATGACATCGGTGGCGCGGAAATCCGCTTCGCCTTCGGTGACGAGCTGACCGCTGAGTGGACCCCTTACATCGCTCCGCTCTACGAGAACCCGGGCTTCATCGCCTCGGTTTCCTCGCCTGACTTCCTCTCCTTCCTCGACCCGACCCTCTCCGTTGTCTACAGCGGTGTGGATTCGGCAGAGGACGGCGTCCTTGACACCTTCACCACCGGTGTTCGTCTCACGCTTGCTCCGCTCGAAGGCGTAACGCTTGGCGGTACCTACACCGCCCGCGCTGAGAATGCTGCAGACAAGGACGATGTGGATGAAGACAACGAAGAGGTAGTCGTATTCGGTGTGGACGGCAGCGTAGCCGGACTCCTGAACCTCGTCGACATCGACTTCGAGTACGCCAACGCGACCGACGAGAACGACGACAGCCTCAACCTCGCCTACGTGACCGTTGACTTCGCGCCCGAGAACCTTCCCGTCCTCGAGTCGCTCTCCGTCAACTACCGCGACATCCCTGGCGGTTGGGAAGACTTCGTCTGGTTCGACGACGATGGTCTCGACCCGACCTTCGATTACGACCAGGCAGGCTTCAAGGTCGAAGCTGACCTGAGCCTCTTCGTAGTCGACCTCGGCGCCTACTTCGACCAGTACGAAACCGGCACCCCGAACGCTTCTGTCAACGCCTTCGGCGTCGACGTTTCGGTTCCGGTCTTCGCTGGCTTCGAGGTAACTGGCTTCTACAACCAGATCTCCGTCCGCAACGATGACGTTGCCGGCTCCGAGTTCGTCGTTGTCGATTCTGCCAGCAACACCCGTCCGGCCCAGCCAGATGGCTTTGCGGATGGCGATGTCCTCAACCCGGTTGTCGGTGATGTCGAACGCGACGACGACTACGAGACTGGCTTCGGTATCGGTCTTGCCCACGACGGTGAAGCCGAAAACGCTCTGGTTCCTGGTCTCAACCTGGAATTCGAGTACCGCCAGATGGAAGCCGACTTCAGCCGCAGCGAGATCGAAGCTTCCGCTGACATGGACTTCGACATCTCCATCGTGAGCCTGAGCCCTTACGTCTCCTTCCTGAACCGCGTTGATGGCGATGTCGACACCACGTCCTACGACGCCACCACCATTCGCGTTGGTGCAGGTCTCGAGACCCAGGCCCTGGACGTCTTCTTCCAGCCCAACCTCATGGCCGCTGTCAATTACCGGACCACCGGTTACTCCGATGACTACCGGGATGGCAATGATGAGGAATGGACTGCCGAAGAGTTCCAGTGGAGCGTTGGTCTGGTTCTGAACGAGTTCCTCTTCGAGAACAGCTCGTTCACCGCCAAGTACGGCTCCTGGACCGGTACCAACCTTAGCACCGCCCTTCACACCCCGGGCGTGCGCCACGACTCGGCTGCTGATGCAACCGACATTTCCGCAGCCGACGCGAACAACGACGTTGAGCAGTACACCCGTGGTTACGAGCTCGTCTGGAACTACTCCGGCCTCGAACTCGCCTACGGTAACTACGAAGCTGCCCAGTTCGGTGGCGACGACGCATCCTCTGGCCAGGTCTTCTCGATCTCCTACGAGGTTGAGTTCTAAACCTAGCTAGACTAACGTCTGCAAGATTGAGGAGCCCCGCGGAAGCGGGGCTCCTTTTTTATGTTGTTTGGCAACATATGTCGGAGAAATACGGATGAGAAATGTTGTGAAACAACATGTGGGCGTATTTTGATGGCCAGTAGAGGCGAAGTAGGAGGCCCGGTCAATCCTTATAGGGATCAAACTCATTCGCCCCCGCCATGACAACAACAAGCGGCCGCAGCGTATGCAAAACCTCGATAGTCGCCCCCTGCTGCTTCAGCACGTCTTTCAACCGGCGATAGGCCTGCGGCGCCTCGTCCAGACCTCCACCGCGGAGTATTACGCCCTTGCGTTCCAGCCAACGATTCATCATCTCCGGGGTGATCCTGCCGGGCTTGCGCCGGACGCGCCTGCGCCTGTCCCACTTGCCAGCGGCCTCCGTGCGGCTCATGACCCTGCCGGCGCCATGTACCGTCGAGAAGAGCGCCTGACGCTGCTCCTCGGTAACCTCAGTAGCGCCCTGCAGGATCACGGAGTCGTCACCCATGGAGCCGCCCACGAAGCCCTTCTGACCAGGGAATGCCGGCGTGGCCCCCTTGCGCACGACGATCAGCTCCTCACCAAAGTGCTCCTCCCGCCAGGCAAAGTTGTGATGGTTGTGCACCAGCTCCTCTTCAGTGCCGCCCATCAGGCGTAACACCTTACGGGCAACCCACTCCCGGCCTACGTAGGCGTACTCGCCCGCCAGGTTCATCAGTTGCCAGTAGGCCGCGCCCAGCTCGTCGGAAAGTAACAGCAGAGAGGGCGCCTCCCTGACTCGCTCTCCCCACTTCCGGCCCTGCGCCAAGGCCATGAAGTTGCTGGCGATCGTGTGACCCAGTCCCCTTGATCCGAAGTGCACGCCGATCCAAAGTCGGTTCTGCTCATCGGCCAGAACGTCGACGTAATGGTTACCCGAGCCGACGGTGCCCAGCTGGTCCCGTGCGCGCTCACGAAGCTCCTCCCGGTGGCTTGCCGGAACAGCCTCCCAGGCTTCGGATTCGAAGAGGGGGTGTTCTGTGGGAGCATCGCTTGCCCGGTTCGAGCGGCCAATGCCGAAGGAGAGAAGCTCGCTTATCTCGTCGGCAAGCGCCGTCAGATTGAGGTCATCGCTCAGGACGATGTCGGTTCTGATGGCCGCGTTGCCGCAGGCGATATCGAAGCCAACTCCCGCCACGCTCACCTTGTCCCGGTAGGCCGCCACCCCGCCTATAGGCATGATGTAGCCCAGGTGGCCGTCGGCCATCAGCGCGACATGCTCGGCCTCGCGGGAGACCTCCCGTAACTGGCGCAGGGTTGCCTCGTCATGGTCTCCAAAGATCTTGCCAACCTCACCCATGAGAATCAGGTACCTCCGCCTCGAGGGTATCCCGGTCCTAGCGGCCTCACTGTCCGATGGCGCGTCTAATGCAGACGCCACGGGAATGGCCTCCCGGGCAAGGCTCAGGTGGGTCACGGAAAGCAACGAGGTATAGTCGCGCTTGGGCCCGATCTGGGCCCGTGGGAGGCTGTGACGATGATCTACTGGCTGCTTGGACTGGCCGCGCTGATGTTCGGCCTCTACAACGTGTTCATCAAGATGTCCTCCGACCACATCAACCCGATCCTCGGAGCCGTCGTGCTGCAGTTCGTGGCTGCCTTCCTGGGGCTCGGACTGCTGCTCGTGATGCGGGCGGGGAGCGGGGAGGCGCTGCAGGTATCGGCCCGGGGCGTATGGCTCGCCGTTGCCGCCGGCGTGGCCATAGGCATGGTCGAGATCCTCAGCTTCTTCGTCTACGGCCGCGGTATACCGGTGGCCGTTGGCAACCCGCTGATCATCGGCGGCTCGCTCGTCGTGACGACCGGCGTAGGCATACTGCTGCTCCGTGAGGCGGTCAACCCCATCCAAGTCGTCGCCGTAGGCGTAATCCTCGCAGGCGTGCTCCTGCTCGTCTGGGGTGCCAGCCGGTAGAGAACCGGGGCCTGTCAGGCCTGCTGGAAGTTCTCCACCCAATCCGCAAAGGCGCGCATTGCCTCCCGGATAAACTGCGCCGTTTCCTCGTTCGTGATGTTGCCCTCGTCGTCGATGAGGCCGTCCGTGAAGTGGATAAACACCTCGGGCTGGGCCATTACGTAGACGTCCACGAAGACCAGGCTGTTACGCAGGTGCTGCTGAGCCATCGCCGAGCTGATCGAGCCGATCGAGGCGCCCGCGACCATAGCCGGTTTGCCGGCGAACGAGTTTTGACCGTAGGGCCGCGAAGCCCAGTCGATCGCGTTGGAAAGCACGCCCGGGAAGGAGCGGTTGTACTCCGGCGTGACGAAGATGTAGCCGTCCATCGACTCGATTTGCCGCTTCAGGGCGACCACCGACTCCGGCAGGTTCGACTCCAGGTCCTGGTTGAAGTGCGGCACCTGGTCGATGGGAATGTCCTCGAATTCGAAGCCCTCTGGGGCCTCCTTCACCAACGCACGGGCAAGCTTGCGGTTGATCGAGTCCTTGCGGAGAGAACCGACGAAGACACCAATCTTCTTGCTCATTGATCACAACTCCCGATCCTGCACGGCATGAAGGCCGGCAAGTGATGGTTGCGAGGGTAGACCGGCCGCGGCCAAGAGGTATGCGAGTCTCCCCACTAACGCTCAGGAAACTGGAATCAGACGACGACCCGCAGCGACGCCGGGAACAGGCGTACGTCGTACTCCTTCACAGGTTCAAGAAGTTCACCCTCCAGGTGAGCCGGTCGGGGCTGCGCCCAGGCGATCTGCACCGACTCCCGCGCCTGCAGCAGCTGCACCTTCGGATGCCTCAGGTGGGAGCCGTCCAGCAGGCGCGGCAGTACCGACAGGGTCTGGAGGCGCGAAACGTTGCCGGCGATGAGCACGTCGAAGACGCCGTCATCCACGCGGGAGGCCGGAGAGAAGCGGAACGCTCCGCCGGTACGCGGCCCGTTCTGCACCGAAACGAGCAGAGATGAGCCGGCGAAGGCCAGCTCACCATCGATGCTGACGGTCACGGGGGCGGCTGCCAGCCTGCGCAGCGAGGTGACGATGCCGTACAGGTAGGCGCTGCTCTCGCGGAAGACCGGTGGGGCAGCGAGGGCGGCCAGGGCGACCTCGGCATCGAAACCGCTGCCGGCCGCATTGATGAAGCGGCGGCCGTTGCAGGTGCCGGTGTCGATGGGGTGGGGTTCTCCGCCTGTAATGCGCCGTACCGCCCCTTCCAGGTCGTTGCGGTCGATGCCCAGGGCGAACGCCAGGTCGTCCCCCGAGCCGGCGGGAATGATGCCCAGGCACAGGCCCCGCTCCGCACACACGGACGCCACCTGCTGAACCGTCCCGTCGCCGCCCATGGCTACGAGCAGGGTACTGGGTGGGACGGTCTGCGCCAGTTCGCGCGGGTGGCCCGGGTAGCGGCTCACCAGCACCTGCGCTTCGACCCCGTGGCGGCGGAATAGCTCACGGATGTGCTCGGGGGTGGTGCCGTGCCGGCCCCGGCCGGCCACCGGATTGTAGATGACGGTGACGTTCACTCCGAGTAATTGTAGCCGGGCACACGGCCTGCACGGCCGGGCCGCTCTTGCCCCGGCCGCCCGGGTAACGGACGGTAGAATCGGGCATGAAGCCAAGCAACCTGTTCGACCTGAGCGAGATCCCCGCCCGACTGCTGCAGCTCCTCGAGGTGGAGCACGTGTGGGAGGTCCTGAGCAGGCTCGATGAGTTCGGCACGGAGATCGAAGGCGGCCTCGAGGGGGACGTGCACCCCACGGCCGTGCTGGAGGGCGAAGTGTACGTCGCGCCCGGAGCCTCGGTGGGGCCGCACGCCTACATCCAGGGACCGGCCTGGCTGGAGCCGGGCGCACATGTGGGCCACGGCGCGTTCATCCGTGGGCCCGTCGTCCTCCTGGCAGGCGCGAAGGTGGGCCACGCCAGCGAGGTAAAACGGTCGCTCTTCCTGCCCGAGGCGCGGGCGCCGCACTTCAACTATGTGGGTGACAGCATCATCGGCAGGGACGCGAACCTGGGAGCCGGCGTAAAGGTCGCCAACTTCAAGGCGTTCGGCAGCACCATCTCGATGAACGGCCAGAGCACCGGACTGCGCAAGCTGGGTGCGGCCGTGGGCGATCACGTCTCCATAGGCTGCAACGCCGTGCTCTCGCCGGGCACGACCATCGGGCCCAGGACGGTCGTCTACAACGGTGCGCTGGTGCGCGGGGACGTGCCCGCCTCCAGCGTCGTCAAGGCGCGCCTGCCCCAGGAGGTTGCCGAGCTGCGCTGAGCGGCGCGGTTCCGCGTGAGTCAGCAAAAAGGTATGGCGGCCAGTGCGGCCGCCATATCCGTAAGGAGTGTCGCTGGGATCCTCAGTTCGCCGGCTGGATCAGGCCGTAGTTGCCGTCGTGACGCAGGTAGATCACGTTGATCTCGTCCGTCTCGAGGTTGTGGAACATGAAGAAGTTGTGGCCCAGGGCCTCCATCTGCATGGCCGCGTCCTCCGGGCCCATGGGGCGCAGGACGTGGCGCTTCACGCGCACGATCGCAGGCTCCTCAGGCTCGCCCTCGTCGTCCAGCAGGACGGCGCCGTCCTCCATTGGGAGCGGGTCGGGCAGGCGCTTGGGTGCCGGGCGGTCCTTCATGCGCTTGATCTGGCGTTCGAGCTTGTCGACGGCCTGGTCGATGGCGGCGTAGGTGTCCATCCCGCGTTCCTCTGCCCGAATCAGGCCGTTGGGAACCTTGATCTGCACTTCCACCTTCGCCGGCTCGGCGTCGCTGTTGCGGTACGCCATTACTACCCGCGCGTCCATCAGCTGGTCGGAGAGGCGCTCCAGCTTGCTGAGCTTCTGCTCGGCATAACTGCGCATCGCCTCCGTGATTTCAAGGTTGCGACCTATCATTTCGTAGATGTTCATATAGCCGCTCCTCTCAAGAAGCCCTGGATTCGGGCGCCTTGCACTGGCCACCGGGGTGGGTGGCAGGAAAGCTGCCCGTGTCTTGCCCCCATTCTACAGGCAGTGGGAGGAGTCAAATGACTCCTCCCACCAAAGAAAAATGCGTCCAGGTTGTAGTAGCGGCTACTTCGCCGGCGTACCCTCGCCCTTGGCCACAGGAAGATTGGCGACGAAAACCATGCGGTCGCCCTGCTGTTCGACGTTCACGTCGTAATCGTCCTGCGCGGCGGGGAAGTACTTGCCGATCACCTGCAGCAGCTCCTTCTTCAGGTCCTCCATGCGGCCGGGGCTAAGCTTCGCCCGGTCGTAGGAGAGGACCAGCTTGAGCCGCTCCTTGACCTCGTCCTTGCTCTTCTTCCGGTTGAAGAGGCGGAACATCAGGAGCCTCCGAACAGGCGCTTGATCCCCGACAGGAAGCCGCCGCTGTTCGCCTGCAGTGTGGTGATGGGCACCTCCTCGCCGGTGACCCGCCGGGCGATCTCGCGGAAGGCGTTCCCGGCGCCCGGCTTGCCGTTGCCGTTCAGGCTGGCGGGAGTACCCAGGTTGGTGGAGACGAGGATCTGCTCGTCCTCCGGCACGATGCCGATGAGCTTCACGCCCAGGATCTCGAGGACGTCATCGACCTCGAGCATGTCGCCGCGCTTGACCATCTCGGGACGCAGCCGGTTGATGATGAGCCGCACCTCGTTGACCTCGTTCGATTCGAGCAGGCCAATGATTCGGTCGGCGTCGCGTACGCTCGAAACCTCGGGGTTCACCACCACGAGTGCGCCCTGGGCGGCGCTGGCGGCGGTCTGGAAGCCCGATTCGATCCCGGCCGGCGAGTCGATGAGGATACGGTCGAAGCCATCCTTGATGAGCTTGTTGATCGTTTCCTTCATGCGCTCGGGGCTCAGCGCGCTCTTGTCGCGCGTTTGCGAGGCGGCCAGGAGGTGCAGGTTGGGGGTGCGCTTGTCCTTGATGAGCGCCTGCTTCAGCTTGCAGCGGCCCTCGAAGACGTCGATCAGGTCGTAGACGACGCGGCCTTCGAGGCCCATGACGACGTCGAGGTTGCGCAAGCCGACGTCGGTGTCGATGACCACGACCTTCTCACCCAGGCTCGCGAGGGCAGCGCCCACGTTGGCGGTGGTCGTGGTCTTGCCGACCCCTCCTTTGCCGGATGTCACCACAATGGCTTTAGCTTTCACTGATAGGGCCTCCTAAATAGTGGCGCGGGGCGCCCGGGAGCATTGTCGGAGCAAGACGGCAAGCAGTTGTCAACGCCGCACTATAACATTGCAGCCCAGCACCCGGAATCCGGGCGCCAGGCGCAGAACCGCCGTCCAGCACACTGCTCGTCACCCTAACTTCAGTGTGTTAAGCCTTGCTGAGGTTGGCGTAGCGGACCAGCAGGCGTTTGCTCCCCGCTTCCTCGAAGATCACCGTCACCTGCGCCTTGCCGCCCTCACCCGAGACGCCCACGACGGTGCCCAGGCCAAACTTCGGGTGCTTCACCCGCTCGCCCCCCTTGAAGGTCAGCTCCTCGGTGCCCTTCGCGCTCTTCGTGGCCGCGCCGGCCCCGCCGAAGGAGCTGTTGCCGAAGCTGGTGGGCGGCTTCCAGACGTCGCGGGAGAACTTGCTCTGCGAGTAGGGGTCGCTCATCTCCTGACCGAACAGGTCGATCTCCACCAGCTGCTCCTTGGGGATGTCCTCGAGGAAGCGGCTGGGCCGGGCCATGTCGGTGCGCCCGAAGACCATGCGCGATTCGCAGTGCACCAGGAAGAGCTCCTCCTGGGCGCGGGTGATACCCACGTAGAGGAGGCGGCGCTCCTCCTCCAGCTCCTGCAGGCTGGCTGTCGACGAGCGGTGGGGAATGAGGTTCTCCTCCATGCCCACGAGGAACACGACGGGGAACTCCAAACCCTTGGCGTTGTGCAGGGTCATGAGCGTCACCGCCTCGTCGGGTACCTCCTCATTAACGGCCTTCACGGCACGGTCGTCGACGCTGGCCATGAGCGACGCCTCGTCGAGGAACTGCGCGATGGTGCCGCCGCCCTCCTCCTGCTGCCACTCGGTGACGGCGTTGAGGAGCTCGTCGAGGTTTTCGAGGCGGCCCTGCGCGTCGAACGAACCCTCGTTCTTGAGCGCCTCCATGTAGCCGCTCTGGTCGAGCACCGCCTTGAGGAACTGCGCGGCGCCCAGCGACTCGGCGGCCTGGGCGAGGTCGTCCATGACCTCCATGAACTCGGTTATCCGCTTCACCGCCGGGGTGCCGGCGAGCACCTCGTCGACCTGGCGCAGCGCGTCCACGAACGGCACGCCCCGCGAGGAGGCCCAGCC
>Ga0209487_1003099_pt1 | contig 13193 bp, 10 predicted proteins | sample Poulit2012_FD_187524 | JGI IMG/M metagenome (GOLD analysis project Ga0209487, IMG submission 187524) | Agricultural soil microbial communities from Georgia to study Nitrogen management - Poultry litter 2012 (SPAdes) (version 2) | ecosystem: Environmental > Terrestrial > Soil > Agricultural land... | reverse complement strand
ATCGTGCTCACTAAAAACGACCAGATTATTACAACGAAAAATCGCAAATTGCACACCTCTTTTACATAATACATTCCTTATATTAGTTTACCAAATCATCATCAAAAATAAAAGCGTTTTATAATTGTTATTACTCAAAATTTATATTCGTCGACGTTTTTTAACAGCTTGCACGATCGAATGATTTGATGCAAAGTCATTATGAAATTCATTCTAGTTGATTATTGTTTCCTGATTCGTAACAATAATGATAAGAAATAAAAATAGAACGTATGAATATGAGTGTAAACATAGAATAGTTTTGTCAAAAATGGGGTGGTTAATTTGCGAAAATATTTCATGGTTGGAGTGATGATCGTAAGCATTATTATATTAGCTAGTTGTACGAACCAGCAAAAGAAATTGCATATCCAAAAAGTTGGAATGCTTGTAGATGGAGTGGTTAGCGATAATCCTTGGAATGAACAAGGCTTTCAAGGTTTGCTTGCGATTGGTGAGGAATTTGATGTAGGTGTTTATTATAGAGAAAATATTCAAACCAAAGAAGATGTTGTGGAAGCCGTTAGTAAGTTTGCAAAAGACGGTGTTAATTTAATATTTGGGCATAGCAATATTTACGGAAAATTCTTTTCTGAAATAGCCAAAGATTATCCACATGTACATTTTGTTTATTTTAATGGTGGATATTTTGCTGAGAATTTATCAAGCTTGAATTTAAATTCACAAGCAATGGGTTTTTTTACTGGAATGGTTGCTAGCGAAATGACGCAAACAAATCAGGTCGGTATTATTGCAGCATATGAGTGGCAACCAGAAATAGAAGGTTTCTTTGAAGGGGTAAGATATCAAAAAGATGATACGAAAGTTCAAATTGATTTTCTGAATGAGTGGAATGATGAAAGGAATATTGAACAAATATATGAGCAGATGAAAGAGAAGAATGTTGATATATTTTATCCGGCAGGGGAGTCATTTAGTGCGGAATTGGTAGAAATTATCGAAAATGAACAGCAAGATCATATCTATACGGTTGGTTATTTAACAGATCATATTGATGGGGATGATTCGATCTTAATGACTATGGTTCAACATATTGATAAACTTTATATATATGCTGCTGAACAATTCAATACTGAATCACTGGAAGGTGGAATTACTTCTTTTGGTTTCCAAGATGATATTGTCACATTGGGAGAATTTAGCCCCCAAGTACCCAAAACGTTACAGTTGAAAATTGGTAGACAGGTTGAGAAGTTTATTGAAACAAATTTGTTGCCACATCAGCAATAATAAAGAAGGTTTAAAAGTTTTTCTTGCAACATTTTAAAAAATACATTAAAATTAGTACCAAGTCATAATGATAGATCTTAATATTTAAAGGAGATGTATGTATGGGGATCGGTGTAATAGGTACGGGACATTACTTACCTACAAAGGTATTAACAAATAAAGATTTGGAACAAATGGTGGATACAAGTGATGAATGGATCAGAACGAGAACAGGTATCGAAGAAAGAAGAATTGCAGAAGATGATATCGATACGTCTGATATGGCCTTTTATGCAGCTAAACAAGCATTAGAAGAGGCTAAGTTATCAGCTCATGAGATTGACCTCATATTAGTCGCAACTGTAACACCAGACACCGCATTTCCATCTGTGGCGGCAATTATTCAAGACCGATTAGGTGCTAGTAACGCGGCAGCTATGGATATAAGTGCAGCTTGTTCCGGATTTATGTATGGCCTTGTCACTGCAAAGCAATTTATTGAAACGAAAACATATAAACATATTTTAATTGTAGGAGTTGAGAAATTATCTAAAATTACAGATTGGGAGGATCGTAACACCTGTATTCTCTTTGGTGATGGTGCTGGGGCAGCTGTTTTAAGTGAAGTTTCTGAAGGAAATGGAATCTTATCATTTGAACTTGGTGCGGATGGTTCTGGCGGAAAAAATCTTTATCAGGATGAAAAAGGCTATCTCGTGCAAAATGGACGTGAAGTCTTTAAATTTGCGGTTAGACAAATGCCTGAATCAGTGATTAATGTGGTGAAAAAAGCTGGTATTGAAAAAGATGAAGTAGACTTCTTAATCCCTCATCAAGCGAACATTCGGATTATGGGAGCAGCGAGACAACGTTTAGGCATTTCAGAGGATAAAATGGCCCAGTCGATAAGGAATTATGGAAATACTTCTGCAGCTTCGATAGGTATTGCCTTATCAGAAGAAGTTAAAAATGGTAAGATAAAAGATAATGATTTAGTTGTGTTAGTAGGATTTGGTGGTGGCTTAACCTGGGGAGCCATTGTGATGCGTTGGGGTAAATAAACGTATTCTCATAAATTTTAAAATTAAAAAGATGTTGGTTCGTTTCAAAAATGAAATGAACTTGCTTAAAAGAATTATAGGAGGAAATTAGATGAAAGAGAGAAGAGTAGTCATTACTGGCTTAGGAGCAATCACACCCGTTGGGAATGATGTTAAAACAATGTGGGAGAATATTGTAGCTGGTAATTCTGGAATTGACTTTATTACTAGAGTTGATAAGGATGATTTTCCCGTTCATGTTGCTGCTGAGGTAAAAGACTTTGATCCAACATTGTATATGGAAAAACGTGATGCGAGAAAAATGGATTTATTTACCCAATATGCTGTTGCAGGCGCTAAAATGGCTGTGGAAGATGCCAAATTAACGATTGATGATCAGATTGCTGACCGAGTTGGTGTTTGGATTGGTTCAGGAATCGGCGGGATGCAAACATACGAGGAACAACATCAAAAGTTTTTAGAAAAGGGATATCGTCGTGTTAGTCCGTTTTTTGTGCCGATGCTTATACCAGACATGGCTGCTGGTCAAGTATCCATACAACTTGGTGCAAAAGGGATTAACTCGTGTACAGTTACTGCATGTGCCTCGGGAGCCAATTCAATTGGTGATGCATTTAAGGCAGTTCAACGTGGTGATGTAGATTATATGATTACAGGTGGAACAGAAGCACCATTAACAAATTTATCCTTTGCTGGTTTTTCCTCAATGAAGGCACTATCGTTTAACGATGACCCTAAAACGGCTAGTCGACCATTTGATAAAAATCGCGATGGGTTTGTGATGGGTGAGGGATCGGGAATATTAATATTAGAAACTTTAGAATCAGCTCAAAAACGCGGTGCACATATTTATGCTGAAATTGTAGGCTACGGTTCTACTGGAGATGCTCACCATATTACGTCACCGGCTGAAGGTGGTGAAGGTGCCGCACGAGCAATGAAACAAGCTCTTGAGGATGCTGATTTATCCCCATCTGATGTAGATTATATTAATGCCCATGGAACAAGTACAGATATGAATGATAAATATGAAACAGCAGCAATTAAAACAATCTTTGGTGAATATGCAACTAAAATAGCTATTTCATCAACAAAATCGATGACAGGTCACCTTTTAGGTGCTTGTGGTGGGATTGAGTCCATTATTTCAGTTAAAGCGATTGAAGATAGTATTATGCCAGCAACAATGAATTATGAAACACCAGATGAAGCATGTGATTTGGATTATGTACCAAATCAAGCAAGGAAGCAAGAACTCAATGTAGTGATGAGTAATTCATTCGGATTTGGTGGGCATAATGTCGCTTTAATATTTAAAAAGGTTGAGTGAATTTCATAATGACCCAAATCAGACGATTCGGTACTGTATGTAGTTAAGGATGGTCCAACGAAACTGCATATAGTATCGGATTGGCTATCAATCCGTATTATGAAATTCATTAGAGTAACTTAGTAATAAGTATGTGTTTGAAGAGAGCAAAAGAATTTCGGACTTTTCGAACGATTTTCTATTCATTATTCATGCTGAATGTCGAATAGCAGGTTACATGAGTGAATTTAACACGCGTGTAACTTGCTATTCTTTTTTTGCTCATTTTTAAAAAGGTTAAGAAATTCATTCATCTATTTGATTTACATGCATAAAATATATGAAACATGATGGACAAGCGTGGTGGATTGAAATGGGTTATCTATTCTTGTTTTTAATAGGGTTTGGTCTTGCTGTTTCAGGAGGGGTAAGTATGATTGCTTATTTAAACCTCCTTCCTGCTGGGTTACCCTGGTTAGAATATTTCCTGTTTATTAGAGGTAGACTAGAGTGCTATTTTCTTCCGATTGGTCTTATAATTATGTTATTTAGCATTTACCGTTATCCGAATTCATGAAAAGGTTTCGCGTGCTGCTTTTGAGTTGGAAATGGGGAAACCAATATGGAAAAAATATTGCGTCTTGCTTTACTAATCGATTGCACTTCACAATGACTTCAATCAGATAATGTGATATGGGATGTAGTTCATCTAAGTAGGAAATTGAGTTACCCGAATATTTTTTAAAATGATGGTCATAATGTTAGCAGGATGGAATCATTTTGAACGGAGGTTGTTTATGCTTTATTTACACGATATTTGGGTAAATTGGTTTGAAGGAGAAGAAAATGGTTATGGTGTAAGTTATTTTCATGAATGGCGCAAAACAGATCAAATTGAGATACTGGATCAAGCTCCATTACTTTATGTTAGTCATGAGGTATATCACTATATTGAAAACGATATGAATGAATTACCAGGTGAAATGCTAGATATGGTTTTTAAACGTGCTTTTATCCGAAAAGATCAAAAAAGAGTATCGCTTGATTACGCATTTATTGTAACAAATGGCATTGATATATTAGCAGTTGATACAATTGGCTACCAAATACCGCTTAGGAAAAGTAGGCTCATTCCTAGACAAGAACAACTCGTTTATCAATTGATTAAAGGGAAAAAAAGAACAAAATTCACCCTGCCTCGCAATATCCCCAAAAAGGAATATAGTATTTTATCCTTAGCTCCCAAATATATGATTGGTTTAACGAGGTCAGAACGGCAACTAAAACAGGTGCTCATGATTGCTTTAGACCAATTAAAAACTGCTAATCATTTAGAAGAAATGAAATATTGGTTAACTGAATGGAATCCAAAGAAGTATCCGTACCTACATAAAATGAATGAAAAGGAAGTATGGCAAGCACTATATGATGGAGTGAAAGAAGGATGGACAAAAGCTCACAAAGAATTAGCTATTAAATTAATTAGAGACCAACCTTTTCTAGAAAAAATGTGGGGGCTTGAACAGACATATGATCAAGATACATTTAGATTGAAATAGGAAAAAGCAGCGGATATTTCGCTGCTTTTTTTGTGCCCAGGAAACTATAGAATTTCATAGTTGTGGATAACTTTTCGAATTAGCTTAGGCTAGCTTAAGCTCCCAACGACTAGCAGATCTTTTGGTGGGGCGAGCGGTGCGTAGTCCCAAATTTCAAGCTTCTTCCTACGATAAGTCAACATCAATTCGCTTCGCTCACTCAAGTTTCCTTTACCATCGTCAGTCGCTTTCCAATTTGTACGTCGCTGAACGGGCGCTTGCGCTTTGGGTTCATGGAATCCTCAAGTTGTAGACCTTGGAAGTCGGGTCGTTTCATTTTATCGCTGAACAATCGTTAAGTTTTATTTCAGATCTGCTTATCTTGTTAGCCCCATTGCTTTTTTAGCGTTGGCTAATGTTTGATTTGCAGTTTGAGCTGCTTTCTCAGCACCGCGATCTAAAATTTCATCTAAAACATCTGATTCAATTAATTCGTAATAACGATCTTGAATAGGTTGCAGAAGCTGAATAACTGCTTTAGCCACTCCAGCTTTAAAATCTCCATAACCCTTGCCTTCATATTCTTTTTCAATTGTTTCAATTGATTCACCCGTACAACTAGCATAAATAGTCAGTAGATTAGAAACCCCAGGTTTGTTTTCTTTATCGTATTTCACAATACCTTCAGAATCCGTTACAGCACTTTTAATTTTTTTCTCTATTTTTTTCGGACTGTCGAGCATTGAAATAAATCCACGTTCATTTTCATCCGATTTACTCATTTTCTTTGTTGGGTCTTGTAGGGACATAATTCGTGCGCCTACTTCGGGTATACGAATTTCAGGGATTGTAAATGTTTCGCCAAATCGATTATTAAACCGTTCTGCAACATCTCTGGTCAACTCTAAATGTTGAGTTTGATCATCACCTACTGGAACAATATCCGTTTGATAAAGCAGGATGTCTGCCGCCATCAGTGCAGGGTAAGTAAATAGTGCAGAAGATACGGCATCTCTCCCATCGGATTTATCTTTAAATTGAGTCATCCGTTCTAATTCTCCCATGTAACTTATTGATTGAATCATCCAACTCAATTGCGTATGGGCAGGAACTTCTGACTGAATAAATAATGTGGATGTTTCTGGATTGATTCCAGAAGCAAGGTATAATGCAGCTAATGAACGTCTATTTTCTTTTAATTCCATAGGGTCTTGTGGAACAGTAATTGCATGTTCATCCACAACACAAAAATAACAATGGTGATCAGTTTGTAATGCCACAAATTGTCGAATCGCCCCTAAATAATTTCCAAGTGTCAATGTTCCACTTGGTTGGATACCAGAAAAGATATTTTTCATCAATATTTCACTCCGTCTGAATGAATTTCGTATTTATCATCATCTGCTATATTACAAAGACAAGTAGCTAGAAAATAATCAGCATAGCTCGATGTCAAAAGGATTTGCAATAAACCAAGATGAAGAAATTCATTAATATTTTACAATGATTGAAAACAACAATTAACAGGGCATATTTATAAATGAATCTAATTGCCCATACCTTGTTAAATTATATACTATGACTAAAAAGGAAAGCAAGTATTTATTGTATGCAGGACTTTACTAGGGCAATAATAACTTCTAAAGCTTCATTGAAATTGTTTCGACAATTATGGTCAACGTGAAGTTGGCAAGTTATCCTTCATGAGTGTTGTATCGCTACAACACTTCATTTTTTTGCTTTTTATGTGGCATCCTTTGGAACTAAAATATGTTATTTCGCCAAAATCTATTTATTTATTTACATTTGTCGTTTATAATAGATTTATGTTAAAAAAAATGGGAGATTGATATTGCGTGCAGAGAAAGAAGTGTATTGTATTCACATTTATGAATATTCTCCTACTAAGTATAATGTTTCCGATAGTTAGTAGTGCAGAAGAAACGATTGAAATGGGCTTACATAAAGAAAGAAAAACGAGTATTCAATTAATAGATGAAACCCAAAAATTTAATTTCTTTACATATGATTCTGGTCTACATTTTGAATATCCAGATGCTGTGAGAGGGATTTATGTTACAGGTCATTCAGCAGGGGGAGCGCGCTTTGAAAAACTACTAGATTTAGTGAATCATAGTGATCTCAATACGATGGTGATCGATATAAAGGAAGATCACGGTTATTTAACGTTTAAACCAGAGGATGATTCTCCTTTCAAAGATATTGGACAGAATTATATAAGTGATCCAAAGCAAATGATGGAAACATTAGAGGAAAATGAAATTTACCCAATTGCTAGAATCGTAGTATTTAAAGATACTGCATTGGCAGAGGCGAAACCAGAATTGTCATTTACAAAAGATGGTGAAGTTTGGGTAAATAATCGGAAGGAAGCATTTGTCAATCCGTTTATGGAAGAGGTTTGGGAATATAATGTTGACATTGCCAAAATGGCGGCTGAACTCGGATTTAAAGAAATCCAGTTTGATTATGTTAGATTTCCTGAAGGATTTGAAAATATGGATGACAAACTAGATTATGAATTGGGTGATTACGCTGACTCGGAAGTTGATAATATTCAAAGAAGAGTTGAAGCTGTTACTGATTTTGTAAAATATGCAAGAGAAGAATTGTCATATTATGGTGTAGATGTCTCGGTAGATATATTTGGCTATGCCGCTACAATTCCTGAAGCGCCTGGCATTGGCCAAAACTTTTCAAAAATATCCGATAATGTCGATGTAATTTCATCCATGATTTACCCAAGTCATTGGACTCCATACTTTGGAATAGACTTTCCAGATAAAGAGCCATATCGAGTCGTTACAGAATATGCAAAAGTTGAAAATGAATTGTTAGGTAAACTTGACAATCCGCCAGTATCAAGACCGTGGATCCAAGATTTTGAAGCACCATGGCTATATAGTGGTCCACCAACCCCATATGGAAAGAAGGAAGTAGAAGCACAAATCAAAGCTTTAAATGAAAATGGTATTGAAGAATTTTTAATTTGGAATGCTGGAAATGTCTATACAGAAAATGTAGATTATATTCCCTGATTAAAAAAGTTTATGATTTGATGTTTATTTAGTAGATAAGTTGGGTAACTTATCTACTATAAGCCGTTAAATTGTGTAATTGTGAACAAATAGTGAACAATGAAGAAAAGTAAAAAAATATTCAATAAGCCCTACCTTTAGCTTAACATATGTAGTATAATCTATATATAGAGTTAATTGAGTAACAATAGTGATCAAATAGTCACATATTGAAAGATGAGGAGTGAAGTTTTATGGTAACACTTTATACCTCACCGAGTTGTACGTCTTGCAGGAAAGCGAAAGCATGGTTAGAAAAACATGATATATCGTTCACAGAGCGAAATATATTTTCTGAGCCGTTATCACTGGATGAGATAAAGGAAATATTGCGAATGACTGAGGATGGAACAGATGAGATCATTTCTACGCGCTCGAAAGTCTTCCAAAAGTTGGATGTGGATATTGATCTATTGCCTTTAAAAGATCTATTTGAATTAATCCAAAAAAATCCTGGTTTATTAAGAAGACCAATTATTCTTGATGAGAAACGTCTGCAAGTTGGTTATAACGAAGATGAGATTCGACGATTTTTGCCGAGAACTGTTCGTACATTTCAATTACGTGAAGCCCAAAGAATGGTTAATTAGTAAGTTCTTGGTTAAAAAAATTATAGATCATAAAAACGCAGTATCTTTTTATAAGATCTGCGTTTTTATAGTATCTATAATCATTATACGCTTATCATTAAAATAAGTGTTATGATGCTAAAATAATTTATTTGATATTCACTCATGTGTAGGAAAATGTCGATTTAAATATTAATTAGGACAAAGATTTATTGCAATTCATAATTTTATTTTATTATTTCCCAGTTTTATAGGCATTTATATTTTCAAAACAGATAACAATGTCATACAATAGAATTATAGAAATTAAATTCAGATTAATATACATGATGAGGATGAGTTTGTTTCAGCTACTATAAATGATTATCTATGACATTCAAACCTTAAAATAAAGTCTAATAGGAAGGAGAATATCAAAATGGAAATTGAAAGAATTAATGAAAACACTATAAAATTTTATATTTCCTATGTAGACATAGAAGATCGCGGTTTCGAACGCGAGGAAATATGGTATAGTCGGGAACGTAGTGAACAATTGTTTTGGCAGATGATGGAAGAAGTAAATAATAAAGAAGATTTTGCAATCGAAGGTCCACTTTGGATTCAAGTTCAAGCGCTGGAGAAAGGACTGGAAATTATTGTAACAAGATCTCAATTAACGAAGGATGATGAATTCTCCGACCATCCACTAGATGATAAAGCGATGATAGATCTACCCGTTGAGGAAAGAATCGAAAAATTACTTGAAAGTAAATTTGGGCGAAGTAAAGAAATTGCAGAATTGAAAGAAAATGAGGAAGAAGAAACAACTGAGTTATCTAGGGCCTTCAAGTTTAAGGAATTTGAGGATCTTATTCAGTTAAGTCATTATTTACAGGATATTTCTCAATGTGCAGAAAAGTCACTGTACAGTTATCGCGATGATTATTATTTGTTTGTAAAATTCCATGAGACCTCACCAGAATGTGATGATCATTGGGATATGATTAGTCAAATCTTGGAATTTGGCACGAATTCAAACATCAGTATCCATGTTCTTAAAGAATATGGAAAAATTATCTTTAAAGAGAAGGCATTATCCCAAATTAAATCGCTTTTTTCACTATAAGTGTTTAACAGAAGTAGTAAGTCAATCTTTGACAGAAAAGCTTTTATGTATCAGACGATTAATAAAACACCTAAGAATTAGCATAATCACTAATTTCTTAGGTGTTTTTTGTGATTTAGCAATGGAATAGGGGATGTATGTCGAATGATAAAAAAGGGGAAGGTGAATGATTGAATGTTACAAGCACAATCAAATCATGGAGAATTAATAACACTCATTTCATTAACAGAAGGTGAACTAGAAAGACATAGGCGTGAATGTCAATTTTTTTGTCCAGCATGCAAAGAACGTGTGATGATCAGATCAGGTCCAAAAGTGGTCCCTCATTTTGCCCATTATCCAAAATCGAATTGCCCAGAAATTAAAGGCGGGGAAGGAAATTATCATGAAAAGGGTAAATTACTATTATATCAGTGGTTAAAATCACAACAACTTCATGTAGAACTGGAACCTTATTTAAAGGAGATTAAGCAACAACCAGATATTTTACTTTTGCTTCAAGGCAAAATTATAGCCATTGAATATCAATGTGCAAGGATTCCAATTAGAGATATCCAACGTAGAAATAATGGGTATAAGCAAAGGGGCATCATTCCGATCTGGATTTTAGGTGCAAAACAGTTTAAAAGGCAAGGAAAAAATCATTTGAAAATAGATCAATTTACGAATCAATTTATTCATCAGTTTTCCCCAAATACTTCTAAAAGACTTTTTTATTTTTGCCCAGAAACACTCCAACTAACAATTTTCCAAAGTTTTTATTTTACGAATGTAAGCAAGGCAATCGGTAAGTTTTATTTTGATCAACTGAATCAAATGAAGTTCACAGATTTATTTGGAGAAAGTGATTTTCCTAAACATGAATTATATCAATTATGGAAAAAGGAAAAAAGAAACTTCCGATTGAATCATCATAAAAGAGTTTATGGCACGCATCTTGCGTGGCGTCAATGGCTCTATCTACAACATACACATCTAGAATATCTTCCATCACTTATTTATCTTCCCGTTTCTGCACAACATCTAATGAAAACTCCACCATGGGATTGGCAAAGTCGTTTATATATAGGTATAATTGATCCACTACCAATCGGTCAAAAATTTTTGTTAAGACAAGCTGTTGGAATGTTGCGCAATCATCATCATAGGCAAAATCAATTTCCACTTATTACATCAGAAGTATGTCCAATACGAGATTATCTTCACTTATTAAGTCTATTGGGAATGATCCAAAAGCAATCTAAAGAGCATTATATTAAATTAAAAACAGTCCCATTTCATCGACATATAGAAGCTGCTTTAGTGAGTGATGAGGTGATTATGGATGAGTTGATCTTGAAAATACGAAACAAAAAGCAAGCATGATTTGTTAGATATTCGTTATACTAGAATAGGAAGTCTTTTTATAGAGTATTTTAATATAAAATTAGGAGGCGTTAGTATGAGTAAAACGACCAAGGAACTCAAAAGTCGAAATGAAATACCGAAGGAACGAACATGGGATCTTGAAGCAATCTTTGCTACAGATGAATTATGGGAGCAAGAATTTAAAAAATTACAAGAGGACATTCCAGCACTTGCTGATTATCAGGGGAAATTATCTGAATCAGCAGAATCACTTTATGGACTATTTAAATTACAAGATGAGCTCTCGGAAAGATTAGGAAAATTGTATACATATGCTCGTATGCGATATGATCAAGATACGACTAACTCATTTTATCAGGCTCAACAAACACAAGCCGAAAATGTTTTAACACTGGCATCTAGCCATATGAGCTACATCGTTCCAGAGGTCTTGGAAATTGAGGAAGATAAACTCGCGGCATTTTTGCAAGAAAAAGAAGAATTACAAATGTATCAGAAAACCTTAGATGAAATTAATCGTCAGAGACCACATATTTTGAGTCATAAGGAAGAGGCACTGCTTGCTGAAGCATCTGATCCAATGCAAAGTGCTTCACAAACGTTTAGCATGTTAAATAATGCTGATTTAGTCTTCCCAACGATTAAGAATGAAAATGATGAAGAAGTTGATCTCACACATGGTAGGTATATTGGATTTCTAGAATCAACTGATCAACGTGTTCGACGAGATGCATTTAAAGGAATGTACGAAACATATGGTAAGTTTAAAAATACATTTGCAGCAACATTGAGTGGAAATATTAAAAAAGATAACTTTTATGCAAAAGTACGCAATTATGATTCAGCAAGACATGCAGCATTAGATAATAATAATATTCCAGAACAAGTGTATGATAATTTAGTTGAAGCGATAAATGAAAAATTACCATTACTTCATCGTTATACTGAATTACGAAAAAAAGTACTAGAACTTGATGAATTGCATATGTATGATTTATTCACTCCACTTGTACAAGATGTCGATATGAAAATCACATATGAAAAAGCGCAACAATATGTCTTGGATAGTTTGGCACCTCTAGGAGAGGAATATGTCAACATTGTAAAAGAAGGCTATCAAAATCGTTGGATCGATGTTGAGGAGAATAAGGGGAAACGAAGTGGTGCATATTCTTCAGGATCATATGGTACTCAGCCATATATTTTATTAAACTGGCAAGACAATGTAAATGATATGTTTACATTAACCCATGAATTAGGTCACTCTGTTCATAGTTATTATACAAGGGCGTCCCAACCATATCGTTATGGAAATTATTCGATTTTTGTGGCGGAAGTTGCTTCTACTTGTAACGAAGCATTATTAAATGATTATATGTTAAACCATTTAGACGATGAAAAACAAAAGCTTTATATTTTAAATCATTTCCTAGAGGGCTTTAGAGGTACAGTATTCCGTCAAACAATGTTTGCTGAATTTGAACATGAAATCCATATGCAAATGCAAAATGGCGTTGCATTAACGGCAGATAAGCTAACAGAAATTTATTATGGATTGAATAAGAAATACTTCGGTGATGCTGTTATTTCTGATGAAGAGATAGGAATTGAATGGGCAAGGATCCCACATTTTTATTATAATTATTATGTATATCAATATGCGACAGGCTATTCTGCTGCGACCGCACTAGCACAGCAAATTCTTGATGGTGGGGAAGATGCAGTAGGACGTTATATTGATTTCTTAAAGGCTGGAAGTAGTGATTATCCAATTGAAGTATTAAAGCAAGCTGGTGTCGATATGACGTCGAAGGAACCCATTCTTGCGGCACTTGATGTATTTGAGGAAAAGTTAAATGAAATGGAAAAGTTA
>Ga0209487_1003097_pt1 | contig 13197 bp, 11 predicted proteins | sample Poulit2012_FD_187524 | JGI IMG/M metagenome (GOLD analysis project Ga0209487, IMG submission 187524) | Agricultural soil microbial communities from Georgia to study Nitrogen management - Poultry litter 2012 (SPAdes) (version 2) | ecosystem: Environmental > Terrestrial > Soil > Agricultural land... | reverse complement strand
TGAGGTGCGGGATGCCCTCGTAGATCGTCAGCTCCACCCGCTTGGGGTCGATGAGCACCATGCGCACCTCCTCCGGGGTGGCGCGCATCATGATCGAGGTGATCATCGAGTTGACGAAGCTCGACTTACCGGCGCCGGTGGCGCCGGCGACGAGGAGGTGAGGCATCTTGGCCAGGTTGGCGACGACGTAGCCGCCCTCGACGTCCTTGCCCACACCGATGACGAGCGGGTGGTCGGTGCGTCGCGCCGCCGAGGAGCGCAGCACGTCCCCCAGGGCCACGGTCTCCCGGTCGGCGTTGGGGATCTCGATCCCGATCGCGGACTTGCCCGGGATCGGGGAGAGGATGCGCACGTCGGCGCTGGCGACGGCATAGGCGATGTTCTTGCTCAGCGCGGTGACCCGCTCGACCTTGGTGCCCGCCCCGAGCTCGACCTCGTAGCGGGTCACCGTCGGACCGCGGGAGAAGCCGGTGACCTTGGCGTTGATGTCGAACTGCTCGAGGACGTTGGACAGGGCCTCGACCACCCGGTCGTTGGCGGCCGAGCGCACCTTGTGCGGGGCGCCCTTGACGAGGAGGTCGTCGGCGGGCAGCTGGTAGACGATGTCGGGGCTGAGCTCGAGCTGCTCCGCGCGGGCGGGCAGCGGCTCCGTGGGCGGGGCGGTGAGCTCCTCCTCGACGACGGCGGTCTCCGGTTCGGGCTGCGGCGCCGGCTTGGGCCGCCGGCCGGTGCGCCCCTTCCCGGCCAGGACGGCGGTCGCCTCGGGGTCGGGCTCGGTCTCCGCGGCGCGGGTGTAGGCCTCGTCGCCGTGGTACTCGCCGGGGCTGACCGGAGCGGTCTTCTTCGTCCGACGGCGCGGCTTGGGCGGGCGGGCGGCGGCGCGGTCGTCCTCCTGCGGGGACGTGTCGGCGGGGGCGCCGCGACGGGTGAGCGCAGCGAGCCTGCGCGGGATGGCCGCCACCGGGGTGGCGGTGACGATGAGGACGGAGAAGAAGGCGAGCAGCGCGAGGACGGGAATGGCGACCCACTCGCTGAGGAGCACGGTCAGCGGGGTGCCGAGCAGCCAGCCCACGAGGCCGCCGGCGTCCTGGACGGCGGCGAAGTCCTCCCGCGGGCTGGGGACGCCGCGGGCGACGTGGATGATGCCGGTGACGGCGACCACCCCGATGGAGATGCCGATCGTCACCCGGCCGTTGTCGGCGCTGCGTTCGGGGTGGCGCATGAGCCGCACCGCGAGGACGACGAGGACGACGGGGAGCAGCACGGCGAGCAGGCCCACGCTCCCGGCGGTGACGGCGTGGATGACCGTGCCCGCCGCCCCGGAGAGGCCGAACCACTCGCGGGCGGCGACGATGATCGCCAGTGCGAGCAGTAGCAGGGCCACCCCGTCCTTGCGCAGCGCGGGGTCGAGCCCGCGGGCACCACTTCCCATCCGACGCAGGGTCCCTCCGATGACGTGGGCGATCCCCAACCACAGCCCGCGCACCATCCGGACCGGCCACGGGGCACGCGGCTTGCTCGGGGCGCGACTCGACCGTCCACCGGCTCGGGTGGCCGCGCTCCTGCTCGGCCTGCTCGACCGGGCGGACCGTGCGGGGGAAGTCGTACGGGTCGCCATGTGAGTCCTCCAAGCGGTGCGTCGCCGACGCACCAGCGAGACCACTGAACCACATAGGACCCCGCCGCCGCCCGGCGGACACGCAGGTGCGCGTGATTGTGGCGCGCCTCCCGGGCTCAGGCGGCCAGCAGCCCGACCCCCAGGGTGACCAGGCCGCCGATGAGGAACACGGCCCCGACCGGGAGCAGGAGGACGAACCGGTTGGGCTGCTCGCGGCCGCGGCCCATGGCGGAGAAGAAGAACCCGGCCGGCATGAGGATGGCCGCGACGAGCGCGCCGGTGCGGGCGAGCCACTGCCACGGACCGGTGAGGGACGTCGCCTCGGTGAGCAGGAGGCAGACGAGCCCGAGGATGATGAACACCCCCGCGTGCGCGTGTCCGGCGCGGAAGAAGGACCTCTGGAACGGGGTGGCCGGCACGCGGGCGGTCACCACCCTGGTCATGAAGTAGCCGCCACTGGTGACCGTGGTCGCCGCGAGCACGGCGATCCCGGCGGTCGACAGGGCGGGCTGGGACAGCTCGAGCACGGCGAACCCCCTCGGAAGGCTTTCCTAACACTGTTATCTAACAGTGTTAGACTCGCGTGTGTCAACGCCTTAGACTCCCCTTCCATGGCCCGACCGAGACCACACGACGCCGCCCTGCGCGCCACCCTCGTCGAGCTCGCCTCCGCGGCCGTCTCGGAGGGCGGCAGCCAGGGGCTGTCGCTGCGCCGGCTGGCCGCCGCCGCCGGCACGACGACCGCGGCGGTCTACACCCTCTTCGGTGGCCGCGACGGCCTGGTCCGCGCCGTCGTCGACGAGGGCTTCCGGCGTTTCGCCGACCGGCTGGCGGCGGTGCCCCGCACCGACGACCCCGCGGCGGACCTCTTCGCGCTCGGCCTCGCCTACCGGGAGAACGCACTGGCCAACCCGCACTTCTACCGGGTGATGTTCGGCGGCGCCGCCGGGACGGACGAGCCGGCCGGCGACGTCCCCACCGTCGTCCGCCCGACCTTCGGCGTGCTGCGCGACGCCGTCGCCCGCCTCCCCCGGACCGAGTGTCCGGAAGGCGCCACCGAGCTGGCGCTGCGGCTGTGGTCGCTGGCGCACGGGCTGGTGAGCCTCGAGCTCGCGGGCCTGCTCCCGGGCACGCCGGAGGAGCGGGAGACGCGTTACTGCTCCGCGCTGCTCGCGTCGCGGCGCTGAGCCCGGCGCGGTGGCACGAACACGCGAGCACCAGCTCGATGAGGAGCCGCACGCCGAACGCCGTGGGCGACGTCGGCCGCTCCGGTGGTGACGAACGCGGTGGACAGCGGGATCATCCCGGCGACGAGGACGACGGTGGACCAGCCGATGTTCCGGAACGCCTGGACGGGCGTGAGCGCCCCGGACAGGACCAGTGCGCATGCCGCGAGGAGGCCGGCGACCGCGGGCGGGACCGCACCGGTGGCGAGCAGGAGCACCATGCCGAGGAGAACGACGACGGTACGGCCGGCACCGCGGCCGAGCGGGACGCCCCGGCGCAGCTCCGCCGGCGGCGTGACGACGAGCACGTCCGGGCCCGCGGTGTGCCGCTCGAGATGCTCCCAGCTCCCGCTCAGCAGGAGGGTGTCCCCCGGCTGGAGGCGCGAGTCCGGGCCGGTGAGGTCCGCACCCCCGCGCTGGACGGCGACGACGACGAGGTCGCCGCTCGGGGTGGCCATGCCGGGGAAGACGTGGAGCCCGGCCAGGGCCGACCGGGGGGCCACCACGACCTCGGCGATCCCCTGTTCCGGGCCGGCGAGCTGCTCGTCCGCCGGCAGGGCGTACTGGTCGCGCAGCGCACCGGTGACGGCGGTGAGGTCGTGCGGCAGCTCGCTCGGGACCCGCTCCGGCAGCAGGAACCGGCCCAGGAGGACGAGGAGGAGGATCGTCCCGGCGAGGAGCGGGACGCCGACCAGCCCGAACTCGAAGAAGCCGAACCCCCGCCCACCCGCGTCTGCGGCGGCCTCGCTGACGATGATGTTCACCGGTGTCCCGGTGAGCAGGAGCATCGAGCCGGCGTGTGCGGCGAAGGCGAGGGGCAGCAGCAGGTGGGAGACCCGGATCCCGGTCCGGGTCGCGATGACGACGACCATCGGGATGAGGGCGGCCACCGCACCGTTGACGGTGATGACCGCGGTGACGGCGGCGACGAGGAGGCAGACGGCGACGAGGACGGCGGTGCGGGTCGTCCCGGCGCGGCGGACCACCTGGCTGCCGGCCCAGGCGGTCACGCCGGTGGCCTCGAGTGCCTCGCTGACCACGAACAGCGAGGCGATGAACAGCACGGTGGGATCGCCGAACCCGGCCAGGGCCTGGTCCAGGTCGAGCACACCGCTCGCCCACAGGGCGAGCGAGACCCCGACCGCGACGACGGCCAGCGGGACACGCCCGGAGACGAAGGCGAGGACGGCCGCGACGAGGATGCTCAGCGTCCCGGCCATCGCCCCGGTGCCCTACGCCTCGACGACGACCGGGATGATCATCGGCCGCCGCCTGAGCCGGCTGGACGCCCACCGGCCCACCACCCGGCGCATGACCTGCTGCAGCTGGTGCGTGTCGGCGGTGCCGCCGCGGGCGGCGTTGGTCAGCTCCTCGGCGACCTTGGGCAGGATGGCGTCGAAGACCGACTCGTCCTCGGCCATGCCGCGCGCCTGGATGTGGGGGCCGGCGACGACCGCGCCGGTGGCGGAGTCGACGGCGGCGAAGATGGAGATGAAGCCCTCCTCGCCGAGGATGCGCCGGTCCTTGAGCTCGGCCTCGGTGATCTCTCCGACACTCGAGCCGTCGACGTAGACGTAGCGGCTCGGCACCGCACCGACGATGCGCGCCTTGCCGTCGACGAGGTCGACGACGACGCCGTCCTCGGCGAGCACGACCCGCTCGGCAGGTACCCCGGTCTGCACCGCGAGGGCGCCGTTGGCGACGAGGTGACGGATCTCGCCGTGGACCGGCATGACGTTGCGGGGCTGGACGATGTTGTAGACGTACAGCAGCTCGCCCGCGCTCGCGTGGCCGGAGACGTGCACCCGGGCGTTGCCCTGGTGGACCACCTTGGCGCCGAGGCGGGTGAGCCCGTTGATGACCCGGTAGACGGAGTTCTCGTTCCCGGGGATGAGGGAGGAGGCGAAGATCACCGTGTCGCCGGGGCCGACGGAGATGCGGTGGTCGCGGTTGGCGATCCGGCTCAGCGCCGCCATCGGCTCGCCCTGGGAGCCGGTGGCCATGAGGACGAGCTCGTCGTCGCGCAGGTCGTCGACCTGCTTGATGTCGATGACGGTGTCCTCGGGGATGGTGAGGTAGCCCAGTTCGGCGGCGATGCGCATGTTGCGCACCATGGAGCGTCCGACGAAGGCCACCTTGCGGCGGTGGGCGTAGGCGGCGTCGAGCACCTGCTGGACGCGGTGGACGTGCGAGGCGAAGGACGCGACGACGATCTTCTTCTCGGCCGCGGCGAAGACGGAGTCGAGCACCGGCCCGATCTCCGCCTCGGCGACGGTGAACCCGGGCACCTCGGCGTTGGTGGAGTCGACCATGAACAGGTCGACCCCCTCCTCCCCCAGGCGGGCGAAGGCCCGCAGGTCGGTGATCCGGCCGTCGAGCGGCAGCTGGTCCATCTTGAAGTCGCCGGTGTGGAGGATGGTCCCGCCACCGGTGCGCACCATGACGGCGAGCGCGTCCGGGATGGAGTGGTTGACGGCGACGAACTCGCACTCGAAGGGGCCGAACCGTTCGACCTGCCCCTCCTTGACGGCGAAGGTGTAGGGGGTGATCCGGTGCTCGCGCAGCTTGGCCTCGACGAAGGCCAGGGTGAGCTGGGAGCCCACGAGGGGGATGTCCTCGCGCAGCCGCAGCAGGTACGGCACCGCACCGATGTGGTCCTCGTGCCCGTGGGTGAGGATGATCGCCTCGACGTCCTGCATCCGGTCGGCGATGTAGTCGAAGTCCGGGAGGATGAGGTCGACGCCGGGCTGGTCGTCCTCGGGGAAGAGCACCCCGCAGTCGATGACGAGCAGGCGCCCCTCGTACTCGATGACCGCCATGTTGCGGCCGACCTCACCCAGGCCGCCGAGGGCGACGACCCGCATCCCGCCCTCGGGCAGGGGTCCGGGCGGTGCGAGGTCGGGATGGGCGTGGCTCACAGAAGTCCTTCCTGGCGCAGCACCGTCTCCAGCGCTGCGATCTCGTGCTCCGCCGCCCGGACCAGCGGCAGCCGCACCGCCGGGCTCGGCAGCCGGCCCTGCAGGTGCAGCGCCTCCTTGACCATGACGGCGCCTTGACCGCCTCCCATGATCGCATTGACGAGGGCGCGCGTCCGGTTGGCGACGGCCCGGGCCGCGACGAGGTCGCCGTCGTCCACCTCGGCGACCATCTCGGCGTAGGCGCCGGCGGCGAGGTGCCCGACCACGCTGACGACGCCGGAGGCGCCGTGGGCGAGCCAGGCGAAGTTCAGGCCGTCGTCCCCGGAGTAGAACTCCAGCCCGGTGCGTGCCATCCGCTCGAAGCCCTGCTGGACGTCACCGGTCGCGTCCTTCACGGCAAGGATGCGCGGGTGCTCCGCGAGCCGGTCGAGGATGTCGTCGCCGATGCCGACGCCGGTGCGGCCCGGGATGTCGTACAGCATGACGGGCAGGTCGGTGGAGTCGGCGATGGTGCGGATGTGGGTGTACACACCCTCCTGCGAGGGCCGGTTGTAGTAGGGCGTGACGACGAGCAGCCCGTGCGCACCCGTACGCTCGGCGCTCTTGGCGATCCGCACGGCGTGCGCGGTGTCGTTCGACCCGGCGCCGGCGATGACCATCGCCCGCTCCCCCACCGCCTCGACGACGCCGCGCACGAGGGCGTCCTTCTCGGGCTGGTGGGTGGTGGAGGACTCCCCGGTGGTGCCGTTGACGACGAGGCTGTCGCAGCCGGCGTCGACGAGCTCGACGGCCAGCTGCTGCGCGGTGGCGACGTCGACGGTCCCGTCGGGGTGGAACGGGGTCACCATCGCGACGGACACCGACCCGAAGGTGCGTGGGGGCACGGCAGCGTTCATGGGGAAGACGGTACCGCCAGCCGTCGACAACGATCGCCGGTGTCCGCGGAGCGACCGCCCTGCCCCGGATGCGGCCGGGGGGCGCCGGCGGGCCGTCACCTCGCGCGGTTGGGTAGCCTGCCGGGGTGAGCAAGGACAGCGGACGGCACGACCCGGACGACGTGCTCGGCGCCCTGGCGACCGGTGGGCAGGACCCGCACGCGGGGCACGACCACGGCCCGACGGCCGACCTGTCGGTCCGTCCCTCGATCCCGGAGGACGCACCGCTCATCGCCGGCCTCCAGCTCGAGGCGTGGCGGGCCCGCGGGCTGGTCACCGCGGAGCAGCTCGCCCACGTCGACACCGACGCGGTCTCCGCCCAGTGGCACGCGGCGATCACCACCCCGCCCACGCCGCGGCACCGGGTGCTCACGGCCCTGGCGGGCCGGGAGGTCGTCGGGTTCCTCGCCTTCGCCCCGGCCCAGCACACCCAGCTGCCCGACTCCGCCGGGACCGCGCCGGTCGAGGTGCTCGCCCTGGAGGTGGCCGCCGCGCACACCCGGCAGGGACACGGCTCGCGTCTGCTGGCCGCGTGCGCCGACCTCGTCCGCGACGTCGGGGGCACCGCGCTGGTCGTGTGGGCGGACCAGGAGGACGAGGCACGCACCCGCTTCCTCGCGTCCGCCGGCTTCGCCCCCGCCGGTCCGCGGCGGGCGCTGGACACCGAGACCGTCGAGCTCGTCGAGAGCTGCTGGTTCGCCCAGGTCTGAGCGCGTCCCCGGCGGCCGTCAGCGCACGAGGTGCCCGTCGCGCGCACGGTGTCGCCCGGGCTCGGGCTGCCGCGCGGCACGGCGCACTGCGGGACGGGTGGGGGCAGCACCGCCCGTGGTCGCGCGCGGCGGCAGCCGGTGGTCCGGCCCGCAGTGCCGTGCCGTGGTGAGCAGGGTGAGCGCCGGCATCGTCGCCTGGGGGTCGACCCGGACGGGCGGCACGGTGGCCCGCGGGGTGACGCCGGCGAGCGCCGGGTGGCCCTGGAGCTCGCGCAGCGCGTCGCGGACCGCCGCGGCGCTGCCGCGGTGGGCCGGGTCCTTGCGCAGCAGCCGGCCGACGAGCTCCTCGAGCCGCTCGGGGACGCCGTCGAGCAGGTCGCGCAGCCGCGGCGGCTCGGCGCGCACCTGCCAGCGGAGCACCTCGGTGGGCGAGTCCGACCAGAAGGGCGGTCGTCCGGCGAGGGCCGAGACGAGGAGGCAGCCCAGGGAGTAGAGGTCGGTGGCGGGGGTGAGGGGCCGGCAGGTCACCTGCTCCGGGGCCATGTAGGGGGCGGTGCCGACGGTCTCCCGGTGCGGCCCGTCGTGGGTGGTGGCGGCGGCGCCGAAGTCGACGAGGACGACGTCGTCGTCGGTGAGGACGACGTTGGCGGGTTTGACGTCGCCGTGGACGACGCCGCTGCGGTGGGTGGCGTGGAGGATGTCCGCCAGGCCGGCGGCGACCTGCACCGCGACGGGCGCGGGCAGCGGTCCGTCCCGCAGCACCGCCGACAGGTCGCGTCCCGGCAGCAGCTCCATGACGTAGAAGACGGTCTGCCCGTCCTCCCCGGTGTCGAGCACGTCGACCACGCCGGGGTGGTCCACCCGGGCGATGAGGGCGGCCTCGCGGCGCAGGCGCTCGGCGGCGGTGTGGTCGGACGTCTTGACGGCCACCTCGCGGCCCGTCATCAGGTCCCGGGCGGCCCAGACCCTGCCCAGGCCGCCGCGGCCGATGACACGGCGCAGCTGGTAACGGTCGGCGAGGGTATGCACGGCGACGATTCTTGCCCGTTTCGTCCGTTCCGGAATGGGACCAGGGTCCCGCCCGGAACGTGATCTCGGTGACAGTCAGGCGGCGCGGGGCGCGGTGTCGAGCAGTGCGATGTGCGGCTGCGTGGCTGCCGGGTCGAGCCGGGTCGGGGGCGGGAGCGCCACCGGGGCGGCCCCCGCGAGCGCCGGGTCGTGCTCGACCGCCCGCAGCGCCTCCCGGGCGTCGGCTGCGCTGCCCCGTCGGGCGGGGTCCTTGGCCAGCATCCGCGCCACCGCCTCGTCCAGCGGTGCGGGGGTGCCGCGGAGGAGGTCGCGCAGCCGCGGTGGCTCGGCCCGCACGTGGCGGTGGAGGACGCCGGTGGTCGTGGGTGCCGTGAACGGGGGGGCGGCCGGCGAGGCTCGCGGTGACCAGGCAGCCCAGGGCGTAGACGTCGGCGCCGGGGCCCAGCCGCTGCGCGGTGACCTGCTCGGGTGCCATGTACGGCGCGGTGCCGACGGTGGTGCGCCCGGCCGCGGCGCGGGTCCGGCACGCGGCACCGAAGTCCACGAGCACGGCCTCCTCCTCCGCGAGCACGACGTTCGCGGGTGAGACATCGCCGTGGACGACCCCGACCGCGTGCGCGGCGGCCAGCGCGTCGGCGACCTCGGCGGCGAGCCGGACGGCGTCCGGGGCGGGCACCGGGCCGCGGCGCAGGACCTGGCCGAGGTCCGGCCCCCGGAGCAGGTCGAGGACGAGGAAGGTGGTGCCGGCGTCCTCCCCCGCGTCCCGCACGCCGACCACGCCGGGGTGGGTGACCGCGGCGGTGAGCTCGGCCTCCCGCCGCAGCCGGGCCGCCGCGCCCGGCTGCGGCCCGGCGATCTTGACGGCGACGTCCCGCTGCTCGGCGTGGTCGCGGGCCGCCCACACGGCCCCCATGCCGCCACGCCCGATGACGCGGCGCAGCTCGTAGCGTCCGGCCAGAGAGGTCACGCCCGCCATTGTGGTGCGGGGCAGCCTCCGGCGCCTCCGGAGCCGGGGCCGGCGGCGCGTGCCAGACTCGGGTCATGGCCGAGAAGATCCTCCTCGACTGCGACCCGGGCCACGACGACGCGCTGGCGATCCTGCTCGCGGCCGGTGACGTCCGCAGCGAGCTGCTGGCGATCACGACGGTGGCGGGCAACCAGACGATCGAGAAGGTCACCCGCAACGCCCGCGCGGTGTGCACGGTGGCCGGGGTGGCCGTCCCGGTCGCCCGCGGAGCGGCGGCGCCGCTCGTGCGCGAGGCGATCATCGCCCCCGACTACCACGGGGAGAGCGGCCTGGACGGACCGGTGCTCCCGGAGCCGGCGGTGCCGCTGGACCCACGCCGCGCCGCCCAGCTCATGGTCGACACGGTCATGGCCCACGAGCCCGGGACCGTCACCCTGGTCCCGACCGGTCCGCTGACCAACATCGCGGTCGCGCTGGCGCTCGAGCCGCGGCTGGCGGAACGCGTCAAGGGGGTCTCGCTCATGGGCGGCTCCTACACCCGTGGCAACCGCACCCCGGCGGCGGAGTTCAACATCCTCGCCGACCCGGAGGCCGCCGCCGCGGTCTTCGCAGCGCCCTGGCCGGTGACCATGGTCGGCCTCGACCTCACCCACCAGGCGCTGGCCGACGAGTCCTTCCGCAGCCGGGTCCGGGCACTGGGGACGCCGCTGGCCGGGTTCGTCGAGGACCTGCTGGAGTTCTTCACCGCCGCCTACGCCCGCCGCGGCTTCCCGGCACCCGCCGTGCACGACCTGTGCGCGGTGGCCGCGGTGCTCGACCCGGACGTCATGACCTACCGGGACGCGTTCGTCACCGTCGAGACCGAGGGCCGGTGGACCACCGGGATGACGGTCACCGACTTCGACGGGCTGCTCGGGCGGCCGGTGAACACCCGGGTGGCGGTGTCGCTGGACCGGGAGCGGCTGTGGGACATGGCGGTGGCCGCCATCGACCGTCTCGGGCGCTCGGACGCGGGCTGACCTCCCGCGGGGCACTACCCGAGCTCGAGCAGGTGCTCCAGCCCGACGGTGAGCCCCGGCCGGGACCCGACCTCACGGACGGCGAGCAGCACCCCGGGCATGAAGCTCACCCGGTCGAAGGAGTCGGTGCGGATGGTCAGCTGCTCCCCCGGGTTGCCGAGCACGATCTCCTCGTGGGCGACGAGCCCGCGCAGCCGGACCGCGTGGACGTGCACGCCGTCGACGACGGCGCCCCGCGCCCCCTCGAGCTGGGTCTCGGTCGCGTCGGGCATCGGGGCCCGTCCCGCCGCGCGCCGGGCAGCGGCGATCTGCCGGGCGGTGGCCACGGCGGTACCCGACGGCGCGTCCACCTTGTCGGGATGGTGGAGCTCGATGACCTCGGCGGACTCGAACCAGCGCGCCGCGGTTGCCGCGAACTGCATGGCCAGCACCGCCGACAGGGCGAAGTTCGGGGCGATGACCACGCCCAGTCCCGCGGTGCGGGTGAGGTGGTCACGGACCCGGCCGAGCGCGGCCTCGTCCCAGCCGGTGGTACCGACGACGGCGTGCACCCCGGCGTCGAGCAGGGCGTGGACGTTGGCCTCGGTGACGGCCGGCAGGGTGAAGTCGACGGCGACGTCGGCGCGTCCGGCGAGGGAGGCGACGTCGTCGTCCCGCTCGAGGCGGGCGACGAGGGTGAGGTCGGGGGCCAGCTCGACGGCGCGGCAGACGGTGCTGCCCATCCGTCCGTCGGCCCCCAGCACGGCAACCTTGATCGGGTCGGTCATGGTGGAGAACTGTACTGGCGCCCGCCCGGCGCGGGCGGCGCCGCTCAGTGGGTGGTGAGCGGGGCGGTGCGCGCGAGGAGCTCGCCGGCCACGTCGTGCTCGAAAGGGCCGACGACGACGAGGGAGCGGGGCCGGGCGGCGAGCTCGGCGGCGAGCTGCTGGACCTCGACCGCGGTGACCTGCCGGATCCGCTCGAGGCTCTCCGCCAGCGGGATGATCTCGCCGTAGACGATCTCGGCGCGCCCGAGCCGCGACATGCGCGACCCGGAGTCCTCGAGCCCGAGGACGAGGCTGCCGCAGAGCTGGCCGATCGCCCGGTCGAGCTCCTCCGCCGGCAGCGGGTGCTCGGCGATGCGGTCGAGCTCACGGCCGAGCAGCGTGACCACCTCCGGGGTGTTCTCCGGGGCACAGCCGGCGTAGAGGCCGACGAGGCCCGCCTCGGCGTAGGAGGAGGCGAAGGCGTAGGTCGAGTAGGCCAGCCCGCGCTGCTCGCGGATCTCCTGGAAGAGGCGCGAGCTCATCCCCCCGCCGAGTGCGGTCATGAGCACCGACAGCGCCCAGCGTCGCTCGTCGCGGGCGGTCAGCCCCTGGCAGCCGAGGATGACGTTGGACTGCTCGGTGGTGCGCCGCACCGTCAGCGCCCGCCCCTCGTCGGGGAGCGGCTCGTCGCCCGCCTGGCGGCGCTCCACCGGCATGCCGGCCGGGTCCAGCTGCCAGCCGCCCGCACGGACGGCGTCGAGCACCTGCGCGCACAGGGTGTCGTGGTCCACCGCGCCGGCGGCCGTGACGACCAGCTCGCTGGGGACGTAGGTGCGGCGGTAGTGCTCGACCACGGCCTCGCGGGGCACCTGCCGGATGGTGGCGGGGGTGCCGCCGATCGGGCGGCCGAGGGGGTGCGGTCCCAGGACGGCGGTGGCGAACTGCTCGTGGACGACGTCGACCGGGTCGTCGCCGGCCATCGCCAGCTCCTCCAGGATGACGCCCCGCTCGACCTCGAAGTCCTCGGCGTCGAGCATCGCCGAGGTCACCATGTCGGTGATGACGTCGACGGCCATGGGCAGGTCGGCGTCGAGCACCCGCGCGTAGTAGCACGTGTGCTCCTTGCCGGTGGCGGCGTTCGCCTCACCCCCGACCGCGTCGAACGCGGCGGCGATGTCCATCGCGTCCCGGCGCGGGGTGCCCTTGAAGAGCAGGTGCTCCAGGAAGTGGGTGGAGCCGTAGTGCCCGTCGGTCTCGTCGCGGGAGCCCACGGCCACCCAGGCGCCGATCGCGGCGGAGCGCTGCGCCGGCATCGTCTCCGAGAGCACCCGGATCCCGCCGGGCAGGACGGAGCGTCGGATGACGCTGCCGTCCTGCTCCAGGCGGACCTCGGTGCCCGGCGCGCCGGCGGGCCCCAGCGGGAGTGCCTCAGGCACCGGCGGTGTCGCCGTCCTCCCGGATGCGGTTGCGCCGCTCGCGGCGCTGGCCCTCCCGGCGCCGCCCGCCCTCACGGCGCGGGCGCTCACCGTCGGACTGCTGCTCGGAGCCCTCCTCGGCGGCCTCCTCCTCGTCGTCGACGACGACGTGGAGGGAGAGCTTGCCGCGGGGGTCGATCTCGGCGAGCTCGACCTGGACCTGCTGGCCGACGGCCAGGACGTCCTCGACGTTGTCCACCCGCTTGCCGCCGACGAGCCGGCGGATCTGGGAGATGTGGAGCAGGCCGTCCTTCCCCGGGGCCAGGGAGACGAACGCACCGAAGGACGTCGTCTTGACCACGGTGCCGACGAAGCGCTCGCCGACCTCCGGCATCGTCGGGTTGGCGATCGCGTTGACCGCCTGCCGCGCCGCCTCCGCCGAGGGGCCGTCGACCGCGCCGATGTACACGGTGCCGTCGTCCTCGATGGAGATGTCGGCGCCGGTGTCCTCCTGGATCTGGTTGATCATCTTGCCCTTGGGGCCGATGACCTCACCGATCTTGTCGACGGGGACCTTGACGGTGATGACACGCGGTGCGGTGGCGGCCATCTCG
>Ga0209487_1003096_pt1 | contig 13202 bp, 10 predicted proteins | sample Poulit2012_FD_187524 | JGI IMG/M metagenome (GOLD analysis project Ga0209487, IMG submission 187524) | Agricultural soil microbial communities from Georgia to study Nitrogen management - Poultry litter 2012 (SPAdes) (version 2) | ecosystem: Environmental > Terrestrial > Soil > Agricultural land... | reverse complement strand
GCGTTTTATCGCCATAATAGTAATAATATTTGAACGTATAATGAAGGACTAGTATGTGTCCCTTGATGTGAAAGAGAGCAGGATTTAGCAGCTGAGAGATCTTGCCGCATTCAACTCACAGAACCTGCCTTTAGAGTCCCGTTTAATCTGCGGGCGCGAATTTCGGCGTTAAAGAAGCAAAGTGGGATGTGTAAAACGTCCAATGATGGTGGTACCGCGGAAGCAACGCTCATTCGTCCTCTTAGACAGGATGAATAGGGCTTTTTTTATACCAAATTTTAGGAGCTATGTCATATGAGTAAAAAAAGAATCGTTGTCAAAATTGGTAGCAGTTCCTTAACGAACGATCAAGGTGAAATTGATCAAGAGAAATTCGATGACCATGTTCATGCACTTGCCGCATTGAGACAAGCGAATCATGAAGTCATATTAGTTTCTTCCGGTGCAGTGGCGGCAGGCTTTGCGAGACTTGGCTATGCTGCAAGACCTGTAACGATTAAAGGGAAGCAGGCTGCAGCAGCGGTGGGACAGAGTCTCTTGATCCAATCTTATATAGAAAAGTTTCATAGATTTAATCTTGTCCCATCGCAAATATTATTAACCCGGGATGACTTTGCTAACCGGGTGCGTTATAAAAATGCATTTTCAACCATTACAGAGCTTTTGGCACGTGGGATTCTGCCGATCATCAATGAAAATGATACGGTCGCGATCGATGAATTAACATTTGGAGATAATGATATGTTATCTGCACTTGTCAGTGGTTTTATCCACGCAGATCAGCTCATTATTTTAACCGATATTAACGGGCTTTATGACGCGAATCCAAGAACAAATCCACACGCGAAAAAATATGATTTTCTGGAGGATATTACGGAGGAGATGATCGAGGGAGCGGATGAAACGGGTTCCAAAGTCGGAACAGGCGGTATGAAATCCAAACTGCAAGCAGCAAAAACGGCCATGTCTCTTGGTGTACCTGTTTTTATCGGTCATGGTAAAGGGACGGATAAATTTCTTGACGTATTGCGTGGAGAGGGGGATGGCACATATATTTCCAGTCCGTCCGCCGGATCTATTAACACGAGTAGACAATGGATCGCTTTGCACTCCGAATCCGTGGGGAAAATCTATGTGGATCAAGGAGCAGAAGAAGCAATTCTGTATCATGGTGGAAGTTTATTACCTGCCGGAGTCCAGGAAGTGCAAGGAACTTTTCTTAAGGGAGACGTTGTGCGGGTATTTGGCAAGAACGGCTTGTTAGGTAAAGGGGAAGTCAGTTGCTCATCAGAAGAAGTCATGAAGGCGATCGAAAAACGACATGAAGAAAAGGTCATTCTTTCGTCAGTTGAAGTGATCCATCGTAATCGCTGGGTCCAAGTATAAATGGGGAGGTTTTATGATGTCTGAAGTGATTCAAAAAGGGAAAGCTGCCAAGACGTCCAGTTATTTACTTACAGGTGTAACGACAGAAGAGAAGAATAAAGCGCTACGTTTCATAGCAGAACAAATCGTTGCGGATCAAGATCGTATTCTAGAAGAAAATAAAAAGGATATTGCAAAAGGAAAAGAACAAGGACTAACGGATGCTGTACTTGACCGGATTATGTTAAATGAAACACGTATCCAGGACATGGCACAAGCAATTCATTTATTAGTAGACTTACAGGATCCGATCGGTGAAGTACTGGAAACGATTGAAAAAGAAAACGGCTTACACATTCAGAAAAAACGCGTACCTATCGGTGTTATCGGCATGATTTATGAAGCGAGGCCAAATGTAACGATTGATGCGGCAACACTTTCCCTGAAAACAGGTAATGCCGTTATTTTAAGAGGAAGTTCTTCTGCGAAATTTTCCAATATGGCGCTTGTCAGTTCCATCCATCATGCCCTGGAAAAAAGCGCACTGCCGGTTGATGCAGTGCAATTAATCGAGGATACCAGCAGAGAGACTGCCAAAGAACTATTTCAGCTCAATGATTATTTAGACGTGCTTATTCCAAGAGGCGGGGAAAATTTAATCAAGACAGTTATTCGAGAATCAACTGTCCCGGTCATTCAAACAGGAGCAGGAAACTGCCATATTTTCATCGATGCATCTGCCGAACAAGACATGGCAGAAGCAATTGTGTTGAACGCGAAATTGCAACGTCCATCTGTTTGTAATGCGATTGAAACGATTTTATTGGATGAAACATGGTTTAAACAATACGGCCTGCAATTACTCGAAAAGTTGCAGCAAAACGATGTATCCATTTATGCGGATGAAAAGGTTTGTGAAGCTTTCCCGACCGCAAAACCAGCATCTGAAGCAGACTGGTCCACAGAATATCTCGGTTTAACTGTCAGCGTCAAACTGGTTGCAGGTTATCAAGAAGCGATTCAGCATATCAATAAATACGGCACAAAACATTCCGAAGCGGTTATTACGGAAAATGAGCAGCATGCAGCGATATTTCTGCAAAACGTTGACGCAGCAGCTGTTTACCATAACGCCTCTACACGTTATACAGACGGATTTGAATTCGGTTATGGAGCAGAAATCGGCATTAGTACGCAAAAACTTCATGCAAGAGGACCGATGGGTTTACATGCCTTAACATCAAGTAAATTTGTGATCCAGGGGAAGGGACAAATTCGGAAATAACGGAGAAGCTATATTAACATCAGGAGCATGTCAACATTAGGGTTGTTGCATGCTCTTTTTTCACTGCATAACTAATTTTTGACAAAAGGGGGATGAACAAATTGGAGATATTGGATATAATAAAGAGAAACATTGTAACTGGAGCATGGTACTTTACTGCCCACGCATTAAAACAATGTGATAAGCGCGGGATTGATATTGAACAATTGCTGTTTTCACTAATCCAAGGGGAAATAATTGAAGATTATCCAAATGATCCCCGGGGTCACAGTTGTTTAATTTTAAGTTATATAGATAATGAACCTGTTCATACGGTTTGTGGTCTAACAGGGGAGAAAACTGTATTTATAACCGCTTATTTCCAAGAGCTGCCAAAATGGGTAAGTGAACGAAGAAGGAGGGAAAGTGTGAATAATTGCAAAATTTGCCAAGGAAACATAGAAAAGAAGCGGGTAACAGTAGAACGCGAGTGGAAGGGGAAAAAGATTATCATTGAAGACGTTCCCGCTATGGTTTGCGAACAATGCGGGGAGAGCTACTTTGATTCGGAAACAACAATGCAGATGGAAAAAATTAAAAAAGCATCTGTATACCCACTGGAAAAAAATGTATCCATTCCTGCTTCGGTTAGACAGTTTGATCAAATTTCTAATTTATAAATCGGATTTCTAGTGATAATTGGTAGGCAATTTCTTTCCGGAGGTTCCTGTGTACGTATAGCAAATATGAATGGGGGCCGTTAAGTGAATATTGCTGAATGCATGGTAAACGTATATACTAACAACAAAAGAAAAAAGGGAAAAAGGAAAAATACTAAATAACCGTCACTTATAAGGGCGGTTATTTACTTTTTCCTTTAAAAGGATGAGAAAAAATGAAAAATAAACAGTTTATATATACATATGGTTACCCGGAGGAAGAAGAGGAACTATGCTTTCTCGAGATGCGCTCCTTCTTTGGACATGATTCGCAATTAAAATGCATCAAAAGTGATGTGGAAATTGACCCGAGCAGAAGCCCGTTTATTAGGGATCGAATTGAAATAATGTATGAAGGGAAAACAGTAACAGATATCAGCACGCAAGTACGAAGCATTGATATAGGTGACGCCACCTTTAAAGTAACTTTTGTTAACTATAAGGAATCTGAATCTGTTGAAAACTTCACTATTGCCGAACGCCAGCAAATCGAACGGGATATTGGCTGGGAGTTTACAGCTGAATTTGATTTGCATCAACCAGATTGCATATATGGAATTATCCGCTTCAATGATCGTTGGTATTTCGGAAAATATAAGAAAAATGAAGCCGTTTGGTTGCAGCATGTGAACAAACCGCAGAGCTATTCCACTGCGCTTGGTACGCGTATGGCAAGGGCAATTGCAAATATCGCTGTACCAAACCCGAAAGGTGTTACCGCAATCGATCCATGCTGCGGTATAGGGAATGTACTGGTGGAGGCACTTTCCGTTGGAATAGATATCGTTGGCCGTGACATCAATCCGCTCGTAACCCGTGGCTCACGCGAAAACATTGCCTATTTTGGGTATACTTGTGACGTGACAACGGGACCGATTGCAGATGTAACAGCACATTATGATGTAGCGATCATTGATTTGCCGTATAATATTTTTACTCATACATCATCGGAAGATCAGCTGACTATTCTCAAACACGCCCGCCGGATTGCCGATAGAGTCATTGTTGTCACGATTGACACCATCGATCAATTGGTCGAAGCAGCCGATTTTCAGATCAAAGACCGCTGCATAGCAAAAAAAGGGAGATTTTCCCGGCAGGTTCTTGTTTGTGAGTAGAATATAATAATCCAAGGCAGGAGGTGTTGCCAAAGTGGATGAAATACTGTTATCATCGAACGGTGATATTTAGTCAGCTGGAATTTTCCGATCGCTCTCATCACACCAACCCAAAAAGGAAACTTCAGCCTCAACTGAAGTTTCCTTTTTGTATCTAGCTCCAGCGCCCAGCAACTAGTCCCAGGATGTCGCGCTTTTAGTCTGGAAGGGCGCTTGCGCTTCTCTACCATATTAAGCTTTCGTACGATAGTCCAAGTTATGCGCTTTTAGTGTTTCATCCTTCCCGAACAGGAAGTGTTTCTCCATGTTAGGTGAGTATTTTGAGTTAATCGCTTCAACACCTACAGCTTCTGCAACAGCACGCAGCATAGCAGGTGATGCACCACAGCATAGTCCGATATAGTTTACGCCGATGGCATGTGCTTCTTTTGCCCATTCTGCCAGCTCATAGCGGTTATGATAAAGCGGATCAAGTGCAGTCGGGAACGTTGTTTCTGTCGGTAAGTGACAGCTGCATCCCCCGTCAGGCAAGTTGAAGAAAGTCGGATGCTCTTCCGTTGTACGATAAGGGATCGGTAGTGCACCTACATAGCCATCCGTATTTTTTCGAATGTCTTCAATATAAGGTTGCATTGTTGCAGGGCCGCGGAAACAGTTCATGCCAACTACGAGTGCACCTTTTTTGGAAAGTATTTTACAAGATTCATCTACTGTATAACCATCTCTTAAAATATTTTCTCCCATTAGTCCGAGGGTAATAACGGCTGGTAAATCTTGTTTTAAAATTTCTTCTAATGCGATCTGTGCTTCTTCATGGTAATAAAAGGTTTCTCCGTTTATGTAATCGACTTCTTCCTCTTTACACCATTTGACCATTTCGGCGAACATCTCTCTTACTTTTTCTTTTGACTGTGGATCTTCCGGGTCAAAAAGGTTTGTGTTGGAAATGTTTCCGGCAACTAAAGCTTCTTCTGTCGGATGCTCTTTCGCTACTTCTTTGGCTAGACGAATCGCATTTCTGTTTAATGGTTCCAGCAATTCTTCTTTACCGATAATACGCATTTTTTCTCTGTGGGCGTTATAGGTGAAAGCCAGAACAACGTCGGAACCTGCTTTCATGAAATCCCTATATGTTTCTTTCAATGCTTCCGGGTTATCCAATGCAACTTCGGGCACGAAAGATCCCGCCTGCAAATAACCTCTACGCTCTAATTCGAATAAATAACCTTCCCCGGCAATGACTGGACCATCTTGTAAACGTTGTTCTAAAGTACGTTTTTTCATTGTGTTCTCCTCCTTGTATTTGGTCGTGCAATAATAAAAGCCCCTTCTTATTAAGAAGAGGCTTTGGCACTTAGGCTAGTACTCTTCTTATCTGCAAGCTTTCCGCTTCTGGAGTTGGCACAGTACTGTGAGTAGTCTGTTGCCGAGGTATCTAAGGGCCAGTCCCTCCACCTCTCTGGATAAGAATTACTGTATATGCAATTGATTAATCAATATCATATACGGATTACTTTCCAAAGTCAATTATTATTTTGAAAATTTATTTTTAATGAAACATTTCGGGATTCAGAATTTATGGTAAAATAGAAGTATTAATGAATTGGAAAATCCATGCAAGGGGTGTTTAATTTGAAACTCGTAAGCTATAAATTAAGGGGAAAGCCAGGTACATACAGAATCGGCTGTGTTATTGATCAAAATGTCATCGACTTACAGGAAGGTTATCGCGCATTTCTTCTTTCAAAAAAGGAAAAAGATGCAGCGCGTCATGTTCATCATCAGCTTCCGTCCGACCCGACTGCCTTTTATCAGTGCGGAACAAGCGGGCTTGGGCGGGCGAGGGAGGCATATCATTACGTCACTAGTCAGGCTGACAAGGAAAGTTTGATGTTTGACTTGGAAGATGTCAGTTTTGGAATGCCAATTTCTCAACCAGAGAAAATCATTTGTGTCGGAAAAAATTATGCCGAGCATGTTGCAGAAATGCGGGATGGTGATATACCGAAATTTCCAGTACTCTTTGCGAAATTCAGCAATGCACTCGTTGGTCCGGAAGATGCCATTGAAAAAGCCCCGGCTACACAAAAATTAGATTACGAAGCGGAGCTGGCAATTGTGATCGGCAAAGAAGCATCTCAAGTAAGTCAAGAAGATGCATATGATTATATCGCCGGGTATACGATCGCCAATGATATATCAGCACGAGATTTGCAAAAAAGAACACCACAATGGCTGCAGGGGAAAACGCTTGATCGCAGCACACCAGTAGGACCGTGGATTGTGACTGCAGATGAGATTGATAATCCGTGCAATTTGTCTATTCGTTCGTTTGTGAATGGAGAGAAACGTCAGGACTCCAACACAAGTCATTTTATTTTTGATATCCCATTTCTTATGGAATTCATCACAGATTTAATAACACTAAAGCCGGGGGACATCATCCTGACAGGCACGCCTGATGGGGTTGGATTTGCGATGGACCCACCGCAGTTTTTGGATGAAGGCGATACTGTAACATTGGAAATCGAAGAAATCGGCAAGCTGGAGAACCGTGTCATCTGCAAGTAACTAGTGCAATGTCCCAGAAGTTCTTTCCTCATTTATAGTCAGGATGTAAAGCCGAACGATTCTTATAAGTGTTAAAAACCGTTGATTTCCACTGCAGGCGGACGCTTTCACTTTATAACAGTACAAGGTCGACATCTGTTCAAGAAGACCACTTTCACAGTGTCTACTTTGCCGCGGGCACGGCTTCAGCCTCCGCGCACAGGACGTGCTAGTGCAGGTGGTGCGACAGGACGTCGCGCACTTAACCTGCCTTGCCCTGGCAAAGGGTATGTCGACGTTGTTCGCACAGAACGGTTTTAGTCGACCTTCCTTAAAGTACTGCGGGGTCCCCAGACACGTGCTATTCCCGCTGGAGTCGCCGCCTTCCGTTCCAATCAACGGTGTAGTGCTTCGAACAACGAGTGACGGTATATCTAATAGTTCTAAATAAGCTAAAACATTATGAAATTGAACGGGATGCACCAAAATAGTAAAGCAAACCGTTGTGAATGATAGCCTACTACTAGCAAATGGAATATGCGAGACTCCTTGAAAAAGAAACCCGCTTTTTCTGCGTGCGATGTATCGCTGCCGAAGCCTTCCTTGTCCTGGGGGAGATGAGGCCTAGGTGAGACCCCGGAGTGCGAATGGAGGAGGGCCGACTAAAACCGTCCTTTGCGGACAACGTCGTTATATCTCTGTAGTAATGTTTATATTTATTATTGCATGGCTAATTATTATTAATTTTATTGAAACAGATAGTTATATTTTGGGAATTAATTTTGTCAAAGTTTTATTTTATCCCCCGTTAACTGGCAGTAAGACCCCCACTTCAAGATTACGCGGGTAAATAAAGTAAGGTAAGTGAGGGTCAACTGCCAGTAAAAGTCCGATTCGTTCGGGCCTGCCCAAGTGCAGGTCACATAGGCGTTGCAACGCAAAGTTGCGTACTTAGCTTATGTTCCTCTTAATCAGTGTGGGATGAAAGAAAACCCCCACTGATTAAAGATTCACTTTATGTCATCTTTTTTAGATTTGCTTATTGGTTAATTGAGTGGTTTAAACAAAAATAATTTTTATTTAAAGGTAAGGAAATGAATAGGAGTGTTGAACGATGAACCTTTTTGAAGAACTGCAACATATATTAAAACCGGAACAAGTGACGCAAAATGAAACATTGCTAGAACAACATAGTAAAGATGAATCCTATCACACGCCAAGTTTACCGGATATTGTTGTGTTTCCGGAAAATGCGGAAGAAGTCAGTGAGATTATGAAACTGGCAAAAAAGCACCAATCCGTGGTTGTTCCATTTGGGCTAGGTTCAAGCCTGGAAGGGAACGTGATTCCATATGATCATGGCATCATGATCGACTTTTCGCACATGAATAAAGTCGTCAAGGTGATGGAAGATGATTTTCTTGTAAAAGTGCAACCAGGCGTTACCCGAAGCCAGCTTAACAAAGAGCTGAAAAAGCATGGCTTGTTTTTCCCTGTCGATCCTGGGGCAGATGCAACACTAGGCGGAATGGCAGCCACGAATGCAAGCGGAACAACCTCCGTTAAATACGGAATCATGCGTGATCAGGTCCGTGATCTGGAAGTCGTGCTTGCAGACGGTACGATAGTTCATACAGGGAGTTTAGCTGCGAAGTCATCTTCAGGCTATCATTTAAACGGTCTGTTTGTCGGTTCGGAAGGGACGCTTGGATGTTTTACCGAACTTACTTTAAAAGTGTACGGAATTCCTGAGCACACGATGGCGGCGCGGGCATCATTCGGCAGTGTCGATCATGCTGTTGAAGCGGTGGTTGCGGTACTTCAAGCCGGTATCCCCGTAGCAAGGGTTGAACTCGTTGATGAACAGGCCATGAAACAAATCAATCTTTACAGTGATACTAATTATGAAGAGGTACCGACTTTATTTATGGAATTCCACGGAAATGAGGCCGGACTAAAGCAAGATGTAGCATTTATGCGGGACATTGTTGCGGATTATCATTGCAAAGCAATCGCATTTGAAACAGATACCGCTGCTAGAAACCGGTTGTGGGAAGCCCGTCATAATACAGCATATGCTTTTATCCATGGACATCCGGGGAAGAAACAAATGGTAACTGACGTTTGCCTTCCGATTTCCGATTTAGCCGATGCGATCAAAGATGCTAGGGAAGCGGTAGAAGCATCGGGATTAATCGGCGGTATTGTCGGGCATGTAGGCGACGGGAATTATCATATTCTGTTAATGATTGATGTGAATAATCCAAAAGACATTGAAGCGGCTGATACAGTAAATGAGCGTATTGTAGATTATGCACTTGCAAGAGGTGGCACGTGTACAGGTGAACATGGTGTTGGTGTTGGTAAACAAAAGTATCAGGAAAAGGAACACGGCGCAGCGTTGGATGTGATGCGCAAAGTGAAACAGGCATTGGACCCGGAAGAGATACTCAACCCCGGAAAGGTGATCGGTAGCGTCTCAGAGAGAATCCATTAAACCATAAAACAACAAAGCGGGAGCCTCATTCGAGACTCCCGCTTAACGCTCAATTACTGAAGGTTATTATTTTGCTGTTGCTGAGTTGCTTGAGCTTGTTGTTGCGCTTGCTGCACTTGTTGTGTAGCTTGTTGCAACTGTTGTTGTGCTTGCTGGAACTGCGGATCTTGTGACGCAGTAGCACCAGCCTGAGACTGAGTATTTTGTAATTCTGTCTGAGCTTGTTGCACCTGCTGTTGTGCTTGTTGGATCTGTTGTGGATCCGCACTAGCTTGTGCTTGTTGAACTGCTTGTTCTGCAGCTTGAGCTTGCTGAACAGCTTGTTGGATCTGCTGTTGTGCATCTTGTTGTTGAGCCATAATAAAAACCTCCAAATAAGTTTTGAGCTGAGCGCTCTCTGTAGTTATACTGCCACGGTTTTGGCAGATTATACATATTTCGACTACTTTTTCCTTATTTGTAGATAAACTAATAAGATACAGATACACGCAACAGGAGGAATAAAATTGGGCGAACTGAACCGGAAAAAACCTTTGATACAGATTTCACATATGCAAACATTGCCGGCTGGTTGATTATACCCGCGATTGAAATAATCTTTTCTTTTATCGGCATCATCAGTAGTTTGATCGTCAATAATCCATCTGCCTATGATGGTAGTGATCAATGGATTTATGTTTTTTCTTATATCATGAGTTGGTTGTATATTCCGCTGTTTATTTATATAATAGTTGCTTGGTTCAAAAGAAAAAAGTTGCTGCCCAAGCTAATGATCATTTATTATTTGATCAGTGTGTTATTAGCTGTCATTTTTATGTTTTATTTCAAGCATGTAGGTGCAGAATGGTTTTCCATACTTTTTAACCTCATTTGGATTGGCTATTTTTCCAAATCCAAAAGGGTAAAAGCAACCTTCGTTCGATAAAAAAACCAACTTAGAAGAAACTGAGAAAGGAAGATACATGATGCAATTTGTATCAATCGACTTTGAAACGGCCAATGAAAAAAGATTCAGTCCGTGTGCGATTGGTGTTGTCATTGCGGATGAAAATGGCATTGTCGATGAGTTCTATAGTGTGATCAATCCATTAATGGCTTTTACGTCATTTAACACATATATTCACGGCATTACGGAACACGATGTCACTGATGCGCCAACATTCCCGGAGCTATGGCCGACATTGCGTACCTATTTGGAGAACAGGCTGGTAGTTGCACATAATGCCAGCTTTGATATGAGTGTACTCCGCAATACACTCGATCATTTTGACTTAGTATATCCTGAACTCGATTATTTATGTACCGTCAATATATCGAAAAAAGTATGGCCAGAGTTGAGGAATCATAAATTAAATACAGTTGCTGACTATCATGCAATAACATTTGATCATCACCAGGCGCTAGAAGATGCGAGAGTAGCGGCAAAAATTTTTATCAAAGCTATGGAAACGCAGCAAACGACTGTTTTAGAGAAATTCCTAGAAAACTGTCATATGACAAGAGGACGCGTTTTTGAGCGTGGCTATGTCCCGCCAAGAGCGAAACGAAAAAAACAAATGAAGAAAATTACATGGTAAGGAGACAATAAAATGGCAGAGTTGAAATATGAAATTATCGATACGGTTGCAGTATTATCGGAGTCACCAAAAGGATGGAAGAAAGAACTGAATTTGATCAGCTGGAACGGACGGGACCCGAAGTATGATATTAGAGATTGGGCTCCGAACCGGGAGAAAATGGGTAAAGGTATCACATTGACAGAAGATGAGTTAATGGCACTCAAGGAAATTTTGCAGCAAAAATGAACACCCTTGCTGCAAAATTTCATCTGTGATAGAACAGAGATAGAAAGTGCATATGGGGAAAATTGTGAATGAACTTAAGCAGGAAACGCTTTATACGAAAAAATATCAGGCTGTCTTAAAGGCAACCTGATATTTTTTCGTATAATAGTTTGACTTTAACAAAATTTCTGTTTATAATAAATATGTTGTTATATAACAGTGGATAATGAAAATGGGGGCTGAATAAATGGAGACGTATAAAAAAGTAGGAAACTTACAAATTGCAGAGGCGCTTTATGATTTTATTAATCTGGAAGCACTTCCGGGAACGGAGACAGATCAAGAACAATTTTGGCATGACTTTGAACAGTTAATTACTGATTTAACACCGGAAAATGAGGCAGTTCTGGAAAGACGTGAAGTGTTGCAGGAGAAAATTAATGATTTTCACCAACAAAATAAAGACGCTACATTTGAAACATACAAGAAGTTTCTGGAGGAAATAAATTATTTAACTCCAGTTCCGGAGGATTTTACGATCGGGACGGAGCATGTTGACGAAGAATTAAAGCAAGCAGGGCCACAGCTGGTTGTACCGGTTAATAATGCGCGCTACGCACTGAATGCTGCCAATGCACGCTGGGGAAGTCTTTACGATGCACTTTATGGTACAGATGTAATCAGTGAAGAAGATGGCGCGGAAAAAACGCAAGACTATAACCCGATCCGCGGGCAAAAGGTTATTGCGTTCGGGCGGACATTTCTGGATAACACGATTCCACTCACGTCCGGATCGCACCAGGAAGCGGTCAAATATACGATTGCGGATGGGAAGTTAATTGTTGTGCTCCAGAATGGTACGAATGAAGGGTTAAAGGAAAATGACAAGCTGGCCGGGTATCAGGGAAATCCGGAAAATCCGTCTTCAGTTTTGTTTAAAAATAACGGCATCCATTTTGATGTCCAAATAGACCATACCGATGTGATTGGCAAGACGGATGCAGCGGGAATCAAAGATATTGTTATGGAGGCAGCGCTGTCGACAATTATTGACTGTGAAGATTCTGTAGCTGCCGTGGATGCCCCGGATAAAGTAGAGGTGTACCGAAATTGGCTCGGCCTGATGAAAGGCGACTTATCCACTGCATTTATGAAAAATGGTGAGAAAGTAACGCGGAAACTTCATCCCGATCGCACCTATCAATCACCAGACCAGACGGAATTTTCTTTGCACGGCAGATCGCTGATGTTTGTTCGAAATGTCGGTCACTTAATGACAAACGGAGCCATTTTAGATGCGAATGGAAAAGAAATATATGAAGGCATTTTGGATGCAGTAGTGACAAGTTTGATTGCCAAGCATTCATTACTTGGAAAAGGTACTTATCCGAACTCTCGAACCGGATCAGTCTACATTGTAAAACCGAAAATGCACGGACCGGAGGAAGCGGCATTTGCCAATCAATTGTTTAACCGAGTGGAAGATATGTTAGCTCTAAAACGGCATACATTAAAAATAGGCTTAATGGATGAAGAACGACGCATCTCCCTAAACTTAAAAGCTTCTATTAAAGAAGTAAAAGACCGGATCGCATTTATTAATACCGGATTTCTGGATAGAACAGGTGATGAAATCCATACTTCAATGGAATCCGGTCCGATGATTAGAAAGCAGGATATGAAGCAATCCACTTGGATCAGCGCTTATGAAAAGGCCAATGTTTTCGCAGGACTTGGAGCAGGCTTTACAAACCGCGCTCAAATAGGAAAAGGGATGTGGGCAGCACCTGATAAAATGAATGATATGCTGGTGGAAAAAATAGCTCATCCACGGGCAGGAGCGAATACAGCATGGGTGCCATCACCAACAGCAGCGACACTGCATGCGATCCATTATCACCAAGT
>Ga0209487_1003095_pt1 | contig 13205 bp, 11 predicted proteins | sample Poulit2012_FD_187524 | JGI IMG/M metagenome (GOLD analysis project Ga0209487, IMG submission 187524) | Agricultural soil microbial communities from Georgia to study Nitrogen management - Poultry litter 2012 (SPAdes) (version 2) | ecosystem: Environmental > Terrestrial > Soil > Agricultural land... | reverse complement strand
CATATCCTCCTGGATTTGAATGCATCTCCATTCTAAACCCGTACACAATCGTGCTGCAGTCAAAGCACATTCAGGTCCAGGCAGTGCAGTGAAATTACAGCGGCGACTTCAGCTCAAAGCTGAGAATTTCAACCGCCTTTTCATAACGCTGCTCAAGCTTTTTCGGCGAGCTTGCGCCTATCCACAGTTCGGCCAGCACGTAGCTGTAGCTGTCCTGCCCCAGAAGTGAAGAAAGCTGCTGACCGGGCTCAGGAACAATCTTGACGATGGTGCCGGGCATGAGCCTTTCAAGCCTGGCCAGATCATTGGCGTCAGGCACGCGCGTGACAACGGCATCATGATGAGCGCGAATGAAAAACTTTCCGGCACAGGTAAACTCGCCGTCGCGATAGGGCATCCTGGGGCGCTCGCCCAGCGACAGGTCGGTGGCAACTTCGTGATGGGAAGCCCCGTCAACTTTCAGAAAAAGATCGGTATGTGACTCGGAGATTCTTGTGTTGACCTCCAGCAGCCAAATGTGATCAGTCTCCGGATCCCAAAAAAACTCCACGTTGAACGGGGCATTGTCATATTCAATATGGGTCAGAAACCTGTCGGCAATATTGGCCATCCTCTCCCGCACCGATGCCGGCAGCCTTGACGGATACTGATAACTCGAAAAGGATGAGCTGTTGACCTCTCGCAGGGAATCAACCGTGCCGTATACATGCATACGACCGTTATGCACATAACCCTCCTGGGTGCACATCCGCCCTCCAATAATTGACTCCGCAATGCAATATCCGCCGCCAACACCGACGATTTCATCGGGCAGATCCGCCAGCTCCAGCACGCGGTTGAAGGGCTTTTCAATACGACCTATCTGCGCCCGGATTCTGGCCATGGCCCGGTCCCAGTCAGCTCTGTCCTGAACAAGAAAGCCCAAATACGATGAAAACGACTTGATCGGCTTGACCCAGAAAGGAAAGTCCAGCGCCAGGCTGTCCAGGGCGCTGTCATCAAAGGGGTCAAAAACCGCAAACTCCGGTATATGGTCAGGAATACTGCGCTTTTGCTCCAGCCGGCTCCAGTACTTGTGCTCGCACTTGAGCACGGCCTCAAGGCTGGCCGAGGGCAGTCCAAACTCGCTGCACAGAATCGGCGCCGTTGTGCTGGCCGGAAAATCCAGGTAATGAATCAACCCGTCAACCATGCCCGGCCAGGCTTCAAGCTGCGATCTGGCCCTGCCCAGGAATGCATCCATGTCAATATGTCTGGTTTCGCGAATTTCACTGAAATCCATCAGCTTCAGAAAGTTGTAGTTTTCAGCGTTTCTTATGCCGGACAAATGCGACATGTTGAACTCGTTCAACCCCATTACAAAAATATTTTTCTTGCGCAAAACCGGATGAGTGCCGGGCGCCAGCGGAAAGGCGCCCGACTTGTCCAGGCGCTCGCCCCCTGCCAGCGGCGGTGTAATGACACAGATCAGGCGCAGATCGGTGTGTGCACGCAGACGGATTCTGTTGCGGCTTTCCAGACTGTAGACAGTGCCCGGCGTGATACTGAAGCGGGTCTTGCTGGTCAGGTTTTCCAGTTCGCCGCTGCCTTCAATGCAATAAGCCGTTTCAAGATGGTGGGGATAATCAACAAGTATTTTTGATCCGGCACTCAACGTCGTGTCATGCAGCGAATAGGGCTTGCCGTCACGTGCCAGTATCAGCCCGCGACTTTGCCAGCCGCCGGCAACAGCCGTTGTATCAAGTTTTGAATCACCATCAAAACGACGAATGATCATTAATCAAGACTCCTTTCGTTGATAAATGTTGAAACTTCACGGCCCGCCCCTCATCAGACCGAACCCGTTCAGCCAAAAGCCAGGCGCTGCGGCAAACCTTTGCATGCTTTTTTAAAACAGCAGGCTGTCGTGTGAAGCTGTGCCATGGGCGTGCCGAAACCGTGGCTTATGCGCACAGCGAAAATGCTTTGCCCGGACAGTGCTTTCGCAAGGTCAGGCAGTACTCCGCACACTCCAGAGCGCTGAAGAGCAACAGTCAGTGCAGTCAAGGCCCGCAGAGGGGAAAGCGGCGCGATGCACGCGGGAAACGGTTTTCAGCCGAAGCCGCTCACGCGCCGTACATAAGGGGGCCCTGCGTCGCATGCCGCAAAAAGGCATGGCGGGCTGCAATAATGTCAATGAGAATAGCACCTTGCAGCCTGCAGATGGCCACATCGGCAAATTGCACTTTGTGCTTCGCAACAGTTTCAGTCTTTCTGCTCAGCCAACCGGCAGCAAAGGTGCGGGCAACAGGGCTGCCCGACTGTTTTGTTCCCTGGTACAAGGCTCGGGCATAATGCCGTCTGTACTCCCTGTGGCGAAATGCCCGCACGGCGACTACAGGTGTAGTAAAAATGACCGAACCTGCGGTCTTGCAACACCCTTGCCTGGTTCCGCTGGTTCGCTGTTTCGGCATTCGTCTCACAGGCAGCACCCGCTGTTGCCCGTGGACACTGGCGTTTAATATAAAGACTGCCTTGCGGCAGCCAACAAACACAAGGATCCGGTTTGAAATCTCGCCTGACAACACTGCATACAAACCGCTGGTTCTGGCCGGCGGCAATTTTTCTGCTGCTCGCAGCGCTGGTGGCCAGCAGTCCGTTCTGGCCGCTGAACCGCACACAGCCGGCGGTGTGGTATGCCCTGCTGGGTGGTTCCATAGCGGCACTGGCCACGGCACTCGGCACCGTACCCGCCCTGTTTTCAAAAACTCTTTCAGAACCCGTACAGGACGCCATGCTGGGTTTTGGGGCTGGCGTAATGCTTGCAGCCAGCTCCTTTTCACTTATCCTGCCCGGACTGGAGGCGGCCCAGGAGCAGGGGCTGGGCGGGGGCGGTCCGTGGGCCGCCGGGTTTATTGTCGGCGCATCCATTCTCGTGGGCGCGGCCGCACTCATGTTGCTCGACAAGGTTCTGCCGCATGAACACTTCATCAAGGGGCGGGAGGGGCTGGATCTGCCGGCGGCTCGCAAGCTGCGGCGCACCTGGCTGTTCGTGATCGCCATTGTGCTGCACAACCTGCCCGAAGGACTGGCTATTGGCGTGGCCTACGCCGCCCAGGACATGGCCAGCGCACACGCCCTGACCATGGGTATTGCCATTCAGGACATTCCCGAAGGCCTGGTGGTTGCCCTGGCGCTGCTCGCAGCCGGATACCGCCGCAGCCTGGCTGTTTCCATCGGCATGCTGTCAGGCTTGACCGAGCCCGTAATGGCCGTTCTCGGCGCCATGATCATTGGAATGTCGGCCGTCCTCTTGCCCTGGGGACTGGGGCTGTCGGCCGGCGCCATGCTGTTTGTCATCAGCCATGAAATCATCCCCGAGTCCCACCGCAAGGGGCACGAAACAGCCGCCACCACCGGACTGATGCTGGGCTTTGTGGTGATGATGTTGCTGGATACCGCGCTGGGTTAAAACAGCCACGCCGGTGCTCGTCCTGGCCAGAGTGCAGCTCTGGCCGTTCAGGAAACAGGCGACATGCCGGCCTTCCGGAAAATTACAATCTCAATTCGGGGCGCCCGTCAAACCTGAAAAGAGTGCCCGGCTGTGCCGGGCACACAGCAGTCAAGCTTTCGGACCGCCGTCAAATCAGGAGCAGCATCAACCGGTAAACAAAATAGAAACCTACGGTAAAGATCGCTGCGTTTGCAATTTTTCTTTTGTCTGTATAAAGGTAGGCCAGCATGAATATACCGGCATAAACCAGCGCCAGCTCGGCCCCGCGGAACCACGCATGCAAGTTGATGTTCAAAATCTTCAGCAGCGTGGCAACGACAAGAAACAGGCTTGGGATGATAAGAATGGCGCCCACTTTCTCGGCAAAGAAAGCCAGGCTGGCAGGCGCACCATCTCTTTTACCTGCTCGCCAACGCAATGCATACGCTGCAAGCAGCAAAGGTACGCCAATGGCCAGCAGCGAACGAATTCCCGACGTGACATGGGCAAATTTGAAGCTCCAGCTGCTCAGGCGCGTGACCTGCACAAAAAACTGGTAAACAAAGGTCGCGCCCAAAAATATGACAAAGTTGATCAGCCCCAGCTGCAAAGAAGCACTTTTGTCCTCGTGGAAGTATTCGTCCGAATGCAATACCACCCTGCATGCATGGCCGACAAAGTCGTTTTTTGTTTCTGAAAATTCTGACTCCGGCTCTGCGGGAACATGCTCTGCTGCAACTCCTTCCTGATTCTGCGCAGCCTTGTCCTTGTTGTTTGATTCACTCATGACCGAAAACCCTCAAGTATAAGTATTGTTATGCGCCCTGATCATACCAACCCGGCGACACAATGAAAAACATTCATATTTCCATTCAAATCAAGGCGAAGCGCTTTTAGGGCTGTCACCGGCACAGCCTGCGTGCATGCATGCGAGCCCGCAAGCTCCGAACCGGTCTTGCCGCGCTGTGCAAAGTTGATGTAATCTGACCTGGAGAGCCTGGATAGCTGACAATAAATAAGGAGACGGTATGGCGGGCTGGTATGTTTTGAAAAAAAGCGGCGACAAGTTCATGTTCAACCTCAAGGCTGCCAACGGTGAAGTCATTCTGACAAGTCAACGCTATGCATCAAGGGCAAGCGCCGAAAACGGCATTTCGTCAGTTCAGAGAAACTCCCCATCCGACGACAGGTATGAGCGCCTGGAATCGAGGGCCGGCCAACCCTATTTTACGCTCAAGGCTGAAAATGGTCAGGTCATAGGCACAAGCCAGATGTACAAGACCGTGGGCGGCCGGAACAACGGCATTGAATCAGTAAAAAACAACGGCCCCTCTGGCGACATACGCGAAGAGTTCTAGTTTTTGACTGTTATCTGCTGCGGGCCGGCAAGCCGGGCTGGTGCTGTCGAACTCTACAGGCAGCCAACCGACAGGACAGTCTGTCAGCTGGCCCGGCAGCGGTCATTCCGATGCCCCGGGCCAAAAGCGTTTGCCCGTCACCAAAAGCCCTGGGCTGGCGAGCCCCCGAACCGCCAGACCAGCCCTGTGGGCATGCTTCTGCCTTATACAAACACTACAATTCGATTGATTTCAGGGCGCCAAGAGCACGCACCTTGACCGCTCGCTTGGCTGGCACATCTATCGGTTCGCCGGTTCTGGGATTCCTGGCCTTGCGAGCCCTTCTGTGAACACGCTCAATCATGACCAGCTCCAGCAATTTGAATTCTCCGGAGCCGCCCTTCTGAACCGAGCGAATCGCAACATCCTTGTATGCATCAAGAATTGCCCTGACATCACCCTGGGTATAGCCTGCCTCTTCAGATACCCGCCTGATAATATCGGCCTTGCTCATTTTGCCTCGAATTGAAGGTCTCAAAATTCCTCTCCTTGTTTTAAGCTTGTGTAAAGCGCTTTTATTGTATCAAGAGCTTCTTGTCATTATCAAAAAAACCATATATTAACTGGGTCTTTATAGCAGCAACTCTCATGTATAAAAGCCGTTGCAGCTTAAAAACACGGATTCAATCATGAAGTACAGTGCCAGGCCTCATTTGAATGCCCGCTGTTGACCAGCTCCGCAAAACGGACGCCGGGAAGCGATAACACAATCGTTTTCATGGTTTTTCATGCCGTTGAAAACTCACTTTTCTGCTCGGACAGCTTCATAAAACCGGGCAACTGCTCCACTCAACCCAATTGACCGGGACCAAAGACGCGCGGAAGCTGCCCACGCCGGCCAGCTCCTGTCATTCTGTCATGACTGTCGGAACAGATCGACGGCCACGCCCGCCAACACGCCTCCACAGATGAGCATGAAAGAGAGCTTAAATACACAAGAGCCAAAAACTCCAGGCTTGGGGATAGTGGTTTCAGAAAAAGCATTTGAGGCCCAGCTCGTTGGCTTGCCTCGAACAATAGTCGCGCTATCCGCTGCCAGGGTGAATTGCCCGGGCAATGGTGCTTGAGTCGCGACTCAGTGATCAAGCAATCTTCCTGACAGAATGCTCAGTGCCCAACATGCGACCAGATCAGGTAACGTTCCTCTCTGGTGAAGCGCGTGTAGCCCATCGCGCAACTCCGGCGTGGTGGCTAGAGTGCCGGTGCCAGCGCGCCTCACCTCCAGCCAATCATTGATATTGCACTTCGCGGTTGAATCCAGGCCCTGAAATTGACCGGACCACAGCCCCTGCAAGACCTTCAGCAATGCCCCAGCAGCCGCACGACCGCCGCGGTGATTTCTGCGGTGCCGGCGCGGCCATTGAGGTCGCGGCTGCGGGTTCCGTTCGAGATGGTGTTTGCAACGGCGCTTTCGACGGCGGCGGCTTCTTTTTCCAGGGCCAGTGAATGGCGTAGCAGCAGTGCGGCGGACAGGATGGCGCCCAGCGGGTTGGCCCGGCCGGTGCCGGCCAGTTCGGGGGCGGAGCCGTGGACGGGTTCGTACAGTGCGGTGCGGCCGCTGCCCAGCGAGGCCGACGGCAGCAGGCCCAGCGAGCCGGTCAGGGCCGCCGCTTCATCGCTGAGGATGTCGCCAAACAGGTTTTCGGTCAGCACCACGTCGTATTGCGACGGGCGGGTCAGCAGCAACATGGCCATGGAATCGACCAGCTGGTGCTGAACCTGCACGCTCGGATAGTCCGCCGCCAGGCGGTTGACCGTGGCGCGCCACAGGCGGGAGGTTTCAAGAACGTTGGCCTTGTCCACCGAGGTGAGCAGCCCGCGCCGCGCCCGGGCCAGCGAAAATGCGCGCCGGGCCACGCGCTCGATTTCTTCCGTGGTGTAGCGGCATTCATCGCTGGCAAAGTCATCGCCCCGGCGGCGCCGGCCAAAATACAGGCCGCCGGTGAGTTCGCGCACAAACAGAATATCGACATTTTCGAGCCGGTCATTTTTGAGCGGCGACAGGCCGGCCAGCGCGGGATGCACCCGGATGGGCCGCAGGTTGGTATGGACGCCCAGGGCGGCGCGCAGCTGCAGCAGCCCCTGTTCGGGGCGCTCGGCGGCTTGCGGGCTGTCCCATTTGGGCCCGCCAACGGCGCCCAGCAGGACGGCATCGGCCTGTTCGCAGGCAGCCAGGGTTTCAGCGGGCAGGGCCCGGCCGCAGCGGTCGATGGCCTGCCCGCCGACGGGTCGGGATGAAAACCTGAACGTGTGGCCGAAACGCGCGGCCACGGCCTGCAGTACTTCAACGGCGGCTGCCGTTATTTCCGGCCCTATGCCGTCGCCGGGCAGCGTCACGATATGTGCCTTCATGCGTCTGCGACCTTTCTGTTTTGCTGGTCCGGGCCCGCCTGCAGAAAAACGGCGCGCCGCGCCTCGTAGCGCTGTATGGCCGCCCGGTGGTTCAGCAGAAAGCCGAGCTGGTCGACGCCGTTCAAAAGGCAGTGGCGCGCAAGCGGATCAAGCTCAAACGTCCAGCGGCGCCCGCCGGGCGCGGTGATGACCTGTCGCTCAATATCAATGCGGATATCGGCGCCCGGATGGTCGAGCAGCCATTGATGGGCCGGGCTGTCGACAGCGATGGCCAACAGCCCGTTTTTAAGCGCGTTGTTGCGGAAGATGTCGGCAATTTCGCTGCTGATGACGGCCTGGATGCCGTAGTCGAGCAGGGCCCACGGCGCATGTTCGCGCGACGAGCCGCAGCCGAAATTACGGCCGGCCACCAGAATTGAACAGCCTTTGGCCTGCGGCCTGTTGAGGGCGAAGTCGGGATTGTCGCGGCCGTTTTCATCGCGCCGCCAGTCGGCAAAACAATGCCGTCCCAGCCCCTGGCGGTCGGTGGTTGTCAAAAAGCGCGCGGGAATGATGCGGTCGGTATCGATGTTGTCATCGGCCAGCACCACGGTGGGGGATTGCACAATGCGAACGGGCTTCATGCCGGAATTTCCTTTTGATGTTGCGGGTTTTCAAGAGCGCTGCGGGGGTCGGTGATGACGCCGGTCACGGCCGAGGCCGCTGCGGTGATTGGGCTGCACAGCACGGTGCGGGCGCCCTTGCCCTGGCGGCCCTCGAAGTTGCGGTTGGAGGTTGACAGCACCAGTTCGCCGGGCGCGGCCATGTCGCCGTTCATGGCGATGCACATGGAGCAGCCGGGCAGCCGCCATTCGGCCCCGGCGCTTTGAAACACGCGGTGCAGGCCTTCTTTTTCGGCCTCGCGGCGCACGCTTTCGGAGCCCGGCACCACAAGCATGCGAACGCCGGGGGCGATCTTTCGGCCCCTGAGAATCCGGGCGGCCTGGCGCAGATCGGGCAGGCGCGAGTTGGTGCAGCTGCCCACAAACACCACGTCCACCGGCGTGCCCAGCATGGACTGCCCGGGCGCACAGTTCATGTAGTCGGCGGCCCGCCGCTCAAGCGCATTTTGGGGCGGCGGCGCTGTGGACGTGACCGGCATGGCCATGCCCGGGTGGGTTCCGTAGGTGATGACGGGCTGTATGTCGACGGCGTTGAACCGCACCTCGCGGTCAAAGACTGCGCCGGGATCGGTGCGCAGCGTGCGCCAGTCGGCAACGGCCCTGTCCCAGTCGGCACCGCGCGGCGCCAGCGGACGGCCCTTGAGCCAGTCGAAGGTTGTTTCATCGGGCGCAATCATGCCGGCCCGGGCGCCGGCTTCTATGGACATGTTGCACAGGGTCATGCGCTCTTCCATGCTCATGGCGTCTATGGTGCTGCCGCGGTATTCAATGACGTGACCGGTGCCACCATCAACGCCGATTGCGGCAATGACGTGCAAAATGACGTCCTTGGCGGTCACGCCGGGCTGCAGATCGCCATCGATGCGAATGGCCAGGGTTTTCGGCCTGCGCTGCAGCAGGCACTGGGTGGCCAGCACGTGGCCGACCTCGGTGGTGCCGATGCCGAACGCCAGCGCGCCAAAGGCGCCGTGGGTGGACGTATGACTGTCGCCGCAGACAATGGTCATGCCCGGCTGCGTGACGCCCAGCTCCGGACCGATGACGTGCACAATGCCGCGCTGCGGGCTGTCCCAGCCGTGCAGCCTGATGCCGTGCTTTTTGCAGTTTTTTTCAAGGGCGCTCACCTGCTCGCGCGCCGCCTGCGAGGCATAGGGGCGCCGCCCGTCGCGGCCGGGCGCAAGCGTGGGCGTGGAATGGTCAAGGGTTGCCAGGGTCCGGTCCGGGCGGCGTACGCCAAGCCCGCGCGCGCGCAGCACGTCAAAGGCCTGCGGCGAGGTCACTTCGTGAATCAGATGCAGGTCGATATACAGAACCGCCGGCGTGGCCGGTGTTTGTTCACTGATCACGTGGCGATTCCAGACTTTTTCAAAAAGGGTCTGTGCGCTCATGGCTGCGCTCCTGTGTAGCTGAAAGGCCGGATGCTTTGTGCAAGATCGTTTTTCATAATTTCATCCCTCAGGAAGACGTCGCGGTTGCGCGCGCGGGCGAGAGCGCGGAAGATGGCCCGGCGCCGGCGCGACAGCGCTGGATGCGGTTGACGATATCCAGCGCGGCCGCTGCCACGGCCGTAACCGCGTTGCTGTCGCGGCTTTGCCCGTGCCAGACGCTGCTGTCGAACTCGGCCCTGACCCGCGCCTCGCTGTGCCACTGCTGCGCTTTGCTGCGCGACTGCAGGTTGAGCGCGGCAAACTTCACCAGCGTGCCGGCCGCATCGGTCACCGCCTGCGCCACGGCGTCCATCAGGTGCCGGGCCGTGGCGCTGGCCCGGCCGCTGCGGCCGTCCGCGTGGCGCAAACTGGCTTCAGCGTGATAGTGATTCTCTCCGTTTTGCTGCAGGCGAATGGCTTCCAGAGTCCACGGGCCGGTGGCCAGCGGATCAACGCCGGCCGCCAGGGCCTGCAGATCATCGTCATGAATGTCTTTTCTGACATCGGCCAGCGCCTTGAACTGCTGGAATATCTGACCCAGCCGGGTGTCGTCGACATCATGGCCCAGCTGCTGCAGGCGCTTGTGCAGGGCGTGGCGCCCCGAATGCTTGCCCAGCACCAGGCTGGTTTCGGCAATGCCGACATCCTGCGGGCACATGATTTCGTAGGTTTCCCGGTTCCTGAGCATGCCGTGCTGATGAATGCCGGATTCGTGGGCAAACGCATTGCGGCCGACAATGGCCTTGTTGGGCGGCACGGGCTGGCCGGTCAGCTCGCTGAGCAGGCGCGAGGTGGCGAATATCCTGCGGGTGTCGATGCGCGTGGACACGTCAAAAAAGTCGCTGCGCACCTTCAGCGCCATGACCAGCTCTTCGAGCGAGCAGTTTCCGGCCCGCTCGCCGATGCCGTTGATGGTGCATTCCACCTGCCGCGCGCCGGCGCGAACGGCCGCCAGGCTGTTGGCGACGGAGGCGCCCAGATCGTCGTGGCAGTGCGCGGAGAACACCAGTTGGTCGGCGTTGTCCACGTGCGCAATCAAGTACCGAAAGCGCTCGGCAATCTCTTCGGGCGTCATGTAGCCCACGGTGTCGGGAGCATTGAGCGTGGTGGCGCCGGCGGCCGCGGCGGCGTTGAAAACCTCCGCCAGAAAATCGGGCTCGGTGCGCATGGCATCTTCTGCCGAGAACTCGATTTCATCGGCAAAATCACGCGCTTTTTCGACTGCCCGCACCGCTGTTTCCACAATCTGCTCGCGGCTCATTTCCAGCTTGTACTTGCGGTGCACCGGGCTGGTGGCCAGAAACACGTGGATGCGCGAGCGGCGCGCCTTTTCCAGGGCCCTGGCGGCGCTCTCAATATCGCCCGCGTGGCAGCGCGCCAGGGCGCACACGGTGGTTGTTTTCAGGGCGCCCGCAATTTTTGCAACGGCGTTGAAGTCATCGGGCGAGGCATGCGGAAAGCCCGCTTCGAGCACGTCCACCCCAAGAATCTCAAGCGCTCTGGCCATCTTCAGCTTGGCGGCCAGGTTCATGGAAAAACCTGGGGCCTGCTCGCCATCGCGCAGCGTGGTGTCAAAAACTATCACTCGATTGCTGTCGGATTCCCGGGGGTTGCTGTTCATTTCTGATCTCCTTGGGACTTTTATCAGGCATAAAAAAACCCGCGTCCTGTGAAGGATGCGGGTTGACGTTTGGGTCTGGTGTTGTGTTTTAAGTTTTACCTAGACGCACGCATTCATCCCGCACCTTTGCTGGCAAGAAGCACGAGAAGTAGAAGAAGGCTGGCGGCGGCCGGAAGCGCGGCGACATGCAGGCGCTCCCCGATGGAGCCCTGTGCGCTGATGAAGTTTTTGTGGCTGAACCGCGACATGATCAAAACACTACGCCGGCAAAATGCCGTTGTCAACCATTTTTTATTGCGGCGAGTATCGTATTGCTTTTATTGAAAATAACGCAGCGCGCGATTGTCGACAGCGCCTTTGGGCCGGCTGACTAAAGCCCAATGAGCAGCATATACACCACCGTGCCGGCGGCAATGCTGAGCAGGGTTTGGCGAAACCGCCACTGCAGCAGCACAACCAAAACGATGGCTGCGGCCTCGGCCCACGGCAGCGCGCGGCGCGCCTGGGCATGGCCCCAGGCGGTGTGCAGGGCAAGCAGCACCATGATGGCCAGCGGCAGAAAGCGCCCCAGCTGGCCGACCATGCGGTGGCGGCGCAGCCACGGCCCGGCAACAAAAGGCAGCGCGCGCAGGCCCAGGGTGACCACGCCCATGAGAATCATGGCCACCAGAACATAAACTTGATTGTTCATGATTTATTCATGGCCTGCCCTCGGCCGGCCGGGCATCGCTGCGCAAAACCGCCGCCAGCACGCAGGCGGCAATGGCGGCCGTCAGGGCTTGGTCGGAAACCAGCCAGGCGGCCGCGGCATAGCTGCCCAGCGCCACCCACACCGGCACCCAATCGCGACGGCTGCGCCACTGCTCGGCGGCCAGCACGGCAAACAGCGCTGCCAAGGCAAAATCCAGCCCGTTCAGGCCCAACTCGGCGCGGGCGCCAATCAGCGCGCCGGCCAGCGTGCCGCCCACCCACCACAGCTGGTTGAGCGCGCTCAGCGCGGTCATGTGTTCAGCGCGCTGTTGCTGCGGCAGCGCCGTGAGCACCGACCAGGTCTCGTCGGTGAGCGCGTAGATGACATACCAGCGCCGCCAGCGCGCGGCCGGCATATTTTCAAGCAGCGCCAAACCGTAAAAAACATGACGCAGATTGATGACAAGGGTGGCCAGCACAATGCTGCCCATCGGCATGCCGGCTGCCAGCATGGGCACCATCATGAACTGGGCCGCGCCCGCATAGATCAGCAGACTGGACGCCACCGCCAGCCAGGCCGCGCCGCCGGCCTGCACAAACAGCAGCCCGAACACCATGCCCAGCGGCACGTAGCCCACGGCCACCGGCGCGGTAAGACTGGCAATGGACAGCGGCGGATTTGCGGACACAGAGCTCACTCAAAAGGGTTGAACGGAACCTGCCGATGTTAAGCAATTCGGCGCGCGCTGATTCGCCCGATTTTTTTGGTGATAGAGTGCCCCAAGGACAAACCGCACGCCCTGCACGGGCAGCGAGGTAACACCATGAGCTGGCAGCCCTGCCCCGATCCCGTTCCCGGCGACGCAGACAGCGTCGACAAAATTGACAGCATCATCGTTCCGCGCATGCGCGATATCGGCGGCTTCGAGGTGGGCCGGGTGCTGCCCGCCGCCGGCCACGGCATGGTGGGGCCGTTCATCTTTTTCGACCAGATGGGGCCGGCCGAATTTCTGCTGCATGAAGGAATTGATGTGCGCCCGCATCCGCACATCAACCTGGCCACGGTGACGTATCTTTTCGAGGGTGAAATCACCCATCGCGACAGCCTTGGGCACGAGCAGGTGATTCGCCCCGGCGACGTCAACTGGATGACGGCCGGACGCGGCATTGTGCATTCCGAGCGCAGCGGCGAGCAGGTGCGCCAGACAGCCGGCGCCCGGCTGTTTGGGCTGCAGACCTGGGTGGCCATGCCGGCGGCGGCCGAAGAGTCGGAGCCGGCGTTTGTGCACACCGAAAAATCCGATCTGCCGGTGCTGGAAGACAGGGGCGTGCGCGCCCGCCTGGTGGTCGGAAGCGCATGGGGCAAAAACTCGCCGGTGGCCACCCTGTCCGACACCCTGTATGTGGATGCGCGCATTCTGCCCGGCGGCGAGCTGCCCTTTGACGCTGCCCACGAGGAGCGCGCCGTGTATGTGGTGGACGGACGGGTGAGCGTTGACGGCTGCGAATTTTCTGCCGGCCGACTGCTGCTGGTTCGCCCCGGCGCATCGCTGTGCGTGCGCAACGGTTCCGGGCAGCCTGCGC
>Ga0209487_1003094_pt1 | contig 13207 bp, 11 predicted proteins | sample Poulit2012_FD_187524 | JGI IMG/M metagenome (GOLD analysis project Ga0209487, IMG submission 187524) | Agricultural soil microbial communities from Georgia to study Nitrogen management - Poultry litter 2012 (SPAdes) (version 2) | ecosystem: Environmental > Terrestrial > Soil > Agricultural land... | reverse complement strand
CGCGGTCGAAAAGACGTATCACGCACTTGTGCAGGGGCACCCCGATCCGCATACCGGCACCATCGACGCCCCCATCGCCCGCCACCACAAGTACGACTTCAAGTTCACCGTGCGCTCCGACGGCCGGCAAAGTATCACGCATTACCGCACGATCGAGGCCCATCGATACGCGAGCCTCCTCGACATCGGGTTGGAAACCGGCCGTACCCACCAGATTCGTGTCCACATGAGCGCGCTCCGCCATCCCTGTGTGGGCGATTTGCACTACGGCGCCGATCCGAACCTTGCCAAGCGAATCGGACTGGAACGCCAATGGCTGCACGCTGTCGGCCTGGCCTTCACGCATCCGCGCACCGGTGAGTACATGAGGCTGGAGTCGTCCTATCCCGCCGATCTGCAAGATGCCCTCGATGTGATCCGGGAGTTGTCTGGAACGATAGAAACATGAGCCGGCCGGTGATGCAATCAGACAAGCTCCGCGACGTCCTCTACGACATTCGGGGCCCGGTCAGCGCGCGGGCCGCGGCGATGGAAGCCGAGGGGCATCGGATTCTGAAGCTCAATATCGGAAACCCGGCGCCCTTCGGCTTCGACGCCCCGAGCGAGATCCTGCAGGATGTCATCGCCGGCTTGCCGACGGCGCAGGGATATTCCGATTCGCGGGGCATCCAGTCGGCTCGCCGCGCAATCGTGCATCACTATCAGGTGCGTGACGGGTTCCCGTCCCTTGATATCGATGACGTGTGGGTCGGCAACGGCGTCTCCGAACTCATCCAGATCGCATTGCAAGCACTATTGAATAACGGCGATGAGGTATTGATTCCTGCGCCGGACTATCCGCTATGGACGGCCGTGACCAATCTGGCCGGTGGCCGGCCCGTGCACTATCTGTGTGATGAAGAAAACGCGTGGAACCCAGACCTGGACGATCTGGAAGCCAAGATTTCGCCGCGGACCCGGGCCATCGTCGTCATTAATCCCAATAATCCCACAGGCGCCGTATATTCGCGCGCGACACTGGAGGCGATCGCCGAATTGGCGCGTCGCCACGGTCTGATCTTGATGGCCGATGAGATCTACGACAAGATCCTCTACGACCAGGCAACACATATCAGCATGGCCAGCCTGGCGCCCGATGTGCTGACGCTGACGTTCAACGGCTTGTCGAAGGCCTATCGGGTGTGCGGCTACCGCTCGGGATGGGTCGTTGTTACCGGACCGCGTGCCGAAGCGCGCGATTATCTGGAGGGCATCACCTTACTGGCGTCCATGCGGCTGTGCCCGAATCTGCCGGCTCAAAACGCCATCCAGGTGGCCCTGGGCGGATACCAAAGCATCAATGAATTGATTTTGCCCGGCGGCCGTCTCCTAGAGCAGCGGGATGCCGCTGTGGCGGCACTGCGCGATATTCCCGGAGTGAGCGTCGTCAAGCCGCTGGGCGCACTGTATGTATTTCCCCGAATCGATCCCGACATCCACCCCATCAAGGACGATGAACAGATGGCGCTGGATCTGCTGATGCAAGAGAAGATCCTCATTACCCACGGTCGCGGTTTCAACTGGCCCGATCCGGACCATCTGCGGATCGTCACCCTGCCGTGGGCGCGCGATCTGACCGAGGCCATCGGGCGATTCGGGAACTTCCTGACCGCCTACCGGCAAGCCTAAACAGCCGGGATCGTCGTTGACGTAAGCTGGACCGTGATCTAGGAGGCCATCTGATTCATGCCGGGTAGCGCTGATTCGTTCGTGCATCTGCACGTGCACACCGAGTACTCCATGCTCGACGGAGCATCGCTGTTAGACGGGTTATTTGAGCGGACCGCCGAACTGGGTATGCCGGCTATCGCCATGACCGATCACGGTAACGTCCACGGCGCCTACGATTTTTACGCAAAGGCCCGCCGGGCCGGCGTCAAACCCATCATCGGCATGGAGGCATATCTGACGCCCGGCACGAGCCGCTTCGATAAGAAGCGGGTGCGGTGGAACCAAGGCGGTGAGGCCGATGTATCGGGAGGCGGGGCCTACACGCATATGACGCTGCTGGCCGAAACCACCGCCGGAATGCACAACCTGTTCCGGATCGCATCCATGGCCAGCCTCGAGGGCTACTATTACAAGCCGCGCGCCGACCGCGAACTGCTTTCGCAATACGCCGACGGCATCATCGCCACCACGGGCTGCCCGTCCGGTGAAATCCAGACCTGGCTGCGTATCGGCGATTACGAACAAGCACGCGCCAGTGCCGCGGAATTCCGCGATATCTTCGGCCCCGAAAACTTCTTTTTGGAGCTCATGGATCACGATCTGGGGGTTGAACGCCAGGTTCGTGACGGCCTGTTAAGTATCGGCAAGGATCTCGGCCTTCAACCGGTGGCCACCAACGATTCGCACTACACCAACCCCGGCGATCACGAAGCCCATGGGGCGCTGCTGTGCGTGCAATCGGGCAGCACCATGTCCGATCCCAACCGGTTTCAATTCAGCGGCGACGGCTACTACATCAAGTCCGCCCAAGAAATGCGTGCTCTCTGGGCCGATAAGCATGAGATGCCCGAGGCTTGCGATAACACCCTCCTGATCGCCGAGCGGTGCAATGTCGACTTCACCGAGTCCACCGGCGGATACATGGCACGAGCCGATATCCCCGCCGGTGAGACCGAAGACTCCTGGTTCGTCAAAGAGGTCTGGCGCGGTATCGAAGCGCTGTACGGCGACAACCCCGGCCGGGACGTCCGTGAGCGCGTAGAGTTTGAACTCGATGTCATCCGGTCCAAGGGCTATTGCGGCTACTACCTGGTCGTCGCCGACTTCATAAACTGGGCCAAGTCGCAGGGGATCCGAGTCGGCCCGGGCCGGGGGTCGGGAGCGGGTTCCATCGCGGCGTACGCGCTGCGGATCACCGATTTGGACCCGCTCACGCACGGCCTCATCTTTGAACGGTTCCTTAATCCCGAACGACCGTCGATGCCCGATTTCGACATCGATTTCGATGAGCGGCGTCGCGGTGAAGTCATCAATTACGTTAGTGAAAAATACGGCAGCGACCGCGTCGCCCAAATCGCAACGTTTGGACGGCTCAAAGCAAAACAGGCCATTAAGGACGCCAGCCGTGTGCTGGATTTCCCGTTCTCGCAAGGAGAACGCATCACCAAGGCGCTCCCGGCCGATGTCATGGGCAAAAGCGTCGCCTTGGACAAACTGTTCGACAAGGACGACGATCGTTACGCCGACGGCGCCGACTTCAGATCGCTGCACGAGTCCGATCCCGATGTGCGACGCATCTATGACGTGGCGCTCGGATTAGAGGGACAGATCCGGCAATGGGGCGTCCATGCGGCCGGTGTCATCATGTCCAGCGAGCCGCTGCTGGATATCGTCCCGATCATGAAACGCGAGCAAGACGGCGCCATCATTACCCAGTTCGACTATCCGATGTGCGAAGCGCTCGGCCTGGTCAAAATGGACTTCCTAGGCCTGCGCAATCTGACGGTGCTGGAAGACGCTGTCCACAATGTTCGGGTCAATCGTGGTGTGGACCTTAACCTCGACGAGATGAGCTTAGACGACCCGGAGGCATACGCGCTGCTCAGCCGGGGTGACACCTTGGGTGTTTTCCAGCTGGACGGAAACAACATGCGCCAGCTGCTGCGCATGATGCAACCCGATAACTTCGAAGACATCTCGGCCGTCATCGCGCTATATCGGCCCGGTCCGATGGGCGCGGACAGCCATACTAATTACGCCAAACGTAAGACCGGCAAACAGCCGATCGACTATATCCATCCCGAACTCACCGACGCGCTGAAACCGATTCTGGGCCACACCTACGGGCTCATCGTATACCAGGAGCAGGTGATGTCGATTGCCCAGGAATTGGCCGGTTATTCGCTGGGACAAGCCGATAATCTGCGGCGGGCCATGGGCAAGAAGAAGAAGGACGTGCTTGAAACCGAGTTCGAGCACTTCCAGCAGGGCATGACGGCACGCGGTTTTTCTGAGGAGGCCGTGATCACCCTGTGGGAGATCCTGGTACCGTTCGCCGATTACGCTTTTAACAAGGCCCATTCGGCGGCCTACGGTGTCGTGTCGTATTGGACCGCCTATCTGAAGGCCCACTATCCGGCTGAGTACATGGCCGCGCTTCTCACCAGTGTCAAGGGCGATAAAGACAAGAGCGCGATCTATCTCAATGAGTGCCGTCGAATGGGCATCAACGTCTTACCGCCCGATGTCAACGATTCAGCCGCGAATTTCGCCTCGGTCGGCGATGACATCAGATTCGGTCTTTCGGCGGTACGCAATGTGGGCGATAACGTCGTAGCGGGTATCGAACAGGCACGTTCCGACCAGGGTCGTTTTGTCGATTTCGGAGACTTCCTCAACAAGGTGCCCACGAATGTCTGTAATAAGCGCGTTCTGGACTCCCTGATTAAGGCCGGCGCCTTTGATTCACTGGGCCACACCCGCCGGTCGTTGACCACGATCGCCGATGAAGCCGTTGATCAGCACATCGGCTTGAAGCGAAACGCGGCCATCGGCCAGGACTCCCTGTTCGGCGGCGAGGACGCCGAGTTCGGTGGTGTGACGTTCGCGATCCCCGATGTGCCCGAATGGGAGAAGACCCAGCTGCTAGCGCTCGAGCGAGAAATGCTCGGCCTCTATGTTTCGGATCATCCGCTGCAGGGGCTCGAACATGTTGTACGGGCCAGCAGCGACGTCAGCATCGGCGATCTGATTACCGACACCGATCGCCCCGACGGCACCACGGTCAGGATCTGCGGGCTCATCACCCAAGTCACCAAGAAACTCACCAAGAAAGGCGATCCCTGGGCGATCATCACGGTAGAGGACCTCGAGGGCGGAATAGACGTCATGGTCTTCCCGTCGACATATAATTTGAGCGTGGGCATGCTCATCCCCGACACCGTCGTCGTGGTCAAGGGACGCGTGCGACGCGGTGACGATTCGGTGGAACTCAGCGGCAGCGAAGTTTCGCAGCCGGCGATGTCCACGGCAAACGGAGATGCCCCGGTGGTGGTCAGCCTGCCGGAGACGCGCTGCAATACCGATACCATCGGCAGATTCAAGTCCGTGCTGGGTTCACATCCGGGTGCCAATGACGTGCATCTGCGATTGGTCGGACACTCCACCACGAAAGTCATGCGATTAGGATCCAGTCTGCGCGTGACTCCCTCGTCGGCACTGATCGCCGATCTCAAGGAGCTTCTGGGGCCGGCATGCCTCAACTAGCCCGCCTCCGTTCGAGCCTGCTGATCGTGGTCGTGGCGGGCGTGCTCGCCGGTATCGCCTGGGCGTCGCTGGCTTCCCCGGCTGCTTTGACGGTGCGGCCCGGCGGTCAGATCGTACTCACCGAAAAACATGCCGCAGCGCAGTTTTCGGTGGTGATGTTATTCCTGGCTATCGGCGCGCTCGTATCGCTCGCGTGGGGTGTCTACTGCGCCGTGAGGTTCGCGTCGTGGGGCGCCTGGATGATCGGCGCGGCGATCATCGGCGCGGCAATCGCCTCGGTGTTGTGCTGGCTCGTGGGCGTGCAGCTGGGCCCGAGTGATCCACGGGCGTTAACGCATCTCACCGGCGGCGAGACCGTCCATGATGCGTTACGAGTCGATTCGGTGGCGTCGTTCGTGGTCTGGCCGTGGTGCGCGGTTCTGGCGGCCGGCTTGGTCACACTGGTGCGCAAACCGGCCCGCGACGGCAGCAACGATAACGGCGATGACAGCGCCGTAAACCCGCACGGGGCCGATGCGTCGGTGTGACCGTCCACGTGCCGGCGGCAAACCGGCGCCCATCAGCGGGCCCATAAGCGGCTTCGTACAATGAATACCGTGATCCGCCGCCTTGATTTGCGTACTGTCGACTCCGCCCAAGCCACGTATCACCACGTAGTGCCGCGGGCCGAAGTGGACGTGTCGGCGGCTATCGAGTCCGTCGCGCCCATCTGCGAAGACGTGCGTACCCGCGGCGATGACGCCGTCCTGGAGTACGGCCAGAAGTTCGACGGGGTGCGTGCCGGACAGCTGCGGGTTCCGCCCGCCGACATTGACGCCGCGCTGACCGATCTGGACCCGGCGGTGCGCGCGGGTCTGAAAGAATCAATCGCGCGCCTGGAAGCCACCTGCCGCGCCGAGATCGAGCACGATGTGACCACCGAGGTCGCCGCCGGGGCCACGGTCCACCGACGCATCGTAGCGATGAACCGAGTCGGTCTCTACGTGCCGGGTGGGCTGGCGCCGCTGCTGAGCACCGTGGTGATGAATGCCGTGCCGGCACAGATCGCCGGAGTCGGCCAAATCGCTGTGACGAGCCCGCCGCAGTCCGATGGCCGCGTGCATCCGTCCATCCTGGCCGCGTGCGCGATGCTGGGCATCGACGAGGTCTATGCCGCGGGCGGAGCCCAAGCACTGGCGATGTTCGCGTATGGGACCGATGAACTGGGCGGGCTGTGCCGCCGCGTCGATCTGATTACCGGTCCGGGGAATATTTATGTGGCCGCGGCTAAACGGTATTTACAGTCGCAGGTCGCTATCGATTCCGAGGCCGGTCCCACCGAGATCGCCATCGTGGCCGATGCCCAGGCCGACCCGCGATTCGTGGCCGCCGACCTGATCAGTCAGGCAGAACACGATCCCCTCGCGGCAAGTGTCCTAATAACCGATAGCCAAGAGTTGGCAGACGACGTCAACGCCCAGTTGAGCCAACAAACTCCCGGCACACGGCATGCCGAACGTATCGAGGCGGCGCTGAGCGGGCCCCAGTCGGCGATCGTCCTTGTACGCGATATCGACCAAGCCATCGATGTGGCCAACGCCTACGGGGCCGAACACCTCGAGATCCACACCGCCGACGCGTCGGCCCACGCAGCCCGGATCGTCAATGCCGGTGCGGTGTTCGTGGGCAGCCACACGCCCGTGTCTCTGGGCGATTACGCGGCCGGCTCGAATCACGTGTTGCCCACCGGCGGCGCCGCCCTACGATCTTCCGGGCTGTCGGTGCGCGCGTTTTGCCGAAACATGCAGGTGGTGACGTATTCGCCGCGAGCGCTGGAAGACGTCGCGGCCCACGTCAGCGCGCTGGCCGAGGCAGAAAATTTGCCGGCACACGGAGCGGCCGTTGACGCACGCCTGAAGTCGCAGGAGTAGCGATGACCCTACCAAAATGGGTGCCGATCCGGGAGGATCTGCGCCGGTTCGAGCCGTACGGCGCCCCGCAGATGGGCGATATGGTTCGGTTGAACGTCAACGAGAATCCCTATGGGCCGGGCACCGGGCTCCTCGACGACATCGCCGCCGACGTGCGCTCGGTCGCGGCCGGGCTCAACCGTTATCCCGATCGGGAAGCACGAGACTTACGTCATGATCTGGCCGCCTATGTCGGTCACGGCCTGAGCGCGGACCACATGTGGGCGGCCAACGGGTCCAATGAGATTATTACCCAGCTGTTCCAAGCATTTGCCGGCCCCGGACGATCGGCGTTGTCGTTCACTCCCACGTATTCGATGTATCCCGAATACGCCCGCGATACGCATACCCGATGGATCACCGCGCCCAGGACGGACGATTTCACTATTGACGTCGCCCGTGCCACCGAGCTGATTTCGGTCGAACAGCCCGATATCGTGCTGCTGACCTCACCGAATAATCCGACCGGGACCGCACTTCCCTTGGAGACCACCCGTGCGATTGCGGAGTCGGCCCCGGGCATCGTCATCGTCGACGAGGCATATGCTGAATTCCGGCGATCGGGAACACCCAGCGCGCTGGAACTGCTCGATGAGTTTCGGCGCGTGGTGGTGGCCCGGACCATGAGCAAAGCATTCGCGCTCGCCGGCGCGCGAATCGGTTATCTGGCCGCGCACCCGGCGATCGTGGACGCCGTGCGGGTTGTGCGGCTGCCGTATCATTTATCCGACGTCAGTCAGGCCGTGGCACGCGCAGCCCTGCGGCACAGCCACGAGTTGCTCGCGCAGATCGATTCGTTGCGTGCCGAACGTGATGATACGGTCAAGTGGCTACGTTCGCGGGGACTGACGGTGGCCGATTCGGACGCGAACTTTGTTTTTTTCGGCCGTTTCGACGACCGGCACGCCGTCTGGGACGGGCTCGTGCAACGCGGCGTGCTGATTCGCGAAACCGGACCGGACGGCTGGCTGCGGGTCTCGATCGGTACGCCGGAGGAAATGTCGTTGTTCCGGCAGGCATTAACGGAGGTATTAGGATGACCGGCGCACGCACCGCGCGAATCGAACGCAAGACCTCGGAATCGCATGTCGTCGCGGAACTCGATCTAGACGGCACCGGTCAGCATGAAATCACCACCGGAGTCGGTTTTTACGACCATATGCTCACCGCACTGGCCCGGCATTCGCTCATGGACCTATCGGTGCACGCCGAAGGCGATATCCACATCGATGCGCATCACACCGTCGAAGACACGGCGATATGCATCGGGCAGGCGCTGCGCGAAGCGCTGGGCGAAAAAGCCGGGATCGTACGATACGGCGATGCGCTCGTGCCGCTGGACGAATCCCTGGCCCAGGCGGTAGTCGATGTATCCGGGCGGCCCTATTTCGTGCACAGCGGTGAGCCCGAACGCCAGATCAGCACCGTGATCGGCGGGCAATATCAGGGTTCGCTGACGGCACATGTTTTTGAGTCCATCGCCCATCATGCCGCCATCACGATGCACGTGCGACTCTTATGCGGCCGCGACCCGCATCACATCGCCGAGGCGCAGTTCAAGGCCGTCGCGCGAGCATTGCGCACCGCGATTGCCACGGACCCGCGGGAGACCGGGGTGCCGAGCACGAAGGGCGCGCTATGAGAGCCACACCGTGAACGCACCGCATGTGGCGGTGCTCGATTACGGTTCGGGAAATATTCAGTCGGTCGCCAGAGCGCTGGAGCGCGCCGGTGCCAGCGTCGAGGTGACCAGTGACGCGTTGCGAGCCGAGCGAGCTCTGGGCTTGGTGGTCCCGGGGGTGGGAGCGTTCGACGCATGCATGAGCGGATTGGAATCGGTGGGCGGCCCCGCGATGATCGCACGCCGCCTCGATGCCCGACAGCCGGTCTTGGGCGTGTGCGTGGGGATGCAAATCTTATTCGACGGCGGGGTGGAGCACGGGCACCGGCGTGCCGGATGCGGGCGGTGGCCCGGTGTCGTCGAAGCTCTGCAATCGCGCGTCGTCCCCCACATGGGCTGGAACACCGTTGAGGCGGCCCGGGGATCGCGCATGTTCGACGGTGTCGCCGATGCGCGGTTTTACTTCGTGCATTCTTTCGGCGTGCGCGCCCAACCGCTAGCCCCGACCCTGACCCGGACGGCGCCTGCGCCGCCGCGGGTCAGTTGGTCCGAGCATACCGGCGACCGTTTTGTGGCCGCCGTGGAAGACGGTCCGCTGTGGGCTACGCAGTTTCATCCGGAAAAATCCGCCGATGCCGGGGACCGGCTATTACGGAACTGGCTGGAGACCCTGACGTAAAACGACAGCGGACCGCGTGTCTTACAGGGTTTTGATATTGGCCGCTTGTAGGCCCTTTTGTCCCTGTTCGACGTCGAATTCGACTTTCTGATTATCTGTCAGCGTGCGGAAGCCTTCTGCTTGAATTGCGCTGTAGTGCGCAAAGACGTCATCGCCGCCGTCATCGGGTGCGATGAAGCCATAGCCCTTTTCGGCGTTGAACCACTTGACGGTTCCAGTTGCCATTTCTTACCTCATTTTTTAAGCGTTGCACCGTTCGCGCTTTTCACGAACGGCTGTCGCGGTGTGAACGGCATCTGGCACCGGAATACGCGGAACAAGAATCGGTTCTATGCACTGCAACGTCCCCAACCCTAGGCTACGGCCGGTGAGTTCGCGAATTCAGGTTCTCCGGTGGATTCTTCGACGTCCTTCTCGCCGGTCATACCGGCATCGGCCTGGTCGATTGTGCGGTGGCCGGTGGCCAGAATAACGACGGCGCACAGCACCACGAACGAGCCGATCGCAAAGGGCAGATGATCGTTCCATTCCTCGGCGAGACGGCTAGCGACGAAGGGCGCCAATCCGCCGCCTATGAACCGTACGAAGCTATACGCGGCTGACGCCACGGGTCGCTCCACCGGTGCGACCATCATGACGGCCTGTGTCGTCAGCGTGTTGTTGATGCCGATAAAGATGCCGGCGGCGACGACCGTCGCAATGAGTACGGCCAGCACATCGGTCCATATCGCCATGACCGCTAGGTCGACGGCGAACAGGCCAAAGGCCGCATATAGGGAACGTGCGGTTCCCCATCGTGCCTGCATCCGGGGAGCGGCAATAATGGAGAAAAAGGCCACGAGCAGACCCCAGCCGAAAAACACCCAACCCAGGTTGATGGCGCTGATGTTCATGGGGAACGGCGCGTACCCCAGCATCGTAAAGAAACCCCAGTTGTAACACAGCGCCGCCAGGCTGATCGTCAACAGTCCGCGATGCCGTAGCGCGCGCAGCGGCGCGCTGATCGACGTGTGGTGGTCGGGTTTGGGGGAGCGGGGCAAGAGAACGATCGTGGCGATTAACGCGATGAGCATAAGCGCCGACACACCGAAAAACGGGCCCCGCCAGCTGATCGTACCCAGGGTGCCGCCCAGGAGCGGTCCGGCGGCTATACCCAGTCCGAGCGCCGCCTCATACAAGATGATGGCGCCGGCGAAACCTCCGCGGGCGCTGGAGACGATTGCCGCCAGCGAGGTGGCGATAAACAGGGCATTGCCCAGACCCCAGCCGGCGCGGAACGCCACGATGCCGCTGACCGATCCACTGAGTCCGGCTAATCCGGCGAAAACCACGATGATCGTAAGTCCGAGCAAAAGCGTGGTTTTGGCGCCGATCCGGCTAGACACCCAATTGGTGATGAGCATCGCCACGGCCGTCACGATCATGTAGCTCGTGAACAGCAGCGTGGTTTGGCTGGGCGTAGCGTGCAGATCCTCGCTGATGGCCGGAAGTATCGGATCGACAAGACCGATACCCATAAACGAGATCACGCACGCGAATGCGACGGCGAAGACGGCCTTGGGCTGGTTGAATAGGGACGTCTTAGCGGCGTGCATAGTTCTCCGTAACTGCGGTGATAGCGGGGATCGCGGCTGCGAGACGGGCTCGGTCGTTATCGGACAGCCGGGCTATGGCCGATGCGATGTGCTCTTCGTGGGCGGCACGCCGTTCGGCTAGCAGGCGCATGCCGTCGTCGGTAATGGCGATTAGGCTGGCACGGGCATCCAGCGGATCATCGGTGCGGACGACATGCCCGGACGCTTCGAGCCGTTGGATTAAACCCGTCATGGCCGGTTGCGAAACCGCCTCCTGCGCGGCCAGTTCGGTAATTCGCTGCGGGCCGTGGCGGTCTAACGTACTGAGCGTTCCGCTGGCCGCCCGGCTCAGGTCTCCGTGGCGTGCGCCTCGCATTAGCGCCAGCGCAAATTCGCGCAGCACCGCGGCACTGGAGACGCCGCTGGCCAGCTCGCCGGCAACATTGTCCATAGAAAAACAATATAACGACGTTATGTATTATCGCGAATCCGAGTTACGTGACGATTTTCACGTCGCCGACCGAGTCCAGCCCCTGTACCCCTCGCGCGTCGCTCGCCCCACCAGCGGAGGTGGGTTTGCGACAGTTTTTTCGCAGAAAGTGTCTGTAACTCACCTCCCGCTAGCCGGTCCGATCTGCGGAGGTGGGTTTGCGACGGTTTTTTCGTGGAAAGTGTCTGTAACCCACCTCCCGCCGTGTTGGGTGGGTTACGGCCGTTGGGGGACGAAGTTAATCGAGAACGACGCTAATCGAGAACGTAATCAATGACGAGGGGAGCGTGATCCGACCAGCGCGTGTCATAACTTGGAGCACGGTCGACGACGGCGTTGCCCGCCGACCGCGCCAGCGCCGGCGTGGCCAGATGGTAGTCGATCCGCCAACCGGTGTCATTATCGAATGCCTTGCCGCGCTGCGACCACCACGTGTACGGACCGGGCACGTCACCGGCGAGGGTGCGATGCACATCCACCCATCCCAGGTCCCCGGTGAAGCGATCCATATAGGCGCGTTCCTCGGGTAGGAATCCCGCGTTCTTGACGTTGCCCTTCCAGTTCTTGATGTCGAGCTCCGTGTGCCCGAAATTGAAATCTCCCAGCACCAGCGCATGGTTTCCGCCGGCCGCCAATTCCTGTAGACGCACCGACATCTGATCGAGGAAACGATATTTATCGTCCTGTTTGGGCGTTCCGACCTCACCGGAATGCACATACACCGAGGCGACCGTCAGAGTCCCGCCGTTGGACAGCGGCAGGTCCGCCTCAATCCAGCGTCCCGCCCGATCAAAATAGGCGTCACCGTTGCCGATACGTACCGCCTCGGGCTCGTCCCGCGACAAAATCGCCACGCCGGCGCGGCCCTTGGCTTCGGCCTCGGTGTGGGCGATCCGGTAGCCCGAGCCCTCGGTGATGGTGTGCACGACATCGTCCGGCGCCCGGACTTCCTGCAGCGCGATGATGTCGGGTTGACGTTCTGCTAGCCAGGCGTCGATGCCTTTACGGTACGCGGCACGGATTCCGTTCACATTGACGGTCGCAATTGTCAGCACGGAGTCAACATACCCCTTGCGGCGCGTGATGCCGAAGCGTCCCCGGGCCGGGGTCAGGTGACGCCGATGACCAGGGTGCTCTGGGCGCCTTCGATGACATCGTTGGTGATGGTGTCGAGTTCGTTGATCTTCAACACGCGTTGAATCTGGGGGATGAGGCGTTCGAGCAGCCGGAAGTTGCTGCGCGTGACCCGCGCGATGGCGGCGATGGCTTGGGCGTCGGTGAAGTCTTCGGGGTCGAGGGTCTTGCCGAGGGAGCGCCAGTGTCGTTGCAGAACGAACAACAGTTCGTCCTGACCCAGGGGTCGGTATTGATGGGCGACCGCATAGGACGGCACCGGCCACCCGTGGATGCCGCAGATGCCGGTGACCTTGCGATGGATCGTGGCGATCGTCGGCCGCGGCTTGCTCAGCGCCAGGCCCTCGATCGACTGAACGAGATCGCCTGGCAAGCGGTGGGTGCCGGCATCTATCCGTGGGGCCGTCTTCAGCCCCGCGTAGCCGTCGGTGCGGTAGCGGGGCGTGCCAGCGCTCCAGGGTCCGCAGCCCGACGCCAGTTTCGCGGGCCAGACGCGCGAGCGGA
>Ga0209487_1003093_pt1 | contig 13209 bp, 17 predicted proteins | sample Poulit2012_FD_187524 | JGI IMG/M metagenome (GOLD analysis project Ga0209487, IMG submission 187524) | Agricultural soil microbial communities from Georgia to study Nitrogen management - Poultry litter 2012 (SPAdes) (version 2) | ecosystem: Environmental > Terrestrial > Soil > Agricultural land... | reverse complement strand
CGCCGCATCAAGGACGGTGAGGAGCTGCCGTCGGTGCGGTGGGTCAGGGAGAGGCTGGGGGTCTCCCAAGGCACCGCCGCCAACCGCCTGAACCAGGCCAAGGAGGCGGCCCAGGAGGAGGGTCACAGCGTTCAGGATTGAACGCTGCTTGTACGGAAGTTGTACGCCCTGCCGGGGGCGGAGTTGTACGCCACTTGTACGGAACTTGTACGCTCCGCGCCCCCCCGGTGGGCGTTCAACTTGTACGCCTCCGACGGGCCCAACTTGTACGCCTCCAAGGGGCGGACTTGTACGCCTCCGACGGGCCCAACTTGTACGCCCCACCACAGGCGTTCAAGCACCCCCGGCGGGGCTGATTTGAACGCCCCGCCGGGCTCCGACTTGTACACCCCCGGCGGGGGAAACTTGTACGCCTGGACACGGCCAAGTTGTACACCCCCAACCCCACACATAGTGTGGTACATTAAGTAACAACGAGTTGAACCCAGAAGGGAGGCCATGGCCACCAAGCGCACCCGAAGCCGCGTCAGGGAACAGATCCGCCGAGCACGCTCGGTCGAACGCCTCAACACCCGATGGAAACGCGCCACCACACCCCAAGGGCGCTGCAAAGCAGCCATGGACTGCCTGGCCGCCTACATCGCCCACTCCGCACCCGCCGAACAACACCACATGGCTGCCCAGCTCAAAGACCTGGCAGCCCAGACCCGAACCACCCGCCCGGCCTCACACGCCTGGATGAGCACACGCCTGGCACGCACACGCTCACCCAAGCGCCGCGCCGAGATCGCCATGGACTGCCTCAAGGCCTACGCCCGCCACGGCAACCCCGGAGGCGTCGAACGCATCGCCGGGCGCCTGAAGGCGTTGGCCGAGTCCACCCGAACCGCCCGATGAACCACACCAGGAAGGACCACCCACCCGATGAACGCACCCACACCCACCATCACCGACCGTGACCGCCGCGAGGGTGACAACACCCTCCAGGCTTCCGACGCCCTCCACGGGGGCTCTGAGTCTCAGGGTGAGCGAGCAACGGCGGGCACGCCCGCGCCCGCGCGCGAGGCACCCCCCCAAAACCACCCCAAAACGGACACTGAGGCCGGGGGTGACAACACCCCTGACAACACCCCACCCCAAAACGGACACTGAGGCCGGGGGTGACAACACCCCTGACAACACCCCTGACAACACCCTGGCCAACACGCACAGTGACACCAACGACCCCCTGGAGGTGGCCAACGCCTACCACCAAGAGGCCGAAACAGACACCACCGAACCCACCGAGGAGGGCGCCGAGGAGGACCCGCCGGACCCGCCCCGGGCGAGCCTGCGCGAGCGCATCCACGCCACCGCCGACCGGTGGGGGCTGGACGTGGTCCCGCCCTCACTGGCCAACCAGGGGCTGCCGCCGCTGAACCACGCCCGCTCCTGGGCCGAACGCGGCGACCAGGCCCCCGCCACCGGCCCGACCCGAACCGCCTACCGAGCCTGGGAAGCGGCAACCCGACCGCCCCGGTACGTGTTGGCGTTGAGCTACCACTTGCTGTCCCGGCCGGGGCGCACCGTGGTGGCCCTGGTGACCCTGGCGTTGGTGCTCCGCATCCCCGGAGTCACCCAAACCCTGTCCGTGGCAGCCACCATCGTGGATGCCATCACCCTCTACACGGGCCTGCAGTGGGCCCTGGGGCTCGCCTGACCCCCATCCGGCACCCAACCCCACCCCAGCGCCCCACGGGCCCGTACAGGCGAACTGAGCGCCTTGCGGGCCCGTGGTCTGCGCAACCACACACCAGAAAGGAACAAAACAATGGACATCCTCAGCGACATCGCATTCATCGCCCTGGCCTGCATCACCTGGAGCTTTGCATGGATGCTGGACCGGGTGAGCAAATTCCCCGAAGCCCTGCGCCCCATCGTCCCGGCGATGATCGCCTTCATGGGCGCCTACATCTTCTCCGGCACCCAGATCGCAGGAATGCTGGAGGGCATCCTGGGCTGGCTCGTCAACTTCTTCCCCGGCGGAGGACTGGTCCTGGGTGCGGCCACAATCCTGCTTTTGGCGGGAATCGTCAGGGGGCTTCTCGACAAGTCCCTGGACAAGCGGGACATCGGCGCAATCATCGCCCTCCCGCTGCTGACCCTGCCCATGGGCGGCCCCATCGGAGAAACCTCAGCCACCCTTCGGGATGTGTCCAGGGATGCCGTCATCAACGTGATCGGCGCCCTGACGGGAATGGCGTGAAGCCACCCGTCCAACACCCCAAGGAAAGGAGGTGACCGGTGGACCCCTTAACTGCCCTGATCATCTCAGCAGCGGTGGCTGTCACGGCGAAAAAAGCCCGCGACGCCGGGGGGAGCGTTCTGGCCGACTGGAACGCTTTTCGGGAAGGCAGCACCGAGCTGCCCAGCCAAGCGCGAAAACGTATCCTGGCCGAGCTGCACGCCGAGCTGGCAAAGCAGAACAAGGACTTTCAGTCCATGTCTGCAAACCAGCAGGCCCGCTACCTGAGGCAGATCGGGAAACAGCCAGGGGTGGGCACCCTGTTGAGCACCCAGTACCGAAACGCTGCCGCCGCAGCAAATCGAAAGTTGAGTTCGTACTGGGACGAGATGGAGCGCCGGGCCCAAGACCCCGAATACGCCCGGCGCATCCAAGAAGAAAAGCAGCAGGCCCGCCAAAAGGCCAAGGCCAAATGGGAGCGCCGTAAAACCCGCGCCAAGGATGCGGGCCGGTGGGTGGCCTCAGGGACACAAAAGGCCAACCGCAAGGCCCAGAACGGAAAGGAAGCGTTCCGGGAGTGGTTGCGGGGGCACATCCCCCAGGAGCCACCCCCGGACGGGCCCACGCCCGGGTCAAACCCCGGTCCGACGCCCGGACCAACATCCGGGCCAAACCCCGGGCCAAACCCCGGGCCGAATTCAGGCTCCGGGTTCGGGTTCGGCAAGGGCAAACGCACCCGCAACGAACGAGCCCAAAAACAACGCGCCCGCACCCAACGCGCACAAGAAGAAAAACAGCGCCGCACCACCATCGGCAGCATCACCGTCCAGGAGGTGCCCAACCCGACCCAACCCAACCCAACACCACCGGCCAACCCCCCGGGGTTGACCCAAGGACCACCCCAACTAGGACCCAGCACCCAGGAAGGACCCGCCATGTTCAGGGACGAAAACGACGAAGAAGACCGCAAGGACCGCAAGGACCGTAAGGATCGGGACAAGGACCGCTCCGCAGTAGCCACCAAACCCAAACCCAACACCCCAGCCGGGCAAAGCAACAACCAGCCCGCCAAGAAAAACAACAACACCGACACAGCCCAACGCCCCAACACCCAAGGCTCCAACGTGGCCGTGGCCGGGGCGGGGGCCGGGTCCGTGTCCCAGGTGGTGTCACACTTTTTCGCCGCAGTCAGCGACGTCAGGGAAGCCCAGGCCAAGATGCACGGCGCCGTGGCCAACCTGGAGGTGATGGGCGCCGGGGGAGCCGTGATGGACGGCGGCTTCCAGATCGTGGCCCAACTCGGAGCAGCCGCACAGAACGCGGCCGACTACTCCACGATCTTTGCGATGAAAGCCGAACAGATCCGCCAAGCCACCGAAACCAACCGGGACATGCCCCGCGACATCCACGCCTACCACGACGACTGAACCCACCACCAGCGGGACCCGCACACTCCACCCCCACACACGGGGGTGGGCCCCCTGGTGGGGGCCGACCCCCCGGGCCCACGCCCGCCCCACAAGGCAGGCACAGACCCGGGGGTGGGTCTCCATCAGAAAGGAGCACCCAACCACACACCAGAAAGGAACCACACACCATGTCCACCATCACCGACCCCCACGGCAACAAGCTGCACGGCATCAAAGCCATCACCGAACAGGCCCGCCAGCGCCGCGAAAAAGTCCGAAGCCACCTGGACAAGGCCCGCAACATCCACGGCAACACCCGCCAGGCCCTGACCGAGTGGGCCGAACGTGACCTGATGATCAAACGCACCATCCCCCAGTGGTCCCCCTGGGCCATCAGCGGGGCGGTGTTTGTGATCGCCTCGGCCAACCACATCGCCACCCAGGTCACCGGCGACCCCACCGCCGTAGGCGCCTACACCCTGGGCTCTGCCGTGGCCCTGCTCGGCGCGGTCGTGGCAGCCATCCGCGCCCGCACCCGGTTCATCAACCGCCTGATCCCACAAAACCCCACCCAAGCCCGGTGGATGGCCCTGTGCGCAGGGGTGGCCATGGGGTGGTTGACCATCGCCGTCATGGTGGGCATCACCCCAACCACCACCCCCGTGCTGGGGGTGATCCTGGTGGGGGCAACTCTGGCGTTGGCCCGCAAGCACTGGCGCCACCACCGCACCCCCGACCCCAACGCGGCAGCACCCGAACTGCCCGCATCATCCCTGGACGCCCTTGCCGGCCCACCGCAAGACACCCACACCCAAGACGAGGAAGAACCCGACCAGCACACACCCATCCCCGAAAAGGCCCAGTACTACCTGGACCAGTGGAACAACGTGATCGCCACAGCCAACCGACTGATGCCCGACACCGAGCTGGAATACGAACAAGACATCACCAGCGAAGGCAAGGACGGCGACGTCACCACCATCGGGTACAGGTTCCGACTGCACCTGCCCGAGGACGGGATCACATTCACCGGCGTCGTCAACAGCATCGGGAAGGTGCAGAACGCCCTGCATATTCCACAAAAGAACATTTCACCGGAACGTATCCCCGAAGACATTTGTGAAGACCCAGCCCAAATGTGGCTGAAAATCATCACACACTCACCCATCCAAAGGACCGTGCCGATGGTGGCGTCCCGCTACCGGTGCCAGTACGACGAGGATGGCCGGGTGGAACGGGGCTGGGTGGACCTGGGGCCCTACTCCTCCGGTGACGGCAACGCCGAGTGGACGGTCTACTCCGGTGGGGACTCGATGTGGTCCGGTCTGGTCATCGGCGGCACCGGCTCCGGCAAGACCGTGGTGCTGGACACCCTGGCTCTGTCCCTGGCCTCCAACGACCACACCGTGCTGTGGTACGCCGACGGCCAGGGCGGTGCCTCATCCAACTTCATCTCCCAGATCGCCGACCACAAGGCGTTCTGCCGGGAGGAGTGGTCCGACATGCTGTCGGCCCTGGAGGCCATTGCCGAGGCCCGCGCCACCGAGAACCGAGCCATCGGGGCCACGGACCCCTCACAGCGAGGGTTCCACCCCACCCCGGAACGGCCCGGCATCGCCGTCATCATCGACGAGTGCCAAGCCGTGCTACGCAACAGCAAGGAAGCCAAGCGGTGGGCCGAACTGTCGAAGATCTGCCGCAAGGTCGGTATCTGCCTGATCATGGCCTCCCAGAGCGCCAACCAGAACACGTTCGGGTTCGACACCGACCTGCGTGAACAGCTCATCCAGGGCAACTCGGTGGTGCTGCGCACCACCGGCAGCTCTCAGGCCGGGTTTGTGGGGTTGGACCTGGACCCCACCCAGTTGCCGAAGATCCCCGGGTACGGGTACCTGGTCTCCGGCGAACGCATGGCCGCGTTCCGGTCGGTGTTCAACGGCAACTACCCCAAGCTGTGGCGGCTGTGCGGATACCAAACCAACCAGCTGGACGTCATCGCCACGGGGGCAGCCAACATCGCCACCGCAGGCCGCTACTCCGAACGCTCCACCCCGGACGCGGAAACAGTACTGGCCGAAACCAAGGAACAGCTGGACAAGTACCGCCAAGCCGCCAACGGCCAACTGGACCTGGTGCAGGCCTACCAGGAACACAACCCCGACCCCGACCAGGAACTCATGGACGACATGGACTCCCAGATCGCCGAGTCCGTGCAAGACAACGAGGAGGTGGCTCAGATGCTGGCCGAGCTGCAAGCTCAAACCAACGCTCAGGCCGACATAGACCGGGCCGCCGAAGCCATCAGCGCCCTGGGCGCGGGCCAACACTCAGCCCTGGAGGTGATCGCCGCCTCCTGCATGGACCACAACACACCGATGAGCGCAACCGACCTGGCGCGCGAGCGGGACATCTCCCGCCAGCGGGCCACCACCCTGATCTCAGGGTTGGTCGAACGTGGCCTGATCGCCCAGACCCATCACAACGGCGGGTATGAGCTGACAGTGCCTGCGCTGGTGTGCATGGAACGTGAACGCAACGAGATGGCACCGGCCTGACCCCGGGTAGCCCCGGTCGTTCCCACCCCCCTTTGGGAGGGGTGGGGGCGGCCGAGCCCACCCGGGCAACCCCCACCCTTTGTGTGGAACAGTACGCAACATTCAAGGAAAGCGCCCCAGCCAACAAAACAGGAGCCACCATGGAACAAAGCACCTCAACCACCACCATGCGACCACCCACGCCAACCCCGGCCGAACACAACAAAAAGGGGGGCAGACCGTGAGTGACTGGCTCAGCCGGGCGCTGTGCGCCAGGACCGGCACAGACCCCGAGCTCTTCACCCCCACCATCCCCGACCAGGTACCCGAAGAAGCACGGCGAATCTGCGCCCGGTGCCCTGTGCGTCAAGAGTGCGACGAAGACGCCTGGAAACACCGACCCGACCTGGGTATCCGCGCAGGCATCCCCCCACCCGGACGCACCGGCCCGGTGCCCACCAAGATCTGCCGATGCGGGCTACGGGCCGCCCGCCGCACCGGGTTGTGCTACGCCTGCCACCCCCGGGGGGCAAGGCGGTGATCCCATGCCCCAACCAGACCGCCCCCGCATGGTGCACAACCCCCGCCGAGGGCGACCCCACCGCACGGTGCACCACACCCGCAGGCTGGCCATCGGCCTGTGCGCAGCCGTGCGGTCCTGGAACCCGACCGAGGTGGAAAACACCCTGAACCAGGCAGACCTACCCGCCCTGAGTGTGGTCCTGGCCGCGATGATCCCCGAAGGCCACAGCCCCCGAGCATTGTTGTCCTGGATCGACCAGGACCCCAACGCCCCGGTGGAACTGCACCCCACCCGCGACATCAACGCCCTGGCCGCACGCGCCATGGTTTTGTCGGCGGCTGTGCGGTGCTGGAACTACACCCACATCAAAGCCGCCCTGGGCTCTTGCCCGGACTGGCAGGGGTTGTGTGTGGTGTTGGCGGCGATGGTGCCCGACGACCGGGCCGTGGATGAGTTGTTGGACTGGACCAGGCTTCGGGGGGACGCCCGCGACCGGGGGCAGGTGTGGGTGGCATGACCCCCCACCAACTTGTTTGGTACATTAGGTAACGGCGGGGGAGGGAGCACCCCCTCCAACCAACAGAAAGGAACACCCGCATGAAGATCAACTACGCCACCGACATCCGGTGCGCGCCCGTGGCCTGGCCCATGCGCCGCAACAAGATCGGAACCCAAGGCCTCATCGTCGGAGGCGTCGGCGCAGGAAAGAGCGCCACCCTGCGACTACTGGCCGAACGGGCCAAGGAAAACCAGATCCAGGTGTGGTCGCACTGCCCAATGGGCCTGGACCTGGGGGGCAAGAACATGTCCCGCAGCAAATGGAACCGGGCCGTGCGCTCCTACCGGGGCAAGGAGCCGGTGTTGGCCATCCTGGACGAGCCGGGCACCAACACCCCGGAGCCTGTGCCGACAAACCCCAGGGTGACCGTGGTGGTGGCCACGCCAGCCCCCTCGGAGAAGGTCCAGCAGAACATTGACGTTCTGCTGGACCTGGGGTCCATGCGCGACTACGGCGGAGCCGGGTGGGGGTGGATGCGCACCCCCGACCCCGGGGGGCAGCTCTGGCGTGAGGTCACCGTGGACCCCCCGACCCAAACCCCGGGCCACCGGTAAAAAAAGGGGCGTCGGCGCGCCCCCACACCACAGCTTGTGTGGTATAGTAAGGGACAGCAGGGTTTCCTGCACAACCAGAAAGGAACACCAACCATGACAAACCCCGACGACGACCTGGCCGAGGAGCACGACCGCACCATGGCCGACTGGCAAGACGCCAGGGACAACGGCTAACCACCACCCCAGCCACCAGAAAGGAACCCCCCCATGTCCCAGGAGATCCGGATGTACTGCCGCACCTGCAAGCAGTACTTCCACATCCACGACCCCGGCGCCGTTCACGGCCACATGACCCACGACACCGAGTACCGGGGCTGACGCCCCCCGGTTCACCCCAACCCCGGGCCCGCCACCACGGCGGGCCCGGGCCCTTTTTTGACACCTTCACCCCCGAGCCCTCCCGGGCTCCAACTCCTCCAGGCGCTGACGCGCAAAGCGCCACCGCTGGCTGAGCCGGTGCAGATCATCAGCGTCCCGACACATCCGCAACTCCATCCACCGAGGACCCTCCCACCGGCCAGACCCCAAGCGCGTCAAGGTCCCGTGCGCGTCCTGAGCCAGATCCAAAACAGCCTTGAGCAACTCCACCGCCGAAGCGGCTTCCTGCTGAACCATGTGCTCCTGAGGGGTCTGCACCCCGTGATGGGAGCAAGCCCCCACAAAAGACCTGCCCCTGCGTCGAGGTCGGTCCCACCACAGGTCCAAAAGCAGCGGATCAACCAAACGCAACCCCCACCCCCTCCTGCGAGCCAACAAACGCACCGGGGCAAGGCCGTGCCGCTGACAGGACCGCTCCAAAAGCTCCAGGGTGCGGTGCCCGTCGACGCAGACCACCGTCTGCCCATGTTGGGCCGCCTCAAGGAGAAATTGTGTGGTGCGCTGTAAAACCTTCGGCAGGCTCTGCCCCTGGTCCCTGCCGGCGCGCCGCAGCGGCCAAGGCCAGGAGCGCGTAATTTCGGTTTGGGCGGGTTGGCTGTTCAGATCCACCGCCAGCGGCATGTCCGGTGGGGTGTGGGCTGCCCTGCCATGGCGGGACAGTGCCCCCACCTGGACGGGTTCGTCGGTGTGGGGGTCGTCTCCGGTGGCTTGCACGGCAAGGCCGAGCAGGGGAGCGGTATGTATCCAGTGCATGTGCACCACATAACACCAACAAGTGACATATTGGTCACCTTGAGTGTTTGTTGGTGGTGGTGCGCCAACCCAACCACACCAACTCGTGTGGTGCATTAAGAAACGAACGAGGGGGTGAACCAACCCCCCAAACCCCCACCACCCCGGGGCGCCCACCAGGAGTGGGTCGGCCACGACTGCCCCAGCCCCTGAAGGAGGAAAGATGAGTGATTTCGACAACGGCAGTGCGTTTGCCGGGTTCAGCCTGGCAATCCTGCTCCCCCTGACCCTCATGGGGATCATCGCCATGATCCTGCACCAGATCTGACCGGAAGAGCCGCCAGGACAGCCAGGCAGGAGCAACCCCCGCCGTTCACGGCAGGAAGGACGTCAACAACCCCACCCCGGGGCACCCGCCGGGGTGGGGTTTTTTATGCCCACACCCCAACACAAAGCGCCCCCAATGCGTAACAGAGCGTATTTGCTTGGGTCATACTGGCCCCATGACCACCAACATCCTCCCCACCACCACCAAAACCGTTGACATCACCACCCTTTCCCCCCACCCCGACAACGCCCGCCAAGGCAACACCGACCTGATCGCCCAGTCCCTGGAACACAACGGCCAGTACCGCCCCCTGGTCGTACAAACCTCCACCGGGCATGTGCTGGCCGGAAACCACACCCTGGCCGCCGCCCACCAACTCGGCTGGACCCAAGTCGCCGCAACCTTCATCGACGTTGACGACACCGCAGCCAAGAAGATCCTGCTGGCCGACAACCGCACCAGCGACACCGCCACCTACGACGACCAGCTCTTGGCCGAACTCCTGGCCAGCCTCAACGACGACCTCATCGGAACCGGCTACGACCCCGGCGACCTGGACGCCCTAACCGACTCCTTCACCCCACCCGACCTGGATGATCTGGCCGACAAAGTGGGACAGCCCAAACACGACGACGGGTGGCCCTCCATCAACATGCGCGTGCCCCACACCGTCAAAGCCGCCTGGATCTCCCACTGCGACACCCACAACAACGACGAAGCCGCCGCCATGGCCAACCTTTTGGGTGTGGAGTACACCGAAGAATGATGCACACCCCGAGGTTGCCCATCGACTTCCTGGTCTCCTACTACTACTTCCAGTCAGACCAGGCCATGACCGAAATCACCGAGCACGGCCGCCTGCGTCTGATCGCGGACTCCGGTGCGTTCTCCGCCTACACCCAAGGCGCCCGAATCGACATCGACGCCTACGCCGCCTGGATCAAGCGCTGGCAGGGGCACCTGTATTGGGCCGCCGGCCTGGACGTGTTCGGAGACCCCAACACGACCCTGGCCAACTTCCGCTACCTGCGCGATCACCACGGCCTGGCCACCGTGCCGACCATCCATATCGGCGCCGACCCCCAACACCTCGACGTCTACGCAGCTGAGGGGGTGGACTTCGTCGGCCTGGGCGGCATGGTCGGCATGCCCAAACCCAACATCACCCGCTGGCTCGTGCACGTCATGCGCTACGCCCGCGACCACCACCCCCACATGCGCTTCCACGCCTGGGGCATGTCCTCCCACTCCGTCCTGGAGAAACTCCCCCTCTACAGCGTGGACTCCTCCGGCCCCCTGGCCTACATCCACCGCTATGCGCTCCTGTTCCTGTACTCGACCCGCACCCGCACCGTGCACACCCTCGACATGAAAAAAGGAGTCCCCCACCAGCACCGGCACCTGCTGAGCCAGGAGTACAACACCACCCCCCAAGCCCTGCACCCCGTCGGAAAACACAACTGGGGCCTGCTCGAAACCCTCACCGTGCTCTCCACCCAACGCCGCGCCAAGCGCCTCCAGGCCATCCACCAAGTGACCCCGCCCCGATGGGGCATCAACCCCCAAGCCCGCCCGCTGCTCGGGCCCCGCATCCACCTGGTCCAAACAAACTCTCGGGCCCTGCAACACCTCAACCCGAAACAGGGGGCCGCATGAGCACCCACCCGGACATCGTCGACGTCGATGTCGAACTGCCCTACGACGCCCTGGTCAGCTACTACTACTTCCAGTCAGACCAGGCCATGACCGAACTCACCGACCACGGCCGCCTGCGTCTGATCGCGGACTCCGGTGCGTTCTCCGCCTACACCCAAGGCGCCCGAATCGACATCGACGCCTACGCCGCCTGGATCAAGCGCTGGCAGGGGCACCTGTATTGGGCCGCCGGCCTGGACGTGTTCGGAGACCCCAACACGACCCTGGCCAACTTCCGCTACCTGCGCGATCACCACGGCCTGGCCACCGTGCCGACCATCCATATCGGCGCCGACCCCCAACACCTCGACGTCTACGCAGCTGAGGGGGTGGACTTCGTCGGCCTGGGCGGCATGGTCGGCATGCCCAAACCCAACATCACCCGCTGGCTCGTGCACGTCATGCGCTACGCCCGCGACCACCACCCCCACATGCGCTTCCACGCCTGGGGCATGTCTACCCAAAGCCTGCTGGAGAAGCTCCCCCTCTACAGCGTGGACTCCTCCGGCCTCCTCACCCAGGCCTACCGGTACGGAACCTTAACCCTGTGGAACCCCCGCAGCCGCCGCATGGTCATCATCGACCTCAACGGCCGTGACCCCCTCAAACACCGGCGCCTGCTCCTGGACACCTACGGCGTCCCGCCCCGGGAAATCGCCACCTCCCACCCCGGAAACCGCCACCTGCTCGTGCGCCTGTGCGCTCGTTCAGCACAGCTACGCGCCCGGTACCTGCAACGCCTCCACAAGGTGACCCCACCGGCATGGGGCATCAACACACGCTGGAACGCCCACACGCGCACCAACGACCGCCCCACAGGCCCGCTCATGCACGCAGTCTCCACCAAAAACAACAACCTCTACGACGCCGCGCACAGCCCCCGCATGCATGTCCTGTCCGACGCCACCGACCTGGAACGCCTCCACACCCCGAATCAACCCCCCAGGCACACGCATGACCGCCGTTACTAACAACACCGACATGCGACGCCCGCACACCCCACGAGAAGAAGGAGACCCACCCACATGAGCCTCGTCCTACTCTCCGGCGGCCTGGACTCCACCGTCCTGGCCACCCAACTCACCAACGACCTCGGCCCCAACCAGGTCGAAGCCCTCTCCGTGCACTACGGACAACGCCACACCCAAGAACTCACCGCCGCCCAACACGTCACCGAACACCTCGGCATCAAACACACCACCCTGGACCTGTCCGGACTCGGAACCCACCTGGCCAGCGCCCTGACCCCCACCTCCAACACAGGACCCATCCCCCAAGGCGCCTACAACCCGGCCAACATGACCCAAACCGTGGTCCCCAACCGCAACGCCATCCTGCTCATGATCGCCGTAGGCATCGCCCAAGCCCGCGCCCACACCACCGTGACCACCGCAGTCCACACCGCAGAACACCACATCTACCCCGACTGCCGCCCCGAATTCATCGCCGCAGCCGACCAAGCCGCCCGCGCCGGAACCGGCGGCGCCGTCTCCATCCACGCCCCCTTCGCCCACCAAACCAAAACCGACATCACCCGCCTAGGAGCCCAACTAGGCGCACCCCTGCACCTGTCCTGGTCCTGTTACAACAACGCCCAACACCAATGCGGCACCTGTGGAACCTGTATTGAGCGCGCCGAAGCCTTCCACGCCGCAGGCATCCCCGACCCCACCACCTACACCCAGAAAGCAACCACATGAACACCCACCAAGTCACCATCCGCCTACGGTTCGAAGCCGCCCACCGGCTCCCGCACCTGCCCGGTAAATGCGTCAACCTACACGGCCACTCCTGGCAAGCCCACATCACCGCCGCCGCCCCCCACCTCAACCAAAAAGACATGGTGGTGGACTTCTCCGACCTCAAAAGAGCCATCGAAACATTCACCGACACCCACCTCGACCACGGGGCAATGCTCGGCGCAGCCGACCCCTACGCCTCCCGCCTGGGTGAAGACGGCCTCAAAACCTACGTGTTCGGAACCGACCCCCACACCGAAGACCTCTCCTGGCCCACCGTCGAAGCCGTCGCCACCCTCCTCGGCCGCGTCGCCCACCACGCCCTGACCACCCACCCCAGCCTAGCCGGAACCCACCTGGTCAGCGCCACCGTCAGCGAAACCGAGAACAACACCGCCACCTACACCCCCGGAACACCCCCGGAGACCCGCAATGACTGACCAACTGCCCCTGAACGCGGTGTTCGGCCCCACCTACCAAGGCGAAGGCCCCCACACCGGAACCCGCTGCCACTTCATCCGCCTCGGCCGCTGC
>Ga0209487_1003092_pt1 | contig 13215 bp, 9 predicted proteins | sample Poulit2012_FD_187524 | JGI IMG/M metagenome (GOLD analysis project Ga0209487, IMG submission 187524) | Agricultural soil microbial communities from Georgia to study Nitrogen management - Poultry litter 2012 (SPAdes) (version 2) | ecosystem: Environmental > Terrestrial > Soil > Agricultural land... | reverse complement strand
CGAAATTGGGAAAAAGTGCATTTTCGTGTGCGTTGGATTGTCCCGCGCACCCGAAATTGGGGAAAAGCGCATTTTCGTGTACGTTGGGCCGTCCGCGCACCTGGAACTGTAGAAAAACCGCATTTCGTGTGCGTTGAAGTTTTCCTAAGGTAAACTTTTATTACTCTGACGTTACATTCATATTTTTATAATGTACGATGGAAAAGACAATTTCATCCTCTTGTAAATCAAACGTTTCAAGGCGGAATTTTGTTGCTTTTTCATTTACATCATAGAAATTAATATAAATAAGCTCTTCTTCAGGTACGATAAGCACCCATTCGGGTAAATCGACAATATTAGAAAAGTGTTGTAATATGTATCGATGAGGAATTTTTAAATTGCCTAAGGTAATCGTCTTTAAAGATAAAACTAAATTACCACTCGTAGTTACAGATGGTTCAAATTCCGCAAAAAGGGGCAAATTCATATTTAAAATTTGAATATTACCTTTTAAAGCAACGTCATCCTCTAGTAAAATAGTAAAATCTGTCTCGTTTTCTTGTAAAAAATTATTTATAAACGTCGCAAGCTCCTCTTTATTCGCATTCATACGCAACACGATATCATCGGAAGTGAACGGATAAGACTCAGCAGGTAGCTCGGTTTCGGGTGTCTGAAAAAGTGGATACATAAAACGGGCGATGATTATAAGGACAAGAATATTTATACTAAGTAGAATGAAAAAACTGATTTTCCATTTATTATAACCTTTCGTCGTTCCTTGCAATTTTACTCACCCTTACGTTGTAAATAAATAAGCAAACGTTCTGCAATTGTTTTATAACCTAAATAATTCGGATGAAACAAATCTTCAGCTAACAAACGTTCTAATTGCGTCGTAAACAAATCATCGACCGGAACGAAATAAGCTTGGTCAACTTTCGACACTTGGTCTTTCGTCGTTTCATTCCAAGTAGAGATAAGGGAATGAATTTCTTCTTGTTCGGAAAAAATGTGTGCCAACGGATTGTAAAACCCAATTGCATAAATAAGCACATCTTCATTAATTGAGCGAATGTCGGTCAAAATTTTTATGATATGTTTAGCATACTCTTTTTGGGCTTTTTCGACAACTTGTTTATTAATTTGCATTTTATGTTTTTTTAATACGTTAACTAAATCGTTTGCTCCTATTGTAAATAAAACAATCTCTGCCTCTTCAATCGCACTAACGACACGGTCTTCTTTTAACTTATTCACTAGATCCGATGATTTATAACCACTTTTACTATAATTTTTAATGGAAATAAAGCAGTTCAGTTCTGCTAACTTTTTTTCTAAATTACCAATATACCCACCAGATTTACTTTCATCACCGACGCCAGCCGTAAGAGAATCGCCTAAACCGACAATGTTAAGGGTTTCCTCTTTGTTCATCGTTCCATCAAGGCATCGGTCGACTTTATGCTGAGAGGTAGCGGTCGTTTCCGGTGACTTTGTTAAAAATAACAAATCGTTCGTAAAAGCGAGCGTAAGGATTATGATAAGGATAAACGGAAAAAGAATCGTTCGTTTACGTATTGGCATCTTTCATTCCACCTAAATAATTGTTGTACCGTTAGTATAAATCAAAAGGCAAGTAATTATATATGTAAAAAAAATCCCACCCAATTAGTTGGATGGGAAAGCCTATATAAAGCGATAAGCATGGTTAGTAGCTAATTAAAAAGCTTAGTTAAAACGTTCGGTTAAATTACGATCGGCGACGACTGTAATGGACTGATCGGTCGTATTTGCTTCATTCGTTGTCCAAATAACTTTCGGTTCTAGAGCTTTAACTTCTTCTACAAATTGATCTGTTACGGTTTCGTCGGTTACGATGCAATCGACAATTTCTGCATCTCGTTCATTATAGCGAAGGACGTTATAACCTTTTTGTGAAAGGGTAGCAACTTGTTCAAAAAGCTCCTCGCTACCTTTTACGACGAGAGTTTTTGGGCGTAATCCTTCTGAACGGTCGAAAGGCGAGGTCGTTAACCATTCAATGGCATCTGTTTCATCCTGTTCACGTGTATAAATACCAGTCACTTTACCGATTCCGTCATCAAGCGTGCCGATAATGTCATCGAGACTTTCGATACCTACAGCTAGACGGACTAAATCTTCGGTAACACCACTTTTGGCTAAATCTTCTGGACTTAATTGCTGGTGCGTCGTTGAAGCCGGATGGATAATGAGCGACTTTGCATCACCGACGTTTGCGACGTGGGACCATAAGTCGATCGTGTCGATTAAATTTTTCCCTGCCTCATAGCCACCTTTAATACCGAATGTTACGATTGAACCGTACCCTTCGCTGAAATATTTATGGGCTAGTTCATGGGATGGGTGATCTTTTAAGCCAGGGAAGTTAACCCATTCGATTGCTGGATGTTCTTTTAAGTAGTTGGCTACTTCGATTGCGTTATCGTTATGTCGGGTAATTCGTAAGTGTAACGTCTCTAACCCTTGTAGTAATAAAAAGGCGTTGTGCGGGCTAATTGAAGCTCCGGTATCGCGTAGCAATTGGACGCGCAATTTTATTGCAAAGGCAACGGGGCCTAAATCGGCATATCGAACGCCACCATAACTTTCATCTGGTTCGGTAAAGCCAGGGAACTTAGGATTATCCCAGTTAAAGCGTCCACCGTCTACGACAATTCCTCCGATACTCGTTCCGTGTCCGCCAATCCATTTCGTTGCGGAATGAACGACGACATCTGCACCCCATTTAATCGGCTTTGCAAAATAAGGAGCAAACGTATTATCGATAATTAGTGGAATATCGTGTTCATGGGCAATTTCGGCAACTTTTTCAATATCGAATACATTTAAGCTTGGGTTTGTAATCGTCTCACCGAAAAGGGCTTTCGTTTTATCCGTAATCGCATCACGGAAGTTTTCTGGATTTGAACCATCGACAAATTTTACATTAATGCCAAAACGAGGCAACGTATGGACGAATAAATTGTACGTTCCTCCGTATAAATTACTGTCAGTGACGATCTCATCCCCTGCACTAGCGACGTTTAAAATAGCGTACGTAATTGCCGCCATTCCTGACGATACAGCAACCGCTGCAGAACCGTCTTCCAGTAAGGCAACGCGCTGCTCTAACGTATCTGTCGTCGGGTTCATAATTCGCGTGTAAATGTTTCCGGTCTCGGCTAAGGCGAATAAATTGCGAGCATGGTCTGTATCACGGAAGACGTAAGATGTCGTCTGGTGAATCGGCACTGCCCGGGAACCCGTCACTGGATCTGGCTCTTGACCTCCGTGAACTAAAATTGTGTCGTCCTTTTGAAACTGAAAATTAACCATAATAAAATTCCTCCCTATTTATTACATCACTTATAGAGGAGAGAACGGGATATCGTAATTCTCAGTAAGCAGTACATGCCTTACGATTAAAAAAAACCTTCTTCTAAAAAGATAGAAGAAGGTTTGATATCGTCTCGATCATTCCTCCTCTTATCTTCCAGGTAGTATACCTGTAGGATTTGGCACCGGAAAAAGCACGGACTAATGCTTTCAGGTTGCTGGACTTCATCGGGCCTATTCCCTCCACCCGTCTTGATAAGAGATGTATATTTTGAATTTTGTATCAATTATACATTGTTCCATTTAATTGTCAACTAATACTATTTTTTAAGTGCGAGATGGGCGTGACTTTTCTTGTCTAATGCCGGATACAACGAACAAAATTACTGACACCCAAATACAGACGAACGTAACGAAATGATCGATGGTAAACGGTTCTTTATATAAGACGACCCCGATAATTAACATTAAAGTCGGTGCGAGGTATTGAATAATCCCGATTAAAGATAATGGTATATGTAACACGGCCACACCGAATAAAAGGAGGGGTACTGCCGTTGCCACTCCCGTCGTAAGTAAAAGTATGTTCGTTGTTATTTCGGTGTGAAAACCAAGATTCATACCGAATTGAGCGAATAAATAAAGAAAGGCTAACGGTGTAAGGACTGCCGTTTCAATCATTAAGCTGTACGTCGCATTTAAATTAGCCATTTTTTTAAGTAAGCCATAAACGGCAAACGTCGTAGCTAAAATTAATGAAATCAATGGGAACACTTTATAACTAATCGTTAAATAAAGTACACCGAAGGTCGCAAGTAAGACGGATAATTGTTGTACCCGAGATAAGCGCTCTTTTAAGACGATTACACCTAAGATGACACTCATTAACGGATTAATATAGTAACCTAAACTCGATTGAATAACGTAACCGTTTTGTACTGCCCAAATAAAGACGAGCCAATTTAGCCCGATTACTAAAGAAGCAGCGACGATTGCGATGAACACTTTTTTATTTTTAATGATTGCCTTTGCTTCGGTTACGAACGTATTAAATTGTTTCGTAAAGATGATATAAAGGAAGATAAAGACGAAGGACCAAAGGATTCGATGGCTAAACACAACATCGGCCCGGACGACGTCGAGGAAGTTCCAATAAATCGGGAGTAAACCCCATATGATATATGTAATTAATGCGATAGCTATACCTTTTTTTACGTTTTCTCTCTCCATAGACTATGTCTCCAATTCGTTACATTCATTTTTTCATTCTTTTTCTATTTAAACGAAACTTGTTTTTTTTTGCAATGAAAGAGTTCTCCTACACGATTAACTAGCATTTTTCAACGTTTATTGTGATAATATGGTTAGTAATCTTTTCGTTTATAAATGATGCGTAGACAATAGGAAGCCTCTTTTTATTGATGCATAAGCGGACTAACGGAAATCGTATCACGCCGTTAGTCCCTTTTGTAAGTAAAGGAGTTGAGGGTTTATGCAATTAGTTTCCATCTTATTAAGCTCGGTTATGATTAATAATATCGCACTTGCGTTTACGGTAATTTTTTTAGAACGGAAAAACGCTAGCTCAACCTGGGCTTGGATTATGGTTTTGTTTTTTATTCCAATTCTCGGTTTTATTTTATATTTTTTCTTTGGAAGAAGATTGAGTGGAAAACATTTGTTTACCCTCGATACGAAAAGTCGCCTCGGAATCGAGCGAGCTGTTAATGAACAACTCGAGATTATTCAGAAGGATCAACTCCCTTTTAAACAAAAAGCGCTCGCTCCTTATAAAGAGTTGTTTACGCTACATTTGAAAAATAATGATGCAATTTATTCGCAAAATAACGAAGTCGACTTATTTACTGATGGAAAGGATAAGTTCGATGCGTTATTACGAGATTTAGAAAAGGCAGAGCATCATATTCATTTGCTCTACTACATTATCCGTCACGACCAGATTGGTACGCAAATTGCAGACATTTTAATAAAAAAAGCTCAGGAAGGGGTCGAAGTTCGTTTTCTGTACGATGATTTAGGCTCTCGTTCCTTAAGTAAGCGATATATTAAAAGATTACAAAAAGCGAATGTGCAAGTTGGAGCGTTTTTTCCATCACGTTTTGCGAAGATTAACTTACGTTTGAACTTTCGAAACCACCGTAAATTAGCAATTGTCGACGGGAAAGTCGGTTATATCGGTGGTTTTAATATCGGTGATGAATATTTAGGAAAGTCGGAGAAGTTCGGTTATTGGCGGGATACGCACCTAAGGGTAAAAGGTGATGCGGTCAAAATGATGCAAACCCGTTTTATCCTCGATTGGAACCAAGCGTCGCGACATAAAATTGAATATAACGACTCATATTTTATCGGTGGCGATTATGGGGATGTCGGTATGCAAATCGTCTCAAGCGGTCCTGACCATGATTGGGAACAGATAAAGTATGGGTATATTAAGATGATTTTAGGGGCAAAGGAATACGTCTATATTCAAACGCCGTATTTTATTCCTGATGAAGCGTTAATGGATGCGCTTCGGATTGCCGCATTATCCGGAGTGAAAATTAAAATTATGATTCCGAATAAGCCGGATCATTTATTTGTCTATTGGGCGACCTTATCTTATGTTGGTGAGCTTTTGAATGAAGGGGCAGAAATTTATTTATATCAGAATGGTTTTTTACATGCGAAGACCATTATCGTCGATGGGAAGCTATCCTCCGTAGGTACGGCGAATATTGATGTTCGTAGTTTCCGTTTGAATTTTGAAGTAAATGCCTTTATTTATGACGTTCATTTTGCCCGGAAGCTTGTCGATGTATTCCAAGAAGATATTCGTTTATCGACACAGATGACGAAACAGCTATACGAAAAGCGTCCTTTTATGATTCGTTTTAAAGAATCAATTTCTCGCTTATTATCACCGATTTTATAGTGTAGAATATAGATAGTAAAACTTTCAATAAGGAGATTATGCCAATGTTTGAACGAGAAAAGTTAGAAACGTACGCAAATTTAATTGTAAAAAAGGGAGTTAACGTACAACCGGAGCAACCAGTTTTTATTACGATTCCGGTAGAAGTAGCTGATTTTGCCCGAATATTAACTAAAAGTGCGTATGAAGCGGGAGCAAGTGAAGTATATGTTCATTGGGTAGACGATGAATTGTCATTGTTAAAGTTTACCTATGCGAGCGATGAAGTCTTAGAAAATTTCCCACAGTGGGAAGTGGCAAAACGGGAGGAGTTTGCGGAAAAAGGGGCAGCCTTTATTTCAGTCTATGCTAGTGACCCTGATTTACTAAAAGATATCGACCCTAGTCGGGTAGCCAAGGATGCAAAAGCCTCTGGACAAGCCTTGACCAAGTTCCGTTCCTATTTAATGAATGACGAAATGCCGTGGACGGTCGTTTCGATTCCGACAGTCGGCTGGGCAAAGAAAGTTTTTCCTAACGAAACAGAGGAAAAGGCTGTCGAGTTACTGTGGGAGGAAATTCAAAAGACAGTCCGGCTCAATGAAGCCGATCCAATTGTAGCGTGGGACCGTCATAATGAAACGTTAGAACAAATGCGGACGAAGTTAAATGAAAAGCAGTACGAAAAGTTAATTTTCACTGCTCCAGGAACGAATTTGGAAGTAGGCTTACCGAAGGGACATATTTGGCACGGGGGTGCTGCAGTGTCTCAGAAGGGCACTGTCTTCAATCCGAATATGCCGACGGAAGAAGTTTTTTCCGCACCACATAAATATAATGTTAACGGCACTGTTTCAAGTACGAAGCCACTCCATTACGGCGGAAGTGTTATCGATGGTTTCACCTTGACCTTTAAAGATGGCGAAGTGGTAGACTTTTCTGCTGAGCAAGGCGAAGAAGTGCTTGAACATTTATTAAATACAGATGAAGGAGCAAAGCGTCTCGGCGAAGTTGCCCTTGTCCCTCATGAGTCACCGATTTCCCAGTCGGGTATCGTTTTTTACAATACGCTATTTGATGAGAATGCCTCTTGTCACTTAGCTCTCGGAAAAGCCTATCCGACGAATGTAGAAGGTGGCGAAAAGATGGACGAAAAAGCCCTCGACGAAAATGGTATAAATGACAGCATGGTGCACGTCGACTTTATGATAGGATCCGAAGAGATGAACATCGACGGTGTATTAGCAGATGGAAAGAAGGAGCCAGTCTTTAGAAACGGTACGTGGGCAGGTCAATTTAAATAAAAGTAATATTTCGCAAGAATCCCCCCTAAGGTTGGACTTTCGGTCTGACTTAGGGGTTATTAAGTTGTTCGTGTACTTTAAATCGAACACCGCAAACAACATCTTGGTCTGACTTTAGGAGTTATTAAGATAGGAAGAAGAATGGAAGTTCCACTCTCTGTTCACACCTAGTCCTTATAATTTTATTGCAGCAGAGAGGGGGGCTCCTGAAGAATTCGGCATACATCCTCTTTTTTTACACAGTTTTATTGCGGTAGGGTTGTTTGTTGTAAACGATATATAGACTTTTGCAATTTCGTATACAACAGATCTGTTTGCTGTAAACAGGATAAATTTTCTATATACAGTAGATGCGCTTGCTGTAAACGGAATAAATTTTTCTCGAATTCTGTATACAGTAGTTGTGCTTGCTGTAAACAGGATAAATTTTCTATATACAGCAAATTGTTTGCTCGAAAAAGGCTACCTAAAACAACCAGCTCTTTGCGTATTTTAGTTACAAACTTTCCAAAATGAAGCCCAATTTATAATAAAACTTTTTTTATCATGGATACGCAATCGACTTAAGAACTCCTTTTCCTTAGATCGACTTTGATAGACTATAACTTGTTCTGTATAGACTATTTCAGGAAAAATTGCAAGTTCATTTTTCCCCGAAAATTAAGTTCGCAAATATATCAATCCGTCTTAAAACTTTTAACTGCTTTAAACTAGGCTTCTTTTACAAAATTATAAAAGTTATCCTCCTTTAAAAACTACTCCACCAAGCGATAAAAACTTCCCTTAAAATTTAGCTTAGGTAACTATAAAAAATGCTAAATTTCTTAGCTTGGTCAACTATAAAAAGTAAACTCATACCACTCCTTAAGGCGACACTCGATAACCGACTAACTAGTCTAATGTTTGAAGGTTTCAGATTAAGTTTTAATCTTTTTTCCTTAATGATCCGCTTTAGCAAATACTTTACATAAAAAAATTTACGAAATTACTAATTTTAACTTTACAATTTCGGCATACAATTATAAAATGACACTTATACCTTTTAAGAGGAAGCAAAAAATAGCGGGTTAAAGGTGGCTATTTATCCAATGGAACAGTTTGAATTGTCAATGTTGTTTATTATTATGTTAATCGGTGTGTTAGGCATCGGTTCGCAGTGGCTCGCCTGGAAATTTAATATGCCTGCAATCGTCGTTATGTCGATTGCTGGACTAATCGTCGGACCGTTTCTTGGGATAATGAATCCGGAAGAAAGTTTCGGCGATTTATATCGTCCGGTCATTTCCGTAGCTGTTGCGATTATTTTATTTGAGGGTAGTTTAGATTTAAATCGGAAAGAAGTGCAAGGGGTTGGGCGACCTATTTTCCGAATAGCGACGGTCGGGGCATTTATCGCTTGGATTTTAGGTTCGCTTACAGCTCATTATATGGCAGGGCTTTCCTGGGAAGTCGCTTTTGTCATTGGTGGACTTTTCGTCGTTACTGGGCCGACAGTTATTATGCCCCTTTTACGTCAATCGAAGTTAAAGCCTCGGGTAGCGACCGTATTAAAGTGGGAAGGGATTGTCGTTGACCCGTTAGGTGTGCTATTGGCAGTTTTTGCGTTTGAAATTATTACCGTTTTTACAGTTGAAACAAAAAGTGTTACCGATTTACTCTTTTTCTTCTTTATTGCAGCAATTGCCGTCGTGCTCGGTTGGGCGGGAGGGCATTTTATCGGCTGGTTATTTGAAGGTGGTAGAGTACCAGAATTCCTAAAGTCACCGATTGTCTTTAGTTTTGTTATTTTAATTTTTGCAATTCCGGATGAAATCATTCAAGGTACGGGATTGCTAGCCGTTACAGCGCTAGGGATGACACTTGCAAATATCGGAATTAGTTCATTACACGATTTTCGTCACTTTAAGGAAAATTTATCCGTCTTACTTATTTCAGCAATCTTTATAATGTTAGCTGCATCCCTTGAGATGGAGACGATTATTGAAATTTTCCAACCGAACATTATCGGATACGTATTGTTGATGATGTTCATCGTCCGACCGCTATCGATCTTTATTTCAACGATTAATGCGGGGCTATCATTACAAGAGCGGGCGCTAATTGGTTGGATTGCGCCACGGGGAATTGTCGCCTTAACGGTATCGAGTTATTTTGCAAGTATTCTACTCGATGCTGGTTATGAAGATGCAAAAATGCTAACGACCTTAACCTTCGGGCTTGTCTTCTTTACCGTTGTCGCCCACGGCTTTACGCTAGGGCCCTTAGCGAAGAGGCTTAACTTATCGTTAGAAGGTAATGAAGGAGTTCTTATCGTCGGAAGTAATAAGTTCACCGTCGAATTAGCCCAATCGTTACAAAAGGTAAATAGCCCAGTACTCATTGTCGATAACTCATGGCGCAATTTACGCTATGCCCGTCAGGCCGGGGTACCGTACCATTATGGGGAAATTTTATCCGAACAAACGGAATACAATCTCGATACAATTCCGTACGATGTCATTATTGCAGCGACGGTTTCCTATTCGTATAACTCGTTAATTTGTACAGCGTTTTTACCGGAATACGGACGAATGAACGTCTTTAAAGTTGACCCGGAGCACGGAGAAAACGAAACAATAGCTGCTAAAATTGGTGGACGTTCTTTATGTAGGGAGACGATTACGCTTTATGACTTCGTGCAAAAAATTAACTCCGGTTATACACATACGGTAACGACTTTATCCGAACAGTTTACGTATGAAGATTATCGGAAGACAAAGTCCGATGAAGCAATTAATTTATACTTTATAAAACCGACGGGACAAATTTATTTTTACGCAACAGATATGAAAGTGTACCCACAAATTGGTGATAAGATCGTCAGCCTAACTCCGATGAAAATAGATGACAAAGTAAATGGAAAAGGTATAGGAAAATAAGTGCAGAACAATTTATATAAAACTAATCTATTTCAAAAAGAAAACGGATTGAAGATCAACCACGGAAACGTACCGTGCTCCTTCAATCCGTTTTTTTCGATGAAAATTACTCTTGTTGACTAAGCTTTTCGAGCTGTTCGTTTATTTCAGCGATTTCTTTTTCTAGGCGAATTAATTCACGCTCGGGAGGTTGTTCTTGGCCACCGACGGAAACGACCTTTTCCAAATCTCCTTGAATCCGGACATAGTCGGACTTTAATTCTGCCAACTTCGCCTCTAATTGTTTTTTATCCATAATAATCACTCCTTCGTTCATTGTAGTTGATTTTGCCTTTCCTCACAACAAAATACCTTTCCTTCTCCCAAGTAGAACAAAGAGACGACTTGTGCTATTATTTTCATTAGGTAAAAACGTCGCTATGGCCACATCTGTAGGAGGAGAAATAGTGCAAAAAACAATTGAGAAATGGTTTAATTTCGCTGAGCTAGATGAAGAATTAAAAGAAGAACTTATCAAACTGAAACAAAATGAAGCTGAATTAGAAGATGCCTTTTATGAAAACCTTTCCTTCGGGACGGGAGGTATTCGGGGGAAACTCGGTCCCGGTCCGAATCGAATGAACCTCTATACTGTTAGGAAAACGACGGAAGGTTTAGCTAATTATATAAAAAATCATACGGTAAACTACGAAAGTCGCGGTGTCGTCGTTGCTTACGATTCGCGTCATAAATCGGAACAGTTCGCCTACGAAGTTGCGAAAGTATTAGGGGCTCACAATATAAAAACATATATTTTCGAAACGATTCAACCGACACCCCTTCTTTCCTTCGCTGTCCGTCATTTACGAACGGTAGCGGGAATGATGATTACGGCAAGCCACAATCCACCGGAATATAACGGTTTAAAAGTATATAACGAAGAAGGAAGCCAAATTACATCGGAAGAAGCAGAAGCAATAATCGCTTCCATTGAGGAAGTAGAAGACGAATTAACGGTAAGGACAAAGTCACTTTCCTATGTAAAACAGAACGATTTATTAGAAATTTTAAAAGATGAAATAGGTGCAGCTTATTTAGAACGGATGGTACCGATTTCTTCTTTTACCAATACACATACACCGACGAACATTTACAATAAAGAAGAAAAACAACTTCGTATCGTCTTTACACCTTTACACGGAACAGCGACTGAGCTAGTGACAGAAGGTTTGCGTCAATTGAATTTTCCTAATGTGTATGTTGTTGAGTCGCAAGCTGTGCCGGATCCAGAGTTTTCAACAGTCGAATCGCCAAACCCAGAAGATCCCCGCTCCTTTCAAAAAGCAATCGAACTAGGCAAAGAAGTCGATGCAGATCTTTTACTAGCTACAGATCCGGATGCGGACCGTTTAGGTGTTGCCGTTCGGAATAGGGCTGGGGAGTATGTGACCTTAAACGGTAACGAACTTGGTGCTTTATTACTCGATTATGTCGCATCGCATACGGACGAGCGAATTTTGCCAAGTGCGAGAATGATTAAAACAATCGTCACTTCTGAACTAGGGCGGGCAATTGCCTCGTCTTATGGTGTGAAGACACTTGATACGTTAACAGGCTTCAAATATATCGGTGAAAAAATTAACGAATTTGATACAACCGGAGAGACCTTTCTTTTTGGCTATGAAGAAAGTTACGGTTATTTAATGAGTCCGTTCGTTCGGGATAAAGATGGGGTCCATGCAGCGATGATGACTTGTGAAATGGCTGCCTTTTGGCAAGAAAAAGGCCTCACTCTACTCGATGCGCTAGAAAAGTTATACGAACGTCACGGCTATTATAAAGAAGGTGTCGATGATTTAACGCTAGAGGGTAAACAAGGTGTCGAACAAATCCTAGCAATAGTCGATCGTTTTCGTAATGAGACGATTACTCAATTCGGTTCACTTCAAGCGCTTTATAAAGAAGATTATTTAAACAGTGAGCGAATCGATTTAGAACATCCTGCCAACGTCGAAAGATTACACTTACCGAGGGAAAATGTTGTAAAATATATTTTAGAAGCCAATTGTTGGGTTTGCCTCCGACCATCCGGTACCGAGCCGAAAATTAAATGGTATTATGGAGCCTACGGAAAGACAAAAGAAGAAGTCGAAGCACGCTATACAATGCTTAAAGAAACCTTACACGATTTAATTGTAAAAGAAAAAGTGTATAAATAAATACGCATTAAGGCTAAAGGGGAGTAGCTGTACAGCAGATGTCGTCATTACGGGTAAATACCCCGGCATCGCTGGCAACTAAAGTTGTTAGCAAGACCTTTACCTTATTATGGTTCAAAAATTCGTTTAGTTAACGATTGCAAATTTGAGCATAATAAGGTAAAGGTTATTTTTTTACAAAAATACAAAATAAAAATAGGTAAATAGACTTATGCATGATATAGTGTAAGTAAGGAAAATGAGGAGAGCGACTAATGACAGTACAATTATTTTTAGAATATCTTTGGGTCTTAATTATTTTAATCGGTTTAGAAGGGTTGCTTGCTACTGATAATGCCCTTGTCCTAGCTATTATGGTAAAGCATCTAGAGGAAGAAGAGCGACGAAAAGCGTTGTTTTATGGGTTAGCCGGCGCTTTCGTATTACGCTTAAGTTCTTTATTTCTCCTTTCGTTTTTTATTAACTTTTGGCAAATCCAAGCAATCGGAGCACTCTATTTATTATTCATTTCTTTCCGGTATATTTTACAACGATATATG
>Ga0209487_1003091_pt1 | contig 13216 bp, 13 predicted proteins | sample Poulit2012_FD_187524 | JGI IMG/M metagenome (GOLD analysis project Ga0209487, IMG submission 187524) | Agricultural soil microbial communities from Georgia to study Nitrogen management - Poultry litter 2012 (SPAdes) (version 2) | ecosystem: Environmental > Terrestrial > Soil > Agricultural land... | reverse complement strand
TGGTGGCTGATCTGGTTGACCAGAAACACATCGGACGCCAGGCGGCGCATGATCAGGTCATCGACCGCTTTGCGGTCCGCTTGCATCAGGGCAAGCACATCGTCAAGGCTGGTTGGCATCCTGGAAGTAGTGGCTTGATTCATGGCGCACAATTATAAGGGGCGAAGGCCTTCATGGTGGCGGGCAATTGCGGTGGCTGAGGGCCGCCGGCCCTGTGCTAGACTGCCACTCAAATTTGATGCTGAATCCTGAAAGGAGAACTTCATCCCATGGCGCGTGGAATCAACAAGGCAATACTGATTGGAAATCTTGGTGCTGACCCTGAAACCCGCCACACCGCGGGCGGCAGCGCGGTCACCAATATTCGCATTGCAACCTCCGAGGCCTGGCGCGACCGGCAGTCGGGTGAAATGCGCGAGCGCACCGAATGGCATCGCGTGGTCATGTTTGGCCGCCTGGGCGAAATTGCCGGCGAGTACCTGCGCAAGGGCTCCAAGGTTTACATCGAGGGTCGCATCCAAACGCGCAAGTGGCAGGGCCAGGACGGCCAGGACCGCTGGACCACCGAAATCGTTGCCAACGAAATGCAGATGCTCGACAGCCGCGGAGCCTCGGGCGGCGCGTCCTTTGACGAACGCAGCGACTATGGTGGCGGGCAGGCAGCGTCCGGCAATGACTCATCCGCCCCGTTTGATGACAGCGGGCTTGAAGACGACATTCCCTTCTGAACCATTTCGAACCATGCCGGGTGATACGCACCCGGGCAGCTCCTGATGCTGCCCGGGTTTTCCGGACACTGGAATTTGCCAGGCCGGCAGGCGCCGGCCTGAGCATGTATCATGTTGTGCGCCTCCAAATCGCGGTTCGGCCCTGGTAACCGGACTGTGCAGGGGGCGAGCGGGTACTGGTCCAACTACGGTTTGATACATGGTCACTATTCTTGTTACCGGGGGTGCCGGTTTCATTGGCGCCAATTTTGTCCGCCACGTTCTCGACACCACCGACTTCAGCGTCGTCAACCTTGACCTGCTGACCTATGCCGGCAACCGCGAGTCTCTCGACGGCCTGCCGGCCGATCGGCATCATTTTGTCCAGGGCGACATACTGGATGACGCGCTGCTTAAAACGCTGTTTGAGCAGCATCGTCCGTCCGCGGTGGTGCATTTCGCCGCCGAAAGTCACGTTGACCGCTCCATTGACGATCCGGGCGCATTCATTCGCACCAACGTGATGGGGACGCAAACCCTGCTCGATGCCGCGCTTGATTACTGGCAGCAGCAGCGCCGGCCGGATGAGTTCCGCTTTGTGCACGTGTCCACCGACGAGGTTTACGGCACGCTGGAACTTGACGACCCGGCCTTTACCGAAACACACCGCTACATTCCCAACTCGCCCTATGCGGCCTCCAAGGCGGGCGCCGACCACCTGGCCCGCGCCTGGCACCGCACCTACGGGCTGCCGGTCATGATTACCAACTGCTCCAACAACTACGGGCCTTACCAGTTTCCGGAAAAGCTCATTCCGCTGATGTTCATCAACGCGCTTGAAGGCGAGGCGCTGCCCATCTACGGCGACGGCCGTCAGCGGCGCGACTGGCTGCACGTGTCCGATCACTGCAGCGCCATTTTGCGCGTGCTGGCCGATGGCCGCGCGGGGCGGGTATACAACATTGGCGGCAACGCCGAGCGCGACAATATCGAGGTGGTTCAGCTGCTGTGCGACCTGCTCGACGAGCGTGTTCCGGGCGCGCACCCGCGCCGCGAGCTGATCGAATTCGTCACCGACCGGCCCGGCCACGATCGCCGCTATGCCATCAATCCCGCCCGCATTCGCGACGAGCTGGGCTGGCAGCCGGCGGTCAAGTTCGAGCAGGGCCTGGCCGAAACGGTTGACTGGTACCTGGCCAACCGCGACTGGTGGCAGCGCATTCGCGACGGCCGCTATCGCTCCGAACGGCTGGGCACAGCCAGGGTGCAGGCATGAAGCGGCGCGGCATTATTCTGGCCGGCGGCTCGGGCACCCGCCTGTACCCCATCACGCGGGTCATTTCCAAGCAGCTTTTGCCCATATATGACAAGCCCATGATCTACTACCCGCTGTCGACCCTCATGCAGGCCGGCATGCGCGAAATCCTGCTGATCACCACACCGCACGAGCAGGGGCTGTTCAAGCGCCTGCTGGGCGACGGCAGCCAGTGGGGACTGGAACTGACCTACGAAGTGCAGGACGAGCCGCGCGGCCTGGCCGATGCCTTCATCATCGGCCGCGACTTTGTCGGCAACCAGCCGTCCTGCCTGATTCTCGGCGACAATATTTTTCACGGCGGCGGCATGCGCCAGCTGCTGGCCCACGCCAGTCAGCGCACCACCGGGGCCACCGTATTCGGCTACTGGGTCAGCGACCCCGAGCGCTACGGTGTCGCCGAGATGGATGACAGCGGCCGCGTGCTGTCGCTGGAAGAAAAGCCCGAACAGCCCAAATCCAACTACGCCGTGACGGGCCTGTATTTTTACGACGGGCGCGCCTGCGATTTTGCCGCGCAGCTCGAGCCGTCGGCGCGCGGCGAACTGGAAATTACCGATCTCAACCGCTGCTATCTGGACGCCGGCGACCTGACGGTCGAGAGAATGGGCCGCGGCTACGCCTGGCTGGATACCGGCACCCATGCCTCGCTGCAGCAGGCGTCCAGTTATATAGAAACCCTGGAGTCCCGCCAGGGGCTGCGCGTGGCCTGTCCCGAAGAAATTGCCTACCGCCAGGGCTGGATCAGCCGCGACCAGCTGCTGGCGCTGGCCGAGCCGCTGTGCAAAAGCGGCTACGGCGACTACCTGCGCATGATCGCCCACACGGTCAGGCCGTCATGAAAGTCATTGACACCGATCTGCCCGGCGTGAAAATCGTCGAGCCGCGCGTGTTTGGCGATCAGCGCGGCTGGTTCATGGAAACCTGGCGCCGCGAAAATTATATAGAACACGGCATCGGCCCGGATTTTGTCCAGTCCAACGCATCACGATCGGCCAGGGGCGTGCTGCGCGGGCTGCACTACCAGTGGCCCGAGCCGCAGGGCAAGCTGGTCTGGGTCAGCCATGGCCGGGTGTTTGATGTGGCGGTCGACATCCGCCCCGACTCCGCGCACTTCGGACGCTGGACGGGCGTTGAACTGAGCGCCGAAAACAACCGCCAGCTGTGGGTGCCCGAAGGATTTGCCCACGGTTTTCAGGTGCTCAGCGACACGGCCACCTTCAGTTATTTGTGCACGCGCCCCTACCGGGCCGAATACGACGCCGCCATTGCCTGGAACGACCCTCGCATTGCCCTCGACTGGCCGCTGCCGCCGACCGACCTGTCCGACAAGGACCGCGCCGCGCCACCGCTTGACCGGGTGCCGGCCGACCGGCTGCCGACATGACCACGCTGCTGCTGGGCGCCAGCGGCCAGCTGGGCCGTCATTTGCGCCGCGAGCTGTCGGAAGCGGTAACTTGCGCGCGCAGCGCGGCCGATCACACGCTGGACCTGACCGATCACGCCGCGCTCGGCAGGCTGCTTGATCAACTGAAGCCTCAAGTCATTGTCAACGCCGCCGCCTGGACGGCCGTGGACGATGCCGAGGACAACGAGCAGGCGGCCTTTGACCTCAACCGCGACGTGCCGGCGCTTTTGGCCGACTGGGCGCAGCGCCACAATGCGCTGCTGGTGCACTATTCCACCGATTACGTGTTCAGCGGCCGGCCGGGTCGGCCCTGGCGCGAAGATGATGTGCCCGCGCCGCAGTCGGTCTACGGCCACAGCAAGCTGGCCGGTGAGCAGGCCGTTGCCGCAGCGGGCTGCCGGGCCTGGATACTGAGAACCGCCTGGGTATACAGCGCGCTGCCGGGCAATTTTGTGTCGGCCATCCTCGGGCGTGCGGCCGATGGACATGATCTGAAGGTCGTGGCCGACCAGACCGGCTCGCCCACCTGGGCGGGCACCTTGGCGCAGGCCACCGGTCAGCTGCTGAATGCCGGCCCTGAAATTGACGGCGCCGAAATTGTCCACGTGGCCGGCCAGGGCGCCATGAGCTGGCATGCACTGGCCGAGCATGCCGTGCAGCGGGCGGTCCGGCATGGCATCATTCCCGACATGGTCAAGGTTGAACCAATCACCAGCGACCAGTGGCCGCAAAAAGCGCAGCGGCCCGCTTGGTCGGTGCTCGATGGCGCCCGCTATCAACAGCTGACCGGCAAGGCATTGCCGGACAGCGAACGCGCGCTTGAACAATGCCTGCAACACTGGAGCGAGCCCCCATGCTGATTCCCGTCATCATGTCGGGCGGCGCCGGAACCCGGCTGTGGCCGGTTTCAAGGCGCGCCCACCCCAAGCCCTTCATGCGCCTGGCCGACGGCCAGACCCTGGCGGCCAGCACCATGCGCCGCGCGCTGCAAATCGCCGACGGCGCGCCGACGCTTACAGTGACCGGGCGCGACTACTATTTTTTGACCCGCGATGAATACCGCAGCGTGGACGCCGCCGCCGAGCATCATTTTCTGCTTGAGCCGGAAGGACGCAACACCGCGCCAGCCATCGCCGCCGCCGCCCTGTGGGTCAAGCACCACCACGGGCCCGATGCCTGTCTCATGGTCATGCCGGCCGATCACCTCATTCGTGATGTCGATGCATTTGCGGCCGCTGTCAAACAGGCGCGGGCACTGGCCGAAGGCGGCTGGCTGACCTGCCTGGGCGTGCGCCCCACCCACGCCGAAACCGGCTACGGCTATATCCGCGCCGGCGAGAACATCGGCGACAGCGGCCGTGAAATTGCCGCTTTTGTTGAAAAGCCGGACCAGGACACCGCGCGTCGCTATTTTGAATCGGGCGACTATCTGTGGAACGCCGGCATGTTCTGTTTTCGCGCCGATGCCATTCTGGCCGCGCTGCAAATGCATGCCGGCGATATTTTCGACCAGGTGCGGGAAGCCTGGCAGCACACGCAGGCCGATGGCCGGCCAACCGAGCTCGACAGCGAGCGCTTTGCCAGCGTGCGGGCCGATTCCATCGACTTTGCCGTAATGGAAAAAGCGGCCCGGCGGGCGGTGGTGCCGCTCGACTGCGGCTGGAGCGACATCGGTTCCTGGCAGGCCATCAGCGAGCTGTACGAAACCGACGCGCTGGGCAACCAGGTGCAGGGCGAGGCCGTGCTGGTCGATGCCCGCAACACCTTCGTGCAGGGCGAGAAGCGCCTGGTGGCCGCCGTCGGGGTCGAGGATCTGGTCATTGTCGATACCGGCGATGCGGTGCTGGTTACCAGCCGCGAGCGCGCCCAGGAAGTCAAGTCGGTGGTTGAGGAGCTGACCCGCAACAACGACGAGCTGGCCGTTTTTCACCGCACCGTTCACCGCCCCTGGGGCAGCTTCACCGTTCTGGAAGACGCCGACGACTGCAAGGTCAAGCGCCTGGTGGTCAAGCCCGGCGGCATACTGTCGCTGCAGCGCCATCAATACCGCAGCGAGCACTGGACGGTCATTTCCGGCCAGGCCACGGTGCGTCTGGGCGATGACGAGCGCGTCTACGCGCCCAACGAGGCCGTTGAAATACCCGTTGGAACCCTGCATCGGCTGGAAAACCACGGCACTGAGGATGTGCACATCATTGAAGTGCAAACCGGCAGCTATTTCGGTGAAGATGACATCGAGCGGCTTGAGGATGTGTATGGCCGCAGCTGAAACCTGCAACTGGAAAACCGCATGAAAACCCGTATCAAAACCCGCGCCGCCGGACGCTTGCTGCTTGTTGCGGCTGCTGCCCTGATCATGACCGCCTGCGCACTGGGGCCGTCGCGCACCGCCACCGACGTGGCCGACGAGCAGGAACAGTGGCGCACCGAAGCCCTGGAATGGCGCCAGGACCGCCACCAGCGGCTGGTTTCACCCTACGGCTGGCTCAGCCTGGTGGGGCTGGACTTTGTCAGCAGCGGCACCTGGAATGTGGGCAACAGCGACGCGGCCGATATCCGCATGCCGGCCGGCCCGGAAAACTGGGGGCAGCTCATCGTCACCGGCTCGCGGGCCCGCTTTGAGCCGGCAGACGGACGCATCAGCGTTGACGGCCGCCCGGGAACCGCCGGCATGCTGGTGCAGCCCGGGCGCAGCGAGCCGGTGTGGGTGGAGGCCGCCGATGTGCGCTTCCAGATTTTGCGCCATGCCGATCGCATGGCGGTGCGCACGCGCTGGCCGCAGGCCAAAACCCGCACCGGCTTTGCCGGCATCGATTATTTCCCGTTTGACCCCGAATGGCGCGTGGTGGCCGATTTCATCGAGCATTCGCGCGACAAGACACTGCCTTTTGGCAGCGTGCTGGGCGTGATTACCGACGAGCCCAACCCGGGCGTGGTTGAGTTCCAGGTTGATGGTGAAACATACCGGCTCGAGGCGGTCAGCGACAGCGGCCTGCTGTTTTTTGTCTTTGCCGATGCCACCAGCGGCAAGGACACCTACGGGGGCGGGCGCATGCTGTACGCCGACCTGCCCGACAGAAACGGGCAGGTGGTGCTCGACTTCAACCGCGCCTACAACCCGCCGTGCGTGTTTACCGAATACTCGACCTGCCCGCTGCCGCCGCCCGAAAACCGGCTGGATGTGGCCATAACCGCCGGCGAGAAGACCTACGCCGGCGAGCAGGGCTATCTGAAATAACGCAGCGGTCGGCGGGGCAGGGAATCAGCGGCCGGTAAATTTCGGCGCGCGCTTTTCCAGAAACGCGCTGGTGCCCTCGCGCATGTCGTCGGTGGCGCAACACAGCGCAAAGCGGGCGGTTTCCAGCGCCAGGCCGCTTTCCAGATCCATGTCGGCGCCCTTGTTGACCGCCTGCAAAATGCCGCGCACCGCTTCGGGGGCCGCGGCGGCAAGCGTTTGCGCCAGCGCCTCCACCGTCGACTCAAGCGCATCGGCCCCGACCACCTGGTTGATCATGCCCAGCACCTCGGCACGTTCGGCCGTGATCGGCTCGCCGGTCAGAATCAGCTCAAGCGCGCGCGTGGTGCCCGTCAGGCGCAGCAGGCGCTGCGTGCCGCCAAAGCCCGGCATGATGCCCAGCTTGATTTCGGGCAGGCCCACGCGGGCGCTGTCCGCAGCAATGCGCAAATGACAACCCAGCGCCAGCTCCAGTCCGCCGCCCAGCGCATAGCCGTTGATGGCGGCAATCACCGGCTTTTCCAGATTCTGAATGCGGCTCATGACCCTTTGGCCCAGCGCCGAAAAGGCGCGCGCCTCCACGGCCGACAGATCGCGGATTTCGCCGATGTCGGCGCCCGCCACAAATGCCCGGTCGCCGGCCCCCGTCAGCACCAGCACCCGTATGCTGTCGTCCCGCTCGGCGCGCAAAAATGCGGCGTCCAGGTCAAGCAGGGTCTGACGGTTGAGCGCGTTGAGCTTGTCGGGGCGGTTGACGGTAAGAGTGCAGACACCGCTGCGGATGTCCACAAGAATATTTTCGCTGGCCATGGAATACTCCTGACAGAAAACAATAAAACGGCAAGAAACCGCACCATTGTAGGCGCAAAGCCGGCCTGCAGTGGCGGCCTGAAAATGAACCGGCGGCGGCTGCGGTGGTCAACATGAATGGCTGCCGGAGCCTGCAGGCCGGGCTCACGTTTTATGGTCAGCGGCCGGGTGGTCGGGTACAATGCCCGTTTCCGTTCTTTTCATTCTTCGCAAAAAGACTTCCTTGACTGGAGACAACATGCACAAGTTTTTTACCGCAGCCGCGCTTGGGCTGACTGTGGCCATGCCCGCAGTTGCCCAGGACCTCGACAGCGAGAGAGGCCAGCTGGGCTATTCAATCGGCTATGAATTCGGCAGTGAGCTGCAAAGCTACGACATTGATGTCGATCTGGACGCCGTTCTGCAGGCCATTCGCGAGGCCTACAACGAGCAGGAGCCTTCGGTGGAGCTGGAAATCATGCGCACGCGCATGGCCGAGCTTCAGGAAAAGCTGCGCCAGGAGCGCATGGAGGCCTTTGAGGCGCTGGCCGAAGAGAACCAGGCCAAGGCCGACGAATACCTGGCCGAAAACAGCAAGAAGAAAAACATCGTTACCCTGCCCAGCGGCGTGCAGTACCGCATCATTGACGAAGGCGACGGCAAGCGCCCCACGCTTGAAGACACGGTGACGGTTCATTACCGCGGCTCCAAAATCGACGGGCGCGAATTCGACAGCTCCTTCCGTCGCGGTGTGCCGGCCGTCTTTCAGGTCAACGCCGTAATAGAAGGCTGGCAGGAAGTGCTCCCGCTGATGCGCGAAGGCGCCGAATGGCATGTCTATCTGCCGCCCGAGCTGGCGTTTGGTGTCAGGGGCGATCCACCCATCATCGGCCCCAATGAAGCGCTCAAGTTCGACATCAAGCTGGTTCAGCTTGGTGCCCCCGAAGGCTTTGACGAGCAAGGGCAGGGCGCCGCACCCGGCCAGTGACCGGGTTTTCACCACAAAATCATACCGGCAGCATGAACAACCTGGCCGCGCAGCTGCTTGATCGCACCGATCAACTGGCTGCGCGGCTTTATCCTGCCGACCTGCCGGTACACAATCTCGGGATCGGTGGCTATCGCCCGCCGGGCGGCCCCTGGGCGCCGCGCCCGGCAGCCGTTCTCATTGCCATTCTGGCCGGTGAAGAGCCCGGCATCATGCTTACGGTGCGCAGCAGCCACATGGCGCTGCATGCCGGCCAGGTGGCCCTGCCAGGCGGCGGCCATGAAGCGCAGGAAGCCTTTCCGCTGGATACCGCACTGCGCGAGACCACCGAAGAAACCGGGCTTGACTGCTCTGCGGTCGAGGTGGTTGGCCTGCTTGACCGCTACGACACCATTTCCGGCTACCGCATTGTGCCGGTGGTGGGCGTGGTCAGCGGCAATCCGCATTTGCGTCCGTGCGTTGGCGAGGTGGAAACCATCTTCACCGTCCCGCTGGCCACCGTGCTTGATCCGTCCAGCTACCGCCGCCATCAGCTGATGCAGGGCGATGAGCAATACGAGCTGCTGCTTTCCATGGCTCATCCGCGCTGGATGATCTGGGGCGCCACGGCGGCCATTCTGCAGGACTTCAGCCGGCGGGCGGCAGGCCTCGTCTAACGACCGTCATCGTGTCATCGCCAGGCCGCGTTGCGGCCGCTCAGTCCTCCTCGCGCAGTCCAAACATCAGCTCCACCGAACGCTTGTCCTCGGGCTTGAGCATGATATGAACATGGTCGTTGGCTTCCAGAATGGTGTCGGGTCCCACCGGTATGGCCGAATGATTCCTGACCACCAGAAGAATGTCGGCGCCATCCGGCAGCGGCAGAATGCTGGCCCGCTGACCGGTGACAAGGGCTGCCGGCTGCAGCCGGAACGAGATGATTTCCACCGGCAGGTTTTCAATGGCGTTGATTTCCAGCACCGGCGTTGGCCGCGCTGCGCCGGCGCGCTCCACGCCAAACAGCATGGCCGCCCAGCGAATGGTGGCGCCCGGTATCAGGGCGTTGACCACCACGATGAAAAACACCAGGTGAAACAGCGTCATGGCATCCTCAACCCCGGCCAGAACGGGGTAGGTGCCCAGCAGAATGGGCACGGCACCGCGCAGGCCCACCCATGAAATAAAGGCCGTCTCGCGGGCCGGATAGCGAAACGGCACCAAAAACAGCGCCACCACCAGCGGCCGCGCAAAAAGCGCCAGAGCCAGCGCCAGGCCCAGCCCGCGCCAGCCAAAGGACAGCAGGATATCCGGAACGGCCAGCAGCCCAAGCACCAGAAACAGCGAAATCTGCGACAGCCAGGCCAGCGCGTCGTGCACGCGCAAAATGCCCGAGCGATAGGGCAGGCGCTGATTGCCCAGCACCATGGCGCCCACGTAAACGGCCATAAAGCCCGAACCCATGAACAGGGTGGGCACTCCGAAGGCAAACAGCGCCAGCGCCAGCGTCAGTGCCGGGTACAGGCCGGCGGCCGGCACCCGCACGGAATTGAGAAAGCGTGCGCCCAGCCAGCCCAGCGCAATACCGGCCAGCGTGCCAATGGCCAGCTGGGTGACGATTTCAAAAATAACCCCCCACAGGCTGAACGGCGTCGGGTCGACCATCTGGGCGGTCAGCGTCAGGGTCAGAATCACCGCCATGGGGTCGTTGAGCCCCGACTCCAGCTCCAGCGTGGCGGCCACGCGGTGCCGCAGCTGAATATTGGAACCGCGCAAAGAGGAAAACACCGCCGCCGCATCGGTGGACGACACAATGGCCGCCAGCAGCATGGCCGTCATCCAGTCCAGGCCCAGCCAGCGCCCGGCCAGCGCCAGCATGGCGGCTGTGCCTATCACGCCAAAGGTGGCCAGAATGGAGGCCGGCAGCAAATGCTGCTTGACCTGCGGATAGGGCGTATTCAGTCCGCCGTCAAAAAGAATCAGCACCAGGCCCACAGTGCCAATACGGAACCCCATCTCGAAGCTGATCAGGTCGAGATTGAACCACGAGCCGACCACCAGGCCGATGAGCATGAACACCAGCACCACCGGAACGCCGATGCGCTCGGACGGGCGGCTGAAAAGAACGCTGATAACGAGCAGAATCGCGACCGCAGTCACCGCGACTGCCGTCGTGTTCGGTTCGCTTTCGAACATGCTGGTCAAACTCCGCAGGGTTGGGGCATTTATCATACCCGCCGCGACGCCCGGTTCAGTGCCGGGTTTGCACAAATTTGCCCAAAGCCCGAGGCCGTGCCGTTGGTGCTACGCTTTGCCGGGCACAAATCGTCACCCAATGGAACCGCAATGCTGCAAACAATTACACACAAGGATGATGTGGTCGAGCTGCGCCTGGCCCGGCCGCCGGTCAACGCGCTCAACCCCGGGCTGGTTGCGGCCCTTGATGAGGCGCTTCGGGAGCACATGAAATCAAATTCCGGGGCCATCGTCATCTCCGGCCAGCCGGGCATGTTCTCGGCCGGCCTCGACGTGCCCGCGCTGCTGCAGCTCGATCGTGAAGGCATGCGCAGCTTCTGGAAATCACTTTTTGACCTGCTCGAGCGCATCGCCCGCAGCCCGGTGCCCGTTGTCAGTGCGCTGACCGGCCACAGCCCGGCCGGCGGCACGGTCATCGCCCTGTTTTGCGACTATCGCGTGGCCGCCCAAAGCGCCGGCGACAAGGCGTTTCGCATGGGGCTCAACGAAGTGCAGGTGGGCCTGGTGGTGCCGCCTGTCATCCAGCGTGCGCTGGCCCGGCTCATTGGCCCCTACGCGGCCGAGCGCCACCTGGTGGCCGGCGACATGATCGCCATGGAAAGCGCCCATTCACTGGGGCTGGTCGACGAACTGGTGCCGGCCGCAGAAGTGACAGACCGGGCCGTGGCCTGGAGCCGCTCGCTTTTGGCCCTGCCGCAGCATTCCATGCGCGCCACCCGCCGACTGTGCCGCGCCGATCTGGCCGCCCTGTTCGACGACCGCGACGGCCTGGACATTGACGGTTTTGTTGACGGCTGGTTTGCCGAAGACACCCAGGCAACGCTCAAGCAGCTGGTGGCCAGGCTGGCCGGCGGCTGACAGCCGACGGCAAACGGCCGGGGCGCTGCGCTGGTCAGCCTTCGGCCCCCAGCTCGCGTATAACGCCTGGCAGGGGCACGGCCTCGCCGGTTTTCTTGTCTATCCACACCAGCGTGGAGCTGGCATCGGCGTACACGGTTTTCTCGCCGCTGCTGTCGGGTTCGGCCGAGCGTATTTCATGCAGCAGCCTGATCGACGAGCGTCCGGGCGGATCGGGCACCAGCGTCACTTCCAGCGTTTCCGGCCAGTACAGCGGGCGGCGATAGTTGATGTTGATATTGGCCACCACCGGCCCGGTGTCGGCTTGCTGCCAGCGGCTGGGCACCGACTGCATCCACTGCCCGCGGCAGTCTTCTATATAGCGCAGGTAAACCACGTTGCTGACGTGGTTGAAAGCGTCCATGTCGCCCCAGCGCACCGGCAGCTTGATGATGAATTCGGACATTGTCGCGCCCTTGCAGATGTTGGTTATGCGTTGATTGTAGCCGGGTTCTTCAGGCGGTTTGCTTGCCCCTGGAGCCGGTGGCCAGCATGTCGGCCAGGTATTTGCCCGTCCACGATGACTCATCGCGCGCCACCTGTTCGGGCGTGCCGGTGGCAATGATCTGCCCGCCGCCGTCGCCGCCTTCAGGGCCCAGGTCAACAATCCAGTCGGCCGTCTTGATCACGTCCAGATTGTGCTCGATGACCACCACCGTATTGCCCTCGTCGCGCAGGCGGTGCAGCACCTTGAGCAGCATTCTGATGTCGTGAAAGTGCAGGCCGGTGGTGGGTTCGTCCAGAATATAGAGCGTGTTGCCGGTGTCGCGCTTGGACAGCTCGCGCGCCAGCTTGATGCGCTGCGCCTCGCCGCCCGACAGGGTAGTGGCGCTCTGGCCCAGCTTGATATAGCTCAGGCCCACGTCCATCAGCGTAGCCAGCCTGCGCGCCACGGCCGGCACCGGGTCAAAGAACTCCAGCGCTTCTTCCACCGTCATTTCCAGCACTTCGTGAATGCTCTTGCCCTTGTAGGTAACCGACAGGGTCTCGCGGTTGTAGCGCCGCCCGCGGCACACGTCGCAGGGCACAAAAATATCGGGCAGAAAATGCATTTCGACGCGAATCACGCCGTCGCCCTGACAGGCCTCGCAGCGCCCGCCCTTGACGTTGAACGAGAACCGGCCCGGCTTGTAGCCGCGTGCGCGCGCTTCCTGAGTGCCGGCAAACAGCTCGCGAATGGGCGTGAACATGCCGGTGTAGGTGGCCGGGTTGGAGCGCGGCGTGCGGCCAATGGGGCTCTGGTCAATCTCCACCACCTTGTCAAACAGGTCCATGCCGGCAAAAGACTGATGCGGCGCCGGCTGGGCCGATGCGTTGTTGAGCTCGCGCGCGCTCAGCTTGTACAGGGTCTCGTTGATGAGCGTGGATTTTCCCGAGCCTGAAACGCCGGTAACGCACACAAACAGCCCGGCAGGCAGCTCCAGATCAACGCCCTTGAGGTTGTTGCCGGTGGCGCCGGAAATGGTCAGCAGGCGTTTTTTGTCGGGCTTGTGGCGCGTGGCCGGAATCTCGATTTCACGCCGGCCCGACAGGTAATCACCGGTCAGCGAGCCTTCCTGCTCACTCAAGCCTTGCGGCGAGCCGCTGTAGACAATGCGCCCGCCGTGCACGCCCGGCCCGGGGCCAATGTCCACCACGTGGTCGG
>Ga0209487_1003090_pt1 | contig 13221 bp, 9 predicted proteins | sample Poulit2012_FD_187524 | JGI IMG/M metagenome (GOLD analysis project Ga0209487, IMG submission 187524) | Agricultural soil microbial communities from Georgia to study Nitrogen management - Poultry litter 2012 (SPAdes) (version 2) | ecosystem: Environmental > Terrestrial > Soil > Agricultural land... | reverse complement strand
TGATTAAAATGTAAGGGGTGAATAGGTTGCAAAATGAAACTAATATACTAATCTACCAAACAGAGGACGGAAACACAAAAATAGACGTTAGATTAGAAAATGAAACGGTTTGGATGACGCAAAAGGCAATTGCGGAATTGTATCAATCGACTAAGCAGAATATAAGCCTTCATATAAAAAATATCTTTGAAGAAAAGGAATTAAGTGAGAATTCAGTTGTCAAGTTTTACTTGACAACTGCGAAGGATGGTAAAAATTATAGAACAAAACACTATAACCTCGAAATGATCATCGCAATTGGATACCGTGTCCGCTCACATCGAGGTACTCAATTTCGTCAGTGGGCAACGGAACGTCTAAATGAATATCTCGTTAAAGGATTTATAATGGACGACGATCGTTTGAAAGACATGCGTAATTTTGGACAGGATTATTTTGATGAATTACTTGAGCGAATACGTGACATTCGTGCTTCAGAAAAGAGGTTCTATCAAAAGATTACGGACATTTACGCTACATCTGTAGATTATGATCCTAAGGTAGAGATCACACAGAAGTTCTTTGCAACGGTTCAAAACAAATTACATTTTGCAATCCATGGTCAAACAGCAGCTGAACTCATAGTAGATCGGTCAAGTGCAGAGAAAGAAAACATGGGGTTAATGGCTTGGAAAGGTGATAAAGTTCGCAAGCGGGATGTTACTGTTGCTAAAAATTACTTATCTGAAAAGGAGATAAAGTCGCTTAATCGAATTGTCACGATGTATTTAGATTATGCAGAGGATCAGGCTGAAAGGCAACGTCCAATGTATATGAAGGATTGGATTGATAAATTAAACGCTTTTCTGAAATTCAATGAACGTGATATTCTTGAAAATGCTGGGAAGGTATCAAAATTAGTTGCAGATGAGATTGCGATTCAAGAATATGAGAGATTTAATCAACATCGACTTGCCCAAAAGACTGCCGATGATTTTGAGAAATTTATTGAGAACAATAATCTGAAAAAGTGATGAAGTCAGCAGGAGACGATTATGGTCTCCTACTAAAGTACAAATATATTCCTTTATTGACTTCTTAGTTTTTCAAATATCTGTTTTAATTGTTCTGCCGATTCAGAGGTTGATGTCGCAACCTTTACAATATCTTTGGTTTCGGTCAGAGAAGATACATTCAATGAGGCAGATCCAACTGAATGATACCCATAATAAATTCATCTTCATTAATTTTCATATGATTATACGCTTCATCTATTTTTTTGTTTGTATTGAGCTATGATGCCTGCTAATTTGTCAAAATAAAAATATTGTCTATTTTTACTTATAAGAACGACCAACACATGAATACATAAGATGACAATGATTAAGAACTGTAGAAAAATCATAATAACTTGAATCCAAACAAGAAAACTATAGTACGTGGAATCAATATCTAATGTGCCAAAACGTGTTATGATACTAAATAATTGAAAGACAAACCATGGTGCCATTAAAGCGAACCACCTTTTTAACAGAGCGGTCCCCCATGTTTTCTCAGGGACAACTTTTCTCATCCGAAATCGAAGTATCTTTGTTCCTAAGGTGCTTCCCTTGGTTATTAATGGGACCAGAAATTGCAGTACAAACAATCCTAACGTCATGGAGAGCAAATTAACAACCGGATCATCGCCATTGAAAAATGTTGAAACTATTAACCTAACCACTATATAGTCAACGAGAATGGCGAGTAATTGTGGTAAGGGGCGTACAACCCCTTCTTTAAACACACGATTCGACTTTTCGAGCACCTGCTCTTGTGATGGAAGGAGCGCCAATATTATAGGTGCAATTAAAAAACCTATGACAGATCCAAGCGTATTTAATATTAAATCATCCACATTGAATAAACGATAAGGGCAAGTATAAATACCGTACAGCCCCGTGATTTGAGTTGTTTCAAAGAAAAGTGAAACGGAAAAGCCAACGATAAACATGCGTTTCACCGTCATCGTTTTACCTCGAAAGTATTTCATATACACGCCAAGTGGCAGTAAAATTAGCAGATTTAAAAAAGCCGGCAAAAAAGAACTATGTCGGACGAAGTTGATGTAAGTAGAAGGATCAGACCAAACGATATAACTGCCTTGTAAGATTTCATAAATGAAATAAAAAGGAATAAGCTGATAATGCTGTGTATCTAGGCTTTGAATGGCACATGTATCACGCACTTCAGGCAGTGGGAGTATGACTAGAAAGTAAGCGGACAAGGCATAAAAAATAAAAGAAAACATAACAAAACTTGTCCAAAAACTTAAAAATCCATATTTGCGATAACTATGTATAGCCCAAGGAACAGCTGTAAAAAAGCCAATGAATAAAAGTACAATAATAGCGGTTAAAATGGATGTTGAATAAATTGCCATTATGATGTATCATTCCTATCTTTAAGGCTTCATGAGTCAAAATATATATAGCTATAGTAACATAAGCTAATTGTTATTCTTATACTTTTTGATATGAATTTGTTGTTGACATACCGTGAATAATATACATAACCTTAAAAAAGATAACGGGAATTAGGTTGTATCAAAAAGAAGTTGTCGGTGCAATTTTGTATTCTAGTATAAACAAAATTAACAAGCTGTTTAGATTCAAATTACTTATGGAGCGATAGCTGTTATAATACTGAATAATGAAAAGTGGAAAAACAGTAGGTTCTAAGTAGGAGATAATAGTGGCAAAACTAACTGAAAATGACCATTAAAATCGGTTTAGATTTAACGCAATTAAACGGCTTATTTACCAATATGTTCTGTTTCTAATATAAAACAGAGGCTCCTCATATAAGGAGCCCCTAAGCCATATTTTTCTGTTAAAACATTTTCTTTAAAGAGTAATCAAAGGACCACTCTTTTACCCTATTAAATGGGCGTTATCCAAAAGCATCCTTTGTTAAATGCCCATATTTATTCCTGAATTTCAAAACAAGAATAGCCGTATCCATCCAAGTGAACATTTGCATTTTTAGAAAACGTGGTTTTTTTGCCTGTAAATAATTCTTTTACATTTTGATTTTCAAGTGCTTTGATATTGATAGTTTGTTCTGTTTCACTATTATTAAGAACAAAAACCAGTGATGATTGCTCTGCCTCTTTCAAATAAGCAACAGTATTTTCCTTCGTTTCTAAAAAGTGAAAGTTTGCGCGATTACCAAAGGCAGCTACTTCTTTTCGCATTGTCAACAATTGCTTTATAAATTGAAATAGATCATGATCTTGTTTAGAATGATCCCATTCCATACATCCTCGACAACCGGGATCATCCCCTCCAACCATACCAATTTCATCTCCATAGTAAATGCAAGGAGAACCAATAAAAGATAACTGAAATAAATATAGTAATTTAATACGACTTTTATTCCCTTCTGCCATTGTTAAAACCCTAGCGGTATCATGACTATCTAATAAATTAAAGGCTACCTCATTTACATTTTGGGGATACATATGCAACACTTTTGTAATGTCATCTGTAAAAGTTTGACTATCCTTTTTATGAGTTGCAAAAAATTCAACTGCACTATTCGTAAATGGGTAGTTCATAACGGCATCAAATTGATCACCCTGTAACCACCTCATTGAATCATGCCAAATTTCGCCCAAAATATAAGCATCGGGCTTCGATTTTTTTACCACGTTACGAAAATCACGCCAAAAGGCATGATCTACTTCATTTGCTACATCAAGGCGCCATCCATCTATATTGAATTCCTCTATCCAATAACGTGCCACATCTAATAGATAATTTTTGACTTCTGGATTCGCAGTATTTAATTTTGGCATAGAAGCAACAAATCCAAAAGCACCATAATTTGGATATCCTGTTGATTTTACTGGAAATTCCCATAAATGGAACCAATCTTTATAAGAAGAATTCTTCTGGTTTTTTAATACATCCTGAAAGGGTTCGAAATAATAGCCGCTATGGTTGAAAACGGCATCAAGCATTACCTTAATATTGCGTTTATGACATTCATTAACTAGCTTTTTAAATGTTTCTTTGTCACCAAATTGCGGATCTATCTCAAAATAATCAATCGTATCATATTTATGATTGGAGTATGCTTTAAATATTGGTGTGAAGTAAATGCCATTAATACCCAAGTCAACTAAATAGTCGAGATGATTGATAACTCCCTGAAAATCACCACCAAAGAAGTTTGTTGGAGTTGGCTCTGTACTTCCCCAAGGCAATGTTCCTTCCGGATTAAGCGAAGGATCACCATTGGCAAAACGTTCTGGGAAAATTTGATACCACACTGTATCTTTTACCCATTCTGGCGCTTGAAAAATGTCTGATTCATGTAAATAAGGAAAACAAAAGAAGTTACCAATATCTGCGGGGATTGAATTGTAATATCCTCTTTCAGTTACTATGATCTCATTATTTTGTTTATCAATGCATAAAAAACCATATCGCAGCCTTTTATAAGGAGGTTTAACTGATAACTTCCAGTAATCAGTTAATTCTGTCGTTCCGGTTTTAACCATTCTTTTTGTTCGAAATTGCCATTTATCATCTTTGAAATCATAAGGATCTGCGAATATTAATTCTACAGTCTTCATATCATCTTTTTTAGTTTCTAACATAATATCAATTGTCTCTTTGTCTCTCGCATATGCATACTGATTAACTGCTCTGTGTTTAATGGATTCAATAAACATTTTTTGTCCCCTTTCTATAATTAAACAACCCCATTAATAGTAATGGGGTTGTTTTTTACCAAAAAAGCATTACCCGTAAGTTTTGACTTAATTTCTCCAAGTTGACATGATGGTATCTGTTCCTTGACTTGGAGCTGTGTAAGAATGATTTGTTCCACTTTCCCAAATAACGTTATTTTCATTATCTTTTTTAATGAATTTATACTCTAATGGATGTTCAGCTGGTACACTTATGTCATAATACCAGGTTGGGTATTCATACAAGACTTGATTAAAAAATGGACCAATCGCTTTATCTGGATCCCAATTTCCCAACTCTTGTGTATTTCCAACTAAATAGACTTCTGTACCATAGTTTGTATTTGCTTGTTCAACAACAAATCTTACAGATATCAATTTATTCGTTAATACTTCAAAATCGGGATAATTGTTACTTTCGACTTCATTTGCAGTCACTACTTTTATGTCATAATGGTCCCCTAATATCTCTGGGACTGAAAAAGTTATTTCATTATCAGACCACGAAGTAATAGTCGCATGATTTTCCCCTACTAAAACGATTCCTTCATCGTTTTTGAATCCTTCACCATTGATTGTTATTTCATTACCAGGCTGACCAGACATTGGGCCAATATGGCCAATTTTTGGTTCACTACTAGTTTCAGTTTTTTCCCAAACTGAGACCTCATTTGAGCCTAATACGAATTCATTAACTGCACCATTTTCATTAATGCTTAAGGAATTACCACCTAACAATCCCTCTAAAACATCTGAATAGGTTCCCCCTGGTAATGAAGTCTCCATATTCGTTATCGTATAATCAGTATCACCACTATTAACAGCAGTTACCACAACATTATTTCCAAATTTCCTTTCATAAATATAGACATCTTCATTTATCCATAATTCAGTTGTATCGCCATACCCTAATGCACTATTGTTTTGTCTCAGATGAGATAATTTACTAATAATTTGATATGCCTTAGTTGTTTTATCAAAATTAGGCATCGGCTTTCTATTTTCTGGATCTGATTCTCCCGTTAAATATTGCTCTGTTCCATAGTAAATGGTTGGTACACCTCTTGATGTAAGTAGAACTGCTAAAGCCATTTCGGAATTTATATGTGTGGAATTATCTAAATTAAATCTACTCATATCATGGTTATCTATAAAAGTTACTTGGTCAATGACTTCCCTGTAATTTACAGAAGTTTGCTCAATCATTTCATGAAAGTCTAACCAAGTATTTTCACCAGATTTCAAAACAGACCTAATCTCTTGGCCATATTGGAAGTCCAATAAACTCATTCCACTTTCATTTGCAAAGAAGTGATTTTTCGGGTCTATTTCTCCATGTCCTAAAAACCATTCTCCAAAAGTAAATACGGGTTGATAAGAATTGATATGATTGACCAAAGATTCTAGCCAACCTTGAGGCATGTGTTTAACCGCGTCAACTCTAATTCCATCAATTCCTTTGTCGAGCCATAATTCAATTGACTCTTTCAAATATAGATCTAGTGTTTCATTTTGTAAATTATAATCGGCTAAATCATAAAGGTTTTTGTAGATGCCATCTTCATATGATGAGAAGTCTGTACCACCATTATGATGAAAAATATCAAGTGTATCATTAGAATAATCACTTAATAGATGCCCGTTATCATAAATAGCACCATTCTCTACATACGAAGGATCCGTTTCTAGTGCTGGCGAGGAATGATTTGGAGTGAAATCCATAATGACTTTCATTCCATTATTATGTGCAACACCAATCAATTCATCAAAGTCATCAAAATCTCCATAAAACGGATTCGTCTTTTTATAGTCTCTAGCCCAATAGCCATGATAAGAAGTATATCCTTCTGGATGCAGTGCATAAACGTTTTCTACAGGTTGCGAAATCCATAAGGCTGTAATACCAAGCTCTTGAAAATATCCCTCTTGTATTTTCTGTGTAATTCCTTTCCAATCGCCACCCATATATTTATGCAAATCGGTTTGGCTATACAAATTTCCAGATGGATTATTGGAAGGATCTCCATCATAAAAGCGATCTGTTACAATTTGATAAATAATATCTTGTGAGTAGTCTACCTTGTTTACATTTTCACTAGCTTCTGATTCATCAATTAAACTAAGAAACATTGACAAAATAATAATCATAAGCGCAATCGGTTTCATTGTAAGCGGTATCTTTTCATGCATTCAAGCCACTCCTTTATATTATTTTAAAACATGATTTAAACTATCCTCCTTTCAAAAAAACAACCCCAGCTTTAAAAAAGCCGGGGTTGTTTGCGTAAAATATGCAAAATCAGTGCCCTCAAATTTTATGATTAGAACTACCATGATGATACTTATTATTATTACAATTCCGAATCATAATGTCAATAGTCTTTATCTATTTTGTATTCAGTAAAATGGGATTTTTTAGAAAACTACTTGCAAAGGCATACATTTGATGTATAATGACTTTAGGCGCAACCGATTGCGCAAAACGTCAAAAGGGGAGAAGAGATTATGAAAAAACAGTCTTTATTTTCATTAATGACAGCGCTTTTATTTGTGGTGACCTTATTAGTTGCCTGTGCACCAGACAGGGAAGAAAAGAATTCGGAAAACACGGGGTCGAATTCTAACGAAACGGAAAACAACACAGAAAACAATACAGAAAATGAAACAAACGGGGAAGAAATCGATAAGCCGGAGGAATTAACCATCTGGGCAAATGATGAGGAGGAGCAGTTCGAAGCAATTGAAAAAATTGCGGCTGATTACGAGGAGCAAGAAGGTATTACAGTTAATGTTGTTGAAAAGTCAATGTTAGATCAGTTAGATGAGCTAGCACTTGCGGGTCCAGAAGGTCGTGGACCGGATTTGTTCTTCCAGCCACATGATAGAACTGGCGATATTGTAGCCCAAGGATTAGCCCAGCCGTTGGATATTGATGAATCAGACTTAGACGGATATAGTGAAGCTTCATTAGAATCTGTTCAATATGAATTTGAGGGTTCAATGGATATTTATGGTGTTCCTGCAGTTATTGAAACGTATGGTATTTTCTATAATAAAGATATAATCGATGAACCTCAAACAATTGATGACCTATTAATGGCATTAGAGGAACATACAGATGCTTCTAAAGAACAATTTGGGTTTTTAATGAAACCAAACGATTTATATTTTGCATATCCTTTCTTTAAGAATTATGGGGGCTATATATTTGGTGGTGAAAGTGGTTCCTATGATACATCAGATATTGGTTTAGATAATGAGGGGGCAATTGAAGGTGGTGAACTATTCCAGTCCTTCTTCGGTAAGGGATTAATACCTTCGTCCACTACAGTTGATGTAATAGATGGATTATTTACAGAAGGGAAAGTTGGTGCAGTTGTCAATGGGCCTTGGAGTATCCCAAGCTATAAGGATGCATTAGGTGATAGTCTCGCATTTGCTCCTTTTCCCGATGTTAACGGTGAACCAGCTTCTACTTTAGTTGGTGTTAAAGCATGGTTGGTATCCTACTATTCTGAAGATGTGGAATGGGCAACAGATTTAGCGTTATTTATGACAAATGAAGAAAACCAACAACATTATTTTGAGGTAGCTGGTGAATTGCCTACAAATACTGATGCACTTGAAGGTATTGATGATCCAATTTTCAGTGCGTTCAGTGAACAAATAGAAAATGGTGTACCAATGCCAAGTACGCCACAAATGTCTCAAGTGTGGGAGCCAATGAATGATGCGTTGCAATTTTTAGCAGAAGACGAGGAGGTTCCTTCTGTCCTTGAGGAAGCTGTAAATTATATTCACGACAATATTGAAGCGAGTGGTGCCCAATAAATGATATATGGGGGAGAAATTTAATTTTCTTCCCTTGATTTTAATATACTTCGATGGGGGGTAATCCTTTGGGACAAAATGACAATAAATTTCAAAACCATAATCCCAATATTGCTACGGTACTATCTATTATATTTGCGGGGTTGGGGCAACTCTATAATCGTAGATTCTTAAAAGGGTTTATTTTTATATTGTTAGAAATAGCTACTTTAATCACTTTTTTGGATTCCATTAATTATGGTATATGGGGATTACGTACACTAGGGACTATTCCTGGAACAGATCATTCTATTAGATTATTGGTATTTGGAGTCCTAGCTTTAATTGGAACCGCTATATTAATAACACTATATATCTTTAACGTTATGGATGCCCGGAAACAGGCAAATAAAATAAAAGAGGGCTGGACACCTAAGGGAATGAAGGAGGCGATTAAAAGCTTTTACGATTCTGCATTTCCATACATAATGACTCTACCTGGGTTATTACTCATGACATTTGTCGTCATATTCCCATTGTTATTTTCGGTATTACTAGCCTTTACAAATTATAATTTATATAATTCACCGCCACGGAATCTTCTAGATTGGGTTGGGTTCGTAAATTTTAAGGAACTTGTAACTGTCCCGATTTGGCAAGATACTTTCGTAAGTGTATTAGCATGGACGGTTGTATGGACAGTCATAGCAACAACACTTCAGATTGCAGTAGGTTTATTTTTAGCTTTAATAGTAAATGATTCCAGAATTAAATTTAAGAAGTTAATTCGGACTATTTTTATTTTGCCATGGGCTGTGCCGGCGTTTGTTACGATATTAATATTCTCCGCAATGTTTAATGATGACTTTGGGGCAATTAACCGAGATATTATTATTCCCTTATTTGGCGGGGATGGTATACCTTGGCTGAGCAATCCGTTGTATGCGCGTACAGCTATTATATTGATACAAACCTGGCTAGGTTTTCCGTTTATTTTTGCGCTTTTTACAGGTGTACTTCAAAGTATTTCTAAGGATTGGTATGAAGCCGCTGATGTGGATGGTGGATCAAGATTTCAAAAATTTCGTTTTATCACATTTCCGCATATCTTGTTCGCAACTGCTCCTTTACTAATCATGCAATATGCTCAAAACTTTAATAACTTTAATATCATTTATCTATTTAATGAAGGTGGCCCTCCCGTTCGAAATCAAAATGCAGGTGGAACAGATATATTAATATCATGGGTCTATAAATTAACCTTCGATACTAATAACTATGCTATGGCTGCTGTGATTTCATTAATAATGGGATTGATTATATCAGGCTTTGCCTTTTATCATTTTAGACAAACGAAATCATTTAAGGAGGATGGTGAATTGTAATGAATCGAAAACAAAAATCAAGATTAGAAGTAACATTGATGTACTTAATTATTATAATCATGTCAATCATTATATTTTATCCCCTGATATGGACTGTTGGCATGTCATTTAATCAAGGTACAAGTTTATATTCTTCTTCCATTATTCCTGAAAGGTTTTCGTTGGAACATTATAAATGGTTATTTAGCAAAGGTAGTGATTATTTACTATGGTATAAAAATTCATTGATCGTCTCATTTTCAGTGGCTGCTGGTAGTGTTGTCATTACTTCGTTAGTAGCTTATGCATTTTCACGATATCAATTTGTTGGTAAAAAGAACGCCTTATATATTTTTCTACTATTGCAAATGTTCCCAGTTATGATGGCCATGGTCGCATTATATATATTTCTAAATATGATTGGTATGCTTGACACACTAACAGGATTGATATTCGTTTACCTTGGTGGACAAATACCGTTTAATGCGTGGTTAGTGAAAGGGTATTTTGACACCATTCCACGTGAACTTGATGATGCGGCTAGAATTGACGGGGCAGGGCATTTACGTGTATTTTGGAGTATACTCCTGCCTTTGGCAAAGCCAATATTAGCAGTTGTTGCATTATTCAATTTTATGATGCCACTTTTTGACTTTTTGTTACCGTCAATCGTGTTATCTAGTCAAGAAAATTATACATTAGCTGTTGGGCTATTTAACTTCATTAATGACCAATTCGCAAATAACTTTACTCGGTTTGCCGCTGGTTCCATATTAATAGCTGTTCCCGTAGCGACGGTATATTTATTTTTGCAACGTTATTTAATTTCCGGATTGACTGCTGGAGGGACGAAAGGCTAGCTTTTTATCTTTGGTGTTGAAATTAAACGAAGGATATACACTAATTTTAGATTCCTTCCGTTTTATGAACTACTTTATAAAAAATATAATTCAATACTAAACACTTAAATCCTTCATTTCCAAAGTAACCACATTAAATGAATGGATATTGATTTCAATATTTAAGTACTGTGTCAATAAAAGGATGAATATTATGGCAGTTACGATTAAAGATGTAGCGAGAAAAAGTGGTGTTTCTCCTTCTACCGTTTCACGGGTTATAGCAGATAATCCTAGAATAGGGGACCAGACGAAAAAGAGAGTTCGGAAAGTCATGAAAGAAATGGGGTATCACCCGAATGTTAGTGCACGGAATTTGGTTGCTCAATCAACAAACTCATTTGGTGTGATTATGCCATCTCCCGTAGATAAAGCATTACAAAATCCCTTTTTTCCAGAGGTGTTAAGAGGTATTGGTTCTGTTATTCATAAAGAGAAATATTCTATGTCCTTATCAACTGGCGAAACAGAAAAGGAAATTTTTGAAGAAGTACAGAGAATGGTTTACGGTAGATCTGTTGATGGTATTATTCTCCTGTACTCGCGTGTCAATGATCTCGTGACAGACTTTTTGTATCAAGAGAAGTTTCCATTCGTTATGGTTGGAAAACCACATGAACACATAAACAATATTACGCATGTCGATAATGACAATTACATGGCTGGAAAGGAAATAACTGAATACTTAATTCAACAAAATCATGAACGCATTGCTTTTATTGGTGGGGCGAATGATTTATTGGTAACAGTAGACCGTCAATCCGGATATGAAGCGGCTTTGAAAGAGTCCAGCTTAGCCACTAAGATCGATTATAAGGTTCATACGGAATTTCTTGAATCAGGCGGACGTGAAGCTGTAGAAAATTTGCTTTCTTTAGAAAGTCCGCCAACTGGAATTATCGTAAGTGACGACTTAGTAGGATTAGGTGTTCTGAGCATGCTTAAGGAGCATGGATCTAGTGTCCCCGAAGATATATCGTTAGCCAGTTTTAATAATGCTTATTTATCGGAAATAACGAGCCCGACCTTAACGACAGTTGATATTAACATTTATAACATTGGAGCGCAAGCGGCGAAGGCACTCATTGAGAAGGCGCTTGATAAAAATGAGCCTGCAAAGAGAATTATTATTCCACATAAGATTATATATCGTGAATCAGTAAAGAGTCTTAACAATAAAGGTTTTTGAACCATTTTGATATAAAGATAAAAATGCAGGTTTCAAATATGGTAAACCTTGGTTTAAAATAAATCCAAATTATAAAAATACCTATGTTAAAGTATCTCAGGAAGGTTCGAGTTTGATATATAACAATGATAAAAGGTTAATTCAACTTGATTTAACTCAACCACGGGCGTCGAAAGTGCCTCGCCCCTAATTAGTAAGGTATTTATTCGTCAACAATTTATTTTGTACTAAAGTTATCTCCTTTTACCTTTTTTGTAAATATGAGATAGGCCCAAATATAAGCTGTTAAACAAACTAAAAAGCAAATTTTTATAAAAGAATGATTATCCACAATGATAAAAGGATTTATAGAAAACATGTCAAACAACCTATTAGGGCGCCCCTCCAATAGGTTGTTTGACATCACTATTTTCGTCTATCCGCATAGACAGCCATGGCATCGCGCATAAACATTGCTAATCCCTTGCTGAACTGATCAATGTTTTTCATGAATCTCTCGTCATCTACATACATTTGGCCGAGTCCTTTGAAAGCCTCAAGTGAGTAGTGGATCCCGATTTTGTTTAAGAATTGGTACCATTCATGTATTTTTTTCTGAGCTTCTTCGGAATCTGGTGGAAGATGACGAATTTCAGCAAGGTTCCGGTAGATGTCATTGAACATTTCTTGGTCAAAGTCAGTCATGTTTTTCACCTTTTTATTTGCTTCGTCAACTGCTTGATCGCCCCATTTTTTTCTTGCTTCTTGTTCGTATGGATTGTGACTAAAATCAAAGCCTGCGAATTTTTCTTGATTAGACATGTGTATGTCTCCTTTCGAATGTTGAATGGTCTTTTCGAGCGTTCCTATCATTTTATCGAGACGACGTCTTTTTTCTAGCAGCATTTTATGTTGTAGTTCCAGTGCCTCTTGTCGTTCAAATGATGGGCTATCAATTATTTCTTTGATTTTCTTTAAAGGGAAGCCGAGTTCTTTAAAAAATAAAATTTGTTGAAGTGTCTCGAGATTCTCATCAGAATATATCCGGTAACCAACATCAGTGGTTGCGGACGGGATTAATAATCCGATTTCATCATAATGATGTAGTGTGCGCACACTAATACCGACTAATTCAGCCACTTCTTTTACTTTCATCTTGAATCGCTCCCTTCAATGAATACTATAAAGTATGACGTAACGTGATAGTCAACATGCTAAAGAAATAATTTATATCAGTTGTATATGTGCTGGGTGATTTATTTT
>Ga0209487_1003089_pt1 | contig 13221 bp, 9 predicted proteins | sample Poulit2012_FD_187524 | JGI IMG/M metagenome (GOLD analysis project Ga0209487, IMG submission 187524) | Agricultural soil microbial communities from Georgia to study Nitrogen management - Poultry litter 2012 (SPAdes) (version 2) | ecosystem: Environmental > Terrestrial > Soil > Agricultural land... | reverse complement strand
CTGGGCTGCTGCGGCTTGGCCGCACCGTGTCCTATATCCCGTGGCCGGTGGTGGAGGGGTTCACCATCGGCATCGGGGTGATCATCTTCCTGCAACAGGTGCCCGCTGCCGTCGGTGCCGCTGGCAACTCCACCAATGCCGTCATCGCGGCCGGCCAGGCGGTGGCGGCGGCCTCCTGGCCACAGGCGTGGGTGCCGATCACCGCGGTCGTGGTGGTCGCAGGGATCATCGTGCTCTGCTCCCGCCTGGCCCCACGGTTTCCGGGATCTTTCCTGGCGATCGTGGTGGTGACGGTACTGGCGGTGGTCGTAGATGCGCCGCTGGCCCAGATCGGGCAGCTGCCGGCGAGTCTGCCCGCACCCACGATCCCCGAGCTGAACCTGGAGATGATCAGGGCACTGGCAGGACCGGCCGTGGCTGTCGCCGCGCTGGCGGCAATCGAATCCCTGCTCTCGGCGCGGGTAGCTGCCTCGATCTCCCGCACCGGGCCCTTCGACGCCGACCGGGAGCTGGTCGGCCAGGGCCTGGCGTCGGTGGCGGCGGGCTTCTTCGGAGGAATGCCGGCTACCGGTGCGATCGCTCGCACGGCGGTCAATATCCGCTCCGGTGCCCGCACCCGGTTATCGGCAGTGGTGCACGCCCTGGCGCTGTTGGCGGTGGTCTATCTGGCCGCCACAGTGGTTTCGCGCATTCCGCTGGCTGCCTTGTCCGGAGTGCTGATGGTCACGGCCGCCCGAATGGTTTCGGTGCGGATGATTCACCTGATGCTGCGTTCCACACGCTCCGATGCCACCGTCTTCGTCATCACCGCAGTGGTCACCATCTCCTTCGACCTGGTGGTGGCGATCGTCATCGGCCTGGCGGTGGCGGGCTTCTTCGCCCTGCGCGCACTGAGCCGTGCCAGCGGAGTGCGCCGCGAGTCGATCGAGGGGCCGGCGCTGGCTGGTGATGAGCGGATCGCGGTGTTCCGCATCGATGGCGCTCTGTTCTTCGGGGCGGTGGAACAGATCATCGATCGGGTTTCGGCTCAGGAGGGGATCGACGTCGTCATCCTGCGGCTGTCGCAGTTGCAGCTGGTTGACGCCAGCGGTGCCCGGGCGCTGTCCGAACTGGTCCAGGCTCTGGAGGCCCGTCAGGTCACCGTGCTGATCAAGGGGGTTCGGCCTGAGCACCTGGACTTGATGCACCGCCTGGAGGTGCTCAGTGCCCTACGGCACCGCAAGCACCTGTTCAGCGACCTCCCACCGGCAGTGGCTCACGCCCGATCCCACATCCGGCGCCTGGACCACCCCGACCCCACTACCGGATGAGGCCCGCCTGGGCTAGCGCCCGGGGGTCAAGGGGGCCGAAGGTCCCTGTCTCCGGTCCCGGCGCACAGCGACGATGGAAGTGCGAGCCCGCCCGCGCCCTCGTACTGGACAGGTGAGAACAACGAAAGCCCACCCGCAACCCTCAACCCAAAACTCCTGGCACGAACTCCGGATCGAGGACGCGCTGGGCGCCCTGGAGTCCGGTGCTGCGGGCCTGAGCACTCCCGAAGCCCAGCTCCGCCTGGCGCGCTACGGTCCGAACGAGCTCGCCACCACCGATGCCACGCCTTGGTACAAGGTGCTGCTACGTCAGTTCCTCAGCCCGATGATCGGCATTCTGCTGATCGCGATGGCCATCACGCTGCTGCTACAGGAATGGACCGACGGCGCGGCGATCGCCGTGATCCTCGGGTTGAACGCCTCCCTGGGCTACTGGCAGGAGCGCAAGACCGAGCGCGAGGTGCGGGCCCTGGAGCAGCTCTCGGCCCCGTCCTCGACTGTGCTGCGCGAGGGAGCCCGGATCACCCTGCCGGCCGCCGAGCTGGTGCCCGGGGATGTGGTCCTGCTGGAAAGCGGGGACCGGGTGCCGGCCGACTTACGTCTGATCGAAGCGCACCGGCTCACCGTGGATGAGTCGATGTTGACCGGCGAGTCCGAGGCGGTGGTCAAACAGACCACGCCGGTGGCGCAAGCAGCTTCCCTGGGCGACCGCACCAATATGGCCTTCTCCGCGACGCTGGTGCGTTCGGGCCGGGCGCGCGGCGTGGTGGCCGCCACCGGTACGCGCACCCAGATCGGGACGATCAGCGAACTGGTCCAGGGCCCATCCGGCAAGACCCCGTTGGAGGAGCTGACCCACGGCCTGGAGAAGCAGATCGGGGTCATTATCGCCGTCGCCTCGGCGCTGCTATTTATCTCCGGGATCCTGATCGGCAACGACCCCAGCCAGATGTTCCTGACCATCGTGGCCCTTGCCGTGGCCACTGTGCCCGAGTCGCTGCCGATCGTGCTGACCGTGGCGATGAGCATCGGGGTATCCCGGATGGCCAAACGGCGTGCCCTTGTCCGTTCCCTGCCGGCGGTGGAGACGCTGGGTTCGACCACGATCATCGGCTCGGACAAGACCGGCACCCTGACGATGAACGAGCTGACCGTCCGCCGCATCTGGACCCACAGTGGTATGAGCGAGGTGCCCAGTAGCGAGGCGGAGGCGCCGGCGACGGTACGAGAAACCCTGCGCAGCGGGGCGCTGACCAATGAGGCCACTCACGCCGAGAACGGGGACATTATCGGTGACGCCGTCGATGTGGCGATGGCCAAGGCAGCGCTGCGTGCCGGGGTAATCACCGAGGAGGAACGCCGGTCTGCTCCGCTGGGCCATGCACCCTACGAACCCGAGCTGCGCCTGTCCCAGAGCGTCTTCCGCGTCGGTCCGGACCGGGTGCTGATGGTCAAAGGGGCCCCGGACGCCCTGGCCGAGGTCGCCACCCAGATGGCTACCGATGACGGCCCGGTTCCATTCGATGCCGACCTGGTCGAGGCGGCCAATCAGCAGATGGCCCGGGCCGGGCTGCGGGTGCTGGCTACTGCGATGCGGGTCCTGGCGCCAACCGAACAGATTCGCACTGAGCTGCCACCACCGCAGGACTTGACCTTCCTTGGCCTGCAGGGGATGGAGGACCCGCCACGTCCGGGAGTGGACGAGGCCATCGGCGCCTGCCGGCGTGCCGGGATCGGGATCATCATGATCACCGGGGACCAGCCGGTCACCGCACTCTCGATCGCCCGCCAGCTCGGACTGCCGGCCGACGGGGAGCCGGTCACCGGAGCCGAGATCGCCGATCTGGACGACGCCGAGCTACTCGCCCGGTTGCGCCAGGTGGGGGTGGCCGCCCGGGTCTCCCCGCAGGACAAGATGCGCATCGTGGAGGTTCTGCAGAATCAGGGTGAAGTGGTCGCAGTCACCGGCGACGGCGTCAATGACGCCCCGGCTCTCAAGCGCGCCGCCCTCGGGGTGGCGATGGGGGCCTCCGGTACCGACGTGGCCCGGGAAGCAGCCGATGTGGTGCTGACCGACGACAATTTCGTCACTGTGGTCGACGCCGTCGAAGAGGGCCGGATCATCTTCAATGCAATCCGTAAGGCGACCCACTTCCTGCTGGCCACCGGCGCCGCCTCACTGGTGGCGGTCTCGGCTTCGGTGTTCGCCGATATGCCACTGATCTTCCTGCCGATCCAGATGCTGTTCATCAACGTGGTCACCAACGGTGTGCAGGACATTGCACTGGCCTTTGAAGGTGGCGAGGGTGACGAGCTGCGCCGGCCCCCGCGCCCGGCCTCGGAAGGTGTGCTGAACCGGACGTTGTGGCTGCGCACCGCGGTGGCCGGACTCTGGATGGCCCTGGCCACCCTGGCGGTGTTCACCTGGGGGCTGGACGCCGGTCTGACCGATGCCCACGCCCGGACCCTGACGGTGACGCTGTTCGTGATGATGAACTTCTACCTGGTGCACACCTCACGCTTCGAGTACCGATCGGTGTTCTCCGACCCGCTGAGCAACCGGCTGCTGCTGATCACCTCGCTCCTGGCTCTGGGCCTGCACTGGGCGGTGATGAATTGGAGCGTCTCGGCGTCTCTGATGGGATTCGTGCCGCTGTCGCTGACCGAATGGCTGGCCTGCATCGGGCTGGGTGCATCGGTACTGGTGATCATCGAGTCAGAGAAGGCCCTGCGGCGATGGTGGGGGCGGCGTGAGGAGGTATCGTCGACGCGTGTCCCAGCAGGCTTCGAGCGCGGTGAGCAGGGCCGCTCGTCGAAACGCCGATGAGCTGCTCCGGGACATCCAGTCCGCGGTGCTGGCGGAAGTGGCCGAGGTGGGGGTCGGGGGCCTGACCATGGAGGGGGTCGCTCGGCGCTCAGGGGCGGCGAAGACCTCGTTGTACCGGCGCTGGCCCGCACCACACGCGATGCTGATCGATGCCATCGCCCAGGCTCACCCTCAGGAGCAGGTCTCGGTCGGCCTCGATGACCTGCGCGGTGATCTGGTTCGGGCGCTGCAGCAGTTCGCCGGACTGCTCGCGGGCCCCGGGGGCCGGGCGATCGCCGCCGTCTTCACCGAACGTGACCGGTACCCTGAGCTCGTTGCCGCCCTGGAAGCCCAGGTTTTCCGCCCCCGCGGGGGAGCGTTCACCCGCACAGTGCTCACGGCCTACGTCGAGGCCGGAGGGCTCGATGCGGCAGCGCTGACGCCGGTGGTCACCAATATCGGCGAAGCCCTGGTGCTCAAAGAGTTTTATGAGACCGGCGCTGTTCCTTCGGGCGAGTACCTGCACGACATCGTCGACCAGGCGATACTGCCCGCCCTCGGACGGTACTGAGCCGTACCGCACCCCTGTGCTCGCACCCAAGAAATCTGATAGATACGCGCCCGTAGCCATGGTAGCGTATCGATCGTCCTAATATCCGGCTGCGCCCGCACATTGGTCTCCGCTGCCATCGGCACACCGTTGCCCGAGGGTAGGCGCCCCCGATCCAACCAAGGATTCGCTATGGTTTCGTCCCAACCTGCCGTTGCCTCGGCCGAGCCCGGAGTGGCTATGGCGCGCCGCGGAGCCCTGTTCATGTGGGGCTTTGCCGTGGTGTGGGCGCTCGTCGGATTGGGCGGGGCGAGCCTTTTGGGCCTTCTCCCGGCAGTGGCGGTAATTGGCGCCGGACTAGCCGCAGGCGTGCTACTGCTCCTCATCGACCGGCGCGGCGGGTGTCCGCCGGAGGAGGCTTCGCCGGTCCGCCTGGCCCCGGACTTCCAGCGCAGGTTCCGCCAGGTCAATATTGCCCAGGGGGTGCTGATCGGTCTCGTCGTGGCCGGCTTGGTGTTGGTCAGCCAGCCACAGTTCATCACGCCGGCCGTGGCGTTGGTGGTGGGGTTGCACTTCTGGCCGCTGGCCCGGATCTTCGACCAGCCGCACTTGGCCACCGTGTGCTGGCGCCTGGTAGTGGTGGCAGCACTCGGCGCGCCTGCCGCCGCAGTAGCCGGGCCCGAGTTGGCCCAGGCGGTGTCCGGATTAGGCGCCGCGGCGGTACTGATCGCGGCAGGAGTCGGTGTCTTTCGGCCCAGCGTGCAGCAGCGGTGAGAGAGGGGCGACGGTTCTCCGGCCGGGGAGGGACCGGGTGAGCTCAGTGCCAGATCGCCGCCACAGCGGTGCGTAGCCAGGGCTCGACGAGCACCAGGGTGGGCAGTGCCAGCACCGCTGCGGCAGTCAGGTAAGCACCCGCGCCGATCAGCTGCGGATAGGTGCCCGGCCCGGCGGCGAGCCGAACCCGTCGGTATTCGATGCTCTTGCTCTCCGCGGTCGCGCCGAGCTTCCCCAGCGCTGACCGCAGGACATCGGGGCCCACCCGCGCCGCTGCGACGTCGTCGGCGAGCAATTCCAGCAGTTGGTGCACAGCATCCAGGGCCGTGCGGCTGCGCACGAACCGGGGGAAGGAGGCGTGCAGGGCGGTGAACGCCTCCAGTACCAGATCATGACGGGCCCGCAGGTGGGCGCGTTCGTGTTCGATCACCGCGTCGACCTCGGTAGGGTCCAGGAGCGCCAGAGCGGCGTCGGTGACCACCACCTTCTGGCTGCGTCCGGGGATGCAATAGGCCATCGGGACCGGTCCGGTGAGTACGTGCATACGTCGGTCGTCGGGGTCGGCAGTATCCAGCAGGTGCAGCATCTGGGCATGGTGGGCACGGCGGCGCCGGGTGCGCAGGCCTAACCGGATGCTCACCCAGACCAGACGGGCCACGATGATTCCGGCGAGCAACGCGGCGATCCCTGCGGCCACGAGCAGCGCCGCGCCGAACTGCACGGTGCCGGTCCAGGCGCGCAGGGCCTCCTCGGGGGCGGCCAGGACAGCGCCGATTGCCGCGAGTACCGCCGCCACGGCCACCGCTTGCCAGAGCACCACCCCGGCGCGGGGCGCCCGCCCGGGCCAGTCGGAGCGGGCCAGGGCGCTGGGCACCGCCCACGCCAGGACGACGGCGAGGCTCGCCAGCGCGATCCCGGTCACCGGCTCGCCCCCTCGCCGCAGTTCAGTTCTTGCCGTCCAAGGCGGCCCGGATCGCCGCGGCCTCACCCGGGCTGACGCGGCCCACGAAGTGCTGCAGGGCAGCGGCCCGGCCTGCGGGATCAGCGGTGTCCGCCAGCGCATCGAGCATCAGGTCGGCCGTCAGCTGCTCACGGGTCTGGTTCGCCGTATAGCGAAAGGCCCGCCCGTCTCGCTGCTGGGTGACCATGTCCTTCTTGGCCAGGCGGTCCAGCACCGTCATCACTGTGGTGTAGGCCAGTTGACGACCGGGCAGTAGCCCCTGGTGCACCTCTCGGACCGTCAGCGGTCCCTCAGTAGCCCACAACTGGGCCATCACCGCACTTTCCAACTCACCCATGGCCATCGTCCCAGGGTACTACAGAGGGGTAGTACGACACACCACGTACTACGGTGTGTAATATGTGCGACGCGTTGTCGTAACGCGCAGCCCTGGGGAGGACGCTGAGGAATGGAAACTGTCGATCTGGCGCGACTGCAGTTCGCAGTGGTCACGATCTACCACTACTTCTTCGTGCCGATGTCGATCGCCCTGGCTGCGCTGACCGCCGGGCTGCAAACCGCTTGGCTACGCACCGGCAAGCCGCACCTGCGCCAGCTGACGATGCTGGTCGGCAAGCTGTTGATGGCGACCTTCGCGGTCGGCATCGTCACCGGGCTGGTCCAGGAATTCCAGTTCGGCCTGTCCTGGAGTGAGTTCGCCCGCTTCTACGGCGACGTCTTCGGTCCGACCCTGGCGATCGAGGGGATGTTGGCGTTCTTCCTCGAGGCCACCTTCCTGGGCCTGTGGTTCTTCGGCTGGGACCGCCTCGGCCCGCGCCTGCATCTGGCCACGATCTGGATCGTCGCGGTCGGCACGGTCATCTCGGCGTTCGTGATCCTGGCCGCGAACTCCTTCATGCAGAACCCGGCAGCCTACGAGATCGATCCGGACACCGGGCGGGCCCGGCTGGAAAACTTCGGGGATCTGTTGGTCAACGAGGTGAATCTGGCCGCCTTCCCGCACACCATCGCCGGGGCGGCGATGACCGGGGGAGCGCTGCTGCTGGCGATCGGGGCCTGGCGGGCCTGGCGGGACAAGGCCGGCCCCACCCACCGCGACCACCCCTCCTGGCGGTTGCTGGCCCGCCTGGGCGCCTGGGTGACCTTGGCCGGCGGGGTGGCGGTGGCGATCACCGGCGACATCCTCGGCAAGGTGATGACCGCGGTCCAGCCGATGAAGATGGCTGCCGCCGAGGCGCTCTACACCACCCAGTCGGGAGCCCCGTTCTCGGTGTTCGCCATCGGCGGGGCAGATGGCGGTAAACCCTTCTTCAGCCTCGATATCCCCTACCTGTTGTCGATCCTGGCCGCAGGCGATCCGAGTGCCACCGTCCAGGGCATCGACGAGCTGCAGGCCGAGTACACCCAGATGTACGGCCCGGGCAACTACGTGCCGTGGGTGCCGGTGGCCTACTGGAGTTTCCGGCTGATGATCGGTGCCGGTGTGGCCGCGGCGGTGATTGCAGCGGTAGTGCTGTGGCTGACCCGCAAGAAGCGCTCCCTTCCCGGGCATTCGTGGCTGGCGCGGGCGGTGCTGGTCGCCCTGCCGGTGGTGCCGCTGTTACCACTGGCCGCCAACACCTTCGGTTGGATCTTCACCGAGACAGCCCGCCAGCCGTGGCTGGCCTTCGGGTTGTTCTTCACCGCCGACGGCGTATCGCCGGGCCTGACCAGCGCCGAAGTGCTGGCCTCATTGATCGGATTCGGAGTGCTGTACGGAGTCCTGGCGGTGATCTGGACCCGCCTGGTGCTGCATCTGGCCCGCTTGGACCTGAGCCCCGATCCCGAAGCCCCCGATCCTGGCGCCGATGACCCGGCCGGCAGCCCCAACCGCACCGGCGCCCCGATCGCACCGTCCTACTGAAGGAGCCACCGATGGATCTGGTCACGCTCTGGTTCGCCCTCATCGTGTTGTGCTGGGTGCTGTTCTTCGTCCTCGAGGGGTTCGACTTCGGGGTGGGTATGCTGGCCCCCATCCTCGGGCGCGGGTCCGACCAGCGCGGCGCGGCGGTGCGCACCATAGGACCGGTCTGGGACGGCAACGAAGTGTGGCTGGTGGCCGCGATCGGGGTGATGTTCGCCGCCTTCCCCGACTGGTATGCCGCCCTGCTGTCCGGGATGTATCTGCCGTTCGTGCTCATCCTGCTCACCCTCGCCGTGCGCGGTGTGGCCTTGGAGTTCCGGGGGAAGAAGGACGACGCCGGATGGCGGCGCCGTTGTGATCTGGCCCTGGCCGGCAGTTCTGTGGCAGCGGCGGCCTTATTCGGTGGGGTGTTCGGCGCCTTCGCCGGTGGGCTGCCGTTGGGGGCCGACGGTGAGGTTGCGGCCACCGGGGGAGCCCTGGCCCGGTCCACGGCCGCCCTCGGCACCCCGGCGGCGTTGCTGGGTGCCGCAGCTGGGGTGTTGATCGCCGGGCTGCTGGGTGCCACGTACCTGGGTCTGCGCACCACTGGGCCGGTGCGTCACCGGGCGCGGGCGACCGCCCCTGTGCTGGCCTGCGGGTTGGGGGTGGTGGTGTTGCTGGCGGCCCTCACCGGGCACCTGCCCCTGCCCGTGGCGGCCGGCGGTATCGCGGCCCTGGTGCTGATCGGCGTGCTGGCCCGCGCCGGCCGGGAGGCCTTGGCGTTCACCGGAGCCGCCCTGGTGGTCGCCGCAGTCACGGTGGCGATCCTGGTCGCCGACTTCCCCGTACTACTGGCCAGCAGCCTGGACCCGGCGTTTTCTCTGACGGTGGACACTGCTGCGGCCAGCCCGGTGGCGCTGCGCACCATCACCATCGCCGGGGTGCTGACCCTGCCCGGAGTGATCGCCTATCAGGCCTTCGCCTACTGGGTCTTCCGTAAGCGGGTCGCCAGCGAGCCGGTGCCCACATGAGCAAGGGTCCGGTGGACCTGCGCCTGCTGCGATTTGCTCGGGCGCACCGGGGCAGGCTGGCCTGGCTGATCACGCTGTCGGTGGCACACGCTCTGACCGTGGTGGCCGCCGCTGTGACTGCCGCGCACCTGGTGGTGGCCATCTTCAGTGGTCAGCCGTGGGCGGGCTCGTTCGCCGTGCTCGCCAGTTCGTTGGCGCTGCGCGCAGCGGTGACGCGGCTGCGCCCGGTGGCTGCGCATCGGGTGGCGACCGGCGTCATCGCCACAGCCCGCGAGCAGGTCCTGGGAACGGTCGCCGCCCGGGGGTCTGCCTGGGTGGCCGGCCGGGCCGCGCGGCCGGAGCCGGTCGACGTTGCCGGGCTGCTGGCCACCGGCCTGGACCCGTTGCGACCCTGGTTCGCCGCGTACCTGCCGAGTCTGGTGGTGGCGGTGGTACTACCGCCCTCGGTGCTGGCGGTGATGGCATGGGCCGACACCGGTTCGGCACTCGTGGTGGCCCTGACCCTGCCTTTGGTGCCGCTGTTCGCGGCCTTGGTGGGGTGGGCCACCCAGTATCAGGCCAAGACGCAGTACGACCGCGGAGGTCACCTGGCCGGGCACTTCCTGGATGTGGTGCGCGGCCTGGTCACCCTGAAATTGGTGGACCGGGCCCACCGCCAGGTGCAGGCGGTGCGGGAGAGCTCCCAGCGGTATGCCCGCTCCACCACCCGGGTCCTATCGGTGGCGTTCTTGTCCTCCACCGCACTGGACCTGGTGGCGACGGTATCGGTGGGGCTGGTGGCGGTGGGGGCCGGGGTCCGGCTGGCCGGTGGCGAGATGGCCCTGTGGCCGGCGCTCGCGGTGATTCTGCTCGCACCGGAGGCCTACCGCCCGCTGCGAGAGGCCGGGGCACAATTCCATGAGTCGGCCCAGGCCAGCGCGGTACTGGACCAGTTGGCGGCCCTCGAGCAGGAGTTGCCGGGCGCTTCTGCGGAAGCGCCCACCGGTGGTGGCGGCGCTTCTGCGGAAGCGGCCGAGGGTGGTGGCGACGCTTCTGCGGAAGCGCCCACGGATGGTGGCAGTCCGGTGACCGTGGGAATGTATGGGGCGCACATCACCTACCCCGGGCGGCGGGCGCCGGTCGTTCTGCCCGACGTCCAGGTCGGCGCCGGGGAGCTCGCCGTCGTCTCCGGCCCCTCAGGTGCCGGTAAGACAACGTTGCTGCGGGTGTTGGCCGGTGCCCAACCACTCGATTCCGGGGCGGCCCGAGTAGAAGGGGAGGCCCACTACGTCCCGCAGCGCCCGGGGCTGCCGCTGGCCCGCACGGTGCGCGAGGCGCTCAACGCCGAGGAACATCACGGGGCCGGGGCCGATGACCAGGCCGCGGCGGTCCTGGCGGCGCTCGGTCTGCCCGCCGCCGATCTCGAGTACGGCCTCGACACGCCATTGGGTGATGACGGTGCGGGCCTATCCGCCGGGCAGCGTCACCGCATCGCGCTGGCTCGAGCCGTGCTGGCTGTGACCGGCCCCCGGGCGCCGAGGTATCCGGTCCTGCTGCTCGATGAACCCACCGCACACCTGGACGCCGAGACTGAGGCAGCGGTCGTGACCTGCCTGCAGAGCCTGACCGGCCGGGGCGTCACCGTGGTGGCCGGCGCGCATCGCAGTCCGATCCTCGACGTCGCCGACCGCACCATCACGATCAGCTCTTCCGCCGAGACTCGACCAGCCGATCCCGCGCCCGGCGGTGAGTCCGCGCGCCGTGGCGAGCCGGCCGAAAACCGGGGGCCAGCAACTCCCCATGAACCGGTGACTCGGCCACCCAAACTGCTCGCCCGCAGTCGCCGGTGGTGGGCGGCCTTACCGCCGCGTACCCGGTTCGTCCTCGCCGCAGTAGCCGGGGCGGCCTCGGTGTTGTCCGGAGTCGGCCTGACGGTGGCGGCCAGCTGGATGATCATCCGCGCCGAAGCCCGGCCACCGATTCTGACCCTGTCCATGGCGGTGGTCGCCGTGCGCGGGTTCGCCATCGCCCGCCCGCTGCTCGGTTATGCCCAGCGCCTAGCCGCTCACGACGCGGGCCTGTCGTTGCTGGCCTCCTGGCGCGCCCGGGTGGTGGCCGATCTGCTGCCCCGGGTGCCCGGCCGACTGACCGAACGCCGCGGCCGGCTCCTCACCCGGGTGGTGCACGACGTCGATACCCGCCTGTCCGGGATCGTCGCCGGCCAGGTGCCGCTGGCCGCGGCCGTGACGGCACTGGCCGTGGTGGCCGCCGTGCTGGCCTGGGTGGTCCCCGTGGCGCTGGTGCCGCTTGCCGGCGCCGTGGTGGTCGCCGGCATCTTGGTGCCCTGGTGGGCGCTGCGCGCCGACCGCCGTTCAGCCACAGCCCGCGACCAGGCACAGGCCGAGTTGCACGATGCGGTGATCGCGGCCGTCGAGAACGCCGATGAGCTCAGCGGCCCCCGCGGCGGACGTTTGTTGACCGAGGTGCGCCGCCGAGCGGGGCGGGCCGACGATGTGGAGGCGGGGGAGGCCCAGGTCGATGGCCGAAGCGGCGGCGCCGGGGAGGTCGGTGGGGCCATCCTGGCCTTGGGTGCGGTCCTTGCTGCCGGGGCCCTCTGGCACGCCGGGGCGATCAGCGCCGAACTCCTCGGGATCCTGATCCTCGGTGCGATGGTGCTCACCGACCCGTTGCTCAGCATCCTGCCCGCAGTCCGGGAGGCCGGTGCCGGGGCCCGGGCACGAGACCGCCTGGCCGAGCTACGGGCCCCAGCCAAACCTGTGATCCGGGCTGCGGTGAGCGCCCGCCCCGAAGCCGGCCCCGTTACGGACCACAGCAGCAGTGGCCACACCGGCCTGCAGGTGAGCGGCGTCGTCGCCGGCTGGCAAGAGACGACAACCCTACGCGGACTGGACCTGCACCTCGACGCGGGTGAGGTGGTGCTGATCGAAGGTGAGTCCGGTTCCGGGAAGTCGACCTTGGCTGCCGTCCTGGTGGGGCTGCTGGCCCCTCGCGCCGGGCGGGTCCGCCTCGATGGTGTGGCTATCGAGGACGCCCGGGACAGGCAGTGGCGCACGCAGGTGGCGCTCGCGGGCGAGCCGGACCACATCTTTGCCAGCACCGTGCGCCAGAATCTCCTGCTCGCTCGCCCGCAGGCAACCGATAGCGAGCTGGACGCGGCGCTCGCCACAGCGTGTTTGGGGTCGTGGTACCGGGGCCTGGAACGCGGCCTGGACACCTGGTTGGACTCCGGCGGGCGGGTGCTCTCCGGAGGTGAACGGCGCCGGCTGGTGCTCGCCCGGGCGCTGCTGCGCCGCCCGCGAGTGCTGATCCTGGATGAGCCTACTGAGGGCCTCGATGCCGACACCGCTAGCCGACTGCTGAGCAGCCTGGTTGACCAGGCGGGCGCCCAGGGGCAAATGCTGGTCATCTTCAGTCACCGGCTGGACGGCCTGGAACAGGTGCACCGGCGCTACCACATGGCTGCCGGCCGGGTCGTCCGTGGCTCGCTCAGCGCCCAGATGGGCGGCGCCGTCACGCATTAGGCGAACCGTCTCGGGCAGGGGGCCACTACCGTGGCGGGTAAGCCGCCGGCAACCGGTGTCGAGGCGACCGGTGCCGAACTGCGCGGCGGTGGCCACGCACGGCGATGGGGAAGTAGGTGGGCAGACGATGGGCGCACCCGACGACGCCGGCGACGATGTGATCTCCAGCAGCCGGCCCACCGGCACGCTGAAGGTCGTCCTCCTGAGCATGGTGGCACTCCTGGGCTTCTACCTAGCCGTCACCGAAGAGGCCGGGCAGTGGATCTACCTGACCCTGAGTCTGACCGTGAGCGTCCTGGCTCTGCTTCTGCTGCGCGCCCGGCTTCGGCACTACCGGACCGGCCGATAACCACCGGCTCCGGCACTACCGGACCGGCCGATAACCA
>Ga0209487_1003088_pt1 | contig 13221 bp, 9 predicted proteins | sample Poulit2012_FD_187524 | JGI IMG/M metagenome (GOLD analysis project Ga0209487, IMG submission 187524) | Agricultural soil microbial communities from Georgia to study Nitrogen management - Poultry litter 2012 (SPAdes) (version 2) | ecosystem: Environmental > Terrestrial > Soil > Agricultural land... | reverse complement strand
TCGTCAATTTCGAGAATGCCTCGCGGCTTGTCACGCTCGAGACTGAGAATATCGCCATCGCCGACCGCAGCGTCGAGATTGCGCTCCAACGGTTCACACTCGGCACGACCACGGCCATTGAGCTGCGCGAGGTTCAGCGAACACGCCTCGAGACGGAGACGCGGCTCATCGCCGCGCTGTACGAAGCCAAAGTGGCGGAGACCGAGCTGCTACGACTCAGCGGACGGTTGTTGAGGCGGTAGGCACGTCCCTCCGAGGCGTCCGTGGCGTCGGCAACCGGGGGTTCTCGCCGAGGCGCCCCCGGCGGACGGGCGTCGATGTCGCATGCCGAAATCGGACGACTCTGCGAGCCTGGGTTATGGGACGCGAGTTGTAAGGTGAGCTGTGAACGATGGGCGCTGCGCTCTCAGCGAAGCGTGACGACCGGCCGGCCGATCGATATTTCCCATTGATCTGTTCATAATAACGAGGGCCATGTTACAGGAACACGTCCTGAGACTGCAGCTCAACAAGTTCGTCTTCGTCCTTACAGGCGGCTTCTACCAGCTGCGCGAGTTGGGAATGAGCCTCGAAAAGAAGCTCATCAGCATCGATGCCGTGTCAGGCTCGGCACCGGGGCATAGCGCCTCGCACGAGGCGGGGTGGTCACAGGACCGGCGGCTGTGGTCGATCGAAGAAATTGAGCGCTTCATTCAACCAGGCGAGCACCCGCATGAGGAATTCGAAACACGTGCAGCCGGGGCGGCGGTTGATGCCGCCGTGCTGTCAGATCGCGCCTGGGCCAGTCTGACGGCCGCCGTCATTGCTGAGTGGGAAGGCGCGCTGCGAAGCTTCTCGCAGTATCTGATCCACCACTTGAAAATCGAGGACGCGGCGCCCGTTGAAACCGCCGGCCGCCGTTTGATGGACGACTTCGAGGCGTTCGTCAACGGTGCCGTCGGACTCGATTTCGACTTTGACATCCGGGAGTGGCAGGCCATGAACAATCACGTACGAATCAGGGACCTGCTGCCCCCCCACCGAAGCGACTTATACGGACAGGTGGAAGATGAACCCGAGGCCCCGATCGGCCGCCTCTCCGCGCATATTACCCGACCGGGTGATCAATTCAGCGGCAGCCGAAGTTCCGCCGAATCCGTCATCAACGACGCCGTCGGATTCTTCATCGAGTTCGACAGATCACTGCGCCATCAATTCCGGCATATCTGAGGTTGGTGGTAGGGATGCTTCGCCGAGAATCTTCGGGGCTAAGAGCACTCCGTCGGACCAGAGGGGCATGTACTGGCGGGGGCGTTCCGCCAGCGTCAGCAGCAGGTCGCACGCCGCGATGTTGGCGAGTACACAGGCGTCAAGGAAAACCTTGAAATCGGCTTGCATCGTCTACCGGGTATTGCCGATGTCGGGGCTGTCGTACAGCCCGGCTTCATCTACTTCATGCATCAGCCGGTCCAGGGCCTCCCGGCGGTCGGCGTCCCTCTTCTTCTCGAAGGCCAGAAGATCGCGGAAGAAGACCCTGCGGTGGCTGCCCACCCTGTGAAACGGGATTCTGCCCTCCTCGAGAAGGTTGACCAGATGCTGCCTCGACATTCCCAGGTAATTAGCGGCCGCCTGCGTGGTAAAGGTCTCATCCTCCGGAATCATGACGATCGCACGCCGCTCACTCATTAATCGGACAATTCGCAGGAGGTGCTGAAAGAGCGCGCCAGGTAGTTCGACCCGGTTGCCGGCTTCATCCACGAGTGCCGCGCGCCCCGGGGCCGTTAGGACGCCGGACAGGTGCTCCAGGGCCTCTGGAGTGATTTCGGACGGATCCAGTCGTTTGTGGGACACGGCTCATCTCTCGGTTTCTCAGGTATCAGCCGACCACCCACTGAATATAATCGCTATAACCGCAACTCGGCATAGGGTTCCAGCCGCCGTCCGGAAGCCACACCGTTAGTGATGGTCGACGTTGCAGAGGTGGAGGCTCCTAGTTATCCGGTGGACGATCAGGCCGATGCCCGGCTTAACCGGATAGACCGGAAATTCTTGTCCTTCGCTGCATTGACCCGATAAAACTGCATTCCCGGATCCGCCGGATTGAACTGCAGATCGAACGCCGTCGTCTTGACGGCCTTCTGCTCGTCATTCGTCAGCTTCGAAGGGCTGTCGGTGAAAATATCGGCGATGCGGAAGGCCATCGTTCGAAGGAGCCGACCTCAGTTGGTCAATAGGCCTGCTTCCAGTAGAAAGCGGGATGGTTCCATTTGAAGCTGTCGGCCATATCGGGACGTGCGAGTCCTGGGCCACGTTAACAGTAGAGCTCTTCTTGCTCTTGTCATTGCCACGTAGTAAGCGCGGCGTTCCTCCGTTAATTCCGCTGACGAATTAGTGCTCCTGTAGTCCGGGAATATGCCTTCGGCAACGCCTACGATAGCGACGGCTTTAAATTCTAATCCCTTGGCCCTATGCGCTGTGAGAAGACGAACTCCAGGATCGTCAGGTCTCGTTCGCTGGACTCGGTACAGGTGCTGCAGAAACCCGTGTAATGATCGCTCGTGCGTACGCGTAAGAGCTCGATAGTCTGACCACCAGTTCTTAACCCGTTCTATATCCATCATCCATTCTGAACTGCGAAATATCGAGCTTTCAATTCTGTCTAACAGCGAGTCCAGCTCATCTCCATTGCCACCAAAGTTTGTCACAGCGTCGACCATCGGTGAAAGATCTGAATCTCTGACTGAATCACGAAGACGATCGTAAACACTTCCCGCGTTACCTGGTGCTGTATGGTTGAGTCGGTCTGGTAGCAGTCCCGCGAGTTCCTCGTCTACTCGTCGTGAGGCTGATTTGTCATTAGGATTGTCTTTGAGTGAGAGAAGAGCGTGGAGCAGTCGGGCTTCTGATGATATCAGGAGATTGTTGTAGTCAGAAATCACAGATATGGCTATGTCGCGCCGTCTAAGTTCAGATTCAATTCCCGATAGCGCGAAGCGGGTTCGTCCAATGATAGCAATCTCCTCCGCTGACACCTCTGTGGATTCTCCCTCCACGACAGAGTTAGGATCCAGCCCTTGCGTCAGCAGCATATCGACCCAGTCTGCGACATTTCTTGCTTCATCTCTTTCCGTTAAACCTGACAGCACGCCAATAATTCCTGGCGGTGTGCCGGCGGGCGGTTTAGGAATGATAGACCTTGATGCCAACTTCGTAGCGACCAGGCTGGACGCTTCGAGGATTCGCGTGGCGCACCTGAAATTATGGTTCAATACAAGGTCTACGGCTCGCGGCCCGATCAGGTGCCTTGCCCATTGTATACTTCCTCCGGCCCAGCCATGTATCGACTGGTTCGGATCTCCTACCAGAAAGACTGCAGTCTCGTCTCCAATTAGAGACTTTAACAGCTCACTCTGAGCCTTTGTTAAATCTTGGGCCTCGTCTACAAGAACGTGTTTGTACACCCTTCTGAAACGATGAGACACACGTGGAACGCGCTTGACAAGTTCGATGAGCCTAACAAGCATCCCGGGATAGTCCAGTGCACCCGACTGTTCAAGGGCATTGTCGTACGCGTCATAGACTTCGCGAAACGTGATGCCGGATTCCGGGACAGGCTTCTCGGGCACTTCCTCCAGATCAGTGCGGTAGCGGTCGATGAGACCTAGCAAATTCTTAATCTGCCTGTCACTGGGTACCGGAGCGTATAGGGATTCAAAACAGCTCCGTAGCAGCTCTGCCCTATCAGCGTGATCCGAGAATACCTCCACGTCCGGTGACACGCCCACATCTTGTCCAAACTGCTTAATCCATTCTAACGCAAAGCTATGGATGGTTTGCGCATCTACCCTCCACGCTTCCGAGCCGATATGCGTGTCTATTCTCTGGCGCAGCTCTTCTGCAGCCTTTACTGTGAATGATACTGCCAGCAGCCGAAACGAATCTCCCTCGCTGTCATTCAGAATCCGGATAATGCGACGGATTAGGACCTCCGTCTTGCCGCTTCCCGCTGATGCCGTGAGGAAGATCCTGTCGGCATTGAGATTGACAGCCTCGCGCTGAGCCTTCGTTAAGTTGGTCGATACGATCACTGCTCACCCTCCAAGTCAACCGGTCTTCTCTGCGTGCTGTGATTTGCCTCACGATCGTCCAGTTCAAGGACTCCTTTAATCTTTTCGGCGAGTTCTACTATTGGCTCTGGTACAGGTTTTCCGTTGGCGATAGCACGTCTAGCCACTAGTTCAGGAGCCCACGACTTGCGACTTTTCAAGAAAGTCAGATAGCTCTCGTCTCCGGTATTCTCGGGGAACCGTTCCCGGCCGTATCTCGGATCGCGTTGATCGAGCGGCGCATGCTCGTCAGCAACTGATCTCACTTCAGAATGATAGCCCGCGTCGAGAAGCATCCTTTCCAGTTGTTGATTGCCGCTCATAATCACTTGATCGTGGTACTCATTAAGTGGCTTACCATCGGTGCCTACGAGGCCATCAATTGATCGTCGCCCCGCATCGTCGGAATCAACAAAGAAAAGCCATGGTATCCCGCCCAGTTCTGCGAGTGCGTCGATGACCTTTTTGTTCTGCCCTGCTTCCATACCCTCCATTGCCACTATGGTCACGCCTAAGCCAGCAGGATCACGCCCAAGATGAGCCTGAAGCAAAACAGGTATTGTCGTCCGTTCGGCTGTTCCGTCAACCAGGATGACAAGTCGAGCGAAAAACAACTCTCCGAGGGGTCGAGATATGTAGCGCCTAAAGACCGCTATCTTCTTTGCGGTGTCTTTGTTAAGGCGATGAACTGCCACATCACTTCCTCTTGGTCTCAGCAGACGAAGTGCGTGCAATGGCGCTTCCGCAAGAAGAACGTTGGAGTGGGTCGTGACAATTGCCTGACCGGGCAGATCTTCAAGTAGTCGACGCACTGCAACTTGCGCCTGAGGATGAAGATGCGCTTCCGGTTCTTCAAGAAGGACGACGATGTGTGGTTGCGTCCCACGGTCGACACCGACTCGCAATTCGCACAGCGTGTGAAACACCATCAGCGACGCCAAACTCCGGCTTCCGAGCCCTTGATAGCGGAGCGGTAGTCCGCGGCGCCCCGCACTCGACACTAATACATCAACTGAACGAGTCAGGTCCTCCAAGTTGGACGGCAGGGCGCGAACTTCGATGCCGTCTACCCCAGCCAATGCGTTCTGAAGCGAGCGAAGTCGCTTCTGAAGACCGTCTAATACCGGACTTGAATCCTGCAATAGGTGGGCAACATCCGATAGTTTCCACTCAATCTCATCGTTGACATCAGACGCAAGTTCAAGATCCATTAGTACACGTCCCCAGTCGGAGGTCTGCCTCGCGAAGTCCGAAAGTAAGTCTCGCGACGCCTCCACGAACTGGGCAGCCAAAAGATCAAGGACTTGTTCTCTTACTGTACTTTCTAAACTGATCCAGTTGTTGTGCGCTGCGTTCCACTGCAGAAAACTGCGGGATACGGCGAGCAACTGGCTCCCTGAAACGCGCGACAATTTCGTCCGGATGCCCGTCCATTCACCAATCCCCGGTCCGGCGTTTGCGTATGCTCCCAACCTTTGTGTCACCGCATCCGGAAACTCATCAGAAGCCGAGCGAATGATCAAGTCAACAAATGCTTCTTTCGCCCGCTGGCCATCCGCATCGATGTGCAAATCATCGATTGTAGCACGCCGCCTACCGCAAGCGATAGCTATTGCTGTTAGAATTGAAGATTTGCCTGCGTTATTTTCCCCAACTAGATAAGTCGTTCGTTCCTCAAGATGAACGGTAACGTCGATCAAGCCCCGGAAACCGGATACTCTCACTGAATCGATAAAAAGGCCTGCTGCGGGCCGTCGTCGCCCGTCGCTTCCGCTTGGCTGAGAATTGCTACTGACGTTGGTCATGTTGATATCAAACTCTAAACACCTTCATCACCTCATCCCCCAGATGATTGATGACCTTGACGGCGATGCGGCCGGAGGTGGGTTTCGGGAAGGGGCGGGAGGTGTCGCTGTTGAGCGTGTCCCAGGCTTCTTCGTTGATCTCGGCCTTGAGCGTCGTCTTTAGCGACTTGTAGGGATCATTCGCGCCGAGGAAGTAGGCCTGGCGGACGAAGAAGCTCTCTTCGTTGTAGTCGGTGTCGATGAACCAGCAGGCGATGCCGTCGGCGCCGTCGCTGCGGACCTCGCCGCTGTTCGGGTGGAAGACGTCGACGCCGTTGATCCTGACCTGGATCTGGTCGCCGTCGGCCTCCAGGATGTCGATGTCCGGCTCGCCGAAGATGACAAAGAGATTGCCCTTGCCCGTGTTCTTGAGATCGTCCGCCATGTGCAGGTCGGCGTTCATCCGGGCCTTCAAGACGGGGACGCGGCCGAGACGATCGAATTCGGAGGCGTGGGCCTCGTAGTTGAAGGCGCATGCGATCAACACGTCGAAGCCGGCGTCAGCGGCCTCACGTGCGGCGGCGACGAGATCCGGGCGTGAGACGGTGCCGAACTCCGGACCGATGAAGATACCGGCTCGCTTCTGGTTCTGGACAGGATTTTCAGGATTGACAGGATTGGATTCGTGGGACGGCCGTCGCACTCGCGAATCATCCTGAAAATCCCGTTCATCCTGTCCGAGATAGGTGCCTTCCGCGCAGATGAGCTCTCCCGGCCAGGGCTTCAGTGTGCTGAACTCGATTTTGTCTTCCTTGTGTGCCTGCTGGACGCCTGCCGTCTTCAGGTTCTCCAGGATCATCCGGACGAAGCCCTGCTCATCTCCATAGCCGGTCTCCGGATCGGCCGCCTCATCGATCAGCTCGTCGTTCTCATCGACACCGAGGACGCGATGTGGCGAAATGCTCTCGACCGTGAACGGCCCGGCGACGCGAACCTTGCTCCTGTCCTCGTAGGGCCGGTCGTAGAGGTACTCGAAGTCGGCTTTGGCCGCGATCGACGCGTCGATCTCTTTCTGACGCTCGAGGCGCTTATCCCACCACGCCTTATGCAGCCGCTTAGCCTCTTCGTCCGTCCATGGATCGTACGGGCCGTCCGGAAGCGTCTTCAGCGTGTAGTCGCGCTTCAGCGCCGCGTTAAGCTGATCGAGCACCTTCTGGGCGCGGCGCTTCTTCTTTGCCGCAAGTGCTCTCTCAAGCTTATCCCATAGCTTCTGCGCCTTCTCCGGCCATGGGTCGCCGGCGTGACGCGGAATCTCCCATTCTTCCCAGCCCTTGCCGAGGGCCGCGTTCAGCTTCTCACGAAGCGGTTCGAGCTCTTCCTGATACCGCTCCCAGATGACATCGATCTCCGCGTTGTTGGCGATGTCCTTGAGCGTGATGTGCGGTACACGTTCATAGACAAACCCCTGCCGAATGTCACCTATCGTCGGGGCAGTGGACGGCGCCGACCGAGACAGTTCGGCTTCCTTCTCCTGGCCCTCCGGTGAGTCGGCCAAAAGGTAATACGGGTAGCGCGCTCCCATCACGCGTGCACGTGCCAGTGCGAGCGCGACGCGCGAGGTGTCGATCGTGATCCATCGTCGGCCCCATTGCTCGGCGACATAAGCGGTTGTACCCGCGCCGCAGGTGGGGTCGAGGACGAGGTCACCTGGATCAGTCGCCATCAGAATGCAGCGTTCGACAATCGACGTGGAGGACTGTACCACATATACTTTAGGATCTGAACGACTCTGCACGGCGCCACTTATGTCGACCCACAAGTTTGAGAGTGGAGCATAGCCGAAATCATCATCGAATCGACGGTAGCGGATCTTCGCACCCGATGTTAGAGCCAAGCGATCTGCTTTTGCGGCTCTTTCTAGTCCGGTACGCGTCGTTTTAAACGTCGCGTTTCCCGGTGAGTAGTCGACGCCATGCAGCATAAAGCTCTTGACATCACCTTCGCCAGGTGGCCGCGAACTTGTTATTCCTCCTAATTGAAACTTACGGCCATCAAAATATTCACCGCTGTATCGATCTTCCGCCTCCCGGCTCCTCCGCAGCCATAGCGTGCGACCTTTCGCGATTTCGGCTCGCTTGCAGTACCACAAGACGAAATCACAGGTTGATCCGAGCAGCATAGTCGAGTCGCTAGTCGTCTTTCGGACTGTCGACAATGCCGCAAAATTCTCCTCCCCAAAAACCTCATCCATCAGCGCCCGGACGCGATGGACATTCTCATCCCCAATCTGGACGAAGATCGAGCCTGATTCAGTCAACAGGTCTCGCGCCACCGTCAACCGATCCCGTAGATAAGTCAGGTAGGAATGAATGCCGTCCCGCCACGTGTCGCGAAATGCCTTAACCTGCTCGGGCTCTCGGGTTATATGCTCCGCCTTGCCGTCCTTGACGTCCCGGCTCGTCGTCGACCACTGGAAGTTGGAGTTGAACTTGATCCCATATGGCGGATCGATGTAGATGCACTGGACCTGTCCGCGCAGACCTTCGCGCTCGGCGAGTGAGGCCATCACCTGCAGGCTGTCGCCGAGAATCATCCGGTTCTGCCAGTTGGCGTCGTGCTGGTAGAACTCGGCGCGGGCGTTGCCATGCGGGATGCCGTTGAAGTCGGCAAAGAGATCCGGCTGAGCCTCATCCTGCTGATCCTGCCGCTCCGACTCCCGCATCAGGTCGTCGATGAGCACCTTCGGGTGTACCTTCTCCTGGATGTAAAGTGGCGGCGCCTGCACGACGAGGTCCGACCAGTCCTGCTCATCCTTTCCGCGCCAGACGAGCTGCGGGTCGAGGTCGCGGTTGCGCCGCTCGTACGCCACCTGGACGGGGCTCTGGTCTTCCCGGACCATCAGCGACTGGTACTCGGCGGTCGGGATGTACTTGCGCGTGGAGCCGTCGTGGGTAATCGTCTCGACGGATTTGTTCTTGCTCATTGGACAGGATTTGCAGGATGTACAGGATTGTCCGGCGCCACTTCGGATGGTCGATAGGTGCGGAATTTCCGCTTGTACTCGAGGCTAGTACCACCGAAGTTGAGCAGCAACCCGATTTCGATGCCTGTTGCCGTCAGATAGTTTACCAGTTGGACTTCGTGCGCCACTCCGAGTGATCGTACGGCCTTAATTTCGACGAGGACAAGATCATTCACGAGCATGTCCGCGAAGAAGTCGCCCACTACGATGTCGTCATACCGCACTTTGATTGGCCGCTCGATCTCCACCCGGAAGGCCTTCTTGCGCAGTTCATGGGCGAGCGCGTTCTGATAGACCGATTCGAGGAAGCCCGGCCCCATAGCGGAATGCACCTTCATAGCGCACCCGATGATCTCTTTCGTCAATTCCCCATGCTTCATCGAATCAGTGTTGGACGCGATTTACAGGATGATCAGGATGTTTTGGGATACGGCGTCGTTCGATGGACGTGGTCGGACCCGCTGTGCATTCGAAGTGGAGCGTTTCGTTCGTCTCGGCTCGTGTGAATATCAATCCTGTAAGTCCTGTTCATCCTGTCAACAAGCTCATTCCTGAAGGAGTGCTGCGTCCGGCATTTTGTTGGACAGGATTTGCAGGATTAACAGGATCTGCGCCAGCGACGCTTCGTGAACGAGTTGTTTCAAGCAGCATGAGCGGCATCAAGCTCGCAGACTCACCTTCCAGGTTAATCCTGTCAATCATGTTCATCCTGTCATATTCGCTGTAGAAGTGACCGACTCAATCATCTTGTTGAACTCGTCCTCGACCTTCGCCTCAAAGTCGGCTTCCATGCGATAGACCTCGGTGAACTCGGCGAACGCCCAGCGGCCATACGTACCGAGGTTATTCACCCCCGGCACCCAGCGCGTCTCCATCGTCGCCTTCTTCTCCTTGGCATCCTCGCGGCGATAGCCCTTGATCTCCACCACGAGATGGAGGAGGTCGTCCTCGCCATGGCCGTCATCGACGAGCACAATGAAGTCGGGGAGGTAGCGCCGCATTTCGGAGCCGTATCGGTAGGGCACCTCGAATCCGAGGCTGTGATTCTTGACGTAGGCCTTGACCCTCGGGTGCGACTCTGCGACGCGGCAGAACTCGGCCTCCCAGTCGCTATCGAGAATCACCCAGTTGATGTGGCAACGCCGGCTATCCGTTTCCCAGCGATCGGCCTTGGATGTATTGAAGCTGACGTGGGCCGTTGAGCCGGTGGGATTATAGGGATCGAGCACCGCCTTGATCGGCCGCTCGCCGACCATGGCCCGCGTAATGCCGGCAGTGATTCTATTGCACGCCATGTCGGCCAGCTCCTGGTACATGAGCTGTGCCGGATGCGTATCACCCTTGCAAACCAGACACGTGTCGAGCCACTGCTTTGTGATGCGCTTGAGCTGGCCGAAGAGATGGAGCTTCGGCTCCTCATCCGGATCGCGCCACTTCGTGTACAGGAGGCGATGCGTGAGGTGGAAGAGGAGTGTCGACTTCCGCATGTCGCCCAGGTGCTCGAGGCTCAAATCGACCTGCTCGCCGATGATACCGGCGTTCCTCGTGATTGACGGCCCGACGATGTCCGGCGTGAGTTCGAGTACGGAATCGGCATTGAACTCAGCGGTCAACCGCTCTTCGGGCAGCTCAACACGGAAGCCTTCTACGCGAGGAAAGCGGATTTCGAGATGATCGCGCTCCGGCCGGATGGCCTTCACCTGAATGGTCTCGCGCGGCGGCTGTGGTGGTGCGATGACCGGCTTCGCCGTGAAATCGAACGGGATGCCGAGGACATCTGCATATTCAGTATTGAAAAGGCCGTTCTCGTTGAGATCGTACGACTGGCGGCGAAGGGCGCGGCCGACGACCTGCTCACACAGTAGCTGCGTCCCGAAGGCGCGAACGCCAAGGACGTGCGTAACGGTGTTGGCATCCCAGCCCTCCGTCAGCATCGAGACGGAGACGACGCAGCGAATGGACTCACCAAGCCGTCCTTCCTTACCGACCGTGTTCATGACCTCACGGAGAAGGTCCTGGTCAGAGATGCTATCCGCAGCATGGCGGTCGCCGGTTCGCTCGATGATCTCTCGTCGGAAGCGGTCGATCTCGTCCGACGCCATTTCCCTGAACTTCCTGTCCAGTGCGTCGCCGGACTCAAGCTGCTCGCTATCGATCAGGAGCGTGTTCGGGCGGGCGAGGGGATTGCCGTACTCGTCGTAGTTCCGGAAGAGGCGCAGGCGTCCGTTCTCGAGCTGCGAGGTGCCGTCTTGGTTCTCGCGGAGAAACCCCGAGATGTAGTCATAGACGAGCTTCGAGGTCGCTGTGTTATTGCAGACTACGATGAAGCACGGCGGAACTTTGATGCCTGCAGTCTTCCAGAGGTTGAAGGTCTTCTCGTAGTGACCGTAGAGCGCGTCGAGCGCCGTCTGCAGTTCGGTGGGGATGCTGAGCGGATCGAGCGTCTTCGACTTTCCACGGCCCTTCTTCGGCATCCGCTTTCGGATGTGCTCCCAGAGGTTGCGGAACTTGGGCATATCGCCGCCCGGGATGTTGTCGGCGACCGGCACGCGCGGGAGCTTGACGATTCCGCACTCGATGGCATCCATGAGGGAGAAGTCGCTCATCGTCCATGGGAAGAGCGTACCCTCTGCATAGCCGGAGCCGCGCAGGAAGAAAGGCGTGGCCGAGAGATCAATCACACGGGTGACACCAATCTTTCGGTTGACGGCCTCGAGCCCGGATATCCAGAGACGTGCGGCTTCGGTGTTCTTCTGGGCTTCCTTTCGATCGTCGCCCTTCAGGTCGCCCTCGAGAGCCTCGCCCGGCTTTTCGCGATAGCAGTGGTGCGCCTCATCGTTGAGCACCATGACGCTCTTCATGCCCATGAGATCGGGCATGACGCGCTGGATCATCTGGCCTTCCGTCTCCAGCGTATTCAGGTCGTCGCCACGACCTTTGAGGAGGGCCCTGCCGCCTCTTGAGAGGTCAACCCGCTCTCGCAGCTTGAACGCGTGGTAGTTCGTGATGACGATCTTGGCCCGGTCGAGGTCGGCGAGCATGTCCGTTGGGACGAGCTCGCGGCTCTGATAATAACTGTCCGGGTCGTTCGGCTGCAGAACACGCAGCCGGTCCCTGATTGTGATGCCGGGTGCGACGACCAGGAAGCCGCGCGTGAACTTCTTGCTGTTCGGACGGCGAACGGCGTTGATCGTCTGCCATGCGATGAGCATTGCCATGACAGTCGTCTTGCCGGCTCCCGTCGCCAGCTTGAGCGCGAGGCGCAAGAGCTCAGGGTTGGCGGCCGCATTGGCATCGGCAAGGTGCTCGAGAAATCGCTTGCCCGTCGCGCCCATCGTGGGAGCGACTTCCGTCAGCCAGATCGCCGTCTCTACCGCCTCAACCTGGCAGAAGAAGGGGCGGATGCCCTGGAATCGGTGGTGACGCCAGTGCTGGAGCAGGCGTGCCGTTTCCGGTGTGACGCGCCAGTCTCTCGAATTCGGCAACTTCCGCCACTGGTCGACGTGGCTCCGGAGCTCGTTGATGACTGACGTCGGATCGTAGAGCTGCTCGTCGGTTGATAGCCCAAGTCCTTCATCGAAGAGGAGCTGCTTCTGTAAGGCCGTGTCCTTACGCTTCCTCGGCTTCGGAATGGGCGTGATAAAATCCGCACGCCGGCGCTTCTCGATTACGTGCTGCGTCGGCTGTCCATTATCATCGAGTTCCCAGTGCCGAGCAGGATACTCGTAGGGCGAGTTTAGGATTGGCTGCTCAAAAAAACGGTCTTGCATAAACTCTCGGTGTGATACCGGTCGCCTGCCCTTCAGGAGTGAATCATGTGAGCCCGCGGCTGATCAATATCTCCCTCGCACGTCTTGCTGCCGGCTGCCTCCCTAATAGAGGGTACGACTCGAAGAGATAATCGGCAACAAACGTGTTACGTGAGCGCGGACCCATGTAGAGGCGCTTTCGTCATCGTCGCCATACGCAAATACAAACTCCACGCTCAAGATGTCTTGACCAGCCAGGGACTCCGGCAGAGGCGGACGGCAGCGGGCCTGACGCAGAGCAAGCTGGCCGAGCGCATTGGATCCAGCCAGTCAAGGATCGCCAAAGCGGAAGCGAGCGACCCCAATGTATCGGTGGACCTGCTGATCCGGGCGTTGCCGGCGACAGACGCCACTCAGAAGGACCTGGTCGGCTGATCAGCGAGCGGCAACACGAGGCAGTCTGACGGATAGCCACTTCCGTAGCAACGCAGCATGCGGGCAGCGCGGACTTAGAAGGTGTGGCCGGTGAGAGAAGCAAGGCGGTGAAGCGTTCCGTCGGTGTGCGGCGGCGATCAGCGCTC
>Ga0209487_1003087_pt1 | contig 13223 bp, 9 predicted proteins | sample Poulit2012_FD_187524 | JGI IMG/M metagenome (GOLD analysis project Ga0209487, IMG submission 187524) | Agricultural soil microbial communities from Georgia to study Nitrogen management - Poultry litter 2012 (SPAdes) (version 2) | ecosystem: Environmental > Terrestrial > Soil > Agricultural land... | reverse complement strand
CTGGATACGGACCCGCTGGCCACTCTGGCTGGCGTAGTAGAAGGGGAATGACTCCCGTTTGCCGATGAGTGGCGACTCCGTGAAGCCCTGCCACGCTGCCGACCAGAATGGCAGGCGCCCTGCTCCCAGGCTGATTCCGCGTGTGGCTGAACCCGGCACGTAGTCCGTTGGCGCTTCGCCGCGTTCTAATTGGAAGCCTGCAAATTCTGCAGCCGTGCCGGCAACCGTGCGGTTGTCAGGTGCCAGACCTATGAACATCTGCACGGGGGACTGGTCGCCCTCGTAGATGAAGGAGAACCAGTTGCGTTGCCAATCGCCGTAGGTTTCTGACGTACCGGAATCGAGAATTCTGGCCGGTGCGCTGGCGGTGGCACTCCAGCCACCATCTGCTTGGGTACCGACTGCTGAGAACGTTTTTCCGTTTCTCAGTTCTGCCCAGCCTTGAATACCGTAATGAACTGACTCATCATCCGCATGCATCCATGCGCTTGCTACGTACGGTTGGCCAGACTCGACATCAACTACTTGTTGAAGCCGAACCCACGCCTCTGGTTCGCTCTTGGTAACAGTAACTCGCGTCAGCAGCTGATCAGCGAGTGCCACATCGCTGGAACTGAGTGTGACCCCGTAATCGCGCCATACAGCGTTGTCAGGGAACTCGGAGCTCTGAATCAAGTTATGTTCCGATGTTGGTAACGGCACGACATCGACCAAGAAACCTGCCCTACCCCAGCCGAGTAATGTGCCGATGCCCGACAACACGACGAGGAGTAGCGCGATGAGTCCGTAGTAGCGGGGGATTCGCCGCGCAAGATGCATGGAGGGGTCTACAGCGGGCAAAATCAACGCAAAGACCAACCAGGCCAAACCGGCCTCCCGGCTTCCGGATACCAAAACGCCGAAGGCAGCAAGGGCTAATGCACCAATACGAATTCTAACGAAAGGCACCAGCAAAGCAATCGTCATCCCAAGAACCAGGACGGTGTGCCCGTAGAGCGTGGGGTTCGTCTCCCATGAGATTGCCTGAGCCGCAGTTCTATAAGCGAAGGACAGATTGGCGTTTTGCAGCCAGCCCAAGAACACGGTGAGGGCCAGGCCGATCAGCAGACCGATGCTGAAGAAACGAAATTGACCGGTGTCCTGCGTGGTAGGGAGCTGGCTGAAGGCACGGTAGACCAACCATGCTGCAACAATTGGCCCGGCTCCGAGTACCACTCCAGACAGGCCGTAATTTATGAATGCAGGTAAGCCACTGGCTGTAGCAGCCAATGCCCAGATAGAGTCTGAACGTCGCATCTGGAACGGCTGGCCTATGAGCAACAGGACGGCAAGAAACGGGCCAATCGTCGGTAGCAAGGAGAAGGCTAAGCCCAAAGTTACAGCAAGTGTCGAGCGTGGCCAATTCCTAAGGCGAGTCATACCTGCACGTCCTGGACCCATATGCCACTACTTATCCCCGTGCTCACGAGATAGTTTTGCATTAGTACCACGCGACCCACCACTATCACAGCAGATTGTAAGCTTTCAATGTGGCTTGCTGGATGTTCATGACACCTGGTAAGCAAAATATGAGTGTCGAGTCCAATGTCTCACACACATGCGACATTGGCGTAAGCGCCGCTGGGATAAGTCCAATCCTGGATTTATCCCAGCTATAATTCAGTACTGTGGGCCCAGTGTGATTGCCAGAAACATGAACGAAGCTTCAAGGAGCACCAAAGTGATTCCTGCTGGGGTTTGGGCGGGTGCATCAGTAAGTGAGGCAATTACCCGAGCAGCACTGGCGTCCTTCGGGTTGGCCATATGGATAGGTAGAGGCGTCGACTTGGGCGTGGCCACGCTCCAGGTTGTGGACGTCACTGCACTTGTGTTGATTCTGCTTGCTATGGCAAATGGCGGCCAGTTCAGTAGTTTTGCGCGTCCGAGGACGCCACTGACCAATAGTTTCCTGATGCTCATCCTTAGCACAATCACCCTGATTGTTGCTTCCGGCCTGTTCTCCGGAATCAATGCTGTCGACCTTGGAGCGGTAGTCAGATTCATCCTGCGATACGCCCTCGGCCTTCTACTGGTTCTGTCGCTCTTTGTCCTGCTGGATCGGCCGTCCAGAGTCCGAGTGCTTGTGAAATGGGTACTTATCGGGGCTGTCTCGTCTGTTGGAGTTTCAGTAGTTGGCCTGTACGTGCCGACAGTCGGCGAGCTTACGGTAAGATACGGTGACCGAAGCCAAGCCTTCATGAATCACCCGAACCAACTCGCGATGCTCTTAACTACAGTGTTGCCGATCGCGATTGCTGTTGCATTGGGGACCCGCCGGCGGGTACTCGGATGGTTAGCGGTGCTGATTACGGCAGGCGGTCTCGCCATGACCGGATCTAAGCTTAATGTGGGTCTCTTGTTCCTTGGGGCACTTGCGTTCACAATGCTGGCCATGCTCACTTACCCTGGCCTGATGGTTCGACTCAAATTTCTACTGCGTGCCACAGCAGCGACGTTGGTACTGGTTGGATTGGCTGTGGGTGTGCTGGCCTATGTAACGCCCCGAACTATCAACACCATCCTCCGGTTGCTGACTGAGCCGGCCGATGTGTCCGCAGTCGCATCGCGACTGGAGCTTTGGCAGACGGCCCTCCAACTCGGCTGGCAGTACCCGTTGACAGGCATTGGCGCAGCCAACGCCGAACACTATCTACCATTCGACCATGCCCACAACGTCTTTATGGATTTTTTTATGGCAATGGGCATCCCTGGACTCCTGTCGCTCGCATTGTTCCTGTTGGTGCTTACCGGTCTCGCATTAGCCAGTGTGGCCCGCGGGATATTCGACCGGTCATTGCCGCAATATTCCAGATTGTTGCTTACTGCAATGCCAGTCGCAATGGCCCTTTATGTGGCTGCCAACCAATCCAGCGATTCATTCGGTGGAACCACGCTACCGGTCTTGTGGCTGGTAATAGCATTGAATCTGGCAATTCTGAGCCATGCGAGGTCCTTGGCTGGAATGCAGTGGAAATCAGAAGCGAGATGCAAGTCTCCACCTCCTCTGGACGACTGACCGTGGGCCCTGAATCTGGCGGTAAGATCTGATGGGGCCATTCGGTTCAAGATCCGCCAATCGTAAGCGGAACGCTGTGCACCTTGCAATCATACTTGTGATAGCAGCCATCGTCTTGTGGCCAACAGCCTACATAGCGACCAGCCTTGTGGGTGCTGTGATTTTGCTGGCCACTGGTAAGGTCAAGCCGCAATCATCCAGACTGGGACTTGCGCTCGTCATGGGCATGATGATTCCAGTGTTGGCACAGCTGACCAGCGGTTTGTGGATTGTCCCGAAAGATCCGTTGGAGCATATTGCCCTGAAAGGGCTCGTGATTGACCGAGAGAGCGGAGACAATCTGCTATCCAATTCAGACCTGTCGTGGCTCCAATCATGGCGTGCACCAGCTGAGGACGGCACCTATGCTCTCCCCGTTGAGCCGGGATTTTGGCAACTGGCAACTTCACGTCATGGTGGACAGTTTAATGAGGTCCGCAGCTGGCAGGAGATTCCGCTTGCAGCGGGGTTGTTCCATACACTGAACGTTGTGGTTCGGCACGATGGGAGCGAGTTCGGTGGCCAGATCGTCTTCAGAAACCGGGATGGCTGGCAGCAGACCGAGACGGTGTTGCTGGAGCTCGGACCGGGAGTAGTGACGCTGAGTGCCACACTGAAACCGCAGGAGGTGCCAACGCGGCTGAGGACACTGCATCTTGCCAACCTGACTGGGGATTGGTCGCAGATTGGCGTCGGCCTGGCGACACTTCGGCCCGGAAATCAGGAAAGCACTCAGCGATTCAGTTCGCATAACCCGAAGGTCTCTTGGCAGTACGGCATCGGATGGCTGGTGGGAACCGCAGCGATTCTCTTCTCGACTGTCCTGATAGCGCCATACCTCCTGTATCAACGATACAGGACCTCGGTGCTCCTCGGTTTACACCTCGGTTTGGTGGTCCAACTGGTGGTGGCCCTCATCCAGTTCGCAGTGTTGGAGACAAGTCGATCGACTGGTACCTTGCCGCATCCCAATCTGTTGGCGCACGGGGCGCTTGCAGCAGCGGCGCTCATTATCGCCCTCTCTGGCGGGAGCAGGAAACATTGCTTTGCGGCCGTTGTTGGCGGGGGAGCCATAATCTGGCTCTCTGGTAGCGATGCAGGAATACTTGTTTTCGTCCCGTATTGTGTTGTGGTACTGATACTGAAGATGCGTGAATTCATGGGCTTGTCGCGCATTCTTGTACCAACTGCTATTGTCTTGGCGGCTGCTTTGCTGGCGGCCTACGTAAGTGTGGGCGATCCACTCTCAGGATCTAACACCGTTGCGCGGCTGCAGGCGTGGCAGACAGCGGTGGATCTGGCCGTAACGTATCCGGTTGCAGGTGTCGGCTTAGGAAACTTCGGTTATCAGCACGAGTTTGCTGTACCCGATACGCCAGGCCCGTTGTACAGAGCCCATCACGCGCATAGCATCCTGGGAATAGCTGCTGAACTTGGTCTCGGTGTATTTATTATGCTGATCGCAGCATTAGGCTCTTTCCTTCGCCGCGCCCTTCGGTCGGGTGCACGTCTTGCGGCAATAGGGATCGTTTCCGTGGTCGCACTCAATCTGATGGACTTTACTGTGACCAACCCGGTAGTATTGCTGCCGGCCTGGATCCTCTGCCTGTCGGTTTTTTGGCCCGACAAGCATGAAGTGATGGGGCAGAAACCAGTGCCACTGGCAAGGAACGGGTAGCAGGTGCGAGTCACTTTCCTGATAACTGGATTGATGGTAGGGGGCGCAGAAACGCAGCTGGTGCGGCTGGTCGGAGAGCTTAAAAGTCGCCAATGGGATATCCGCGTTATCTCCTTCACCAGTGGCGCACGTATGGAAGCCGCGCTCGCGAACCTGGGCATCGATGTAATCGTCATTGAGGCCAGTGGTCCGTTTCAGCAGTACAAGCGATGCAGAGCGTTGATTCGCGAGATCAAGGCTTCGCAGCCAGAGGCGTTGGTGACATTCATGTTGCAGGCGAATGTGTTGGGGAGGCTCGCGGGCAGATTGACCCGCACGCCAGTAGTGTCATCCATCCGGAACAGCCGCTTCGGTGGTAGCAGCCGCCTGGGGCAGCTTATCGGAGACCTGCTGGAAAGGAGCACTGCACGGCTGGCGACTTCAATAGTCGTTAACTCGGAGTATGCCGCCCGAGAGCTTGAACAGAGACGAGTGACGGCCGGGGCTACGGTGCACATTATCCCGAACGGAGTATTGAAGCCTGAAGGAAAGCAGCGTGTTCAGGGTGGCCTCACTCCAACGGCATTCAAGTGGCTCGCCGTGGGTAGTCTGACCCCCCAGAAGAACTACGTAGGACTCGCTGAGGGTTTCCAGCAGGTAGTCAGTGAGTATCCTACGGCACGACTGTTTATAGCCGGTGAAGGTTCACAGAGATCTGAGCTTGAAGAGGCCGTGAAGCGACTCGGACTCGCTGACAACATCAGCCTGTTGGGGGAGAGGCACGACATTCCGGACTTGCTTGCATCCGCAGATGCTTTCATCCTGGCCTCCAGCTGGGAAGGCATGCCCAATGTCGTAATGGAAGCGATGTCCCACGCTGTCCCCACGGTGGCAACACCGGTCGGAGGGGTGCCTGAGTTGATCGCACACGGTGACACAGGCTGGATTGCTGGAGGAACGGGCGCGGCAGACCTGGCCCAAGCCATGTTACAGGTGATGAATCTGCCCCACGAGCTGAGGGAAGCGGTGGCCGCGAAGGGCAAGGAAGTGGTTCTCGCTAGATTCGGTACCGACAGAATGGTGAACTCGTGGGCACAGGTGATCAAGTCAGCTGCCCTAAAAAGCAAGAGCGACAGATGAGAGTAGTTTTCGTTTCAACCCGATCGGATGCCATTGGTGGTAGCAACGTCCATATCCGCGATATGGCCCTGGCGCTGATTGAGCGTGGCCATGAAGTGATTGTGCTTGGCGGCCAGGCAGGAGTATTTGCTGAGGATGTACAATCCCGTGGAATCAGGTACGTGCCTCTCCAGTTCATGGTACGGGAGATTAGTCCCTGGACTGACCTTCGTGGTTTCCTCGAGTTGAGGACTCAGCTGCGCCGCATCAGGCCCGACCTGCTCTCACTTCATACAGCGAAGGCGGGAGTGCTGGGACGTCTGGCAGGACTCGGGCTGCGGGCACCTACGATTTATACACCGCATGGCTGGACGTTTTCTGAAGGAGTTCCGAAGAGGAGCGCGATGCTTTATCGCGCTATAGAACGTATGCTCGCTCCACTGGCCACCCGGATCGTAAACGTCTGTCAAGCGGACCAGGATCTGGCGGTTCGCTATAAAGTAGGCACTCCGGCGAAGCACATCACGATTCACAACGGGATGCCGGCTGTGCGTTCCGGACTCCATGCACAGCCAGGAGCGACTCCCGTTCGGATCAATATGATTGCGCGCTATGAGGAGCCCAAGGACCATTTGACACTTTTCCGGGCTCTCTCAAGTTGCCTGGACCTTGAGTGGCACCTGGATCTCATCGGTAGCGGTCCGCTTGAAGCTGCAACGCGCCAGTTGGCTTCCGAGCTCGGAATAAGCGAGCGGGTGAGCTTTCTAGGGCTCCGCACTGACGTAGCTGAGCTGCTGGCGCAGTCCCAGCTGTTCGTTCTGACATCTAGATGGGAAGGTTTTCCGCGCAGCGTGCTTGAGGCCATGCGAGCCGGTCTCCCGGTGATAACCTCAAGGGTAGGTGGAGTGGCAGAGGCAGTTGTAGATGATGTGAACGGATGGATTGTGCCGGTAGGTGATGTTGCTGCGCTGCGCGACAAGCTGCGAGGACTGATTAAGAACCCGGCGGTGCGAGACCGAATGGGCTCGGCCTCGAGGCAGCGCTTCGAACAGAATTTCACCTTCGATCAGATGCTTGAGAAATACCTGCAACTATATGCGAGTCTCATGCGCCCGGGACCAGAGGTGAGCTAGCTTGCCGGCCAGGGAACATTTACGAGGACGCACCCTTGTCTGACGGAAAAGCGGGTGAACACAGCAGCTTGGTTGCCAAGGCCACCGGGGGGATCGCATGGTCCTTCTTGGGCGCGGGCGGTCAAACCGTTGCTAACGCACTTGTAGTCGTACTGCTGGCAAGGCTGTTGACTCCGGAAGACTTCGGAGTTGTGGGCGCTGCTCTCGTCATTGTCAACCTGACTCAGGTCTTCATGCATTTCGGGGTAGGGCCCGCAATTGTACAGCTGGAGTCCTTGACGCAAAGCCACATTCGCGTGGGTTTCACATTGTCGGTAGCACTTGGGCTGCTGTTCGCAGTCTTGGTCTACATGGCGGCCCCATGGTTGGCCAGTCTCTATCGGATGCCGGAACTCCTCCCAATCATCCGTGTCCTGGCCCTCGCGTTCCCTATCTCGGGAGCTGCTTCAGTTGGCCGCTCACTGCTCCAGCGCAACCTTAAGTTCCGGGCTCTGGCACTGGTGGAGCTCGTCAGCTTCGTGGTCGGATACGGTGCGGTCGCGACCATCATGGCCCTCAACCACTATGGACCGTGGGCATTGGTTTACGGTCAGATAGGGCAGACGGTTGTCTCCACGTTGCTGGTCATTGCCGCGAACTCCCGGTCTGTTGGCTTCGCATTCAGGCTCGCGGAAGCAAAGCAACTGCTGAACTTCGGCACAGGCATCACGCTCGCGAGTATTTTCAACTACCTGGCCACACAAACGGACAACTTCATAGTTGGGCGGTATCTGGGCGCCGAAATGTTAGGGCTTTACAGCCGAGCCTATCAGTTACTGATGCTACCAACGCGTCTGATCGGGAGCGTGCTTGACAAGGTATTGTTCCCGGTCATGGCGTCTGTACAACGGGACACTGTGCGTCTTGGTCAGGCCTTCCATACGTCAATCGGAGTGGTCATACTGCTCACGCTTCCTCTGTCGGTTGCCCTCTATGTGGCTGCGCCGCAGATCGTGCTGGTGTTACTGGGAGATCAGTGGCACCAAGCGGTTGACCCGTTCCGTGTCCTCATCCTTTTCTTGGTCTGGCGTACCGCCTATAAAATCAGCGACTCGATGGCCAAGGCTGTGGGCGCCGTATACAGAAGAATTTGGAGACAGGCCGTCTATTTCTTGATGGTAGCAATGGGGTCACTGGTGGGGCAACAGTACGGCGGGATAACAGGAGTCGCATGGGGAGTGGGCATTGCTGTACTGGTTAACTTCGTGCTCACCCTGCAACTCAGTATGTCGCTTCTCGGGACTCCGTGGACTCCGATACTAGCCATCCTGGGACGGCACGCTCTGGTAGCCACCATCGTGGGTAGCTCGGTTGGTGCAGGGCTGCAGTTGGTCTCAATGGTTGCTGATTTAACTATTGTCGAGCTCGTGGGAGGAGTACTTTTCGGCCTAGTAGCCTACATTGTCCTGGCGCTTGGTTTTCCAAATCTATTGGGAAGGGAAGGGCGTTTCCTGCACAACTCTGTCGCAAAGCGATTGCGGCGTTCTCGAGACTGACGTGGGCGATTCAATCTCAACGGGCATCTACCGATAGAATTCGCATTGTGTGTTATTTTCCAGAGCCCGTCAACCCCTCAAATCATGTGCAAGTACGCTCATTCGGTAACAGTCAATAGTGGAGGTAGCCCTCCTCGGTGCACACCGCACCTATAACTTCGGTGACCTGTTGCTGGCACATATTTACGCGCGCTGGGTACGGGAAACGGTACCTCATGCTCAACTGTCACTGCCGTATGCCTCCAAGGATATTGCCGCGAGTCTAGGGTATTCTGAGCCAGAGTTTGCACGCGGCCTTCTCAGGGCTGACAAGGTATTGTTCATCGGGGGTGGCTACTTCGGTGAAAAGCAGAACCCGACTTGGCGCGATCAACTCGTGCGCTTCCATCGGTACATGTACCCCGGATTGACCGCACTGGCAGCGAATAAGGACGTTGGGGTAATCGGTGTCGGTTTCGGACCTCTGTCAAGTTCCCTATTGCGCAGGAGCGCTAGGTTTATCCTGAACCATGCCCAAATAGTCGCTCTGCGTGACAAGGAATCGAGAGAGTATGCTCAGGAGTACGGAGTGAAACACGGCCACATCAGGGTGACTGCTGATGCTGCTCTCGCATTGAAATGGTCAGATCTTGGCTCTGTCTCGGTTTCCACAGCTGAGGCTCTGTTGCAACGGACACCGCCAGATGCCCGGATTGGAGTGCATCTCTCCAACTTGTCAGATAGCTCCGCGGCATACGACGCCGTGCTGCATGACATTCAGCTGCATATCCAGGAACATCCAAGGCACCATGCGTACCTCCTCTGCGATCAGCGTGGCAGTGTCGGCCAGCAGAAGATGCAGAATAGGCTGCAGTCGACTCTTGGTCACCGCGCCACCAGCCTGGGATACCAGGATCCCGAGATTCTGAGCGCCGTACTGGGTCGATTGTGCGTAGTGGTGACCGACAAGCTACACGTAGGCATGGTTGCGCGCGTGTTGGGCACTCCGTCCGTTTCGGTTGCCAATCACCAGAAGACGGCCAGGCTTTATAAGCAGTTAGACGCTTCAGCAGACTGTGTTGCGATTGACCAGGTAGAGTCGGGCTTCGTCCATAGCGCACTTCAAAGGTTGATGATGTCCGGCAGGTATGAAGTGCCCCCGGCGGTCGTCGAGCTAGCGAACGAGAACAAGCGTCTCGTTCGCGACTTCCTCGTTGGCCCCACATTATAGCGAACGGGCAGCCGGCATATGAACTAATAATCGAGCGCATCAGCGTTCGATTCCGCTCTCCAGCCCGCCGGTCAGTTGATGCGAGAATTCTGCCGCATAGTGAAATTCATGGGCGGCTTCTGTTCTGATTGATGAGCTGCCCATAAATGGCGAGCAAAGAAGATGCCATTCCGGCGCCCGAGAAGCGGGATACTGCACTTTCCCGAGCCTTGAGCCCCATCTGCTTACGGCGCTCGGCATCACCAACTAAGTTCTTTAATGCGCTAACGTATGCCTGATAGTCGAGCGCATCAACCAAGAGCCCTGTCTCATTTTGCTCTACCGCCTCACTGACCCCTGCTACGTCGGTTGCGACAACAGGAAGGCCACTGGCCATCGCTTCAATGATTGCTCGGGGGAATGCTTCTCCTTTCAGCACTGAGGGCAATGTCACTAGGTCACTCGCCCGTAGCAGCTCAGCCACATCATTACGTTGTCCTAGGAACAGGACGGTGCCGGGTTCGCAGACCTGTTGCGCTAGTGTATGGAGGTGGTCGACATAAGAGCGGGGACCCAGTGGTGCGCCTATCAAGACCACTTGGAGGGGGGTAACTTTCTGCAGTTCGCCTGCCGCACGCAACACCCATTCGGCGCGTTTTCGCTCCACCAGATTGCCCAGGAAGGTCAACGTGACCCGATTGGGATTCAGGCCCGCGCGAATCTTATCCGTGTTCACGTCAAAAGTTGGATGGAAACGTTCCGTATCCACTACGTTGTAGAGCCGAGTCGATGGGGGAAGCCGCCGTGCGTGCTCAAAGCGACTACGATTCGCCTCTGCCACGAATATCAGGTGTTGGCTCAGCTTCAAGCGAATTCCATCAAGCATACGGTTGGGAAGCTCTTGCCTGACATGCCATACCACCGGTACGTCAGTGGTAAGCGCGGCTGCTCCCCAGGGAAGAACAAGGCGGTCCTCATTCAAGTGAAGGACATCGGGCTTTAGCTCATTGAGCAGTCTGCGTGCGTGCTGGAGTGCGCGAGCGTACCTAGGCAGGGCTTTTATCTTGCCTTCCAGCTGTCCTGTATCGACGTTCAATCTGGAGGCCTCCGAGTGGATGACCTCGGCCCCAATCCCTTCGAAAATTGGTGTGGATGGCCCATGCCCCGGCGTTAGAACTATAGACTCGACCCCACCATGTTTTCGCAAATGACGCATCATCTCAGCGCTTGAAACAACTGAGCCCCCGACACCGGTGCCGGCAAAAGGCATGAGAACCCGTAGCGTTCCCGCCAAGGCTGTGCGTTCAGAATGCAAGCCTTCAGTTCCTGCCGGAGAAATCACTTGGCAGTGGGCTGCGCCGAAGGGGGCGCAACCACCAGAAACTCGTGGAGTGAGGAAGCAATGTCGTGCTCCAAACTGGTCGTATTGTCCACTGCTTCCCATTTCTCGCCGTTCTGCACATATGCTTTGGGGGCCTTGTCTTTAACGGACGGCCCAAAGTGCACCGTTTGAAACTCAATGATCTGAAATCCGTCGTCTGTATGAATCACGTCCAGTGATACATAGGGCACCTGCAATTGTCGCCTCACTGATACTGCCAGATTCAGCAGTGCTTCATCAGGTGTTGGAAAGGAGAGCTTGCCGGATCCACTGGCTCTAAAATCGTTCTCCCGTACCGATCTCTCCGCCACGTATACTCTGCTACCAAATACAAGAGCCTTGAAATCACTGATCTGGTCACTCACGAATCGCTGTACGACGAAGCGTGTCCATGGTCGTTCACTCCTGAAACGATCCTTTGCCTTTACGCTTGAGAACAGACGTTTATAGGTGAAGAGTGCAGAAAGTCGTACTATCTGAGAGAGGACCACCCTTTTGATGCTCTCCAAAGTCAAGTACCTTCGCATGGAGTGGGAATCACGCAGCAGGCGCACGCCGCTGGAACCTGCGCCCGACACTGTCTTCACGACGCCGAGTTCCAAAAGTTCGACAGTATTGTCATCGAATCCGTATATCTGAGGTACAAACGGTAGCTGGTGAGTTACCGCTATTAAACCCTGTAGACCTTTGTTTTCGTGCGCACGCAAGTAAATTGAAGATGGCAAGACTTGGTGACCTTGCAGTTCGAGTGCATCGGCCACATCCGAAACAAACATTCGAATGTCCGGATTGGGGTGACCCATAAGCACAAACATGGATGGAGGTGAAAGGCGTTCCCCCTCCAGTTCACGCACGACTTCATGAATGTCAATGGCCCTGGCGTTATGTCCGAGTTTCGCCAATGTGGCAATTATCTGCGAGACGTCCATTGACTGCGTGGCGTCGGTTCGCCTCGAAAACTTACCCAGAATGGACACTACGTATATCAATTCGGCCTCACGTCCCTCCAGTTCAATTACCTCATATGGGCAAAGGCCCCGGGGGCTTAATGAACGTTATAGTAATCCTTGTACCAATTCACGAATCGCTCAATTCCCTGCTCAATATGCACTTCAGGTGAGTAACCAACACTGTCCGCCAGCTTTGCGACACTGGCCTCGGTAGCTGGCACATCCCCCGCCTGTAGCGGCAACATTGTCTTGATGGCTTTCTTACCAAGGCATTCTTCCAGGACTTCTATATACCGGAGCAGCTCGTTTGGTTGTTCGTTGCCGATGTTGAACAGTCGGTATGGCCCAACTCCAGAACTGCCTGGATCAGGCGCCTGGTTGTTCCACCGGGGGTTACTGGTAGGAGGAAGGTCCAGTGCACGTACGACACCTTCAACTATGTCGTCAATATATGTGAAGCTTCGTTTGTGCTTCCCATGGTTGAACACATCAATCGGCTCACCTGCGAGGATGGCTTTTGTGAAGAGAAAGAGGGCCATATCCGGCCGACCCCATGGACCATATACGGTAAAGAAGCGCAAGCCAGTACTGGGTAATCCATACAGATGGGCGTAGCTGTGAGCCATCATCTCGTTGGCCTTTTTGGTGGCTGCATATAGCGTGAGTGGATGCTCTGTAGATTGCTGCTCAGAGAACGGCATTCGCCCATTTGCCCCGTAAACAGAACTCGTGGAGGCGAAAACCAGGTGCTCTACATCGTGCTGGCGACAGCCTTCAAGAATATGCAAGAAGCCGGTTACGTTGCTGCTTACGTAGACGTGGGGATTCTTTGCTGCGTACCTCACGCCGGCTTGAGCGGCCAAATTCACGACGCGCTGCGGTTTATGGACAGCAAAGACCTCTTCGATGGCTGAGCGATCAGCGAGATCTGCCGTAACATGCGTGTAGCCTGCATTGTCTTGGAAGCGAGCCAATCGTGCCCGTTTGAGCTCGACATCGTAATAGTCGTTAAGGTCGTCTACACCTATCACTTCGTCGCCTCGGGCAAGCAGCTGCATGGCAACATGCGAACCGATAAAGCCGGCGGTTCCCGTAACCAATATCCTCATGGCAAACTCCCATTTAAAATCAGCCCGCTGCTAGAGCCGGCCATCTACTTCATCCT
>Ga0209487_1003086_pt1 | contig 13225 bp, 12 predicted proteins | sample Poulit2012_FD_187524 | JGI IMG/M metagenome (GOLD analysis project Ga0209487, IMG submission 187524) | Agricultural soil microbial communities from Georgia to study Nitrogen management - Poultry litter 2012 (SPAdes) (version 2) | ecosystem: Environmental > Terrestrial > Soil > Agricultural land... | reverse complement strand
GACGCCAAGCCGCGGCCGGGTATCGAGGTCGTCGATGCCACCGCCGATGAGGCGGTCCAGGTTCTGCGCGAGGATGTTGCTGGGCACCGCGAAGCCTATGCCCAGGAAGCCCCGCTGTCCGGTGGCCGAGACGGACGGGAAGATCGCGGTGTTGATGCCGATCAGCTCGCCCTGCGAGTTGAGCAGCGGACCCCCCGAGTTGCCCGGGTTGATCGCGGCATCGGTCTGGACGAGGGGTATGAGGCTCTCTGCGATCTGGAGGTCACGGCCCAGCGCGCTCACGATGCCCGTGGTGACCGTCGACTGGAAACCGAACGGGTTGCCGATGGCAATGGTCTTCTGACCAACCCGTAGGGTGTCGGAGTCGCCAATGGGGATGGGATTGATATCGTCAGGGAGGTCCTCGGGATTCTCGAGCTCCAGCAGCGCAAGGTCAAAGAGGGCGTTGCCACCCAGCACGCGCGCCGGCAGTTCCCGGCCGTCCTGATCGGGGAAGACGACGTTTACTGAGGCGCCTTCCAGCAGATCGGTGGAGCCGTCCTCCAGCGCCTGCCGCACCACGTGGAAGTTGGTGACTATCCGGCCCTCGTCATCCACCACGAAGCCGCTGCCGCTGCCCTGCTGGGGCGGTGTCTCGAACTCCTGCTGGGGCCCGAAGAAGCGGTAGAAGAACGGCGGAATTTGCCCTTCCGGTATCCCTTCGAAGGGATCGACCCGCTGACCGGCCACCTCGACGAGGATCGACACGACGCTGTTCGAATAGCGGTCCACGATGTCAATGGTGTTCTGCTCATACTCGAGGAGTGCCTGCGTTTCGTTTTCGCTCTCGTCGTTCGCCTGGGCCAGGGCGGGCTGTACCAGCACGGCCGCGGCGACGCATAGTAGCGCAGCCAGGAGTGCCCCAAGCCAGAGTGTGGCGTTCCTGCGATTTGTCATCCGATCTCCTTTCCGTGAATGTCGTACATCATTGCGGAGTGTCTGAAAAGAGTCGATGTCCTACCGCTCAATCGTATTTATCGCACAGGTTTTCGAGTATATTGTGAGTTCCCGCTCATTTCCGGATGGGTCGCCGCTGGACGGCTCCGCTTGCGCGATCATCAGGCCCGCTCAGTCGCTGCCGCGCCGCTCCATCCGGTGCAACAGGAGGACGATGGCGGCGCCTGCGACGGCCAGGAGCAGCGCCCACGCCCATCCTTCTGGTGTGCTCCAGGCGCCTGCGCTGGGCAGCACGTTGATGCTCTGACCTTCCCCGGTCTGGGCCTGGTACGGCCAGACACGCCGCAGCGATCCAAGCAGGACGCCGCTCAGAACGGCGAGTGTGGCGTTGCGGTAACGCCTGAAAAGCCAACCCAGTACCTGGGCGAATGTGAGCAGACCAAAGCCGATTCCGAGCACCAGGGGCAGCAGGGCGAGGATGTCGAGATTGCTGACAGCTGTCAGTGCGTACTCGTACTTGCCAAGCATCACCAGCAGGAACGCACCCGACACGCCCGGCAGCAGGAGCGCACTGATGGCGAGGGCGCCACTGATGAAAACGAACCAGGGGGCGTCCGGAGTCTGCGCCGGGGAGAGCCCGAGAAGCAGGAAGGTACCTGCGGCACCGACGACAAAGGCCACGAGCAGTCCGCTGTTGAAGCGGCCGATCCGGGTGGCTACGGGGACCACGGAGGCCGCCACCAGGCCAAAGAAGAAGGAAAAGACGAAGACCGGGTAGTCGGCAAGCAGGGCGCCCAGCAGGTTCGCCAGGGTGAAAACGGAGGTGAGGATACCCGCAGCCAGAGTGCCCAGAAACGCCAGGTCTCCGGTTCGCGCGACCTCTCGCCACTTGCGGGCCAGCAGCGCCCTGAGCAGTTGCGGCCGAGTCAGAGAGCGCAGCGCGTCGACGAGTCGCTCATAGACACCCAGGACGAGCGCGATGGTGCCACCCGAGACCCCTGGCACCGTGTCCGCGGCACCCATGGCCATCCCCTTCAGGTAGATGGCGGGCAACTCCCGCGGGCTTCTTCCGCTGTCTGCGTTGGACCTGGAATCTGTCACCATGCTTGTCGATTCGGACTCGGGCACAGCAACAGAGAGTACCACGGGCCTCCGGCGCTCCTGCGGTTCGCGTTCCCGTGCGGTAACCTTCAGTAATGAGCGAGGCGAGCATGAAACAGGCCGTGGACGAGGCACTGGAGGAGCAGGGCCTCTCCAGGAAAACGATCGAGGCGCTGGCCGGTCAGCTGCTCTGGCGGGTTGGCCGGGTGTCGGACGACTCCCCGGTGACCGTGCGGGTCGGTTTCGCCACGGACGCTGCCGCCTTTGCGGAACTGCCCCGGCTCAGGAACGCCACGGATGCCGAGGTCGAGGCGGCCATTGCAGAGGGCGAGGTTCGCGTCGAGTGGGTGGCACGCCGCGGCTGAGCGCCTCCGGTTGCTACTTGCCCACGCAGAAGTTTGCGAAGATGTGCTCGAGAGTCTCTTCGGCGATACCTTCCCGGCCCGTGATCGACGCGAGCGTACGCAAGGCCTCCTCCAGGTCCAGCGCGGCCAGGTCGTCCGGCGCGTGCAGTGCCTGACCGGCGAGCTCGCGGGTCCGCTCCAGGGCCCGCGCGTGCCGTTCATTGGTGACCCACAGCTCGCTGCTGCCGGCGTCGCCAGTCAGTCGCTCGCTTATCAGGCTGCGCAACTGCGCCAGTCCGTCCCCTGTCACGGCGCTTACCCTCAGGTAGGTGAGGTTCCCGTTGCCGAGCTCGCTCCACGCGTGCGGCAGGTCGCTCTTGGAGGCGAGGACCAGAGTCCGCGAGGGATCCAGGGAGGAGAGCAGCTCGTACTCCTCGGCCGACAGCTCCACGCTGCCGTCGAGCAGGCACAGGGCCAGGTGCGCGTCTGCTGCCAGCTGGAGCGCCCGCTCGACACCGCTGGCTTCGATCTGATCGCCCGTCTCCCTGATGCCCGCCGTGTCTATGGCGGTGATGGGCACCCCGTCGATGTTCATGGGCGCTTCCAGGTAGTCGCGGGTGGTTCCGGGAATGTCGCTCACCAGCGAGCGCTCGTACCCCAGCAGGGCGTTCAGCAGGCTGGATTTCCCGGCGTTCGGCGGTCCCACCAGCGCCAGCCGTGCGCCGTCCACCGCGATGCTGCCAGCCCTGGCCGTCGCCAGCAGGGCATCGATGCGGCCTATGACTTCCTCGAGCGGGGCTATCCTGTCGCTGTCCTCGACGCCCTCCTCCGGGTAGTCCACTACCGCCTGAATGTTGCCATAGACACGCGTAAGGGCCGTCTGGATGTCGTCGAGCTGCCTGCTCAGTTCACGTGACAGGCCGAAGGCGGCCTGGCGCCGGGCGGCCTCCGACTGGGCATTGACCAGACCCAGCACACTCTCGGCCTGAACGAGGTCGATACGGCCGTTCAGGTAGGCGCGCAGGGTGAACTCCCCGGGGCCCGCCAGACGCGCGCCGTGGCTTACCGCCAGCTCGAGGACCTGGCGCAACACTGCGGGCCCGCCGTGGGTCTGGAGCTCGATCACATCCTGGCCCGTATAGGAGCGCGGAGCCCTGAAGTTCAGCATGATCGCCTCGTCGACCAGGGTCGCGCCGTTCACTATGCGCCCGAAGGTTGCCCGGTTCGCCGGGAGTCCGCTCGGTTTCGCGCCGCCGGCGGGAACGAACAGCGCATCGGCAACCTCGAGGGATGACGGGCCGGATATCCTGACGATCCCGACCGCGCCTGTCCCGGGTGCGGTGGAGATTGCGGCAATCGTGTCGCCGGTGGGAGGCAGCGCCATCTAGGCGACTCCCTGGCGGTGAAACCTTGGGCAAGGGGCGTTCATACCCTTCAATGCTCTCACGCGCCGTGACCAGCCACAACTCCTGGCCATACGTAGGTTCCGCTGGGCCCCATTCGACGGCTACGCGTCCTCCTGTAGAATCCGTTAGCCTGTTGCCTGGCTCTCAACCAATGGAAACGATTGCTTTCTTACAATCTGCTGCAAGTCCGCTCCTCGACCGTGTCGCCCTGGCCATAACCAACCTGGGCAGCGAGTACGCCTACATAACGCTGCTGATGATCGCCTACCTGGGCTTCGATCCGATACGCGGCAGGCGGCTGGGGATGTACTTCCTCGTGTCCGTCTACGTGAACGCGCTACTCAAGGAGTCCTTTGCGACCCCGCGACCCTTCGTCATAGATCCCGACATCCTCCGGCCGGGAGCGGTAGCGGAGACTGCACCGGGTAACGGTTTCCCCAGCGGGCACGCGCAGGGCGCCGCCACCTACTGGGGGATCGCCGCCCTCTACGTGGGCCGGCCCTGGTTCTGGGTCCTTGCTGCCGTACTGACGGTGGCGATAAGCCTGACCCGCCTCTACCTGGGTGTGCACCTGCCGATAGATATCGTCGGCGGGCTGGCGCTCGGGGTCCTCGCCGTGCTGCTGGTGCCGTTCCTTGACAGGCAACGGATTGCTCTGCCTGCAGGATTGCAGATCGTGCTCGCCCTTGCCCTGCCGTTGCTGCTGCTGGTCATCTATCCCGTCGAATCGGGTGAGGTCTACCTGGGAGGCCTGGCGGGCTTCATGCTGGCACCGTTCATCATGCGCCCCAGGGCAGGCGTGTCGCCCCTGGGACTGGCGCTCCGCTGCCTGCTTGGCCTGCTACTCGCCGGGCTGCTGCTGGTAACCAGCAGCGTCCTCCTGCCCGACACCCTCAAGGAGCTGCCTCCGGTCGGCTACCTGCGTTACCTGCTGGTGGCGCTGGCGGGGCTCGTCGGTGCGCCCTGGCTCCTGGAGCTGGTGGGAGGCAGGCGCGAACCGAAGACAAGGCCCGATGCGTAGGGTTCGCCTGCACATCGAGTTCGACGGCACGGACTTCTACGGCTGGCAGAGGCAAACGCGAACCGGCGAGCGCACCGTCCAGGGCGTGATAGAGGACGCCTTCGCACGGCTGCCGGGCGAACACGGCACGGTCATCGCCGCCGGTCGCACCGACGCGGGAGTGCACGCCCTGAGCCTGGTCGCGCACGTCGACACCGACAGCCGGATTCCCGACGAGAAGCTGCGTCTGGCGCTCAATGCCCACCTGCCGCGGGACGTTGCCATCCTGGCTCTGGAGACAGCCGCCCCGGATTTCCACGCCCAGTTCGATTGCCTCTACCGGCGCTACGTGTACCGGATGCGGGTGGTGCGGGAGCGCCCCCGCGGGATGGCTCTCGACCGCCGGCGGGTCCTGGCCGTCTACCGCAATCTGGACGTGGGGGCGATGAAGGAGGCCTGCAGGCACATCGTGGGACGGCACGACTTCACGTCGTTCGCGACCCAGGAGACGCGCGAGACGGTCCGGACGGTCTACCTGTGCGAACTGCGCGAGGAGGGGGCCGAGCTGCGTCTGCACATTGCCGGCGAAGGCTTCCTGCGCAACATGGTGCGCACCGTGGTGGGGACGCTGCTGTGGGTGGGGAAGGGGAAGCTGGCCGCCGCCGATGTCGCGCAGGTGATAGCCGCCCGGGACCGCACCAGGGCCGGGCACAACGTCGCCGCCCACGGCCTCTATTTCGTGGAGGCGGGGTACCAGCCCTGGGATCCGCAGGTTTCGGAATCGAATTACCGGCTTAGCCTCCTGGGCGAGTACGTATAATGCTGCCGTGTCCACTGTAGTCAGGGCTATAACGACAGCCGATCTTCCCCAGGTCGAGAGGCTGGATGAGGCGTACGCAAGCAGCCGGGGGCTCGAGCGGCTGGTTGATGCGGGCGCGATCTCCTTCTATGAGCGGACCGGCCACTCCTTCGTCCTTGCCCGCGGCGGGGATGACCTTGAGGGGTTCGTCCTGGCCCAGGCAGTCTGGAACGGAAGGCGCCCCGAGGTGCAGCTGCGCCGCCTCGTGGGCAGTGATGACGCCCGGCTTGCGCTCCTGGAAGCGGTAGTGAAGAGCGCATACGACTCCGGGGTGTACGACCTCCTGGCCCTGCTGCCCGAAGAGAACGGCAGCCTTGCCGGCGTTCTTGAGGAGATGCAGTTCGGACCCCGCGGGATGCTCGTGTACGAGCGTGTGCTGGGTTCGCGCGGGACTTCCACCGGCAACCCGTAAACCGTGCCGCGGCAGGCCCCCATCTACGTTGCCGTGCTTCTCCTTGAGGTGCGTACGCCCTGGGTGACCAGCCTCAAGGAGAAGCGATCCGTTATCACTCCCGTCACCGAGAAGCTGAAGACGCGTTTCCCGGTCTCCGTCGCCAGACTCGACGGGCTCGACGAGCACCACCGGGAGGTCATCGGCATCAGCGCACTGAGCAGCGACATCGAGTGGCTGCGCAGCATGATGAACAGGGTGCAGCAGTTTGTTGCCGCCGGCGGCCTGGAACTCGGCAGGGTGCAGCTCGACATCGAAATCTGGGAGTTCGACGATTGAAGCAGCCTGAGGCGACAAGGATGTCCCCACAGGGTTACCCTCTATGGAGAAAACTCGCTTCCTGAGGCATTTTGTGCATCCGCGCCTGTTTTTCGGACCTCAATGGGGGCGTTATGATTGGAAAATCTACGGTGCGGGGGAGGTACCGGCAGCGCCTTCCTGCGCAGGGGCGACCGTTCCAGGAGGATTTCTGTGGTCGAACGACCTAAAAGCAGTACGGGGGAGGTTACCGCGCCCGATCAGGTCATCGTCACCGACACCGCGCTCGCTACCGTGGTTGCGCTTGCGGCGCACGAGGTGCCGGGTGTCGTCGGGATGGCTCCCGCGTCTATCCGTGAAGGTTTGAACAGGATCCTCGGCTCGTCGCGCCTTGACGAGGGCGTTGAGGTCCAGCGGGAATCGGAAGAGGACGACACGGCCAATATCCGGATCCATATCGTCGTTGCCTATGGAGTGAACATCCCCGTGGTCGCCGATTCGGTGCGTGAGCGCGTGCAGTATGCCGCCCGCACCTTCGCCGGTGTCAACGTGAAGGACGTCAATGTGAACATCGCGGGAGTGAGCCGTGCCTGAAGTGATCCCAATGGATCCCCGAACCATTACCTCCAGTGAACTGGGCTGCGCCTTCATCTTCGCGACCGACTGGCTGGGCGTATACATCGAGTCGGTCAACGCGCTGAACGTCTATCCGGTACCGGATGGCGACACCGGCACGAACATGCACCTGACGATGCAGTCCGTGCGCCGCCAGATCCAGAATGAGGAACCGGCCAACATGAAGGAGCTGGCCCACGCCATCTCCTACGGCTCCCTGCTGGGTGCCCGCGGCAACTCGGGCGTTATCCTCTCGCAAATCCTCAAGGGCTTCGCTGACGTCGTCCGCTCGCACGAACAGCTTGACGGCGACGCCATCAAGCGCTCGCTCGGCAACGCTTCCAAGGTGGCCTACGCGGCCGTCATGAAGCCGGTCGAGGGCACGATCCTCACCGTCATCCGGAAGAGCGCTGAGGGCGTCAGGGGATTCCCGAGCGACCGCCCCCTCGAGGTCCTGCGCGAGGCGCACGCGAAAGCCCAGGAGGCGCTCGAGGAGACGCCGGAACTGCTGCCTCTGCTGAAACAGGCGGGCGTGGTCGACGCCGGGGGTCTTGGCCTCGTGTACCTGCTGGAAGGGCTCATCGCGTCCTTCGAGGGGCGCGAGCTGCCCGCCCCGCCGGTGGTGGAGAAGCGCGCCCAGGAGCAGTTCGAGGAGGAGGAGTTCGGCTTCTGCACGGAGTTCCTGCTCTCCGACGTGGAGGTACCAACCCGGGAGATCCAGGAGCTGGTACAGCCCTACGGAGACTCCCTGCTGGTTGTGGGGGCAGAGGGATTCGTGAAGGGCCACATCCACACGGAGGAGCCCGAGCGCCTTCTCGCTGCGGTCTCCAGGTACGGCACGATGGTGCGCTCGAAGGTCGAGGACATGAGTGAACAGCACTCCGAGATCCTGGCCTCGGTCGACATGGAGGAGGCCCGGCCCCCCGAATCGTCGCTGGTGGTGGTGAGCGACGGCTACGGAATCACCAAGGTATTCCGCAGCCTGGGTGCCCGGGTCGTGGGCGGCGGGCAAACCAACAACCCCAGCGTGGAGGACATTGCCGACGCCGTACGGAGTGTTGGCGCCAGGCAGGTGCTGGTGCTGCCGAACAACAAGAACATCGTCATGGCCGCGCAGCGGGTGGCCGAGATAGTTCCTGAGAAGGAGGTGCGAGTCCTGCCCACGCGGACGATCGGGGCCGGCCTGGCCGTGGCCGTCTCCTTCCGTGAGGACCTGAGCCTGGATGAGCAGGTGGCCGACATGGAGGAGGCCGCCGAATCGGCGCTGACCCTCGAAGTGACGACCGCGAGCCGGACGGTAACGGTGGAGGATGTCGAGGTAAGCGAGGGCGAGTTCATCGGCCTCGCTAACGGGAAGCTGGAGCTCAGCGAGAACGACGCGGCCGGCTGCCTGATCGGACTGCTCGACCGGTTCGCTGACGAGTACGAGATCGCCACGCTTTTCCACAACAGCGATCTGGAGGCAGAGCAGATCGCCGAACTCGTCGAGCGCCTCGAAACCCGGTTCCCGGACCTCGAGCTCGAGGTACATACCGGGGCGCCGGATCTCTACCCGTTCGTCATGGCCCTGGAGTAACTGTCGCCTGACGCGTTCTCGTGCGCCCGACGGGCGGCTTTGTCAGGTTCGCTTAATTTGTAGCGGACCTGACATTTTTGTTGGTTTCTTAGCAACATTAGCGCGAAGTGAAGAGAATTCGTGCGTAATGACTATTTCCTCACGATTGGGCTGAGCTACCCTCAACCCAGGAGGGAATATGATGACGCAATTTCATAACCTGCTGGGCGCACTGGTCCTGCTGTTGGTCCTGTCGGCTTGTACCGTCAGCACAGGAGACGGTGATAACAGGCCGTGGAGTCCCAGTGAATACGAGCGGGTGAACGCCACTTCCGAGCCGGTAGAATTGGCGTCAGGCACGTTGGCAGCTGAGTCTGAAGAAGTGTTTTACAGAATTAACGTCCCGCCTTCCGTCGCTCAGGCCGGCGATGTCCTCTATTTCGAACTTTCTGTAGGAGACGAGGACGCTGGCTTAGGTGCAAACGTTATAGCGTTACGTCTCTATGACAGTGGCGGAAATGTAGCGGCATCGTCTGGGGGGCCGGACGGTTTTTCGGCAGGAGAAGAAGCGGCTCTCAGCTTTGGGAGTAGCAGTCTTCAAACAACGAATATTGGCGCGAGCCTGCGCTGCATAGGTCCGTGCATCATATGGCCGGGGGACGCCGGCTATGAGTATGTCTCATTGGAGAACCGCTCGGGTTTCCCTTCAGACTTCACATTGTACGCATACAGTGAAGACCTTCAGGATACTAACGAGCCAACTAACGACTTGGTAAGCGGCGCCGTAACCATCACGGACGATGATTTCCAGGGAGCGATTGAGACGCTGTGGGATGAGGACCATTGGCATGTACCCGTCACCGGCGTCTACACCTTCTCTAGTGGAGCTGCCGAAGAGCTTCAGTTGAGGGCCCGCATTGTGAACCGGTCATCGACTCCGATTGCTCCAGGCACGGACATTGCCCTGCAGCGGAACGACATTGTACGCGTCTACTCAGCCTCCGAATGGGCGGGCGCACCCGCGGCAAGCGACTACTTCCTGGAACGACGATAAGGGTCTACCATTGGCCTTGTGAAGAAGTCCCTCATACTGCTCCTGCTGCTCCTGACCGGGCTGGCTAACGCCCAGCGCTGCGGCCCGGAGCTGGTCAGATCAGCCGCGCAACTGCCGTCAGAGACCCCACCCGGGGTCCTGGCGGCTCACCTCATGGCACGCGCCGTGATGCTGGCCGAGCCAGCCCTGCCCGCCCTGGCCCCGTTTGCCGAGGCGCCCGTCGATGAGGGCCAGCCTGGTTCCGTGGCGGTACGCTACCTCGCCCAGCGGGAGCTGCTGCCGGCAGGCTGGGAGCCCGGCCAGCTGAGCCAGGAGACCTGGGAGGGGATGCTGAACGCATTCCTCGACTGGTACGACCTGCCGCCGGTACAGGCTAGCGGTGGTGCCGCACTGCCCGATCTGGTGGCCGACCTGGGCGCGGTGCTCGACGCGGTCAACGAGCGGATCCAGCCGCTGCTGCTCGTAGCGTCATCCGAGGAGGACCGGCACGAGGTCGCCTTCCTGGGCATGGTCTGGAACTGGACCGTCTACCCCCGGCTCATCGTGCTCAAACCCAGGGAGGAGCACTCGCTGGAGGGCGGGGTCTCGCAACTGCTCGACCAGGTCGGCACCTGCGCAGTGGATCTGCACCACTATGTTCTCGCACCTGAGCGCACCGCCCGCAACCTGTTCCTTGCCCATGCCGACGCCCGCATGTACGTGATCGGCAGCGAACCCGAACGGCGCAACTGGCCGCTGCTGGTAGACGATGGGGCAGAGGAGACCTATTTCGCCTTCGCCGCCCCCGAGGTTGAAGACCTGCAGGCATTCGCCGCGGCTTTCGACGGGAACCAGCTGGGAGTCAGGGCGCTGGTGACGATGCTGCCGCGGCTGCGCACCAACGTGCCGCCCACGAGGATTCCGGGTATCCTGCGCACACCCGTGAACTGAGGCACGAGGCCGGCTGCCGTCGAATCGCGCCGGCAAACGGCGGTCAGTCCAGCAGGGCGTTCACCTCGTCGCGCAACTGCATTACCGCCTCCCTGGACCTGGCCGGGAAGTCGTCACCGTCACTCTGGAAGGCGAGGGAGCCGGAGGCGTTGACGAGTGCCAGGCCGCCCTCGGCGAACACCGGCGCGACGCTCCTGATGTCGGCCGCTGCCGGGTCGACGGAGGGCACGATGAGAAGCGTGCTGGGCAGGAGCTGCCGGGCGCGCTGCAGCTGTTCGCGGCTGCCCGCGACCGCAGCAATGACGGGGGAGAAGCCCCGGCCATCGAGGCTCTGCTCACTCAGTTCGTCGAGGCGGGCGGCGAGGTGTTCCCAGACGGGTTCTCCGCCTGAAAGTTGCAGCTCCTGCACGTCGCCCGAGCCTGCGTTGCCGCTCTTGAGGACGACGACCACCGCGCGCCCATCCTTGCGGGCGGCGCTCACGAAGGGCCCCAGTGAATCGAAGCCCAGCCAGGGCGTGACGGTCACCGCGTCCGCGGCGAAGACGGCCTCGCCCAGGTAGGCGCCGGCGTAGGCCTGGGCGGCTGCCCCAACATCACTGCGCTTCGCGTCGAGGATCACTGGGATTCCTGCGCCGCGAAGGTTGGCCAGCAGCTGCGCCAGGGCGATGAGCCCAGGGATGCCCAGCCGCTCGAAGCCCGCGCTGGCGATTGTGTAGGAGGCGACCAGCGGGGAGGTCGCCTCCACGACCGCCTGGAAGTAGTGCACCAGGGCGCGGGCGCTCTTGGTGTAGTCGCCGTCGAACCGGTCCGGATGCGTCAGCGGATGCCGGTACGGGTCGGCTTCGAGCTCCAGTCCCAGGTGGGTGCCGAACTCCCGCGCCCGCTCGGCGATGCGCTGGGTCAGGGCTTTGGGCTGCAGCTCGGCCTGATTCGCAGGCAAGACCTGACTACCGCTTCGCCCGCTTGGTGAGGCGCTCCTGCCGGCGCCGCTGCGCTCGGTTCATCGGCTGGCGGGCGCCTCCCGCCCCGGCCCCAGGCACTGGCCCGTTCGGGCTGGCGGTCGCCGTGCCACCACCCTGCGCGGGACCGCCTACGCCGGCCGGAACCGCGCCCGAATCGCTGTACGTGAAGCGCGTGCGCCGGGGCGACTCGTCCCGCTGGAGCGCGGCAGGCGTCTGCACCTGCACGCGGAAGAGCAGCTTGGCGACGTTGAGCCGGATGTTCGACTTCATCTCCTCGAAGAGGTTGAACGCCTCGAAGGCGTACTCCTGCAGCGGGTTGCGCTGGCCGTAGCCGCGCAGGCCAATGCCCTGGCGCAGCACGTCCATGTTGTGGAGCTGCTCCTTCCAATGCTGGTCGACAACCTGGAGGACTATGAAGCGCTCCAGCTCGCGCAGCAGGGGTGCGCCCAGCTCCTCCTCGCGGGCCTTGTAGGCCGCCTCGAGCTCGGGGACGATCTTCTGGGTCGCCTCGTCCGGTTCCAGGGTGCGGAGCGAGTCGAAGTCGAACTCCTCGAGGGCGGGAACAGCTTCGAGCACGCCGGCCCGCAGCTTGCCGATGTCCTTCTCCTCGGGTTCCAGCTCCGGGTTGAGGTAGTTCTGCACCTGCGAGTCGACGTACTCGGCGATCATGTCCTGCACGTCCTCGGAGATGTCGTTGCCCAGCAGGATCTCGCGGCGCTGCTGGTAGATGACCTCGCGCTGGCGGCTCATCACGTTGTCGTACTCGAGCAGCTGCTTGCGGATGCCGAAGTTGCGGTCTTCGACCCGCTTCTGGGCACGCTCAATGGCGCCGGTGACCATCTTCGCCTCGATGGGCTGCTCGTCGTCCATGCCCAGGCGGTCCATCATGCCCAGGACGCGCTCCGATGCGAAGATGCGCATGAGGTCGTCCTCGAAGGAGACGTAGAAGCGGCTGGAGCCCGGGTCGCCCTGACGGCCGGCACGGCCGCGCAGCTGGTTGTCGATGCGCCGCGACTCGTGCCGCTCGGTGCCGATGATGTGGAGCCCGCCGGCCTCGACCACCTTCTCGTGATCCTTGGCGGCCTCATCCCGCAGCCTCTCGAGCTTGCCGAGAACGTCCGCGGGCAGGTCTTCGATGCGCGCGGCGATCTCCTTCGCGTCGTCCATCTTGTTCAGCATCACCGACTTGATGAGCAGCTCGGCGTCGCTGGTGTAGCGCTCCAGTCCCTCGCGTTCGAGCATCTTGCGGGCGAGCATCTCGGGGTTGCCACCCAGGACGATGTCGGTACCGCGGCCGGCCATGTTCGTCGAAATGGTGACGGCGCCGCTGCGGCCGGCCTGGGCGATTATCTCTGCCTCCTGGTTGTGGTGCTTCGCGTTGAGGACCTGGTGCTCGATCCCGCGCCTCTTGAGCATGCGCGAGAGGCGTTCCGAAGCGTCGATGGTTACGGTACCGACGAGAATGGGCCGGCCCGTCTGGTGGACCTCGACGATCTCCTCGACGACCGCGTTGTACTTGCCGTCGAGGGTGCGGTAGATGACATCGTCGTGATCCTGGCGCACCACCGGCTTGTTCGTGGGGATGACGAGGACGTCGGAGCGGTAGATCTCCTGGAACTCCTTCTCTTCGGTCTTGGCGGTACCGGTCATCCCGGCGATCTTGTCGTAGAGCTTGAAGAAGTTCTGGTAGGTGACCGTCGCGAGCGTCTGGTTCTCGCGTTCGATCTTCACGCCCTCCTTCGCTTCGATGGCCT
>Ga0209487_1003085_pt1 | contig 13228 bp, 12 predicted proteins | sample Poulit2012_FD_187524 | JGI IMG/M metagenome (GOLD analysis project Ga0209487, IMG submission 187524) | Agricultural soil microbial communities from Georgia to study Nitrogen management - Poultry litter 2012 (SPAdes) (version 2) | ecosystem: Environmental > Terrestrial > Soil > Agricultural land... | reverse complement strand
CCCCGATCATCCCTCGGAGCGCCACTCTGGGGCCGTCTGGACACCTGATAGACGCCTCGCAACAGGCGGTTGACCAGGGTTTTTGTCTTGGGGACAAAGTTGCCAAACGTGCTACTTAGGCACCCCAGATGTGCGAGGTGTGAACTTTCGACTGTTGAACCAGTCGAGGTTCGCACCTCGCTCTCATTTCGGGCGTCCTCCGCCCAGGCCAGCGCGTTCGTCTGGAGCTCCCGGTCGGTCAGTGCATCGAACGGTGTGGCGTACCCGACCTGCACATCGTTGTCCTCGTCAATGTAGATCGCCTTGAAGAACGCCTGGTTGCACAGACGCCGGTTCGCGTCATCGCAACGGGCGTAGACCTCCGCGGCGTGTTCGAGCAGGTCGAGCGAGTCGTCCAGGTTCGCCCGAGCATCGGCGTACTCCCCGTGATGTGCGGTGATCCGGTGCTCGATCGTCTCCAACGCGGCACTGATCCGGTCCTGCTCCTTCTTCAACAGGTCCAGCGGCACCGCGCCGGCATAGTGCGCCTGGAGAACACGCAGCTGCTCCTCTTCCAATCGGGTGCGTTCGGTCGCCATCGCGGCCAGCGCGTCACTCTCCGAAGCCATCAATTCGTCGAAGGCCGCGTGAAGCTTCGCCCCGACGGCTTGCCGGGTCTGCTTGGTGATTTGCACGGTCTCGTAGTGCCGCTCGATTAACCGCTCGACCTCCTCGATCAGCATCGCCTGCCGCGTGCAGTCGCCGCGCCCGGAGTGCCGTGCGCCGCACACGAAGTACGGGTAGATGTTGCCGCGCGCATTCTTCGCGTTGCAGACCAGCAGCCGTGCCCCGCACTGGCCGCAGAACACGGTGCCCTTCAAGTAGTGGTCATGAATCTGGGTCGCGTCGGCAGCTGAGCGGTGCATGCTCAGCACAGTCTGCACCTGGTACCAGACCTCGGCCGGGACGAGCGCTTCGTGCGTGCCCTTGTAAGTCACACCCTGATACGTGACATCGCCCTTGTAGTACGGATTGGTCAAGATGCGATGCAGTGACGACTTCCCGATCGGTTTCGACGGTCGCCGGGGCGTGGGCGGCGTAGTCAACCCCCGCGCGGTCAGCTCAGCGTGGAGCTGGTTCGTCGACCACTCACCGGAGGCGTACACCTGGTACGCCCACCGGATCAGCTTCGCCCGCTCCTGATCGACCTCGACGGTGCGGATCTCACGCCCATACTCGTCGCGGACCCCGACGTTGCGGTACCCGAGCGGCGCCTTGGTCACGGTGCCGCCGCTGGCGGCCTTCTGCGACAGGCCCTTCACCGTCTCGGTGGCGAGGTTGCGGGAGTAGAACTCCGCGATCGTGGACATGATCCCGTGCAGCAGCATCCCCGACGGGGTCTCATCAATGTTCTCCGTCGCCGACACCAACATCACGCCCGCGTCCCGCAGGGCGAGATGGATGGCGACGTCGTCTGCACGGTTCCGGGCGAGCCGGTCGACCTTGTGCACGATGCAGTAGTCAACCTTGTGCTTGGCGACGTACTTGATCATCCGCATCAGATCGGGCCGGTCGGCCTTTCGGGCGGACTCCCCTGCGTCCACGAACTCTTCGACGATAGTCGCACCCAGGTCGTCAGCCTTGCGATGGTTCGCGTCACGCTGGGCGGGGATCGAGAACCCCTCGTCCGTGCCGCCGCGTTCAGCCTGTTCCTTGGTCGAGACCCGAAGGTACGTGACGGCGACCGCGCCCATCGGGCGGCTCGGCGTGACGAGACTGTTGAGCGCCGACTGCTCGGCGTCGACGATGGTCATGGCTCTTCTCCTACAGATCGGTCCTCCCGACCAGGAGTGATCGACTGCGGATGTTGATCGTAGGAAGAGCCCGAGGGCTGTGTGACTAGACCATGACGGTCACGTAAGTGTTGCCTCACTGCCGAGGCAACGAGGGTTTAGGACCACAACACCCGCCTCCTGGCGGGTCTTGCATGTGCCCTCATTCTACGGCACGAGGCTCCTCGTGGTCGGGGATCGCCGTGTCCCGGGGTGGCTGAAGCGACAGCCGGATCAGCAACTCGGTGAGTTTGTCGTAGTCGGGCACCTCACGGCGCTCGGAGCGAACGGTGAGCTGACGCTCCGACTGGGGCCGTTGGCCGGTCTTGGGGATGTAGCGCCGGCTCATGGTCGGTCCTCACTGGCAATCGCCCGGTAGAACTCCTCTTCCGCCTCTCTCCGTGCCGTGACCCGTTCGGCGACATAGTCGACGAAGTCCTGGTCGCGGTCGGCAACGAACACGTCTTCAACGGGGTCGGCGGGGTCTTCACCGGGCCAGGAGGTCTGCCGTGTCGGGCGGTCGCGGTCCAGGCGGGTGCCGGAAGATGCGACCCAGTCACGGAGACGGTTGCGTGCGTCGGCGAAGTCGCGGTGCCAGCCGAAGGGTGCGGAGCCGTCTTGTTCGGGGTCGTAGGCGCAGAGCCAGTGCAGGTGCAGGGCGCTGAGCTCCCACAGCAGCTCGTCATGGCGGTGCCAGAACGGAGGGATTACCGATGCCGGGAGCCCGTAGGTGCGGCGCAGAGTCTCGACCCACCGGTTCAGCTCGAACCATTCGGCTTCGAGGGCGTCCGCGCTCAGCAAGTGCCAGTTCACCGGATTCGGCGGGCGGACCTGCTCCTGGCCGAACGGCTCGTAGCCGTCGTCGATATCGGTGTCGTCCCCAAGGTCTTCCGGAAGCACGCCCTCATCGTCGGCCGCGGATAGCGAGGGGTCCCGGGTTGAATCGGTCATGGCTGCCTCACATGCCCATCGCTGGCGCCGAGGACGAGCGAGTGGACTCGGTCGACTCGAATCCGACAGCGCTGCGTTCGCTCGCGCCGCGTCGTGGGGCGCGATCGACCTGATAGCGGGTGCGGGCGGCGTCGTGTCCGATCCGCTTGGCGACGAACTCTTCTTCGCCTTCGACCATCGTCCCGTCGCGCTCGTACTCAGGCGTACGGGTGTATCCCTCCGCGAGGAACTTGTCGCCCTTGGCAAATCGATCATGGGCGTGCTGGGCGGAGCGGCCGAACATCACCATGTTGTGGAACGTCGTCTCCAGCTCGGTGAATGATCCATCGGCTTCGCGGCGATAGTGCTCCTGACCGAACCGGGCATAGAACCTGGCGTCACCCTTCGCGGTCTCGCTCAACTGGGGGTCGGAGGCAATGAAGCCCGATACCGAGGTCTGCGTGTGCATGGACATGACGTCCTCCTGCGCTCGGGCAGCCATCCGGTGATGGCCGCTGTGGCAGGCAGGTGCACGCCCGGAATCGCAGGTCGGGGCTACTCGGTGTCGGCGTTCGGAGTGGGATGTTCGAGCAGGGCTTCGATGTGCTTCCGGTCAGTCTTCAGCTGGGTGGCGTCCTTGCGGGAGGGCCAGGCTTGCAGGTCAGTGACGATCGGCGGTGCGGCGCGCGGCAAGGTGATGGCGGTGCCGAACGGGAGGCGTCGGATGCGGTCGGGCGGGAAGATCGCGATCCGCCGAACAGAGCGCTGGTTGGAGCGGGAACCGTGGTCACCGAGGGTCACGGTGTCGGTGAGGTCGTCGCGTTCCCCGATCAGCGTGGACAAATCCTGGAGGTCTTTGCTGTTGCTGGCTCCGCCGAGGATGATTTTCACGATGGAGGCGTCCCAGATCGCGCTGGCTTGGTTCTCCGACCACTTGTCCCGGGCTTGGGCGAGGGACTGCAGCACGGGCATGGTGGTGATCCCGGTGCCGCCGCCTTCGGCCATCAACGTCGGTAGCGATGGTAAGGGTGCGAGGTTGCCGATCTCGTCCAGGGCGAGCAGCATTGGCGGATCAAGCCGCGCCCCGGCCGACCTCGCGGCGAGACGACGCGCAGTCTCGACAAGGTCTTCAACCAGGGCGGCGACGAGCGCGGCGGATGCGCCAGCTCCGGCACCCGTGGCGAGGAGGTAGAGCGTGCCGCGGTTGCGGATGAAGGTTTCGGGGTCGAAACTCTCACCGTCGCTGGGGCTGACGGCATCGAGCACTCGCGGGTCAGCGAGTGCGTTCAGTGCCAGGGAGACGCCTTGCCAGATGGAGTCGCGGGTGCGGGGGTCGGCGTCGAGCATGGATTCCAGTGAGTCGGCCCATCCGGCTGCCGCGTGCGGGTTGCTGGTCAGGATGGCGACGGCTTCGTGCGCTGCGGTCGGGTCGAGTGTCCAGCGGAACAGCTCGGCCGGCGACCGGTGGTCGAGGGCGGCGGCATGGAGGAGAGATTGGAGTGCGGTGCGGGTCTTGCCTTCCCAGAATCCACCGGACTCGACGCCGCCAGCGGACAGGCCGGTGGCGGAGGCGAGTCCGGTGGCGCGAATCATCGCCGTCAGCGGGTCCTCACAACCACGCACGGGCGACCACCGCATCCCCGCCGGGACACCCTCGGCGAGATGCTGCGGGTCGAACACGGCAACCGGGCCGACCTTCTCCCTGGCGCGCAGCGTCGCAGTGAGGTTGTCGGGCCGTGTGCTGGTGGTGACGACAGCACCGGGAGCGTCGAGGATCGCCGGGATCACCACGTGCAGGCCCTTCCCGGATCGGGGTGGGCCGATTAGCAGCAGCGAGTCCTCGACCGATGCCCACACCGACCGGCCCTTCGAGGTCCCGAGCCGGTATCCGACATCCGCCGCCGTCGGGTTCCCCAACGATGGTCTGAGGCTCCCGGCGCGGCGCAGCAGCGCCGCCGCGGAAGCGGTCGTCTGTACGTCGTGGCGAGTCGCGACCCCGGCCGCATTCCGAGGGTCAAGCTCCACCTGCCGGGCGTGCCGGCGCAGCCGCACCCACACCCACCCGACCCCGGCACCCAGCACGGCGAGCAGGACGATGGTGATGATCCAGTAGACGACCGGATTCAGCCCCGGTGCCCCCAACGCAGTGCCAGGGTCGCCAGGGCGGAACAGCACCCCGAGCCCTGCACCTGGGCCTGAGGCAGGCTGAGCGGTGCCCGTGAGAAACGCAGCGACAGAGCCAGCGGCGCGCAGAATCAGGGCAAGGCCGAAGATCGCGACGAGGCCAATCATGAGCATGTTGGTTAGCTCGTCGCCGAAGCTGCCGGCCTGCCGGCCCTGCGGGCCGCTCACGACAGCGCCCTGGTAAGGATCGTGCCGGAAACGTGTCCGACCAGCAGCACTGTGCCGTCCGCACCAGCAGTGAGCTGGTTCGTGTCGAGGAGGGCGCGCGCGGTGCCGTCGGGTGCGGCGTCGGTGCGGGTGAGGATCAGTGCACAGGAGATGTCCTCACCGGGAACGAACCCATCGCCGGTGATCTCGACCAGCACCGGTTCGGCCTGCCACCTCCGCCGGGTCGCCCGCGACTCCACCACCGTCTCCGGCGCTTCCGGCTGGGGCGCGGGGCGGCGGGGCCTGGCGGCGACGACGTCGGTGAAGATGCTGCCATCGACTTCGTGCACCTCGACCCGGATCGACCGGGCCCGGTCATGGCTCGCGTGGTCGATGATCTGCGGGAAAGACGCCCGCGTCCACGCCCCCTCACCCGGTCCCGGCTCATACTCGGTGCCGTCGATGACCGCAGCCATCGTCCCGTCGAGGGCGACGGTGAGCACGACCAACGGCAGGTCAACAGGAGACGAATCAGGTACGGGGGCGCTGTGCTTGTTCATGCCCAGCAGGTGCGCGAGCAGCCCATCCGGTCAGCCCATGCGGCCGGTGGTGTCGAACAGGTCGAGCTCGGCGGGGTGCAGCTGGTGTTGGACGACGAACGCACGTTCCTTGATCCGCCACAACGCCTGCCCCGTCCCAAGCGTCGGGAGTAAGGATCGTTCGGTGCTGGTCAGGCCCAGGGACCTGGCGGTGATGCCGAGCTGGTCGGACTCTTGTCGCAGGATGATCCTTGTTTCGGCGTTCGCGAGCAGCGAGTTCGCCAGAGCGCGCATGGCGGAGCCTTCGTCGCCAACGTTCTCCATGTCGGAGAGCTTGTGGAAGATGAGGGCGTTGCTGATGCCGTAGGCGCGGGCGAGCCGCCAGTGCGCATCCATCCGCTTGAGCAGTGCGGGCTGGGACATGAGCCGCCAGGCTTCGTCGTAGATGCACCACCGCTGCCCACCCGCCGGGTCCAGCAGCGCGGCTTCCATCCACGCGGATGAGCAGGTCATCAGCACCGAAATCAACGTCGAGTTCTCCGTCACCCGCGACAGGTCGAGGGACACCATCGGCAGGGTGGGGTCGAACTGTTCGGTGGAGGGACCGTCGAACAGGCCGGACAGGTCGCCGCCGACGAGGCGGCGCAGCGCATGCCCGACCATCCGCCCATCCTCAGCCAGCCTGCCGTCCGGGTCGTCCGTCGGGTTGAGGAGGTGGTCGACGATCATCGGCAGGATCGGCACCGTGTTCTCCCGCACGGTCGCCGACAGGGCGGTGTCGATCGCGGTGTGCTCCAACGGGCTCATCGGCCGGGTGAGCACGGTTTCGGTGAGGGCGCCGATGAGGTCGCGGCGGCGGGAGGCGACCATCGACGCCCACTCAGCATCCGACAGCCCCGACGGCCGGTAGCCCTCATCAAGCGGGTTGAGGCGGGTGCGTAGGCCGTGGCCGAGGACGATCGCCCGGCCGCCGACCGCTTCGGCAACCGCCGTGTGTTCCCCTTTCGGGTCGCCGGGCACGTACACGCGGCGTCCGAATGGCAGCGACCGCGTGTAGAGGGACTTGATGAGCGAGGACTTCCCGGAGCCGACGATGCCGGCGATGACGAGGTTCGGCGCGGTGATCATGCCACGTTGGTAGAGCACCCACGGGTCGTAGACGAAGCTGCCGCCGGAGTAGAGGTCCTGTCCGACGAACACCCCGGCGGCGCCGAGGCCGCCTTCGGCCAGGAACGGATACTGCGCCCCCAGGGTGGCGGAGGTGTCCTGATGCCGCGGCACCCGGAACCGGCCCGGTGACCGCAGCGCCGCCGGCCCCGCCGCACCCGCACGCGGGAGATACTGCTGCGCGCGCCGTTCAGCCTTGTCCTCTTCGGCCTTCGCTTTCGCCTCCGCCATCTCGCGTTGCCGGCGTTCGGCTTGGAGCTTCGCGGCGGCGTGGCGGCGTTGCTTGCGCAGGCGGCGGCGTTCGGACGCGGGTGCGACGAGGACGGAGCTGTGCAGGATCTCGCGTTCGCGGGTCACCGTCCCAGCCCCCGCTCCTGCTTGACCGCCGCCACCCCAGGATACTCAAACCACGACCCCGCCCGGCCCTGTGCCTTCCCAGCCCGAGCCGGTGCGCCGGGTGAGGAGTACGAGGTGAGCAGTTCCGGACCACCCCGCCGGCCACCCGACTGCGGAGCGATGGTGGTGTCGCGGCGGAGCAGGCCGAACTCCCGCTGCGCGGTGTTCACGGTGAGGGCGTAGTTCCCGGACTGCAACGTCTGAACGCCGTCACCGGCAGGAAGAGCATCGAAGACGGTGCCGTCGGCGATGGCTTGGCGGGTGGTCTGATCGCCGTGATCCCACTGGGCAAGGTGATCGATCGCATCGACATGCCCGAGCGCAGCGAGGATGCCGAACACTCGATCCGCAGCCGTACCCGTCACTCGGGTCACTTCCACCCACCGCGTCGGAGCACCGGCGCCGGCGGTGGCATCGACGTCGAGCGGTCCGATGCCACTAATCGCCGCCGATGCTGGGACCGGACTGGTGTCGAGTCGGTCTTCAGGAGGGATGGTGTGCTGACGGTAGAGAGCGACGTGCCCCATCTGTGCGCTGTAGACCATCCGGTAGTCACCACCAGAGGCTTCCCGGTCCAGCGGGCTGGTCGGGAGCTGGTCAAGGTCGTAGACGTGGCCGTTCTCCAGCGCTGAACCGGTGGTCTCGTCGCCGTAGTCCCATCCCCTCAGATGTTCGAGTCCGGCGTCGATGCCCTCGTGGTCGATGACGTCGAGTACCTGGTCGGCTTCCTCGCCTTGGAGGAACACGACCGATACCCACCGCCGGCCCGTATCCACGTGCTCCGCATCAGCGGACACTGCGGGCCAGGCGATCCGGCCAGCCAGCCGGGAGGCAGCGTCGATCCGGTCCTGCACCACGTCCAGCGCGGTGACGGCTTCATGGAGCTTGTCGGCCGTGTCGAGAGCGGTGGATGCCCCGAGGAGGGCGTTGCCGTCGTCATCTGCGGCGTGGGTGTGATGGGTGATGTGCGCATTCGCGAGCTGGTCGAGCACCTGCTGTAACGACCGGACCCCGGAGATGAGGTCGCCGATCACCGGGTAGAGGTCTTCGGGATGCTCGAAGCTGCGGGTCGCGTGCGCGAGGCCGCGCAGTGCTTCGGATGCTTCCCCGGCGTCGGCACCGGGATCGTAGAACGTGGTCATGATGCTCCTCCTTGTTGCGATGTGCCCAGGAGGTGCGCTCGGTCTCGCATGTCGGTGGTCACTCTTATGGTGATCACAGAGAGCGAGTAGTTGAAGGACGGTCAGAGTTGAGTGCAGATCAGGTACGCCGACAGCTTGAGCAGAAGCGCAAGCAGCGGACGGACGCAGAGAAGAAAGCCGGCGAGTACCGGATCAAGGAGTCGAATAAGCGTGCCGAGGCGGACAAGGCTCGGCAGGCGGCGGCGAAGTCGAAGAGCCCGACCACGGTGAAGTCCAAGACCAGCGAGGCGAACCGCCGCGACAACGAGGCGGCTACCGCGGGCAAGGACGCGAACCGGTGGCAGACCAAGGCCAGCGGATACGCGAAGGAAGAACGCACCCTCCAGACCCGCCTCTCGCAGGCCGAACGGTCAGAAGACGCGGCAGCGGAACGCAAACGGCGTCGGGATCAGCAACAGGCCGACCGCCGCGCCGCGGCGGATCGTGCCGCGTTGAACACGCGACTGATCAGGAACGAGGCCACCATGAATGATGTCGTCCGCACGGTACGGGCACCGAAGCCGGAGAAGCTGCGTGTCCTGCTGCTCGGGTCCTCCACCGACGGGGAGTTGCGGGTCGGGCGGGAACAGAAGCGCATTCGCGCCGCCGTGGAATCCGCCTTGCATCGCGACCTTATCGAACTCGACGTACGTCCCGCCGCGACCACAGCTGATCTGCTGGATGGGATCACGAAGTTCCGTCCGCACATCGTGCACTTCTCCGGCCACAGCAACGAAGACCTGATCGTATTCGAGCGCGACATCGACGCCCGGCACGAGGAGGGACAGATCGTGATGGCGGCGACATTCGCACGCGCGATCGCCGCGACCGATGACCCACCCGTGCTGGTGCTGCTGAATGCGTGCAACTCCGCGGCACAGATCGACAACCTGGTCGATGGCGGGGTCCCGTTCGCGATCGGCATGTCCGACACCATCGCCGACGGTGACGCGATCGTGTTCGCCGCCCAGTTCTACGCCTCTATCGCCAACGGCCAGTCCGTGCAGTCCGCGCACCTCGCCGGCCAAGCCGCACTCGAACTCGCTGGCCTCGACGGTGCCGAACTCCCGACTCTCGCGGCCGGAGCAGGTCTCGACCCCGCCCAGGCTGTCCTCGTGCACGTCGTGCCGTGACGGTCCGGCTCAGACCTTCCGGCACAGCGGGAGTGCTGCGGCGGTGAACGCGGCGGCTTGCTGTCCGACGAGGCGGCGGGTTTCGCAGGAGGCTTGGATCGCGGCCTGCTCGACCTGCGACACCGCCGCGTCCAGGTCCTCGGTGGTGTGTGCGCTGATGGAGATGAGGCCGGTGATGCGCAGGAGGCCGTGGCCGGCGGTGAGGTCGGCTTCTTGTTGGAGGACGTCGGTGTATTCGGCGGTTTGGGAGGCGTCTTCGATCTGCCCGATCTTGCGCCGCTGCGCCGCATCACTGATGTGTTCGACCTTCTTCTTGCGGATGTCGCGCACCGCCTGATCAGTGCGCAGCGGCGTGTACAGCAGCGAGAACGCCCGCTGGATTCCGGTCGAGAGCAGGACCGGGGCGAGGAATCCCGGATAGACCATGGAGCGGGGCCACTCGCTGATCCACAGCACCGCGTGATGCCCGGTGTCGGTGCGCAGTTGTGACCAGGTCTCGGTCACCGCGACCGGTCCCGCGGTCGCGAGGGATTGGCCGAGTTCGCCGTGCCGCTCCAACGTCGACGCGATCGCCGGGTCGTACGCGGAGCGGAGGACGACGGCGATCTTGCCCGGTGTGAGCCACCCCGACGGGGCCAGGTCCGCAGCCCGCAGTGCGGCGGTCAGAGTTCCCATCTCCTGGCGGAGGACGGCGGCGCCGCCGCGGAGGTGTCCGCCGGCGGCGCGGATCTGCCGGGCCGCGGCCTTCATATCCAGCGACAGCGAGATCGTGGTCGCGTGACGTTCCCCGGCGGGGCCGGCGCGGTCGATGAGTTCGGCGTAGGTGGTCGCCGCCCACGACCCATCAGCTGTGCCATGTTCGGCCCACCACTCGGCCAGCCCGGTGCCGGAGTCAGGCAGGGTGCGTTCGAGGACTTGGAGGGTCGCGATCCGTCCCGACCGGCACACTGTCGCCAGCACCCGTCCCCACGCGGTGACGCGGCGTTCCTGCTCAGCCGGATCGAGCAGCACGAACGCCGGATGCGAGACCTCACACACCACGGTCAAGGTGGCGTGGTGAGGGTCGTGGATCATGCCGGCCCCGGTTTCGGGGTCGGTGTATTCGCGCAGGCGAGCCATGTCGCCGGGAAGGGCGAGGGTGCCAGCGGGGCGTGGGGCGACGATCCGCCGCCGATACAGCAGCTGCCCGCCGGTGGCCCGCCACCCCCACCAGGCCACGACGGGCAGCCACTCCACGACCGGCCGGCCCGCGACGGGTATCCAGGTCAGCGCGGCCGAGAGTACCCAGATGGGGGCGGTGTAGGCGATGAGGAGGCCGCCGCCCGCGTAGAACGCGGCCACGAGGGTGAGGATGCCGATGCCGAGGGTGACGAGCTGGGTCGTGGACAGGCTGAGGATGATGCCGCGGCGGGAGAGCCGGGAGAACTTCACCGGCTCCAACTCAACCGACCTGCTGGTGATTTCGCTACTCACGATTCCCTCACTCCTTCCCGGACTCCGGCGTCTCATTCACAGGCCCCGACGGGGTCGGGTTTGGTCCCGACGGCGCCTGCGGCGTCGGGGTCGACGGCGGCGGTGGCGTTGGAGTGCTGCCGTCGCTGCTGGTGGTGTTCTGGTTCGCGCCGTCGGCGGCGGCCTCGGCCTGCCCGCCAATCTCGGCGCCCGCCGCAGGTCCGGCGGTTGCGGCTTCCTTGACGACCTGCGCCCCGAGCACGGCTGCGGCTGCTGGGCCTGCTGCCGCAGCCCCCGCACCGGCGCCGGCTCCCGCTCCACCCGCTCCTGCACCTGCACCACCGGCTCCCGCGCCCGCGCCGGCTCCGGCGGCATCGCCACCACCGCCGGATGGTGGTGTGGCTCCACCGGCCCCGCCACTGGGGTTGTCGCCGCCGTCGAGGACTTTCTTCGGCTGTCCGCCCTGCGGTTTGGTCGGCATGGGGACGGGCCGGTTCACGGACTGCTTGGCGTCTTGTTCGGCGCCCATGCTGTTATAGACGTCGAAGCCGAGGAACGCGATCAGCCGGTACACCATGTAGGGGGCGAACGCGGCGATGGCAAGCATCACGATGCCGGTGATCGGCTCGGTCACGGCTTGTAGGTCGGCTTTGATCGGGGTCGCCATCTGGGTGATCGCGATGAGGAACACCAGCACGAGTACGAGCTTGGAGACGATCAGGGCGAGCAGGAACGCCGCCCACTTCCCAACCCACGACCGCGAGACATCCCATGCCGATCCGGAGAACGCGAGCGGGGCGAGGATCACCACGATCAGGATCAAGGCCTTGCGAATCAACAGCGAGAACCACACGATCGCGACCGCCGCGATCATCAGCCCGGCCAGAAAGATGCTGACGATTGCGCCGACCCCGGGGGCGGCGATGTTGATCCCCGCCAGCCCAGCGGCGAGCAGGGTGATCTTGTCGCCCATCGTCTCGGTGGTCTCGCCGGCGGCTTGCACGATCCCGACACAGAGCTGGTCGACGATCTCCAAAGCGAGCGTCGTCAACGTGATCACCACGAACGACCCGAGGATCGCTTTGCCGGTGCCGAGTGCTGCTCGGGTGAGGGCGGTGGGGTCGCGGCGGATGAGGCCGAGGATGAGTTGGAAGCAGAAGAACAGCAGGACCACGAACACGGCGATCCCGAACACCAGGTTGTAGACACTGGTGTAGCCGTCGCCGGTGAGGTCGACCAGGGTGGTCGAGTCGAACACCGACCACATGGTCTCGATCAGCCAGCCCGCCGCCCCGCCGAGCGCTTCGGCGAGCCAGTCGAACGGTGCCGAAATCAAACTGGCGGCGGCTTCACCGGCCACGTCGCACACTGATGAGATGACAGGGATATCGCACACGCCCATCACGACCACCGCCCTTCCGAAGGCACAAGAAGAGAGACAGGGTCAGACGGACTGACCGACATTCCAGAAGAAATTCACGAGCGTCACGGCCGCGCCACACACGACAGCGGCGCCGCAGGAGATCAGGACGCCGAGCTTGCCGCGACCGGCCAGGTGTGGGTTGGAGGAGTTGGAGCCGTAGGCCCACACGATCGCGGAGACGATCAGTGCGAGGACGGCGAGGATCAGGCCGACGGTCATCACCGCGCCCACGATCGTGCGCAGCTGTTCGATGCCCGGAAGTCCGGATGAGTTGGGGTCGATGTCGATCACGGTGGAACTCCTCAAAACGCGGTGGATGGTTCTGCCGTCCAGGTACGCCACGTCACCCCAGGCCCCGCCCGGCCGCCGTCTTCGGTATCGCAGCGCCGAGGGCATGGGAACGCCCACCCCGCGACGACAGGAGTGGGCGTGACCATGCAGTCGAGGGATGGACGGGGTGATTAGAGCTGGCCTCCGAGGTTGATGAGGAAGTTGACCCAGGCGACGCCGGCACCGGCGAGGACGGCGGCACCGAGGGCAATGAGGACGCCAGCGCGGCCTTTCTCTGTGGCGGCGTAGTTGCCGGTGGAGGCGGCGATGGCCCAGATGATCGCGGAAACGATCATCATGAGCACGGCGACGATGAGCACGATCATCAACGCCGCGCCGATGACCTGCTTCAGATCACCGATACCGTCCAGGCCGCCGAAGTCGGGAAACACGCCCATCAGGCGACCCCCACCGGCAGGGTCCGATGATGGAGATGACGGAATAGCCCCGGCCAAGACTGGCCGGGGCTATCGGTGAAGAGGGAGAGATACATGCCGGGCAGGTGCGCCGGGCATGTCACGGGCCTGGTGTCAGG
>Ga0209487_1003083_pt1 | contig 13234 bp, 11 predicted proteins | sample Poulit2012_FD_187524 | JGI IMG/M metagenome (GOLD analysis project Ga0209487, IMG submission 187524) | Agricultural soil microbial communities from Georgia to study Nitrogen management - Poultry litter 2012 (SPAdes) (version 2) | ecosystem: Environmental > Terrestrial > Soil > Agricultural land... | reverse complement strand
CGGTCACATCCTGACCGAGATGCAGGTACTTGCTCGTAAATTCCCAGGAGCTAAGTGGTAATGACTATTTCAGCAGAGCTTCGCCCAGCCGATCCAACAACTCAAGAACTCTGGGACGCCGTCAAAACGGTCCCGGATCCTGAAGTCCCGGTGCTCACCATCGAGGACCTCGGGATCCTTCGTGGAGTTGAACTCGTCGATGGCAAACCAGTCGTGACAATCACCCCGACCTACTCGGGCTGTCCGGCGATGGACACCATCTCAGCCGACGTTACCGCGGCGCTGGAATCCGCCGGGTACGAAGATGCTGAAGTCAAGCTGGTTTTGACACCGGCATGGACCACTGACTGGATGTCCGATGAGGGCAAACGCAAACTGGAAGAGTACGGGATCGCCCCACCCACCGGAAAATCGGCCGTAAACACCGGTCCGGTTATCGTGCCGATGGCGGTCAAGTGCCCCCAGTGCCACTCCCTCAGCACTCGAGAAATTACCCGCTTCGGTTCTACCGCGTGCAAGGCGCTGTACACCTGCAACGACTGCCTCGAACCGTTTGACTATTTCAAAGTCCATTAAGGAAATCACTCCATGACAGATACCTTGAAGGCACCCGCACGGAAACGCGCCCGGTTTAACGCCTTGAACGTGTCGGAAATCCGCCAACTGACCGACGAAGCCATCGAAGTGGCCTTCGACATTCCCGAAGAGCTGCAAGATGACTATAACTATGTGCCCGGCCAATATGTAGCGCTACGCGCAACGATCGATGGCGAAGAAGTTCGTCGTTCCTACTCGATCTGCGCCGAGCCGGTTCCCGGTGAAATCCGCGTCGCGATCAAAAAGGATTTCGGTGGCCTGTTTTCTACCTGGGCACACGAAGAGCTCTCGGTAGGCGACACCATCAACGTGATGAACCCGCAGGGCTCCTTCACGTCGAAGATGCACAGCACCGCGCTGAACGATCCCGAAGCCATCGCCGAGGAACACGAAGACCAAGGCGGCCACTTCGTCGCGATTGCAGCTGGCTCAGGCATCACACCGATCATGTCGATCGTGTCCACCATGTTGAAGAGCTCGCAGAACACGACCTTTGATTTGGTATACGCCAACCGTTCGGCCATGGATGTCATGTTCGCCGAAGAGCTCGGCGACCTCAAAGATAAATACCCCACCCGGTTGTCGATTCACCACGTGTTGTCCCGCGAACAGCGCATTTCGCCGCTGATGTCCGGACGCATCGACGAAGAAAAACTCGATGAGCTATTCACCAGCATCATTCCGGTTGACAACACCGTCGAATGGTTCCTGTGTGGCCCATTTGAACTGGTCCAGATGACCCGCGATAAACTCAAAGAACGCGGTGTCGATGAGGACGCGGTTCGATTTGAGCTATTTACCACCGGCGATCCATCCGAACCACGCGGCCACCGCGGCCGTCCGGTCGAAGTCGATCCGAAGGGCGACAACCGAACCATCGAATTCACGCTGGATACCCTGACTTCAACGGTCGAAACGCCCAAGGCCGGTGCCGAATCGGTGCTCAACGCAGCACTGCGGGTCCGCCCAGACACTCCATTTGCTTGCGCCGGTGGTGTGTGTGGTACCTGCCGGGCCAAGGTCACCAGCGGTACCTTCGAGATGGAGGAAAACTTCGCGCTAGAAGCTGACGAGGTCGAAGCCGGCTACGTCTTGACCTGCCAGACGCGACCCACCTCCGACACCTTGACCGTCGACTACGATGCATAGGACCTCCATGATCGAACTTGAAATCAACGACAATATCGCCGAAGTCTCGCTCAACGCGCCACAGAAAATGAACGCGCTCGATGAGCAGGCCATCGAAGACCTCTCCAAGGCCTACACCGAAGCAGCCGAAGCTGGTGTCCGTGCCCTCTTGCTGCGCGGTGAGGGACGCGGCTTCAGCGCCGGTCGCGACATCTCCAACGTCGATCCCGCCGATGACGATGCCTACGACTATCTGGGCAAACTCGTCACCCCGGTGCTACGCCAGATGGCACAATTCCCCGCACCAACCTTCGCGGCTGTGCAAGGCGCTTGTTTAGGTGTCGGGCTTGGGCTGGCCATCGCAACCGACGTCGTCTACGTAGCCGAGGACGCCAAGATCGGCTCACCGTTTGCCAACCTCGGTGCCACGTTGGATTCGGGCGGTCACGCACTGTTTACCGAACGACTTGGTGCCCACCGCACCCTGGACTTGATTTACACCGCTGATCTGATGTCAGGCAAGGAGGCCGTCGAACAAGGCCTGTTCTCGCGGTCCGTGCCGAAAGATGAGCTGCTGGAATTCACACGTGAAAAAGTTGCCAAGGCAGCCCAGGGCGCGACCGGAGCCTTCATGGCGTCTCGCGAGCTCGTGGCACAAATCCGTGATCAGCGCATTGGTCTGTGGGAATCCATCGAACAAGAGAACATTGCCCAAGGCAAACTTTGCTCGACCGCAGACTATGCCGAAGGGTTCGCCGCGTTTCAAGAAAAACGCAAGCCAGAATTCAGCGGCGAACTGCTGTCGAAATAGCCGGGGATGATCGCTTCCGACACCCCATAAACCCAAGCTGGCTGTTGTCGCAACGCAACAGCCAGCTTGGTGTTTGCCAACGTATTGACCAACTACATTTTTCTCATTTTATGCAAGGAGCCTCGTGGTAGCAGAAGCATTTTTAGTCTCGGGTAAACGCACTCCGGTGGGCCGACACAGCGGAGCGCTCAGCTCCGTTCGACCAGATGATCTGGCGGCGCTGACCATCAAAGCCGTCCTGGACGACACCGGGATCGATCCCGCCGATGTCGACGAAGTGCTGCTGGGCAACGCCAATGGGGCCGGTGAAGAAAACCGCAACGTCGCTCGGATGGCATGGCTTTTGGCTGGCGGCGACGAGTCCGTCCCCGCGATGACCGTCAACCGCCTGTGTGCCTCCGGCATGTCCGCAATCGAAACGGCCTCGCGCATGATCGCCACCGGAGACGCTGACATTGTCATCGCCGGTGGTGTCGAGTCCATGTCACGTGCACCGTGGGTCCTTGAAAAACCTAAACGCGCATTTGGCCAACCCGGCCAGATCTTCGACTCGGCCTTGGGCTGGCGCTTCGTCAATCCGCGCTTTGAATACGGCGGCGACCTCTCCCGTGACGGCAAAATGACCTACGGCATGACCGAAACCGCACAAGAAGTCGCCAACGTTGACGGCATCACCCGCGAAGAGGCCGACGAATTTGCGGCCAGCTCGCAAGCTAAGGCCATTGCCGCCATCGAAGGCGGCTGCTTCGACTCTGAAATCGTGCCGGTAGAGGTCAAGGACCGCAAGGGCAACGTCACCGTCGTCGATCAAGACGAAGGCCCACGGCCTGGTACAACCGTCGAGAAACTGGCTAATCTGCGGCCAGTGACCGGCCTGGGCGATGTTGTCACCGCAGGCAACTCCTCAAGCCTCAACGATGGTGCCTCAGCAATCGTGGTCGCCTCGCAGGCGGCGATTGATAAATATAACCTCGCCCCGCGCGCTCGGGTTGTCACCGGTGGATCCGCCGGGCTGGCCCCGGAAATCATGGGTCTCGGCCCAGTTCCGGCCACCGAAAAAGTCCTCGATAAGGCTGGTTGGACCGTCGATGATCTCGATGTCGTTGAACTCAATGAGGCGTTTGCGACCCAGTCGCTAGCATCGATGCGTCGGTTGAATCTGAACCCGGAGATCGTCAACACCTGGGGTGGCGCGATCGCCCTGGGTCACCCGCTGGGTTCATCCGGTTCACGTATTGTCATCACCCTGCTGTCCCGGATGGAAGCCGACCAGCAAAACCGCGGCCTGGCCACCATGTGTATCGGTGTCGGTCAGGGTGCGGCCATGCTGGTCGAGCGCGTCTAAGTCCACAACCACACGTTTTGAGGAGCAACATGGTAGACAACAGCCTTCCATCCATCGTCGGTGTACTCGGCGGGGGCCGCATGGGCGCCGGCATCGCCCACGCGTTTCTGACGTCGGGTAGCGAAGTCGTCGTCGTAGAACGCGACGAGGAATCCGCGAATGCAGCCCGTGAACGCGTGCTGCGTGACGTATCCGGCTCGGTTGAGCGCGGCAAAGTTGACGGCAGCGTTGACGATTTCGCCGCAAAGCTCTCTGTCACAACCGAACACAGCGACTTTGCCAACGCCGGGCTCGTCATCGAAGCGGTGCCCGAAGACTTTGACCTGAAGGTTTCCTCGCTCCAGGCGGTGGAGCAGCACGTGGCCGAGGACGCTTACCTAGCAACGAACACTTCGTCGATGTCAGTCGACGGACTAGCCGAACAACTCCAGCGTCCGCAGAATTTCTGTGGCCTGCACTTCTTCAACCCTGTGCCAGCCTCGAAACTCGTCGAGGTCGTCATTGGGAAGCAAACTTCGGATCAGCTCAAGAGCCTGACGAGCCCGTGGGTTGAAGGGATCGGCAAGACAGCGGTGACCGTCAACGACGCGCCCGGCTTTGCATCTTCGCGGCTGGGCGTTGCGCTCGGTCTCGAAGCGATCCGCATGGTCGAAGAAGGTGTGGCCTCCGCAGAAGATATCGATAACGCGATGGTGCTGGGCTACAAATACCCGATCGGTCCGTTGGCGCTGACCGATATCGTCGGGCTTGATGTCCGCCTGGGGATTGCCGAGTATCTTGAGGAGAAGCTTGGCCCTCGCTTCGCGCCACCACAGTTGATGCGCGACATGGTCGAACGCGGTGAGCTGGGACGCAAGTCAGGTAAGGGTTTCTACACTTACGACGATTAAGTTTGGTTTAGACCTGGCGCAAGGCACGGGCACGGTTTTTCAAGCGTGCCCATGCCTTGCGTTTTTCATGCCGCGAGACGATCGTCTGAACTAGTGATTGCTCCGCCAACTGGAGGCCACATAACGCGACCAATGATTTACATATATTCACGGGTGCTCTGGGAGAAGCCTACCTGGCTCGTTCAAGTTGTGGTCAAGGCGGTTTTTATACTCTTTAGAGAAGACTAGAGGATAAGAGGCTAGTCTCTATCTTCTAATTAGCTGCAGCAGGACCGTTCTGAATGGATATTTGCACGATCGTGTTAAGCAATACCTGGGCCCCAGAGAGTATGTCAGTCACATCTGTGAATTCTTCTGGACAGTGGCTTCGACCCTCATGAGATGGAACGAATATCATAGCCGTAGGCACATGTCGAGCAATCATCGCAGCGTCATGCTCGGCACCGCTGTATAAGCGTGTATATGATAGTTCGAGATCGCTGACCACCTGCTCTGTGGTCTTGAGAATAGAGCTTGACAGTGGGACTGGGTCTGCACCAGGTAGCCAATCAACTTCAACTGTCACTCCCCGGCTCTCTCCCTCTTCGGAGGCGGCTGCCTCGAGTTTATCTTTGGCGTGACTCAACCACTCTGCGTCTGGACTACGGAATTCTCCCCTCACTTCAGCCGTTTCGGACACTACGTTGACTGCATCCGGAGTGAATAACACGCTGCCTGTCGTGCCCCTGCTCGTATCCTTGTCCGCGGCGATCGATTCGACTGCTAGGACTGTGCCAGCAGCTGCGCAGCCGGCATCATGACGTCGGTCCATCGGAGTGGTCCCCGCATGGTCTCTTTGCCCATGGAACAGACTACGAAATCTGTCGATTCCGGTAATTGAAGAAACCAGGCCTATTTGGTTAGCAAGATCTTCCAAATAGGGTCCCTGTTCGATGTGTAGTTCGACAAAGGCAATTACGTCAGTGAAGTCCAGGCCTGCCCTGAGGATTGCGTTCGGGTCGACTCGAGCGTCCTTGAGCGCCTCACCAAAAGACACGCCGGTCGAGTCCTGCATCCTGAGGTTGTCTGCTGTTAATCGGCCCGTCAGGGCTCGCGAACCGACGCAGCTTATACCGAATCGGTTTGGTTCCTCACTGAAGAAGTCGACGACCATGAGATCGTGTGCAAGTCTAGTCTCGCTAGCTTGTAGAGTGCGCACCGTCTCGAGGGCTGCAACGACTCCGACGTTGCCGTCAAACCTCCCTCCGCCAGGGACGGTGTCTGTATGTGAACCAGTCATTATCGTGCCTGCTTCGGGGTGGGAACCGCGAAGAATGCCTATAACATTTCCGGCATCATCGATACGGGCCTCGAGACCTGCGTCGACCATTTGCCTTAGGATCCAGTGACGGCCCTCGATGTCCATCTCAGTCAGCGCTACGCGAGACCACCCGGGAAGGTCGTCCTCGACCATCGTGGCGAGCGTTTCCAGATCATTGATCATCTGCTCTCCACCATCAACGAGTTGCAGCCGTTGTGTCATAGTTCTTCCTCTCCCCTAGTGAGCGGCGCATACCTCAGCTCGAGTTGCCTACCCAATGCAGCAGGGCCGCCAGGATAGTCGTAGTACCGGTAGTCAACGTGGGTTCGAGAACGGGAGCGAAGTAAGGGGAATGGTTTGTAGGGCCGGAAGGGTCACCAGTTTCCGTGCCTCCGAACCACCAGAACACAGTAGGCACATTGACAGATTGACCGAGCCAACCGAAATCTTCAGAGGCCAACATGGGTCCGCTAAGTTCTACGTTCTCGTCGCCGAGTGCTTCGCGTAGAGCTCTCACCACCTCATCGGTCTTCTCCTCATTGTTGTAATTGAAAGGAAAGTCATAAAGTTCTTCGATTTTCGGTTCTGGTGCACTCGCAGCTGCGGCCTCAGCATTAACGATTCTGGTTACTGAAGCAAGAACCTTTTGGCGGACTTCAGGTGAAAGCGTCCGAATATTGAGGGTAAATTCTGCTCGGTCGGGGATGATATTCTCTTTCAGTCCAGCATGAAAGGTTCCTACAGTCACCACAGCTGGTTCTTCCAATGCGGATAGTTCACGCGACACTATGGTCTGAAGACGAGTGACTATGTGCGCGGCAACGACTATCGGGTCCAAGCCATTCTCTGGCTGCGATCCGTGGGTCTGTTGGCCATGAACTGTAATCTTGAGAGAATCTGCCATAGCCATGGCCGTACCTCGACTGATTTTAACGGTACCAGCTCGATCAGGTGAGACATGCTGGCCCAGGATGACGTCAGGAAGCGGTGCTTTGTCCCAAAGGCCGTCGTCTATGAGTGCTCGTGCTCCGGCAGCAGTTTCTTCACCTGGTTGAAAGATCAAGACAATAGTGCCAGACCAGCGATTTCGTTGCTCGTGGAGGAGTCCTGCCGCGGTAAGAAGCGTCGTAATATGGGAATCATGGCCACATCCATGCATGACGGGCACTTCTTCGCCGTTTTCAAGAGTGCCACGCACAGTAGAAGCATAGTCTAATCCGGTCTGTTCTTCGATCGGTAGTCCGTCGGTATCCGCTCGAAACGCAACCGTGGGCCCCTCGCCGTTGCGTAGGAGAGCTATGACCCCTGTGCCACCGCATCGAAAATACTCGATTCCCAGCTCGTTGAGCTCATTCTCTATACGTTCAGCCGTTTGGTGTTCCTGCATAGACAGTTCTGGGTGAGCATGGAAGGTTTTATAGAGGTCGTGCATCTTTTCACGGTTTTCATCTTGGAATGATAAAGCCTGAAGAAGATCAGACATATGCATCCTTTCGTGATACGAAGCTGTATTAATGGTTCTGGAGGGTGATTATCTGTCGGAATCAGATCGTTCGTCACCAGCGATCTTGGGGTCATCGTTATGGTCCCCTGGTGTTCGCGCCGCAGCATTTTGTGCCGCCTCTTCATCTGAAGCGATTTTGGAAGCTGCGGCTTGCACAAATTCGTCGTCTTTTGCCTTGTTACGGAAGAACCACGATGCCAATATGGTCAGTAAAACCGCGATAGCGATGTCGAAAGCACCGATCGCCGGTATCAACGGAAGGAGTACGAAGACTACGAGCAGGCTGGCTAACAGGGCAAACACAGTGGTCCGAATCTGCTTAACGGTTACGATGGCTTGTACCACAACCGCCCCCAGGATGCTTGGAAGGATGTAAATCTGGGCAACCTCGGTGATCGAATCAGGGACAGTAGTCAGCAGCCACGTCCCTAATAAGCCAACGAAGATCAAGAGCGAGACTACGTGCACGATCGCCGCCCCACAGATCGCCATGACGGAGATGAGATCTCCCCTTCGTGTGCCTGGGGTAGCCCCCACACGACTCTGCGCCACGATAGCCGCCGGTAGAAGCTTGTTGGCAATATTGCCGATCAAGAATGCCTGATACATACTCGCTTGGCCCAGGACTGGAAAATAGGTTATGGGTTCAACGACGGCCAAGACCAGGTATACGGCTGCTACAGCAAGGTACGCCGTGATCAATTGGCCTACAGTAACATTAAAATTTCCCAAGATAAGTAGACTGAAGGGCGCCGCAAGAGAGACCACCAAGCCAGCGATCATTGTAATTCGGCCCCAGCGGGCTGTGGTGTGTTCGAACGCGCCCATTGCCTGTTCTGCTGCTGAGACAGTCATGACTTCCTCACTTTTCAGGACAAAAATTCTGTTGTTAAAGTTCCTTTGCAGAATTGGCGGCAGGTCTAAATGGATGGCGGGGTGAAATCACCTATATAGCCGTGATGAACGAAATAAACGACGACAAGAGATACTATGATTCCTAATCCGAGCGCCCATTCCTTTAACCAGCCTTGTTTGAAGCGCTCTGCGATGAACAGCAAAACTGTCATGGTGGCGGCAGAGACCACCACTGCGATGACATGAATTGGCGACTTGGGAAGTTCAGTAATGCTCAAGGCCATAAAAGCTGCGATTAATGCTGCCCCGGGAATAATTGCCATAGCCGTAGGATTGACCTCTGATAATTTGGTGCCACCGCGCTTCAGAATCGGCGTCATTATCAAGGTGGTAATCATCCACGCCGCTCCAGAAATAGTCATGGCGAAAAAAGCAACCACAAAGACCTGCTGCGTCCAGCCGGCCCCACCGAGGCTGGCGCCCATGGTGTCAGCGGCGATCTGAGCAGATGCAGTTTCGGTCGCAGCCGAACCAACAAGGCCGATGCGTAAGAGGACGGCTGGAGTGCCAAAGAGAGTAAGTAGTGCTATCGCTACTAGCACGACAGCAAGTGATGGACCAATGGATGCGACAGCTCCAGATCTGAATCCACGATTTAGGTCTTTCTTGCTAACGCCGACATCTTCACCTGCGTGTCTTGCCGCGCGCATGTATATCAGTGATTGAACGAGGACGATAACGAATACAGCTAGCGCGCAAATCCAAACGATTGGGGATTGAGCCACAGCCCAGATATCAGTTGAAGTTTCAGGATTCATAACACTGGGACCCCTTCGATGTGATATAAGAAACATACCTATGTGATCCAGGCCTCACTCTAGGGTGTAAATGGTGGAGGTTCAAGCGGCGGGTGTAGAGCGGGTGTAGAGGAGCGAAGTTTCAGGGGTAGCAAGCCGCTATCTCAACTCAATGAGCTAAGGTACATCACATTCAGATGTGACGAACTGTACTTTGCTGTACGTAGAATTCGTGAATGGTTGTATTGCCCTCAGTGTCGCATGCCGTGAGGGAGAGGTCAGCTGAAGATTTTGGAAATTGGCAGGAGTGAATATGCACGATTTATTGGAACTCAGCGCGGCGAGTCTGGTGAACATGCTGCGAACGAAGAAGGTGTCCTCGCGCGAACTGCTTCAAGCACACTTGCAGCGTATACAAGATGTTAACCGTGAGGTTAATGCGGTGGTTACCCTAGGAGGCGAAGAGGAACTTTTTGCGGCAGCTCACCGTGCTGATGAACAACTCGCTAAGGACCTATCAGTTGGATTGCTGCATGGGTTGCCCATGACGCATAAAGATACTCACCGCGTTAAAGGGATGCGTACCACCCAAGGGTCACTGATATATCAAAATCACGTTCCTGAAGAGGATGATCTCATTATCAGACGCTTGCGTCATGCGGGGGTTATATCTACAGGTAAGACTAACGTGCCAGAATTCGCTGCTGGGTCGCATACCTTCAATGAAGTCTTCGGCACGACTAGGAATCCTTACGCCTTAGACCGTAGTGCTGGGGGTTCTAGTGGTGGTCTGGCAGCTGCCTTGGCCGCTCGGATCCAGCCGTTAGGGGATGGGAGTGATATGGGCGGTTCTCTGCGGATTCCTGCGTCATTCTGTAATGTTGTGGGTTTCCGCCCATCGTATGGGATTATTCCGACGCCTTCGTCCGCCAACGTTTGGCAGTGGCTGGCCAGGACCGGCCCAATGGCGCGCACAGTGGAGGACATCGCATTGTTTATGTCTGCGGTTTCCGGCCCAGCTCCTGAGCTGCCTTTGTCAGCGGCAGTCTTGCCATCTGCATTTCATGGACTTACGGAGGATAGTCTGAACGGGGTGCGCATTGGCTGGTCTCCGGACTTCGGCGTTGGCTTGCCCATCGAGCGGCAGGTTCTTGAGGTTCTCGAAAAGGAACTCACGAAATTTGAAGAACTGGGCGCAGTTGTTGAAGAAGCGGCTATCGATTTTAGCGAAGCGGATACCGTATTCGGCCGAACACGGGCTATGAACTTTGCTGAGCAGTTAGGAGACGTAGTGCGTAACCACCGAGCGCTTATCAAACCTGAAGTAGTGTGGAACGTTGAACTGGGATGGGCTATGACGGTCCAGGATATGATCCATACCCACGCAGCTGCAGCTCGTCTCTTAGGGCATGTGCGTTCGTTTTTCTCTAAGTACGATCTTTTTGTTAGCCCGGGCGCTCAGCTCGCCCCGTTTGATGTGAACTTGCGTTACCCAGACAAGGTCGCGGGGATTGTCACGAATACCTATCTAGATTGGATGCGTTCATCGAGTATGCTTTCGGCTACCTCACTACCCGTGCTAAGTATCCCCGCAGGATTTACCCCTGATGGGTTACCCGTAGGTTTTCAACTGGCTGCCAACCATTATGAGGACAGCCAGCTACTGCGCTGGGGCAAGGCTTTCGAAAATTACTCGCAGTACGCCACACGTCGACCAAATCTACTTGATCCACTATAAGCGCTGTTGAAGCTCCCTTACGTCTCAGACTGATATAGGTCATTAGCACGTGTTGACTGGCCAAGAACACGCAACGCAACCCGAAGGGCGGGATGATTCCGTCCGGAACCATCCCGCCTTGGTGAGCGCGGTATTAGCTAACCAGTTTCTTACTTAGCGTACTGTTCAGGCCAGGTCTTGGTGACTAAGGTCAGCACATCGTAGGTTGCGACAATCTCATCGTCTTGGTTGTGCAATACGGCATCCCAGCGGACTTCACCGTATTCATCGGTGACGCGCGGGGTGATCTGCTTGGCGGTCAACGTGACGCGAATCGAGTCATCGTAGGTAACCGGGGTGATAAACGTCAGGTTCTCCAAGCCGTAGTTGGCCAGGACTGGACCGGGTGCAGCGTCAACGAACAGGCCAGCTGCCCAGGAGACCAACAGGTAGCCGTGAGCTACACGGCGTGGGAAGAATGGGTTGGCCATGGCGGCTTCTTCGTCGACGTGTGCGTAGAACTTGTCACCGGTTTCCTCGGCGAAGTCCAAGATCTCCTGCAGGCTGACGTGGCGCAGTTCAGAGGCGAACTGATCACCGATGCGCAGGGTATCCAGCGGCTTGCGGAATGGGTGTTCGCCGGTGCCGTTGTCTACGTCTTCACGAGTGACGGTATTGGTCTTGGCGCCCTGGTGCCAGACGCCGGTGATGGCGGTGAGCATATCGGGCGAGCCCTGCAGCGAAGAACGCTGCATGTAGTGCTTGATAGCGCGCACACCACCGAGCTCTTCGCCACCCCCTGCACGACCTGGACCACCGTGGACCAGGTGTGGCATGGGCGAACCGTGGCCGGTTGAGGTCTTGGCGGTGTCACGGTTCAACACGTGGATGCGTCCGTGGTGAGCCGAGATGCCCAGCGTGGTGTCGGCAACGAAGGACTCATCATTGGATGCCACGGTGGCAACCAGCGAGCCTGCACCGCGAGCGGCCAAACGGACGGCCTCGTCGACCTCACCGTTGTAGGTGATGACGGAGGTGACCGGACCGAATGCTTCCACGGTGTGGACGGCATCGGTATCGGCGTTCTCGAATTCCAAAATGGTCGGTGGGAAGAACGCACCGGCGTCATCGTACTGATCAATCTGGTCTGGCCCACCCAAGCGGACGTTACCGCCGGCGCTGATCAGCTGCTTGGTTGCATCGGCAACGTCCTGCTGCTGTTCTTTGGAAGCCAGCGGACCCATCGTGGTATCTTCGGCATCGGCTGCACCGACTTTGACCTTGTCATTGAGACGATCCGATAGCGCGGTAATGAAGGGTTCTTTGATTGTCTCAGGCACGATAACGCGACGAATCGCAGTACACTTCTGGCCAGCCTTCGCCGTCATTTCGACAAAGACGGCCTTGACGAAGGCGTCAAATTCAGGAGTGTCTTCCTTGGCATCTGGGCCAAGGATAGCTGCGTTGAGCGAGTCGGCTTCGGCTGTGAAGCGGACGCCGCCGTTCTTCACGCTCTCGTGGCTCCGCAGGGTGTTTGCGGTGGATAGCGAACCGGTGAAAGCCACGTGGTCGCGGTAATCCAGGTGATCCAGCAGATCACGAGCTGAACCGGACAGGAACTGTAGCGAGCCTTCGGGCAGGATGCCAGATTCCAGCATGATGCGCACGGCAGCTTCGGTGATGTAACCCGTCGAGGTGGCTGGTTTTACGATCGTTGGCACACCGGCGACGAAGCTGGGTGCAAACTTCTCCAACATACCCCAGACAGGGAAGTTGAAGGCGTTAATCTGCACCGCAACACCGGGAATGCGGTTATAGATGTGGGTACCCAAGAATGAGCCGTCGCGCGACAGGGACTCGGTATTGCCGTCAATCACCACGTTGCTGTTGGGCATCTCCCGACGGCCCTTGGACGAGAAGACGAAAAGCGTTGAGATCCCACCATCGGTGTCGATGTAGTGGTCACGCTGGGTCGCACCGGCGCGGTAGGAAACTTCGTAGAGCTCTTCCTTGCGGCCATTCATGTATTTGGCCAATTCTTTGAGCTTCAAGGCACGCTCGTGGATCGTCAGTTCACCGAGCGCTTTTTGTCCGACGGTCCGTGCGTAGTTGACCATGCCGGCAATGTCGATTTCCTCAGAAGAAACGCCGGTGATCAATTCACCGGTGTTTGCGTCGAGCGCCTGCGCCACCTTTTCGGGGTTTTCAGGTGCCTGCCACTGTCCCTGAGCATACGAGGGCAGGATCGTTTGTGCTGGTGCATTGATTGTCATGAGGTGAGAAACTCCTT
>Ga0209487_1003082_pt1 | contig 13235 bp, 13 predicted proteins | sample Poulit2012_FD_187524 | JGI IMG/M metagenome (GOLD analysis project Ga0209487, IMG submission 187524) | Agricultural soil microbial communities from Georgia to study Nitrogen management - Poultry litter 2012 (SPAdes) (version 2) | ecosystem: Environmental > Terrestrial > Soil > Agricultural land... | reverse complement strand
GATAAACACGGATGGACACCAATGGAACCACAGATTGCAACCACTGATGCACACAGATGAACGCGGATGGACGCGGATAAATACAGATGAGCACGGATGAAAATGAATGGTATAGATATCAGTGTTCATCGGCGTTTATCCGTGGTTAAATCAGAAAGAGAGATGAGATATGATTGAGTGTTACTTATTTGAGTACTCCTGAGACTTAGGTAGGAGACTGTTTTTTAACGATCTGGATTATATTTTTGACCTATACTTAAAAACATGATTCATTCTTACGTTGACAAAAACTTCGTGATAATCTCCCTGGTTCTTTCCCGTTGCTCTATATGACTCATGTGTCCGTCGGGAAGAATGAACAGTTGAGCTCCGGTTTCATCGACCATATTCTTCACATCTTGTATGGGAAATAATGCATCCTCTTCGGCGCCGATAATCCATTTTTTGCCCTGATAGTTCTTCAGTATTTCGGTTCGGTCTTTTCTGGTTTTCATCCCTCTAAGGGCAGCGATAATATTTTCGGGCTTCAATTTCATTCCGGCAGTGATAAATGCATCCCGCTCCTCCTGAAATTTCACACGGGTGGCCGGGGTGAAAAAACTATCCACCACCGTGTTTACAAATCGCCGTTGATCTTTTCGGACCAAGTCGATGAAACGATCTCTTTCACTTTTGCGTATTTCAGAATCGGCTCCTGATATCGAATTCATCAATAGAATACTTTTGCAGTAAGAAGGATATAGATCCACCATCGCTAAGGTAATGTAACCGCCCATGGAATGACCGATAAAATTAGCGGACGAAACTTGTAGATGATCGAGTAGTCCGGAGATCATCGAGGCAAAATCCTCCATCGTATGCACACTGCCCAGACCCGGTGTAGATCCATGGCCGAAAAGATCGGGAACGATCAGATAGTGCTCCTGCTGCAGTAAAGGGAGGAAAGAATCCCAAATACCGGAATGCTCCATAAACCCGTGGAGCAATACGACGCACGGGGCGTTCTTCTTGCCAAAGGTTTTGTAAGATACAATGATGTCTTGATACTCAAAGGTCATATACGATGCATTAGGTCCGGGTGAAATATAAGGAAAAAAGGCTTGTTTTCGATTTCCGTTTTGGTGAATCCGATAAAATAATCCAGTTGATTTTTAAATGTCTTCACCTTTACTTCTGGTACAATTGGAAATATTGTTTTTACAATAAGAGAATTATCAGACAGATAATACTGCTGTAAGGGCAGGTGTTTCAGTGGCAACACCACAATCTAAAAGGTCTAAAACCGATTCTTGGTCGATATGATTAAACTGCGGCCCAGATTCTGTTGAACCGAATTTTGTCCATTTTCAACATCCAATAAAAAGTTAGATAATTGTAAATTCATTGGGCTACTGGCATTTCATTCTTAGATTCTGTAATTTTGCAACGTGAAAAATTCTACTTTACTTGGAGGGATCCTGGTTGCGATTGGTGCAGCCAGCTATGGAATGTTGACTACTTTTGTAAAACTGGCCGAAACCTATGGCTACAATATGTATGAAATCACATTGACGGAATATGTGATCGGAACACCGGCTCTTTTTTTAGCAGATTATTTTTACAGGAGAAAAAATCCGGCTCAAAATTCTGTAAAACCTGCTCCCGGAACGATTAGAAACCTAATGTTGACAGGAGTATCGATGGGAGCGACCACTTTTATCTATTATTTATCGGTTCAATATATTTCAGTATCCATTGCGATTGTTCTGCTCATGCAGAGTGTATGGATCGGGGTTTTAATCGATGCGCTGATCAATAAAATCAAACCGGATCTTCTGAAGATCGTCGCAGTTTTTGTTGTATTGGGAGGAACCATTCTGGCCACCAATCTTCTGAAGAGTGAGATCGTACTGGACTGGCGCGGGATAATACTGGGTTTTATGGCCGCAATATCTTACAGCATCACCATTTTTGCTACCAACCGAGTGGGGCTCGAACTATCCACTACCAGCCGCAGTAAATATATGGCATTGGGAGCACTTATTTTGGTATGTATCATCACTTTCCCATTTTTGGTCGATAATTTCAATCCCGATGTTTTGTATACCTGGGGAATATTTTTTGGGGTATTTGGTGCATTTTTACCCCCCTTACTTTTAAATTTTGGAATGCCTAAAGTAAATCTTGGTGTGGGTGCCATCATCACATCGATAGAACTCCCGGTGGCGGTTGCACTTGCCTACATAATCTTAAAAGAGGAAGTGAATCTCACCCAAATCCTGGGGGTTGTTTTAATATTGATCGCTGTGATTGTCATGAACCTTAGAGAAATTCATTCCTCATGAATTTTTCTTATATTTATTATTGAAAATGAGGCTGATTCTTCCGATACCGTTCACATTTTATTCTTTTGAACAATCCTGTATAAAATGTGTTGGGCACATGTGTAGTGAAGAGAGGTTGTAGTGAGTAGGTGGAAGATGGAGCTTGATTTGAAAAATCCATTATCTCAAATTAATTGAATGAACGAAGATGGCAATATATATTACTGATGAATGTATCAACTGCGGTGCATGTGAACCTGAATGTCCGAACAATGCAATTTACGAACCGGGAGTAGAATGGAGAATGGCTGATGGAACGACCGTTTCTCATGAATATACTCTGGAAGATGGTACGGTGGTAGATGCACTCGATGAAAACGAACCGATCAGCGACGAAATTTATTATATCGTACCTGATAAATGCACTGAATGTGTAGGATTTCATGAAGAACCTCAATGTGCAGCAGTTTGTCCGGTAGATTGTTGTCTTCCGGATCCGGAGCGCGAAGAATCAGACGAAGTACTGGCAGAAAGACAAAAGCTTCTGCACGCTTAATTTTTCTTTGTATTCCTCTTCTGTAGAGTGATACGCCCATATAACCCTAAATTCCGGTGTAACATACTGTTCAACGCTTCATCATGTTCAAATTTTCAGAATATCTTTGGACCAGCCAGATCGTTTCGGGTCCATAAGCAAATAAACTTTCTAAAATAGTATGTCCCGGAATAAATTCAAAATACCCTATCTTTTGTGGTGCCATCATGGAGGATGAAGATCGGTACAAAGAAGGGGTAATATGATCTCGAAAATCAATGATGTGCGCCTCCGGAACTGTCCGATATTCGGTAGTTCGCTGCGGAGGTTTCATTTCGAGTGATTGCATGATCCATTTCAATACTTTGAAGCTCATCGAGAATAAATAGTGGGACGCATTCGTCTCGAGCAATGGTAGTAAGTCCTGGAAATAAATCTCAAAGTAAGGATATTTTCCATATTCGGTTTGTAAGGCTTTTATCAGACTTCCCTTCCAATCTTCGTCAAAGGAAATTTGTACTTTTTGGATAGGCAGGCCATCATTTTTCCCTTGCTGCAGAGGAATGGTATAAAACCGTGATCCCTGATTGCTCCGGATGGAGATCCGATTCCTGAAACTTCCTTTATTGTAGTGCTCCTCGGCTTCTATCCACAACTGGGAGCAGGAGTTGACACAACCAAAATAATGAAGAGACGGTAAAAATTGTAATTCTGTCAGAAGCATATCTAATAGGTAAATACATGGAATCAAATAAAAATACCCGAAAGAAAGGGATCTTCCGGGTATTTATCGTCGTTTTTTCACACAACGACCATTAAGTTATTAACCATGTCAACTTAATCATATCTTCTAAACCATCCGAAATGGATATTGGTTTCTGCTTATCACCAAATCTGCTATTTTTGTTCTCAGTGCGCTCACGTTTTGCAGTGGGAAGCTGGTGAATCGACGGATTCCCATGCTAAATGTCTTCAGTAAATCACCCGAAGAAAACGCAGTAATGGCGTCGGATGCATTTTTCTTCATCCGGAAGGTCGCATCGTGTAAATACACTTTGAGGATCGCCTCAAAATATTCTAAATCAGGATGGTCTGCCTTTCTCAATTCTATTACACGAAGATACAGAGCTTCGGAAGTATATAAATCGATCAGCATATCCGCTGCATTAATAATGAGTTGTTGTTCATTTTCCAGATCCAGTTCTCCGTCCATTTGTTTTTTGACAGCTGCACCGGTTGTCATTAGGATTAATTTTTTGAAATCTTCAATTGCTTTCTTTTCTTCAGTGAGATATCCTTCCAGTTTGGGAGGCATAGCAAAAGAGGTAAGTTCTTTTTGAACATCCCATGCGGGTCCGGTGAGATCATAGTCGCCTTTCTGAGATTTACGAAGGAGCATATTGATCGACAGGAGCCGGTTGATTTCATTGGTTCCTTCGAAAATTCGATTGATCCGGGCATCCCGATAAGCTCTTGCAACCGGCGTCTCTTCTGAAAAACCCATACCGCCGTAGACTTGTACAGCTTCGTCAACTACATAATCGAGGATTTCGCTGCCTGCTACCTTCAAAATCGCACACTCGATGGCATATTCCTCAGCAGATTTCAATTTAGCTTCTCCATATGTAGCGCCTTCGGAGATCAATTCCTGAGATTTGTGCTCAAGAGAACTGGTAGTCCGATACAGGATTGATTCGCCGGCAAATGTCCTGATTGTCTGTTCCGCCAATTTGTACTTGATCGCTCCAAAAGAAGTGATGGGTACTCCAAATTGAACGCGATCGGTTCCAAATTGAACCGATTGATCGATCAAGGTTTTTGAACCGGAAATACATAGCATTCCAAGTTTTAAACGGCCGATATTCAGTACATTAAAGGCGATATGGTGCCCCTTCCCTACTTCACCCAAAACATCTTCTACCGGTACTTTTACATTTTCCAAGAAAACCATCCGGGTGGAGGAACCATGGATTCCCATTTTTTCTTCTTCTTCTCCCAACGTAACACCGGGTGCATGGGCATCAACTATAAAAGTGGTGAATTTTTCACCGTCCACTTTGGCAAAAACGATAAAGAGATCAGCAAAACCACTATTGGATATCCACATTTTCTGCCCATTCAAAATATAATTTTCACCCGACTCATCCAGTACGGCGGTCGCTTTTGCAGACAACGCATCCGATCCGGAAGTAGGTTCTGTCAAAGCATAAGCAGGTTTGATCTCTCCAGCAATAATCGGAGCCAAATATTTCTCTTTTTGAGCCTTGGTCCCATAAAACAAAATGGGTAACATACCGATCCCCGTTTGAACCGAATAACTCACATTAAAAGAATGCATAGCTCCCAATAGCTCATTGACCAAAATGTCAGTGGTCGTTTCCAGCTCCATCCCTCCATATTCTTCCGGCATATGGATCCCTAAAAAACCCATTTCACCCATCTCTTCCAAAATGGCTACCGTATGTTCGAAAGCACCTTTGTCAATTTCTTCCAGTTTCGTTTTTATCCTTGAGTCAACGAAATCAGACATTGTGTTGTAGATCATTTTTTGATCATCCGATGCTTTTTCAGGAAAGAAAATGGTCGATGAATCTTCCTGGTTGATAAGGAACTCCCCTCCTCGAATTATTTTAGGCTGATTGGTCATAGCTTTTATTGAATTTGATCATATACTGGCAATAAATATACTACAATTTTTGAACAAGAGTCAATTTTTTTTCAAATCCATAGCTTTTCCTGTTACTGCTTAGATCACAACGTATTATTGTAAGTGGACAGGAAGGATTATTTCAGGATTTGATTCTGATTTTCATTCAAATATGTGGTATGAGGTATCAATAAAACCTCACCAAAACTTCACTCGATAAAAATGTTTGACCTTTTAAAGAGCCAGAACATCAGCCGTGATTTTATATTGCTTGGTCAATCTTTCTGTAAAAGCTTTGTGGCCTCGGGGTGCGAAAAGAATTAGCTTACTATTTTTAACTTCCGCCAGTTGCTGCAACAATTTCCATTTTGTCACTAATGGTTGAACATCGTCCGTTTTGAGAGCAATATCAAAATAATGTCTTTTGCCTCTTCTCCGAGCTGTAAAGTCCGGAAATATTTCTTTATCGGCAGATACACTTGTAAAGGATTTGGGTGCTTCATAATCATCAAGATTTGCTTTAAAATCTTTAAATCCTTTCGTTTTAGCATATTCTACTGCCTTTTCTATGAACTCTTTTTTTTCTTCGATGTCAATCATATTTATTATTTAATTAGATGAATGAAATTAGCCGCTTTTAAAATTAATTGCTCTGTTGAGTCAATCTCGAATATTTAATATAAGCAGCTACAACATAATATCAAACATTTTTTATTCTAATAAGTTCATTTAGTGATTGATCAGATCATATCTATGTGAAATTTGCTGGAATGTATCTGAATAGAACAACTATTTTTACATCTTTGCATCATTCCTGCTTCTAAAGCGAAAAACGGACAATGTTTTAATAGTTTTTGTTGTTTTCATAGTCCATGTAATAGCTTGAAAAGATTCGGAATGGATCGGAAATAATAGATAGAAGTCTGTACTGACCATTATTCATTGATTGATAGATAAATGTTATGCAGCCATTGGCAGATCGGATTCGCCCTCTCACCATTGATGAGTTCTTTGGCCAGGACCATTTGGTTGGTGACGCTGGGATTCTTCGGGAGAATCTGAACAGATCTTTTATTCCGTCGATGCTCCTTTGGGGTCCTCCCGGCGTGGGCAAAACGACTTTGGCCGGAATTATTATTCGAACGCTCAATCGTCCCCATTATTCTTTATCTGCTGTTGATTCAGGTGTCAAACAAGTACGTGAAGTCATTGCCAAAGCAGAAAAAAACCGGATTTTGGACAGCGGATCTCCTCTATTATTCATCGATGAAATTCATCGGTTCAGCAAGAGTCAGCAAGATGCACTTCTGAAAGCGGTAGAGAAAGGTACCGTGACTTTGATCGGTGCGACGACCGAGAATCCTTCATTTGAAGTGATTTCTCCACTTTTGTCCAGGATGCAGGTATACCAGATGATGCCATTGTCGGATGAAGATTTGAAAAATATCATTGATCGTGCTATTGAGCGGGATATGGAATATAAAAATCTGGATATCCGGGAAATTGACTATGATTCTCTGATCCATTTTGGTGGTGGAGATGCACGTAAGACCCTGAATCTTCTGGAACTGGTCCTGCGTCGATTTTCGGGAGATAAAGAAGTGATTATTGACGAAAGTTTAATACATGAAGTAGCCCGGGCCAATCCTTTGAATTATGATAAAAAAGGAGACGAACATTATGATTTGATTTCAGCATTTATCAAGTCGATCCGGGGCGGGGATCCTGATGCTACCTTATATTGGATGGCCAGGATGCTGGCGGGGGGTGAAGATCCTTTATTTATTTGTCGAAGGATGATCATCGCTGCTTCCGAAGATATCGGGCTCGCCAATCCCAACGCTCTACTCATGGCTAATACCTGCTTTCAATCCGTTCATCAAATCGGAATGCCCGAAGCAAGAATTCCAATGGCCCAAACAGCGATCTATCTGGCAACATCTCCCAAAAGTAATTCGGCTTACAACGCAATTAATAAAGCGATGAAAGAGGTGAAGCAATCGAGAGCACTTCCTGTTCCTCTCCATTTGCGGAATGCTCCTACCCCACTGATGAAAGAACTGAATCATGGAAAAAATTATAAATATCCTCACGATTTCGAAAATAACTTTATAAAACAGCCATATTTGCCGGAGGAATTGATGGATGTGAAATTTTATCATCCACAAAACAATCCACAAGAGGCTCGGCTTAAAGAACGGCTTAAAAAATGGTGGAAAGATAATATTAGATAATAAAAGAGAAGATATATTTATCGAAGAGACTATGAATGAACTGGAACTGATCAAGGAAAGTGTTCGTACCTTTTGTGAGGAGCATTTGGTACCTTTTGTAAAAGATTGGGACGAAAACCAATACTTTTCCAAAGAGTTTTATCAGAAACTGGGATCGCTTGGTGTCATGGGTGCCATTGTCCCTACTCATTACGGCGGTGCCGGATTTGGGTATCATGAATATGTAGCAATCATCCGGGAACTTTCCAAAATTGATCCGTCAGTGGGTCTGTCCTATGCTGCCCACAATTCTTTGTGTACCAATCATATTCTGGAATTTGGAACCGAAGAACAAAAATCTAAATATCTGCCCCGCCTTGCCTCGGGGGAGTGGATCGGTGCCTGGGCACTGACCGAACCCGGAACCGGAAGTGATGCCATGAGGATGTCATGTACGGCAATAAAAGAGGGAGATGATTATATCCTCAATGGATCGAAAATCTGGATCACCCATGGAATCAGCAGCGATTTGATCGTGGTCATCGCACGAACCGGAGAACTTCTTGACAGCCGTGGAATGAGTGCATTTATGGTCGAAAGAAATACCAAAGGATTGCGATCAGGTAAGAAAGAAAACAAACTGGGAATGAGAGCATCAGAAACGGCTGAAATCATCTTTGACAATTGCCGAATACCGGGTTCTGCTCTTCTGGGTAAAGCGGGAGAAGGATTCCAGCAAGCGATGAAAATCCTGGATGGAGGTCGGATTTCAATCGCTGCGTTGAGTCTTGGAATTGCAGATGGAGCTTATGAGGCAGCACGGGATTATGCACTCAACAGAGAACAATTCGGTCGTCCGATCTCTGATTTTCAGGCCATTCAATTTAAGCTGGTGGATATGGCGGTCAAAATCAAGGCCGCTGAACTACTGACACAGCAGGCGGCTGAATTGAAAAATCAAAATCAACCAGTAACAAAAGAAGCGGCTATGGCAAAGTATTATGCCTCTGAGGCATGTGTGGACATCTCCGTGGATGCTGTTCAGATATTCGGTGGAAACGGATATACAAAAGATTATCCGGCTGAGAAATTCTACCGGGATTCCAAATTATGTACGATCGGTGAGGGTACCAGCGAAGTTCAAAAAATCGTAATATCCCGACAAATTCTGAAAGAATAAATTATTATGGAAGAGATACATGGTGGCGATTTTTACGGCGAGGTCATCAATCCATCCTACGGCCAACTGATATTGGTGGAGTTTTGGGCACCGTGGTGCGGGCCTTGCAAAGGATTGATGCAGATGTTGGAATCGATAGAACAGTCAGATCAATTTCCCATTTTGTTTACCAAAATTGACATTGACAGGTATACGGATGTAGCTTTGGATTATAAGGTGATGGGTGTACCACACACTAAAATTTTTGCAAGCGGTCATCCTGTTGCCTCCTTTTCAGATTCAATGTCAAAACCAGATATCGAGCTCTGGATCAAATCTGTAATGGTTCTTCTTTCGGTTTTACGGTATAGCCATTTTCAAGATTGGGATGTACCCGTCTCGGAATATATTGAGGCTCTGCAGAATAAAGAAAAGCCTTATAATTTTCAGGATTGGGTTTCACTGGTTCTGGCAAAGTACTTCTTAATCCATGATTCCTCAAAAGGACTGGAGTATTTGGAAAATATTTCAGATGAATCCGAATATTTTGAAGATAAATTACTTTTGAGAGATTTGTACAAACTAACAGAAACCGAATTTGAATCTAATCCAATCCACAGAAAGTTGTGGGCAGCTAAAAATTCTCTCCTCAAAATGAATTTTGAATCAACTTATCAATTTTTGTTACAGGCTTCCAGGATCACAGATTCTGTGCATGAAGATGCGAAACTTACGCTGATGGGATTTCATCAGTTTCTTGGGTCGCATCACGAGCTTAACCGAAAATATCAATCTCAATACGATCAGATTATTTCCTAAAAATCAGGATCGCAGTACAGTATCAAACAAGAGAGTCTTTTACTTTACCTGTGTCAATAAATGTTTTGATATTGTCGATAGCGATACCGATCAACTTTTTACGGGCATCCAGTGAGGCCCAGGCCATATGACTGGTGACGATACAATTGGACAACGTGAGTAAAGGATGATCCGCTTTAGGAGGCTCTTTCGTGAGAACATCGAGTCCTGCCCCTTTGATATGATTATGGTCCAGAGCATTATATAGAGCTTCCTCATCTATGAGACCACCACGTGCAGTATTGATAAGGTAAGCTTCTTCCTTCATTTGACCCAAAAAATTTTGATCTACCAGATGTTGAGAATCGTCGGTCAAAGGAAGGTGTAAAGAAATCACGTCTGATTTTTCGACCAGTTCATTCATCTCCTTAAAGCGAACTTCTTGGATTCCTATTTTTTCCGGACTCCTTGTATAAGTAATCACCTTCATACCAAATGCCAATGCAATTTCTGCCACATTGTGGCCTATGCGCCCCATTCCAATGATCCCCATGGTCTTTCCTTTCAGCTCCGGGATAGAGGGAGTATAGAAAGTAAATTTAGGTTCTCTGGACCAGATTCCTTCTCTGGCCATCTGCCAGTGGTATTCTACTTTATTGGTCAGAGCCAGCAGGAGTGCAAAAACGTGTTGCGCGACACTGTCTGTACTGTAATCTCGAACATTGCACACCTGGATTCCCCGTTCTTTACATGCCTCCAGATCTACATTGTCATACCCTGTTGCCATGATCTGTACAAATCGCAGATTGGGTAATTTATCAAGTACCCGGTTATTCAAGGCCAGTTTATTAATCGCTAAAACCTCAATGTCTGAGTAATTTTCAAATAGTTTTTCAGTATCAACGGAATTCAACATCACTGCATCTCTGAAGATAGAATATTGTGAAAGATTAAGATCTCCAGTTGTAATAGTATCTGCCTCAGCGATTAAAATGGAAGCCATAATGGAAGTTTTTAGATGAATAAAGTCATTATAAAAAAATGGCTGCTGTTCATTTTTCAAAACAGCAGCCTATCAAATTTTAAAGATAGGAAATTTAGAATTTAAATCCGACCGTGGCGCCAACAATTGAGAATTTTTTGTCTGCATCCTCAAAGATTTTATTGAGGCCAAACTCATAATCGACGCCTACAATGAAGGCTCCAAATTCTAATCCTGCTCCCACTTTACCACTCCAATTCACATTGGTGATATCATCATTTTTGATAAAGTCTTTATTATCACGGATTCCCAGATTAAAAGTAGGTACAATTCCTGCTGAAACAAGAATTGCGAAATCGGATCGATTCAAATTAAATGGAGAAAGACCTACCACAACCGGTACTTTTAAACTTTGGAGTCGCAGAGAGTTCCTGAATCCATCGATGGAGGGGTCAGATGCCTCCTGGCTTAACGATGAAGCATAATAATGAACTCCGGGCTGAATGAATAAATAATTTCCAAAACGCAAATCCGCACCCAGATTCCAGCCGACTTTACCTCCTTTTATTGAGGTAGTATTAATCTTAGATTCGGGGTTAATGACGGAATGCAAACCTCCTCGGATGAGAAAGTCAGTTTGTGCCTGTGCTGCAATCCCTAAAAAAATTAGAAGGGATAAGCTTAAGATGAGTTTTTTCATAATGATATGTTTGATTAAAGGATAAAGGTATATCTTTTATTCCTTTCAGCAAATTGATTATAAATAAATTAAGTCTTCTTAACCAAATTAAAATATCACCACTACTGATAAAAGGAGATTCGGTAATTGTTTAAAGGCAAGTATGATAAAATTGTCATTATACGATTAATTATGATCGATTTTATATGACGGACCTGGTCATATGAAGGATTGTTTTATATCATTCCCTCGGAGGTCGAATTGGTTCGATCATTGTCAATCCAATGACTTCATCTTCTTCGGGACCAATGGAACCCCAGCCTAAAAATCCACCGGTAGATCGAGCAACATGCCGGGCAAAACTGAGAAAACTCAAATACAATTCATATGCAATTCTTCGATCCTCCAGTTTTTCAAAAATTGGATTGAGTTCAGCCAGATTTGATTTTACCTCTGAATTGGTTTTCTCCGGATCCTGGAGAAATCGGTCGTGCCAATGGTCCAGTTTTTCTCTAAAATTTTTACCTACATCTTTATAATAAGAGGATAATCTTTTCGGCAAATTGTAGGATCGGATTTTAGTGACTTTTTCTGCCCACTCCACTTCATTTTTATGGACCGTACCGTCAGCTCCGGCAATCAGAATTGTGATCTCCGCAATAGCATCCGTTAAATTTTGATATTCTTCAGGCGTTATTCCCTTAAACTCGTCTCGCATCATATTATATATTATTTTTGTACAAAATTGTCTAACTCTAATCAAGCTGATCTTAAATATCGGGAATTTCCCGATATTTACAACATCAAAACGAAGTGATAATATGTTGAGAAAGCATCTGAAATTGTATTTTTTGATCATCCTTGCGGGAATGATGATGAACTGTAATTCCTCCGGTTCCGATGTGAATGAAAATTTGGAAGAGGAAGAGACAAAAGAAGAAAGTTACGGACAGGTTCTGGTGGATAATTTGCGACTGAGGACTTCTGCAGGCGTGGATGGTGATGAAATTACTCAGATCGGGAAAAATCAGATTGTGACCATGACCGGACAGAAGACCGATTATTTGGAAACGATATCGATGCGCGGAAAAGAGGAAGCACATCCCTGGTATGAAGTTAGCTTTAATGGTGATACAGGATGGGTTTATGGGGCTGGCATCCAGCTTCTTGCACCCGAAGATATCAGTGAAAGCGTATTCAATGATTTTATGATCATTCCCAATGAAAGAGTGGGAAATATTGGTGCGGGTGAAACACATTTTTCTTTGGTCAGTCGGCTATCCGAAGATCAGGTAATAAAAGATGATCTGCCCTTGGGTGAAGGCGAATTTGTGAAAGGTACGGTGATTTACCCCAATTCAAATAATGAGGTTCTTATCTACTGGCAAAATGAAGATTTCGAAAATATACGACAAATAGTGATCAGCAAACCGGGAAGTGACTGGCATGTAGGCGGATCCATTCATGTTGGAACATCGATCGAAGAAGTGATGAAAGTCAATGGCAGACCTTTTGAAATGACAGGATTTGATTGGGATTATGGAGGGACGACACTGAATTGGCAGGGCGGAAATTTGCATTCTTCGGTTTCCCTGGTTTTTGATTATACGGGTGAAGTATCTATATATCCTTTTCTCGTGGGTGATAAGGCGGTTTCTTCGGACAACAGTAGCTTGTTGAAACTCAAGCCAAGAGTTCAAAAAATCATTGTTTCGTTCAACTGATCTAAGTGAAGGTAAGAAGCTAAATATTTAATTGGCGATCGCATTTTGAAGGATGGAAATATTGGGACTTTTGATGCTCTGACAGGACATTACATGCAAAGAATAAGAACGGAAAGGTTCTTTTCAGAAGACCAGTCATCGTTTTACTGAGTATGATTTTTAATTGATCACCATACAGCATCTTGTTTAAAAAAT
>Ga0209487_1003081_pt1 | contig 13239 bp, 10 predicted proteins | sample Poulit2012_FD_187524 | JGI IMG/M metagenome (GOLD analysis project Ga0209487, IMG submission 187524) | Agricultural soil microbial communities from Georgia to study Nitrogen management - Poultry litter 2012 (SPAdes) (version 2) | ecosystem: Environmental > Terrestrial > Soil > Agricultural land... | reverse complement strand
TTTTACGCGTTGATTGATTCCAGCTGACTTGGTTGGTGATCAGGCGGGTGTGGGGCTGCGGAATCGCCCTGACTTAGATAGACACTCTTCTTTCACAAGATTGAGGAGAATGGGTCATGGGTTCGAAGTACGACAACGAGACAAGAGAGCGGGTTTTCAGGTTGTTCCTGGAGCGGCGGCAGGAGGTTCCGGAGGAGTCCGAATCTGCTTCGTTCAGGCGGCTGCATGAACTGGTTGGCATTCCCATTGACACGATGCGTGGTTGGGTAAGGCGCGCTCTGGTTGATTCCGGGGTCAAGCCGGGTGTGACTACTGCGTAGAGCGACGAGATAAAGCGGCTACGTAAAGAGAATGCGGAGCTGAAGCGGGCCAATGAGATCCTGCGGACTGCGTCGGCGTTTTTCGCCGCAGCGGAGTGAGAGCCGCAAACTCAGGTAATCGTCGCGTACATCGACACTTACAAGCCTGAGTTCGGAGTCGAGCCGATCTGCAGGGTGCTCAAAGAGCACGATTACCAGATTGCTCCGAGCACTTACTACGCTTTCAAACTGAGGCCGCCATCAAACCGGGCCATTAATGATGAGATCCTGCTGGATCACATCAAACGCGTGCACCGGGATAATTACTCCTGTTACGGCGTCAGGAAAGTCTGGTACAGCCTGCTGGATGATGTTGAGGTGCTCATCAAGCCGGGTAGGGATCAGGTGGCCAGGCTGATGCGCAGAGCCGGCCTGAGAGGCATCAGGCGGCTGAAGAGAGTCATCACCACAGTCAGTGACCCGGAGGCTCCTAAGAGCGAGGACATGGTGAAACGGGAGTGGGATCAGGGCGCACCCGATCGCGTGTGGGTCGCTGATTTCACTGAAGTCAGGTCCCGAGAGGGAGTGGTGTACGTGGCGTTCGTGCAGGACGCCGGTACCCGCAACATCCTTGGTTTCAACGTTCGTACCAGCCGGCCAGCTGAACTGGTTGAAACCGCTCTGGAGCAGGCGGTGCACACCAGATCCCGTCTTCACGGGCGGCACTGGCTCTCAGACAGCGATCTCATCTGTCACAGCGACCAGGGCTCTCAGTTCACCAGCATCCCTTACAGCCGGAAACTCCGTGAGTATCGCATCAGAGGCAGCATGAGAGCTGTTGGCACGAGTGCTGATAACGCCCTGATGGAATCAACCATCGGCCTGTACAAGACTGAACTGATCTACCGACGCAGCTGGCGCTCACGGCAGGAGATCGAGACAGCCACTGCCGCCTGGGTCACCTGGTTCAACCAGAAGCGACTGCACTCAAAGCTTGGCCATAAAAGCCCCGCAAGATTCGAGAAAGCATTATCAAAACCAGGCACTGCCAAGGCAGACCGTGTGAGAGAAAACCGTCCATCAAAACCAGAGCGGTTCCCCTTGGCCGATTGCGGTGTAGTTCTGGTTTCAGTCATCTTCGGTGGTCGGGTTGTTCCAAGGATCAATAGCTGGGTGTGCCAGTTCATTCATTGATTGATGGTCGGGGGCCACGGCACGTGTTAATTTCGCCGGCAGGGTGCAGCCTTGACGGGCTGCAGGATTGGATAGGTCGGGCCGCCTTCCACTAGTTTCTCGATTAGGAGGCGGCTGTGCTCTCACCCGAGGCGACTCACACGTCCATTATCCGGCTGTCCGCACGAGTGGTGTCATGCGGTTGAGTGCACCGCAGGTTGGTGTGCTTTCTTTCCTACTGGCCGTGGCAGCCGGTGCAGCGCTGCTTTCGCTGCCAGTTTCGAGTGCTTCCGGGAGCAGCCTTCCTTTCGTTGACGCCTTGTTCATGGCGGTAAGCGCCGTATCTATCACCGGCCTGTCTGTAATCGAGCCCGGCAGTGACTTGAGCCTGTTCGGTCAGGTTGTACTGCTGCTGTTGATCAAGGCGGGTGGACTGGGAGTCGTCACGCTTGGCGTATTGATTGCGCTTGCGACAGGACGCCGGGTGGGCCTTCGGGCGCGCCTGGGGTCAAGCCTGGCTCACAGCCCCATGAAGGTGGGCGGAACCGTACGCTTGCTGCGAAACGTGTTCCTGTTCATCACCACTATGGAAGTCTTTGCAGCAGTTCTGCTGTACGTCCGGTTCCTTGAGTTTGAGGTGAAGAACCCCGTCTATATGGCCGTGTTTCATGCTGTGAGCGCGTTCAATCATGCTGGGCTGTCATTATTCCCGGGAAGCCTTGAACGCTTCAGAGGTGATCCAGTGATTGTGCTGGGCCTTGGGGCCTTGATCGTTCTGTCCGGGTTGGGATTCGTAGTGATTTTCGAGCTGCTGGGCCGCCTCCGAGAAGCGAGGGTACGGCAAGCCCTGACATTGCATAGCCGGCTCGTTCTCATGATGAGTCTCGGACTGGTTGTGTTCGGAGCAATGTCATTCGCGGTTCTGGAGTGGTCTAACCCCGCCACTCTTGCGGACCTTCCTACCGGAGAGAAACTGACTGCCAGTATCTTCCAGGGTGTGAGTCCCCGAAGCGCAGGGTTCAGTACTGTTGACATCGGCGCTTTGCTTCCGGGTACGCAGCTGATCGTCATGCTGCTCATGTTCGTTGGCGGCAGCCCCGGCTCAGTAGCTGGTGGCATCAAGACCACGACGCTGGCCATTGTGCTGTTCAGCATCTGGCAGCTGGCGCGTGGCTACCGGGAACTGGACGTCTTCGGCCGGCGGGTGGAGACAGCGCTGATCATGAAAGCCGCAGCGATCTGTACATCGGGTGTTCTCGTCATCGGGGGCACCGCTACACTGCTCACCCTCACCGACCCGGGCCTGGATACAACTGCATTGGTTTTTGAAGCGGTTTCAGCCGCAGGCACATCTGGCCTTTCCATGGGCATCACGGGCGATCTCAGTGCGCTTGGCAAGCTGCTCATCGCGGCGTTGATGTTCGCGGGCAGGATAGGGCTGCTGACTTTTCTGCTGGCTTTCGTTCAGAAACGCGAGCAGCGGACGGTGCGTTACCCGCGAGAGGACGTCCTGATCGGATGAGAGCAGCATGCGATCGGAGAAACGGAGGGTCAAGATGAAGGTCCGGCAATATCTGGTGATTGGTGCAGGACGGTTCGGCACGGCGGTTTCAACAACGCTGCATGCCTCCGGTCATGAAGTTGTTGTGGTGGACCGCAACGAGGATCTCATCGAGTCAATCATGCATCGCGTCACTCACGCGGTCATCGCTGATGCCACGGATGAAGGGGCCTTGCGCAGCCTGGGGGTACGTAATTTTGATGCAGTAGTTGTGGCCATCGGCGTGAACTTCCAGGCTAATGTCCTTGCCACCACGCTGTTGAAGAGCATGGGCGCGAAGCATGTCGTCAGCAAGGCAGCAGACAAGTTGACAGCCGAGGTGCTGATGCGGGTCGGCGCGGACAGGGTAGTTCGGCCGGAGCATGACATGGGCGTTCAGCTGGCCAAGCAGTTCGCTGAACCAACTGTGCTGGACGCGTTCGACTTTGGCGCCGAGCACGAAGTGGTTGAGATGATAGCCCAGAAACCCCTGGAAGGCAGCCTGCGCAGCCTGGAGCTGTCAGGCCGCTTCCGGATCCACGTGATAGCCGTGGAGCGCCACAACCAGGTTGAACTCAATCCGACGGCCGATTACGAAATCCGGCCGGGCGATAAACTAGTGCTGATTGGCAGCAGGGAATCCCTCAACCGATTGAGAAGCTGGCTCGACTGATACCCCTGCTGTGCACTGTATTTTTGTGGTGACCGCAGCAACGCGGTGTGCAACACGCGGCCCTCCGCTTCACGCTTGGCCGGTTGTCTGTCATAGGAGCACGATCATGTAAAGCACTCCCAGTGCTATGCGGTAGATCGCGAACGGCATGAACGAGTAACGGCTGACGAACGCCAGCAGCCAGCGTACCGTGAGGAGAGCTACCAGGAACGCTGCAGCGGAGCCGCGTGAACGAGGGCTGTCAGACCGGCGAAGGGCACGCGTTCGCACATGCACCCCAGAGGCAGCTCAGTTGGGCGAAATGGCGGCGTCGCTCTACGGCAGTGAAGCACGCAGCGGTTTCCAGCCACCTATGAAACAGTTACGCCCTACGGCAACGTCTCACGGCTAATCGTTGACCGAGGCGCCAACGCCACCCTCGAACGGGCCACGAAGGCACACCCGTTCGCCCCATCCTGCATGCAGCGCCCAAGGCGGACCTCATATCCCAGCAGGCCGGACAGGAGCCGCTCGTCATAACGACAGACGGCCCGCGTCTTCGCAGCGTGCTTGTGGAACACGCAGTTGACCGCCACGATCGTGCCGTCCTCTTCAACGTGGGCTTCGTAGCCGAGGCGGTTCATGAGCCCCACTACTGCCTGGCGCCGCGCGGTTTCGGGCAATGTGGCGAGAGCGTCGCGCTCCCCCGCCGCCATGTCGTGCGCCATGCGAGCCAGCAGGGCCTCAAGCGCCTCCTCGCCGAGCTCTTCGCGGACCGTGGCCAGCATGCCCTCGGCGAGCATGTCGTATTGCCGTGAGAACGTCTCCAGGCCCATCTCCGTCAGGCCGTAGGCTCGACTGGGACGTCCGCCGGTCGCGGTGCGACGCCCCGCCACCCGAACGAGGCCAGCGCGCTCGAGCACGTCGACGTGCTGACGGATTGCGTTTCGGCTGATGCCGAGCTCGCTGCTCAACTCGTCGAGCGTGAGGCCGGTGTCCCTCCCCGGCCTGCTTCAGCTCAGGAACGCCGCATGATACTTGAACTGCCGCCAGCCTCGGTCACCAGCTTGTTGCCCCGACCCCGGCCGCGCTATCCTTGACGTCGCTACATAACGAAGGTCGGCTGCTGATCGGGCAGCCTCAAGGAGGAAACACCATGGGTAAACGCAGGTTCACTCTCTTTGCCTTGCTCAGCGCTGGCGCGTTACTGCTCAGCAGCGCTCTGGCCCAGACCAACCTGGAGTTCTGGAGCTGGCGAACCGAGGACGTGGACGCCTACAACGCGTTCATAGCCGAGTTCGAGGCCGAGAACCCTGACATCACTGTCACTTTCACGCCCTACCAGAACACCGAGTACAACACGATCCTGTCGACCGCGCTGCAGGGTGGCGGCGGCCCGGACATCGTGCATCTGCGGGCCTACGGCGGTCTGGAGCCGCTCGCGGAAGCTGGCCTGATCGTGCGCCTCGACGACAAGATCGCGGCGTTGGAGGAGTTCGACTCCGGCATCCTGCTGGGTGCCACCAATCGCGCTGACGGCGGCATATACGGCGTGCCGTTCGCCATCCAGGTGATCCCGGTGCTGTACAACGTCGACCTGTTCGAAGAACTGGGGCTTGAGGAACCGCAGACCTGGGACGAGCTGATCGCTGTGGCTGAGGACCTGCAGGAGGCAGGCTACTACGCGTTCGCCAATGGCAGCAGCGAGCCGTGGACGCTGGAAACCCTGTTCGGCGGGGTCGCACCGGCTTTCTACGGCGGCACGGACTTCTTCGACGAACTGGTGGCGGGCGAGACCGACTTCAGCGACCCGCGCTTCATCGAGGCTCTCGAGCGCATCCTGGCGCTGCGCCCCTACCTGGCGCCGAACCACCAGGGCGTGAACTACTCCGACATGCAGACCAGCTTCGCTTTCGGCATGGCCGGCATGCTGGTTGGCGGTTCGTATGAACTGGGTACGATGGCGAACCTGAACCCGGAGCTGCGTGTCGGCAGCTTCCCGTTCCCCAACGACGAAGGCCCCGGCCCCGTGTCGGTTTACGTCGACGGCTCCTACGGCATCAGCGCCAACAGCCCGCATCAGGATGAAGCGCTGCGCTTCATCGAGTTCCTCGCCACCCGCGAGTTCGGCCAGATGTTCACCGACACGCTGCAGCAGCTTTCGGCCGTCCCCGGCGTCGAGCCCAGTGGCCAGGAACTGAGCGACATCGTTGCCCTGGTGGATGCCGACAGCACTCCCTACCTGTTCCTGACCGCCTTCCGCTTCGGTCAGCCCAGTGGCTCGACGCTGCTGCAGAACGAGCTGCAGGCGGCGATGGGTGACAGCAAGAGCATCGAGGAGGTCGCGGAGACGATCCAGCAGGGCCTGGCCACCTGGCATCCGGCCTTCATGGACTGAGCGGCTGACGACCTGAGCACGGGGACGTACAACCAGTGAGCTTTCACCGTCGTGGGCTTTGAAGCCCACGACGGCTTGAGCCGGCTGCCAGAGCCAGCCGGCTGTGGACCATCAAGGAGGCGGGATGCGGGTGAGGAACTGGCTGCGGAAGAACGGGCATCTGCTGATGTTCCTGCTGCCCGGCCTGATCCTTTACTCCGTGTTCATGGCGTACCCGCTCCTGACCTCACTTTCCTACAGCCTGTACGACTGGCGCGGTCTGTTGCGGCTTGACTTCATCGGCCTCGAGAACTTCATCACGGTACTGACCCGCTGGCCCTACAACGAACGATTCTGGAACGCCCTGGGCCACAACGCCATCTTTTTCGCCGTCACCTTCACGATCCAGAGCACGCTGGGGCTGGCCGTGGCGGTACTGCTGGCCCGCAAATGGCGGGGCTTCGCGTTCCTGCAGGCCACTTACTTCATGCCGTTCACGCTGTCGGCCGTCGTCGTGGGCTTCCTGTGGCTGCTGATGCTGAACCCGAACTGGGGGGCAGTCGCGCAGCTGCTGAAGGCCGCCGGCTTAGGTGAGCTGGTGCAGCCGTGGCTGGGTCAGCAGTCAACAGCGCTGCTGACGGTGATCCTGGTGAACGCCTGGTCGTGGCTCGGCTTCCCGATCATCGTCTTCCTGGCCGGCATCCAGGGCATCCCCCGCGAGTACTACGAGGCCGGCATCGTCGACGGAACCAGCGGCTGGCAGGCGTTCCGTTTCATCACGCTGCCGCTGCTCTTGCCGACCATAACGATGGTCAGCATCTTGACTTTCATCTACAACTTCAACGCGTTCGAGCTGGTGTTCGTCATGCAGGGCGCGTCAGGCCCACCGGCCTACGCGACCGACCTGCTCGCGACTTTCTTCTACCGCACCGCTTTCGGCGATCCCACCACCGGCGGGGAACCCGGCCAGATCGGAATCGCCTCGGCCATCGCGGTGTTCATGCTGATCATCATCGGCACGGTCTCGTATTTCGGTGTGCGTTACAACCAGCGCATCCAGGAGGAACAGTGACCCGCACCCGCCTGCCCGCAGCCATCCTCGTGTACGTGCTGCTGGGCGCGCTCGCCATCGTGTTCCTGTACCCGCTGGTGCTGATGATCCTGGCGGCGTTCAAGTCGACGCCGGAGCTGTTCCGCAACCCGTTCGGCCTGCCTGAGCGCTGGAGTCTGGACACGTTCCGCGAGGTGTGGACCCGCGCGAGTTTCGGTGTTTACCTGCGCAACAGCGTGCTGGTCACAGGCGGCTCCGTGCTGCTCCTGCTGCTGTGCGCTACACCCGCAGCGTACGCCCTGACGCGCTACAGCTTCAGGCTGCGCACCCCGATCTTCCTGTTCTTCCTGGCTGGGATCATGATCCCGATGCGGCTGGGGGTGCTGCCCCTGTACCTGCTGATGCGCGACCTGGGCCTGCTGGACACGCTCTGGTCACTCATCCTCACTTACGCGGCCAGCGGGATGCCCATGTCGGTGCTGCTTCTGAGCGTGTTCTTCCGCGGTCTGCCCCGCGACCTGGAGGACGCCGCCCGTATCGACGGCGCCAGCGAACTCACCACCTTCGCACGCATCATGGTGCCGCTCGCCCGGCCCGGCATCGCCACCGTCACCATCGTGAACGTGGTGCCCTGGTGGAACGACTTCTTCTTCCCGCTGCTGTTCATCACCGACAACGCCTGGAAGACGGTGCCGCTGGGCATGCAGATGTTCTTCGGCCAGCATCTCACCAACTGGAGCCTGGTGTTCAGCGGCATGGTGCTCGCCAGTCTGCCGCTGCTGATCCTGTACCTGCTCATGTCCCGCCAGTTCATCGCGGGCCTGACGGCCGGAGCGGTTAAGGGCTGAGTACTTAAGCCGCCCTGCCGGCCCGATCAGGTTCAGGAAATACGCATGGACCGTAAGGCGAACTTACGATCCATGCATGCGGTGAATATCGGTTGTTTACCGGCCAGCTATGGGCAGCCCGCTCACTCCACCGGATCGAGCGCCACCGAGGCGCTCCCTTCGCGGATGAAGATGACGGCATCGAACTGATCAGAGAGGTTGACGGCGCTGTAGCTCGCGTTGCTCGGTACCGCCAGCGCCCCGATGCTGCGGAACAGGCGGTCCTGGGCGAGCCAGGCTGCTGCAGGCGTGCTTTCGGCGCCGCGCAGGTCGAGGTAGAAGCGCTCCGGGCCCACCTGGTTCAGCACGCCGTCGATGCTGCCCACGAGGGCAGGCTCGGCAGCATGGATCCACTGGCCGCTGCCGCTGCTGTCCACTGCGCGGTACTCGCCTTCATGGAACGAGAACGCGACGGAGAAGTACTCATCCCCGAGTGACTCAGCGAGGTGGCCGCCCATCCAGTTGTCAGCCTCGGCCACGTGGCCGTTGTGCGCCCAGATGACCATCTTCTCATCCGGGTACTGCTGCAGCAGCCACTCGACGTTGGCGGCCATGGCGGCGTCGCGGTGGGCCACGCCACCTGCGTCAACCCCCAGGGCCTGGACGATTATGCGGGCGTTCTGCAGGGCCCGTTCGACCTCAGCCGGTTCGGCACTGAAATCGTCAGCCTGCGCTTCCAGCCCGTTCAGTGCTGCGCTGATCTCCTCGATCTGTGCGGAAGTGAGCGGCGTGGGCACCGAGGTGAGCGAGAACGACTGTTCGACCGCTTCCAGCTGTGGCTCGATCTCAGCCAGCTGCTCGGGCGCCGCCTCACTCAGGAACCCGCGCAACTCGGTGACCGCCACGTTCGGGTACTGCATGTCGAAGCCGACGAAATGCACCGTCTGCTCGGCCGTCTGGTTGTGCTCGTGCATCCACTCGATCATGTCGAGCACTTCTTCGGTGTACCAGGTCCAGAAGTACAGGCCCTCGAGCAGCGACTGACTGTCGCCTTCACCGGTCTTGATGTACTCATCGATCAAGAACGCCTCGGGCATGTTCGCTTCGATGGCGAAGATGGTGAAACCTTTCTCGGTCACCAGATACTCCAGAAGGCGGTGTTTCATGCTGAAGAACTCGGCGGTGCCGTGAGTCTGTTCGCCGAGTGCGACCACGCGCGCGTCGCCGATCATGTCGCCAAACGCTTCCAGGTCGCTGAAGCCGCTGCCGGCCTGCACGCTGTCGAACGGCACGACATTATCGGCCAGCCAGGCGAGTGTCTCGGGCTCGACCTCGTCATCGACGCTGACGGACTCGACCGCGAACACCTCGTCACTGACTTCGCTGAGCAGTTCGATCTCATTCAGCTGACCGCCCAGGATGCGCATGCCAAGCGCGTACGAGTCGTAAGCGCTGGGAACGAGCACGCCGTCGACCTCGGTGTAGTCCGAGTAAACGTTGTGGACGGGGCCGAGCTGGGAGGTCACGTACTGGTCGCCCAGCACCCGGCCGTCCTCGCCAATCAGCAGCGTGACCGCCTGACCGTCACGGACGAGTTCCAGGCCGGTGCCGATCGTGCCGCTGAAGTCCAGCTCGCCGAGTACGCGGGCGCTGTCAAACTCATCGATACCGCCGATGAGACCGTGGATGCCTGTGCTCAGGGTCACGAGCAGCTCGGCAGCTTCGGCTTCAGTCACCGGCATCTCGCCGGCCATGGCAGTCCAGGCGTAACCGCCCTCACTGTCGGCTTGCTGCACGACGAACAGCTCGCCGGACTGGAGCAGCTCGGAACGAACCCGCCGGTTGGCGTAGTCGACGTAGGAACGGAAGGCGTTCTCCTGGACGACCTCGCCGGTCGGACCGAAGGTGAACATCGCGCCCTGGTCTGTATAACCTTTGATGCCCGTCAGAGCTTCGCCTCCGTGCGCGTCCACGGCCTGACCGAACAGGTCGGCCGCTTCGGCAGATATGCCTTCGGCCAGCGCGGTTGGAAGTAAGGCTGACAGCACAAAGAGCAGCGTCACCAATTTTTGTTTCATGGATTCCCCCTGCATGTGAAAAGGACGTAACCAGCCGATTCCGGACAGCAAAGATCGCGGTTTGGAAGGCTGGAAAACGGCCGCCCGGCAAAAAAGGCACGTAGCAGGCCGATACGTCGAACGTAACACGTAAACGGTTTTCAGCCCGTGAGCTGACCTCGCGGCCAATCGTGTAACCCCGGCGTAACGCTCCTCTTCCTATACCTGCACACAGGAGTCAACCCCCGGCTCTGAAGTCGGGGAGTCAGAAGGAGGAATCTCGATGGACAGACGACTAAATGGACGAGCATCACTGTTCCGTTTGGGGCTGTTGCTGCTGGTGCTGCTGGCAGCTTCGTGCGAACAGCGGAACGTGACGCCGCAGTCACCCGTGCCGGGTGCTTTCGCCATCACCGGCGTCACGCAGCAGTGCGACAAAGACAACCAGCCGATCCGCGTCATCAGCTGGTCTCCGGCCGAGGCCGCCGAGCACTACCGGGTACTGCGTGGCGACGTACTGCTGGAAGAGCTCCTGGCAGACACGACTGCCTACACGGACACCGCTCCCGCCAAGCCGGGTCAGACACTGACGTACCGAGTGCAGGCAGTGAACTCTGCGGGTGAGACAGCTTCAGCGCCGGTCAGCATCACGATCGACCCGGACATCTGCAGCAGCCCAGACGCTCCCGGCGAGCCAGGCGACCCCAACGAACCCGGCGACCCGGACAACCCTGGCGAGCCGGGCGAGCCAGACGACCCTGAGAATCCAGAGGAGCCTGAGGACCCGCAACAGCCGGAGGAGCCTGCGGAGCCGGAAGAGCCGCTCGGACCACCAGGACCGTTCACCCAGCTGGAGATCACGCTGAGCTGCGAACCATTCGGCCTTGTCCGGGCGAACTGGGAACCGGTCAACGGCGCCACGGGCTATGTGCTGCGCCAGGGCGATACCACGCTGACAGATGAACCGCTGCCGCAGGGCACGAGTTCCGTTGAGCTGGACCTCAGCCCGGGGCAACCCTTTGAGTTCATCGTGTCCGCAATCAACTCCGCTGGTCAGGTCGACAGCCCCCTGACTCTGCCCACGCTGAATGAATGTCCGGGAGGATATTCGCAAGTTGCTGCTGGTAATAACGAAGTGCTCATGGTGTCCGAAGGCGGAGACGTGTGGGGCTGGGGACTGAACTCCGGGTACGTGCTTGGCATGGGCACTGAGGATGTACCGAAGCCGCGCTTGTTGCCGAACGGGCCCCAGGATGTGCGGAAGGTACTGCTGAGTGGGTACATGGGAATCGCGCTCGCCTGGGACGGAACCGTGCAGACCTGGGGCACTAACGATGACGGCATGCTTGGCAGAGAGGGCATCACCGTACTGGAGCAACCGGAACCACTGCCGGGGCTGGGCGGCATCACAGACATCGCTGTGGGTGACCGGCACGTACTCGCTGTGGACGACACGGGCCAGGTATGGTTGTGGGGCACGTTCCTCGATGAACTCATCCCGGTTCCCGAACCCGTACTGCCGGCTGAGGGCATAGTGGCAGTAGCAGCCGGTGAAGGCACCGCCTTCGGGCTTCGCACTGATGGCAGCGTGATCGGCTGGGGGCGCAACCCCACTGAGGACGTACTCGGTTTGGGCAGAGCTGGAGATCTGCCCGATCCCTCGGTCATACAGGAGCTGGCTGGAGTCGTTACGGTCCACGCTGCCGGCCGCAGCCTCTTCATACGGCGAGCGGACGGGACTGTCGCAGCGCTCGGTGATACCCATGGACTGGGATCCTCGCAAGGTTACAGCGACCTGCCGGAACTGCGCGGTGTGCAGAGCATCAGCCTCGGCTGGAACCACGGGTTGGCGGTCACCCAGGACGGTACCGTGCTCAGTTGGGGCAAGAACGACGGCAGTCAGCTTGGCAGGCCGTTCGAGTATGCCGACACGCACGAACCGCTTCAGCCGGTGAACGGCCTGCCCCCCGTCGCGTCGGTGTTTGCGGGATTCAGATTCTCAGTCGCTGTCGACCGGACCGGTAAGCTCTACACCTGGGGCTCGAACATTTACCATGCACTCGGCCTGAACGGGATCCGCAACCTGCAGTCTTTCACCGACGTCGACCTGCCCGGCCTATTCATCCAGGTGGAGCTGGGTCAGGACTTTGCTGTGGCGCTCACCGCCAGCGGCCAGGTGTACAGCTGGGGCAACAACCGCTACGGTCAGCTGGGCCGCACCACTGATACCTGGATCGACTGGAACCCCGCACCGATACAGGGCCTTTCCAACGTCATCGAGCTGGCTGTCGGCGCTGATTTTGCGCTTGCGCTTGATAGAAGTAAACGGGTGTATGCCTGGGGCTTCGCGACCCATGGTGCTCTCGGTGACGGCAGCAGCCACCTTGAGTACCGGACCACGCCAGGCCAGATCGCATCGCTGAGTGACATCACCAGGATCGCAGCAGGCACGGCACATGCGCTGGCTGCTGACTCGACTGGCCGGCTGTGGGCGTGGGGCAGGGGGGCGAATGGGGCATTGGGCCTGGGGGACACCGCTGACCGTGATACACCTGAGCAGGTCGATCTCGACGGCGCACGTGTGCAGGACATCGCAGCTGGCCTCGACTACTCGCTGTACCTGGCGGACGAAAACATGCTTGGCGGCTTCGGACTCAACACGAGTGGCCAACTCGGCAGCTGGTCGGTGAGCGACGACCAGGAGTTGCCGGGCCTCAAGCATGTTTTCGCCGGCGTAAACACAAGTTTCGCCGTCAACTCGCTGGGAGATCTCTGGGCATGGGGTGGGAACTCCGGTCGGATCAAAGGCTGCTGCGTTGATGGATTGGCCTCACCGGAGATTGTTCAGGTGCCCACCGCCTCAGCTATCGGCCATGTGTCCGCCGCCCAAGGCACTGCGATCTTTCTGGATAGAGTTCAGGGCAAGGCGTACGGTATCGGCTTCAATCAGAACGGTCAGCTCGGAATTGATCAAAGTAACGCGCTCGCAGGGCCTGTCGAGATCCCTCTGACCGGAACGGTGATCCACGCCAGTACGTCCGGGCACACCTCAGCTCTGGTGATGGACGGCAAGGTGTACGTCAGCGGCAGCAGCGCGAATGGTCTGTTGACCAGAACCCCGCTGCACAACCTTGCTTCGCCGAGGACTCCAGAAGCGCCTCGGGTCGCCTCCTACCCTGGCCATTGAGTTGGACGCTGCCGCAGCACTGATTCGTTGAGCGCGCCCGTTGGGCATGACAGCCACCTGGCCACTGTCCTCTCAG
>Ga0209487_1003080_pt1 | contig 13241 bp, 8 predicted proteins | sample Poulit2012_FD_187524 | JGI IMG/M metagenome (GOLD analysis project Ga0209487, IMG submission 187524) | Agricultural soil microbial communities from Georgia to study Nitrogen management - Poultry litter 2012 (SPAdes) (version 2) | ecosystem: Environmental > Terrestrial > Soil > Agricultural land... | reverse complement strand
CGAGGGTGACGGTCAGCTGCGCGCGCGCCTCCTCCAGCGCTTGCTCGAGGATCTCGTCGCGCTGCTCCACCACGTTCAGCGTGGCCCGGTCGTCCCACCACGGGGAGTCCTCGTCCTCGAGCAGCTCGGCGAGCACGGCGATCGAGCGGCTGTTGCCGCTGGGCCGCTCCGCCTGCGGGACCTGGTCCCAGAACGTCAGCCGGAGCACGTTCGCCCACACTGCGGAGAAGTAGGCCGCGGCCGCCGAGTCCTCCCGGTTCACGTAGTCCCAGTCGTCGAACAGGTCCACCGCCGGCTGCACGAACTCCCGCACCTCCGCGGAGAGCTGCACCTCCTGCAACGTGGGCACCAGCATCTCCGCCGCCGGGTTGGTCTCCACCATCTGGATGGCGCTCATGTCCTCGGCAGTGATCGGCTGACCGGCCTCGATCCGCGCCTCGAGCTGGTCCCGGACCTCCTGGGCGCGGTAGCCGTAGTCGAAGTCCATCCCCAGCTCGGAGTGCCGGCGCGGGTTCTGCACCGGCTGGTTCGCGGCCACGATGATGCCCTCGGGCGGGTTCACCTCAGCGGGCAGCTCCTCGAACGGGATGAACCCCTGCCAGTCGTAGTCGGGGTCCCACCCGGGCCGCGGCCAGGTGCCGTCCGAGGGCACCGGGCCGCCCTGCACGTCCTGGCGTACCGGGATGGTGCCCGGAGCCTGGTAGCCGACGTCGCCGTCGGTGGTGGCGTAGACGATGTTCTGCGTGGGCACCTCGAACACCTCGGCGGCTGCGGCGATGTCTTCGGCGTCGGCCGCCGTGGCGAAGGCGAACACCGCATCCATCGTGCGCCCGGGCTGCAGCGCCGTCCAGGACAGCGCCACCGCATATCCGTCCGGTCCGGGTGCCGGTGCGTCCTCCGGTACCGGGGCGTCCGCCGCCGCCCGGGTGGAGCCGATCGCATCCGAGATCACCGGACCGTGGTCGGTGGAGCGCACTGTGATCTCGATCGGGTCGGCGCCGTTGACCTCGATCACCTCGGTGCGTTCGGTCAGCGGCAGCCGATCACCGTCGTAGAGGTAGGTGCCGTCGTTGTAGATGCGCTCCAGGAAGAAGTCGGAGGAGTCCGAGGCCAGGTTGGTCAGACCCCAGGCGAGGTTCGCAGTGTGCCCGATCACGATGCCCGGCATACCAGCGAAGCCGAAACCGGCCACGTCGAACGGACAGTCGCCGTCCACGGTGCGGCAGTGCAGCCCCTGCTGGTACCAGATCCCGGGCACCGAGGGTGCCAGGTGCGGGTCGTTGGCCAGCAGCGGCTTCCCGGTGGCGGTGTGCTCCCCGGAGACCACCCAGGAGTTCGACCCCAGGCCCTCCCCGGCACCCATCGGCGCCGGGACCGCGCGCAGCGCGGTCAGGGCGGACTCGATCGAGGCGAGGGCGCTGGCCGAGGAGGCTGCGCCGTCCAGCCGGTCGGGAGCCGACCCCGCACCCGAGGTGACCGCGCTGGCCGAGGAGGCTGCGCCGTCATCGGCGCCCCCGACCGTGCCGCCGGCCTGCTCGGCTGCGTTCGCCTGCTGGTTCTGGATCTCGGTGGCCGTGGGCAGGATCGGCAGGTTCTCCCCGATCGGGTAGTCCGGGTAGATCGACTGCACCATGGCGATGTCCCCGGTGCGGCCGTACACCGCAGCGCGGGTGAGCTCGTCGCTGAAGTTGCCCACCAGGTCCCAGGCCATCGCCTTCAGCCAGGCGAGGGAGTCCACCGGCTCCCACGGCTCGATGTTCTCCACCTGGACGTCCAGCCCGAGCACTGTGTACTCCAGGGCGGTCTCGCTGGGGCTGCGGTCCGCGAGGTAGGCGTTCACCCCATCGGCGTAGGCGGTCAGGTAGGTGCGGGTGTCCGGGTCGAGCAGGTCCCACTCCTGCTCGGCCACGTGCCGCCAGCCCATCGTGCGGATCGCCCGGTCGGCGTCGATCGCCGTCGGCACGTTCCCGACCAGCTCCGCCAGCCGGCCCGAGGTCAGGTGGCGGCGGTAGTCCATCTCGAAGAACCGGTCCTGGGCGTTGACGTACCCCTGCGCCATGAACAGGTCCACCGGGTCGTCAGCGTAGATCTGCGGGATACCGCGCTCGTCCCGGACCACCTCCACCGCACCGGAGAGACCTGGCAGGACCACGTCACCAGAGGTGTCCGGCAGCGGGCGACGCACGAAGGTGAACGTGGTCACCACGCCCACCACCAGCACCACCACCAGCAGGGCGGCGATGGCCAGCAGGACGCGGCGGGCGATCGACTTTCCGGGCACGTGCTGAGCCTAGCCACCCTCGCTGGGAAGCCGTGGGAGGGACACTGCATCGGGATGCAGGTCACGGTCGGGGCGGAACATCCTCACCGCAGATCGCGTTAGAATGATCGGCGGACCGCGGCTTGGCGCAGGTCCGGTTGATCCGAGCGGAGGATTCGGTGCCCACCTACGCGTATGCATGTACGCAGTGCTCTCACCGGTTCGACATCTACCAGTCGTTCACGGAAGATGCCCTGACCACCTGCCCCGAGTGCGGGCAGCAGTCCCTGCGCAAGGTGTTCTCCCCAGTGGGAGTGGTGTTCAAGGGGTCGGGCTTCTACCGCACCGACTCCCGCTCCACGGAGACGTCCAGCAGCCCAGCGGCGAAGTCGGAGTCCAGCTCCAGCGAGAGCAAGTCCGAGTCCAAGCCGGCGACGAAGTCGGAGAAGCCGGCGTCCTCCTCGGCGCCGGCGAAGGCCGCCGCCTCCAGCTGACCGGGCCGGTGGTCGGCCAGGTCGCCGGCTGCTGCGGGTGATGGTCCTGGTAGCAGGCTGCCTGCTGCCAGGTTGTCCACAACCCCTGCTCGACGGCGGAGCTCCCCGGGGCCAGCCCGCCGTAACGTCCGGTCATGGGTTCCGATCCGACCTCCCGCTCCCCCGTCGGCAGCCGCGGGCTGTTCTCCCGGCGCAGCCTGCGCCGGCTTCGGCCGGTGCTGTGGCGCTACCGGTTCGTGCTGGCGGCGTTGTGCCTGGCTTGGACCGTGGTGCTGCTGGTGCCGGAGCTGCAGCCGGCTCCGCCGGTGCAGAGTGTGCTGGTGGCCGACCGTGACCTGCCCGCCGGTACTGTGCTCGAGGCCGGTGACCTGACCCGGGCCGAGCTGACCGAGACACCCGAGGGTGTGCTGGCGCGCGGCGACCTGGTCGGACAACGGCTGGCGGTCGCGGTGCCGGCCGGGCTGCCGATGGTTCCCACCCTCCTCGTGGGGCAAGGCGTGGCCGACGGGGCGCCGCCAGGCACAGTGGTGGCGCCGGTGCAGCTCGCCGATCCGGCGTTGGTGCAGCTGTTGCAGGTGGGCGACCGGCTGGACTTGTATCAGGTGCCGACCGCCGGCGGACCGGGTGAGGCGGAGCTGGTCTCCTCCGGGGCTCTCGTGCTCAGCCTGCTCGACTCGCCAGAAGTCACCGGCGGGCTGCTCGGCGGCACGGGCGAGCAGAACACCGGCGTGGTGGTGGTCGCCGTGGACCGCGCAGACGCTACTCTGCTGACCGGTGCCCACGGACTGACCAGCTTCCGGGCGGTCGTGGTACCCGCTCATCAGGCATCATCCGAATGAAAGGAATTGCCGTGCTGCAGGGGTTCAAAGAGTTCATCTCTCGCGGGAACGCGGTCGACCTCGCCGTCGGTGTGGTCATCGGGGCCGCGTTCGGCGCCGTGGTCACCGCACTGGTGGACAACGTGCTCAACCCGCTGATCGGGGGTATCTTCGGTCAGCCCAACCTGGACCGGATCTGGGTCATCACGCTCAGCGGTGGCGGAGAACCGACCGAGATCCTGTTCGGGGCAGTGCTGACCGCACTGATCAACTTCCTCCTGGTGGCGGCAGCGATCTACTTCTTCGTAGTCGTCCCGCTGAACAAGCTCGCCGAGCGGCGGGCGCGCGGTGAGGAGCCGGAGGACGAGGCACCTGCCGAGGATGTCGCGCTGCTCACCGAGATCCGCGACCTGCTCGCCGAGCCGAAGGCGTAGCAGGTCACACAGCACCCGCTGCCGGACCGGTGCGGCAGCGGGTGCACCAGTGCGGCAACCCCTGCACCAGTGCCGCGCTTCTCATTCACCAGTGCGGCGGCTTCTCCCGCAGGATGCGCTGGTCGGAGTCCGACTCGCTCTCCTCCCGCTCGCCCCAGGCACGCGGGTCGTCCTCCCAGGCGGAGCGGTGCCACACCGGTTCTGGGCCGCGCCCGGGGTCGACGGCGCGGCGGTGCCGGCGCGTGCCGCGGGGCTGCTCAGCGGGGGTCGTGGCCGAGCCTGCTGCCGCCTCGTCGGTGGGCTGCTCCTCGGCAGCGGTGCTGGCTGGCTGCACCTTGGCCGGCGGCTCGGGTGGGGTGCTGCTCATCGGGTCCTGCTCACTGCGCACTGCTCACCGATCGGTGTCGGCATCGTGGCTCTCGGTGTGCTCATCAGCATCAGCTGGAGCGGCTCCGGCCTCGTCGGCCGGCCGGGCGGATGCCGCCTCAGCGGGCTCCACCGCCAGCCCGGAGCGCCGAGCGGCGGCGCCGAGCACCGCATCCACGTGCGTGCCGCGGCGGGCGATGCCGAGCTCGGCGCGGAGCTCGTCGCGCAGCTCGGTCACGGTCCGCGGGGTGCCGTCGGCGGCGATCCAGGCCACCAACGCGTCGAAGTCGTCGTCGCCGTAGCGGCTGAGCGGCTGTCCGGGCCGTACGTCCGGGCGCGGTCCGCGCCCGGCCTCGGCGGCACCGGGAGCGGCGGGAGCGGCGTCCTCGCCGACCATCGCGAGCCCACGGGCGGACGTGCTGGCTGGCGGCTCGCTGCGCCCCGGGTCTTGGGTGCCGGCCGCCGGTGCGCTCGAGGACGGGCTGCCAGCATCCGGGGTGGCCGCATCCGGGGTGACCGCACCGGGGTCGCCGTCCTCTGCCACGTGCTCGGGCAGCGCGACGGCCGCCGGAGCATGCCCGCCGTCGGTCCGGGCTGCGACGATCTCCTCGACCGCACCGGCAATCCTGTCGGCCTCACCCTGCGGATCCATGAACACGGCGCTGGAGTAGACCGTGCGCACCACCCAGCCACGGGCCGACAGCCGTTCGATCCAGTGCCGGTCCCGGCGGCGCAGGCTGGGTTCGGCCATGTACTCGTGGTCGTCGGTGAGCACCGCCAGCAGCAGCTCTCCGGGCAGGGCGGGATGCCCGACCGCCAACGGGATGCGCACGCCACCGGGGCGCCCGTACCGGGGTACCACGGTCAGCCCGCGGCGCCAGAGCCGTTCGGCAAGGTCGACCAGCAGCCGGTCCACCTCCGGGGCGGCCTCCTCGGGCTCGTCCTCGGTCTCGCCGTCAGCGGCTAGGTGGAGCAGGCCGTGCAGCATCTGCGACCCGGCGGCGCGCAACCGGTCCGGGTCCAGGTCGTCCGGCTGCAGGCAGCTGACCACCGTGAGCCGGGTGCGGACCGCGTCCAGCGCATCGACCAGGAACTCGGCCCCGTCCGGTCCGGAGATCACCCCGAACCGGTGCAGCACCCGCCCGTGCGGGGTCTTGCCGAAACCGAGGGTGAGGATGATCGCGTCCCGGCGCAGGCCCGCTGCCGACTCCACGTCCACCACGGTGAACGCCTCCGGCCGGTCGGAGTCGAAGAAGGAGGCCACGCTGGCGCTGCCGGCAGCCACGGACATCACCGCTTCCCGCACCCGGTCGGCGTGCCGAGTGTTCAGCGCGATCACCGCCAGAGTCTCGTCCGGGCGGGTGAGCGCATGGTCGATCACCAGGTCCACCACCCGGTCGACCTCGGCCTGCACGCTCTCTACCACGTTCACTCCGGGGGCGGGCATCCCGGTGCCGTCCACCACGTCCAGCTCGATCCGCGCTGGTCCCGGCGGTTCGGGCAGCGGCCGCACCACCCCTTCGTATCCGTGGGCGGCGAGGAAGGCCGCCAGGTGCGCATCCTGGCTGGAGCGTCCGGCCGGCAGGGTGAGCCGGGGCAGGAAGTCCAGCGAGCCGATCAGCCCGGTGCCCCCGCGGCGAGTGTCACCGACCACCACCACCTGGCGGGAGCGCACGATCGCCGAGACAGTCTGCTCCACTGGGACGTGCTGCACGGCGTCCAGCACCAGCAGGTCCACGTCCCGGGTGGCCGGCAGCACCTGCGGCACGACCATCGGCGGCACCACCCAGACCGGTCGCGGCGCCCAGACCACTGCAGAGAACCGAGTGAGCAGCTCCTTCAGGTCGGTGCTGCCGGAACGTACGGCGCGGTAGAACTCCTGCGCCCGGGGCCGGTCCTCGGCGATCACAGCGCGCACGTGCTCACCCGCCGCAGCCAGCACGTCCGCCGTCAGGCTGGCCACCTGGGTCTGGTCCTTCTCCCGCAGCGTCTCGGCCGAGGCGGTGAGTGTGGAGGAGTCCAGACCGGCCAGCACCGGGTCTTCGCCGAGGATCTCCTCCAGCACGCTGGACCACCACGCCAGGTCGAACTCTGCACCCACCAGCTCGGTGGCCACCCGCCGGTGGGTGAGGTCCTCCAGCAGGTCGGCCAGGCCCAGGTCGGTGAGCTGGGCGAGAACTGCGGCCCGCTCCGGCAGCTGGCGCAGAGTGGCGTCGTCGGCACCGAGCCGAGCGATCCGGGAGGTCAGCTCAGCCAGCGGCAGCTCCTCCAGAGTGCGGCCGGCGAGCGACCCGCTGAGCACCGGGTTGAGCTCGGTGACCAGGTCGGCCACCCGCTTCTCGGTGCTGAGGATCTCGCTCATCCCCTCGGGCAGCCGCGGCCAGCCGCCACTGGCGCAGTGCCGCCGCCAGACGTTCCGCCGGGACTGCACGTCCAGCAGCTCGGCGTGCAGGTCCCCGACCGCTACGCCGGGGCGGACAAGGTCCTTGGCCTGCTTGCGCAGCCGGCGGCGAGCACCCCAGCCGAGGTTGGCGTCGTGCTGAGCCCGCCAGGCGCGGGTGGCGGTCGCTGCCACCATGTCCGCCGGAGAACGTTCGAACACCTGCGGGGTGAATACGTCCAAGGAGGAGCGAATCCCGTCCAGGAGCACCAGCTGCTCGGACCATGCGGTCAGCGTGGCCGCCTCGTCGAGTCCGGTCTGGGCGGCGGTGCGGGCGATCTGGTCGGTGAGCACCGGCATCAGCTCGTCCAGCTCGCGCACCCGCTCCAGGGTGGCGGTGGCGTGGTCGGCGGAGGTGAGGCGGGCCCCGAACCACGGGGTGTCGGCCGCGCGCAGCCGGAACGCGCCGAGCGCAGCGGCACGGGCGAGCTGTTCCCGGGCGTGCTGGCGCGCTTCGCCGTCCATCGAACGCACCGCTTCGGTCGGTACGCGGACCTGGGTGCGCGGACCGGGCCGGGCGGAGGTGAGCTCTGCGAGCGCCTGCAGCGCGTCATAGGCGGACGCGCCCCACGGTTCGCGCGGGCTGTGCAGGGCGTCCAGGTGCTCGCCGAGGTCGCGGCGGGCGGTACGCAGTGCGTCCCGGTCGGCGGCACGCTGCTCGGCGTCGATCGCCGGCTCCGGCGGGTTCAGCCCTTCCACCAGGTGGCCGGCCGCGGTGCTGGTCCAGCGCGGGTCGTTGCTCAGGTCCAGGGCGAGGTCCCCCAGACCCACCCGACGCAGGGCGTCCACGAGCGCCTGCCCGGCCCGCCGCGTCCCAGGGACATACAGCACCCGGCGACCCTCCGCCGCTGCCTGGGCAACGACAGCAGCCACGGTGCCGGCCGGGTCGGTGCCCGGTGGTGCGTCGACGAGCAGGTGCGTGCCGGTGGCCAACGCGTCCAGCACGTCCTGCTGTGCCGGGTCCAGGTCACCCACACCGCGTTCATCGTCCGGGTCCCGGTCGGTGGGGTCCGGTTCGGGCAGCGTACCGGCCACGGCGCTCCGGGCAGCACTCACCCCGGCCAGGGCCGCCACCACGTCATGGGTGGCCAGGTCGCGTTCGTGGTCGTGCAGGTCTTCGGCGAGCGCCTGGCCGGGGTGCACGAACGCACCGAGCACGATCCGCGGCTCCAGGCTGAAGCCGGGCAGCGCCTGGCCGAGCTCGGCGATGGTCTCCAGCGCCGGGCGGGGGGTGAAGCCATGCTCGACCATGGTGGAGCGGCCGATCGCGGCGGCATCCACGTCCACCCCGTGCGCACGCAGCTCACGCACCAGCAGGCTGTTGACCTCGACGGCGGGATCCAGCTCCAGGTCGATCTCCGCCTCCGGTCCGTGCACACCCAGGCGCACCGGCCGTAGCAGCACCGGCGCATGCACCACTGCGGGAGCGGCCGGCAGCGGTGGTTCGTTCGGATCGGCCAGGGCGGGGGTGGTGCCCGCCTCCTCGGCACCCCCCTCACCGGCTACGACCCCGGCGGCTGCCTCGCCCAGGTGAGCTGCGCCGTCACTGTGCCAGGTGGCCACCCCCATGGCCACGTACGTGGGCGCGACACCGAACCGCTGGGCGAGCTCGTCGGTGCGCGCCAGCACCACGCGAGCGCGGCGGCGGGCGTGGGTCAGCGCGGAGCCTTCCCGCACCAGGTTGCTCAGCGGGGTGGAGCGTCCGGCGTAGAGCTGGGCGATGCCCGACGGGTGCGCCGCAGTGAGCTCCACGAGCGCATCACCCAACGTGGAGATGTCCCACAGCGGACTGTTGCCGGCCAGGTCCGCGAGGTGAGTGCGCCACCGGGTCGCGGCGGCCTCCACCTGCAGCTCACGCGGTGTGGCCGCGCTGTGCTCGGCAGGGTCGGGAACGACCGGCTCCGCACCACGCCGGCGGGCGGAGCCAGCGAAGGGATTGCGCACCGAAGACCTCACGCGTCCACGCTAACCAGTAGGGGCCGGTTCTCACCGCTGGACCCGCCGACAGGACCGGTTTCGTGGTCATCGGAGGCAGCCGGTGCTGCGGCCGGCGCGGCACCCATCGGGCACCGGCACTCTTCCGGCCCAGCACACTGAGCGGACGGCGTGCGCCACGCAGGGGGCAGGCGACGCACGCCGTCCTGGGTCAAGTTTGGCGCACTCGGTGGACTCGCGCAAACACCGGGAGCACCCTCGGGCGAGCCCGCCAGACCTCCCGGGGGGACTCCCCCACCCGCACCCGGGGGACAACCTCCTGGTCGGGACTGCGCCGACGCACTTCAATGGTCCGGTGAGCACGACCGTTACTATGACCGACATCACAGCCCAGCCGAAGTCTCAGAGTCGGCGCGGCCGGCAACCGATCTGGTCCGCACCCTTCGGTTCGCGTGCCTGGCGCGATGTCGGCACGCACCTGCTGATGCTGCTCACGGCGCCGTTCGGCTTCGCCTATGCGCTGGTCTGCCTGGTGCTGACCAGCGCGCTGGCTCCGACGGTCGTCGGGCTGTACCTGCCCGGGTGGCTGGTGGTCGGCGCCCGCGGTTGGGGCCGGCTGTTCCGGGGCTTCGGGCGGCTGCTCGGGGTCGAGGTGCGCGACCCGATGCCCCGGCAGCGGGGCAGGGGCTTCTGGCGTCGACTGGGCCGGACGATCGGGGACGGTACCGGTTGGCGGGCTGTGCTGTTCCTGGTGATCGCGCTGCCGCTGGCGATCGTGGCCACCGTGGTGGTGCTGGCGGTCCTGGTGACGGCGCTGGGCGCCCTGACCTACGGGATCTGGTACCGGTTCCTGCCGCTGCAGCAGGCGGCGGACGGCAGCTGGCACCGGGGTCCGATCCTGTGGGACGGCACCGCGATGGACACGCTCGTGGGGATCGGGGCCTATGCGGTGGCCGGGCTGCTGCTCTGGTTCCTCTGGCCGCAGCTGGCCCGCGCCTTCTCCGCGGTATGGACGGCGCTGATCACTCTGCTGCTGGGACCCACCCGGTCCAGCCTGCAGGTGGCGCGGTTGCAGACCTCGCGCGGGCGGACTGTGGTCGATGCTGATGCGAAGCTGCGCTGGATCGAGCGGGACCTGCACGACGGCACCCAGGCCCGGCTGGTGGCTCTGGCGATGCAGCTCGGGGAGGCCAAGGAAACACTGACCAGCGACCCGGCCGGAGCGGGCGAGCTGATCGAGGATGCGCACCGGGCCACCAAGGAGGCGCTCACCGAGCTGCGCGAGCTAGCCCGCGGCATCCGGCCTCCGGCGCTGGAGGCGGGCCTGCCGGTGGCGGTGGAGACCCTCGCCGCCCGCTGCTCGCTGCCGGTGACCGTGGACCTGCCTACCGACCTGCGGGCCGATCCGTCGATCGAGTCCATCGCCTACTTCAGCATCGCCGAGCTGGTGACCAACGCCGTCAAGCACTCCGGTGCTTCCGGGGTGTACGTGCTGGTGGAGCAGCAGGAGGTGGACCTGTGGGTGCGGGTACGGGACGACGGCGGAGGCGGGGCGGTGATCGGTGTGCCCACACCGGACGGCACCGGCAGCGGTCTGGCCGGGCTGCGGGACCGGGTGGACTCCGTGGACGGCACCCTGCAGGTGGACAGTCCGGACGGCGGTCCGACCGTGGTGACCGTGACCCTGCCGCTGCGGGTGCACAGCCGGTGACCGGTGCACCGGTGCTGCCCAACGGTGCGGCGGCGGTACTGTGACCGGCATGCGGATCGCGATCGCTGAGGACTCGGCAATCCTGCGCGACGGGCTGACCGCACTGCTGCACCGGCGGGGGCACGAGGTGGTAGTGGCCGTGGACAACGGCACCGAGCTGCTCGCCGCCGCCGACGAGCAGGTGGCGGCCGGTACCCCGTGCGATGTAGCGGTGCTCGACGTGCGGATGCCGCCGACGTTCACCGACGAGGGACTGCACGCCGCGCTGGAGCTGCGCGCCCGGCACCCGGAGCACGGTGTGCTGCTGTTCTCCCAGTACGTGGAGACCCGGTTCGCCGCCGAGCTGCTCCAGGGTGATGCGCGTGCCATCGGCTACCTGCTCAAGGACCGGGTGGCAGACGTGGGCGACTTCGTCGACGCGCTGGAGCGGATCGCCGCCGGACAGACGGTGCTCGACCCGGAGGTGCTCAGCCAGCTGCTGCGCACCGGCCCGGAGCGGGCGGCCCTGGAGCGGCTCACTCCGCGGGAGCGGGAGGTGCTGGAGCTGATGGCGCTGGGCCGCACGAACTCCGCGATCGCGAAGTCGCTGTACCTGTCCGCCGGGGCGGTGGAGAAGAACATCTCCGCCATCTTCGCCAAGCTCGACCTGCCCACCGACGACGCCGCCCACCGCCGCGTGCTCGCCGTGGTCCGCTACCTGCAGCGCTGACAGCCACCACCCCTCTCCCCACTCGCCCCACCCCACCCACCACCGGTGAATCGATTCATGCGATACCTGGCACGCGAGGTAGTGCTCGCCGGTATCGCTCCGACGGGGAAGTGTCGCCGTCGGCGGGCCGGGTGGGCCGAGTGGGCCAAGCGGGCCGAGCGGGCCGGGCGGGCCGAGCGGGCCGAGCGGGCCGGGCGCGGTGGGGCTGTCCCCCGCCGAACGCTGCGGTTGTCCCCCACTGACGCGGTGGCTGGCGCCATGGTCGCAGCACCGCAGCGGTCGAAAACTGGCACGGACAGCAGATCCCCACCAGTGAAGGACCGTCGTGGCCAGCACGCTCGCCCCACCACCCCTGCAGGACGCCTCCTCCCCGCGACCGGCAGCCACCCTGCCGACCGCCGCCGGCCTCGCTGCGGCGACGCGCACCGGCACCGCGCGGACGGCAGCCCCGGTCCCGGCCACTCCCCCGCGCCGCCGCAGCACCCGCGACCCGTTCGTGGACCTGGTCCGTGCCGGCGGCACCCTCGGGGTGCTCACCGTGCACTGGCTGATGCCGCAGGTGGCCTGGGACGGGACCGCGTTGACGATCGGCAACAGCCTCAGCCACGGCGCCGGCTGGCTGGTCACCTGGGTGCTGCAGGTGCTGCCGCTGCTGTTCTTCGCAGCCGGCGCGGCGGCGGGCCTGGAGCCGGTGCGCCCGGTCGTCACGGTGCTGCGCCGCCGGCTGCCCCGGCTGCTGGTGCCGGTGCTGGCGCTGCTGGGCACCTGGCTGGCCGCCGCGGTGCTGCTCCCGCTGCTCGGCGTACCGCAGACGGCGGTGGGCCAGGCGGTCCGGATCGTTCCGCAGCCACTGTGGTTCCTTGGCGTGTACCTGGCGCTGGTGGTCCTCAGCCCGCTGCTGCGCCGCCTGGTCGGCGTGCTCGGCTGGGGCGCCCCGGCGGTGCTCACCGCGGTGCCGGTGGCCGTGGACCTGCTCCGGTTCTCCGGGGTGGCACCAGGCCTGGCGTGGTTGAACCTGCTGGCGGTCTGGGCGGTACCGTTCACGATCGGGCTGGCCTACGCCCGCCGTGGTGAGCCGCGGACGGGCGCGCGAACCTGGTGGGTGAGCTCCGCCGTCGCACTCCTGACCCTGGTGGCCCTGATCGGCGCTGGCCCCTACCCGATCAGCCTGATCGGCATGCCCGGGGACGCGATCTCCAACCTCGGCCCGCCCACCTTGGTGGCGTTGGTGCACGCGGTGCTGCTCACCTCGGTGCTGCTGGCGCTGCGCACCCCGCTCACCCGGCTCGCCACCGGCCCGGCGCGACACGCACTGGCCTGGGTCAGCGCCCGGTCGATGACCATCTACCTGTGGCACCTGACCGCGATGTTCACCGTGATCGGCGTGGGGCTGCTCGGCCTGGGCCTGACCGTCCCGGCGGCTGGCACGCTCGCCTGGTTCGGGCAGTGGCCGCTGTGGTGCGCGGCCGCGGCCGGTGTGCTGGCGGTGCTGGTGCGCGTCTACCACCGGTTCGAGCAGCGCCGGTGAGCGCCCCGGCGGGCCGGGCCCGCGTGGCCGCGCCAGCTACCAGGGCAACGTCTCCGGCACCGGCTCTCCGCCACGCACGTGCTGGTCGCAGAACGCTAGCACCGTCTGGTTCCAGGTGTAGGCGTTCGCCGGGGTGAGCACCCAGTGGTTCTCATCTGTCAGCTGCAGGAACCGGTGCGGCATCGTCTCCGGCTCCCCGTCCCAGGCGGAGACCAGGTCCCACCACATCCGCAGCGCCTCGCTGATCGGCACCCGGTAGTCGCGGTTGCCGTGGGTGATCAGCACCGGGGTGGTGATGGCGCCGGCGGCGTGGTGCGGGGAGAAGGCGCGGTACCAGTCGGAGTTCTCCTCCTCGTGGCCGTGCACCCGCATCTTGCCGGCGGCGGCGTCGGTGGTGCGGTGCTGCTGGTCCAGGGCCCACAGCCCGGCATGGGTGACGATCGCGTCGAACCGGTCGGTGTGGCCGGCGATCCAGTTCGCCATGAACCCGCCGAAGGAGGCGCCGAGCATCGCCGTGCGTCGTTCGTCCAGCTCGGCCCGGGTGAG
>Ga0209487_1003079_pt1 | contig 13243 bp, 8 predicted proteins | sample Poulit2012_FD_187524 | JGI IMG/M metagenome (GOLD analysis project Ga0209487, IMG submission 187524) | Agricultural soil microbial communities from Georgia to study Nitrogen management - Poultry litter 2012 (SPAdes) (version 2) | ecosystem: Environmental > Terrestrial > Soil > Agricultural land... | reverse complement strand
CGGGCCAGCGGGTGGTCCGATGCCCCTTCGGCCACCGCGGCCCAGGCGAGCAGGCGGTCGGTTTCAGTCAGGGACGGAGCGACAGGGGCAGCCGCAGTGACGACCTGCATCGCCCCCTGGCCGCCACTTGATCCCGCAAAGGCCGCGCGCGGGGTCCCGGTTCCGCTCGAGCCGTGACCGAAGAGTGGTTCCACAGGCGGGAACTCACCGAGAGGGATGATGTCCGTTAGCCGTGGCCTGCCCTCGGTGAGGGTGCCCGTCTTGTCGAGCGCGAGGGCGGTGAGTTTGCCGGCGCGCTCAAGGTGTTCTCCGCCCTTTATGAGGATGCCCCTCCTGGCCGCGCGCCCTATTCCGGCGACTATCGACACCGGCGTCGAGATGACCAGCGCGCCCGGGCAGCCGATTACCAGCAGGGTAAGCGCGAGGTGAACGTCGCCGGTCACCAGCCAGGCACCGGCGGCAAGGAGGATAACGCCCGGCGTGTACCAGGTGGCGAAGCGCTCGATGAGCCGCTGCGTGGGGGCCTTGGCCTCCTGCGCTTCCTCGACCCGCCGGATTATCCGGGCCAGTGTCGTGTCGGCCCCAACGCCTGTTGCGGTCACGCGCAACAGGCCGCTGCCATTCACCGTCCCGGCGAAGACCTGCGCGCCGGCCTCCTTCTGTGCGGGCACCGGTTCGCCGGTGATACTGCTCTCGTCGACGTACGAGCTGCCCGCATGGACAACGCCGTCCACCGGCAGCCTGCCGCCGGGCTTCACGAAGACCGTCTCACCGTTCCGCACCTCGTGCGGGGCAACCTCGAGCTGCTGCCCGTCCCGCAGCACGGTGGCGACGGGCGGGGTCAGGTCCAGCAGGTCGCCCAGGGCGGCCCTGGTGTGCCTCATGGTGCGCGCCTCCAGGTACGCCCCGAGGAGGAACAGGAAGGTGACGGCCGCAGCCTCCCATGTCTCCCCTATGATCAGCGCCCCACCCGCTGCCAGAGTCACGAGCAGCTCGATGCTGATTTGCCTGTTCAGCAGGGCCCGGAAGGCTCTGACAGCTATGTCGCTGCCTGCCAGCAGCGCGGCCGCGGTGTAGAGACCGTGCCGCCAGGCGTGGTCGGCGCCGGCCTGGGGCAGGAGCGCTCCCAGGAGGATGAGGATCCCGGCCGTAATGGTCAGGAAGCCCCTCCTTTGCGCGGGATTGGCCAGGATTCTTCTCCCTCTCGTAAGCATTGCTTCCTCTCTTCCCGTCACAGGACTCCCCCGGACCCCGGCGCCCTTGGCGGGCTGCTGGCATCCGGGGGAGTGAACCTGCTCTGTGCTGTCTGTCTTTCGGTTTCTAGAAGGGTGTCACCTTGGAGTCGTAGCCCACCCGGCGTACGGTCTCGACCAGTGTTTCGGGGGTCACCGACTCCGCGTCGTGGGAGACCTCGATGCGTCCCGTCGCAAAGTGGACCCGGGCGTCCTCAACCCCGGTAATGCTGGACAATGCCTTCTCGATCTTGCTGATGCAGCTTGGGCAGCTGAGTTCCTGGCTCCTGAGAATCGTCTTTTTCATGCGCGTCCTCCTTCTGATGGTGAGGATACGCCCGCCCCTGACGCGGTTCCTTGATCTGCATCAAGTAACGGTTTCGAGCTTCAGCGGAAGGAAACGTCTCCGGTGACGGCGCGCAACTCCTCATCGCGCACGACCCGTACCCAGCCGCGCCCGGTCTCAACCAGGCCGTCGTCGCGCAGTTGCCTGAGCGTCCTGTTCACCGTTTCGACTGTCGAGCCGACCGTCTGCGCCAGCTCCTGCTGCGAGAGCGGCAGCCGGGGCGCAGGCGTGGAGCTCGTGGCGAGCTTGTCGTGGACGATCAGCAGTATGGCGGCGAGTCGCACCTGGACGGAGGAGCGGCTCAGGTGGCGAATCTGCTCGAAGGCTTGCGTGAGACGCCGGGCGGTGTGCTGCAGGACCGGCGCGTAGACCCGCGGGTATCTTTCCAGGAGCCGCTCGAAATCGGTTGCACTGACTCCCAGGCCACAGCTGGCGGTGAGGGCACTGACCGTATGGGTGTAGCGCTCCTGGCCCAGCAGCGGGATACCGCCGAAGAGGTCGCCGGGAACGAGCAGGTCGACGATCACCTCGTCCCCCTCCTCCGTCACGCTCAGCTGCTTGAACTTGCCGCGCGCCACGATGAAGAGGCTGTCAGCGTCGTCACCTTCGCTGACAGCCTCTTCGCCGGGCAGGAAGCCGGTCTCGTGAAAGAGCCCGTTTATCTCCCGCACCTCTTCATGGGACAGCATGCGGAAGAAGGGCACGCTGTGCAGGATCTGCAGGCGCAGGTCGGCCGAGCAGCTAAGTCCCTCGAACGCGCCCTCCAGGTTGCCACCGGCATGTTCCTGCATGCCTGCAGCCTACCCCTCTTCGCTTACGTGTTCAGTCCCTCCAGCTGCTCGAGCGTGCCCAGGGCACGCAGCGCGTCCCGCACCTCGCGCAGGAGCACCAGCCGGTTCCGGCGCAGGGCCTCGTCATCAACCATGACGAGCACGTTGTCGAGGAAGGCATCGAGTGGCCCCTTCAGCTGCAGGACCCGTTCGATCTCCTCGTCCAGGTCGGGGAGCTCCTGTCCCGGACCCTTGCCCAGGTCCCACGGCGACAGGGCATCCTTGGCCACGCGCAGGAGCTGATCCATCCCCTCCCGCGCCAGGTGCAGCGCCCGGTTGAGGGGTGCCTCGTGCGGATCCCGGAACAGGTCGGTGTCGATGGCGGCGTCCTCGGGCGCGTGCCCTCCCAGGTTGGCTGCCCGCTTGTAGAGGGCGAGGAGTTGCGCGAACTCCTCCTCCTGGCTCAGGTCGACGAGCAGGTGTGCCCGCCGCGCGGCGGTAATCACGGGTGGCCCGTCGCCGCAGGCGGCGCGGACCATGTGGACGCCCACGCCTTCCTCTGCCAGAAGCGAAGCGACACGATCCCAGATGTAACGCTCGACGTTCTCCAGGACGTCCTCGCCTATCTCTATTCCGGCCGTTCCGTAGGCGTTTGCCGAAAGCTCGAGGAGCTGCCGCGGGGTGACCTGCCAGCCCTGCGAGTTGAGGATGCGCACGAGGCCCAGCGCGTCGCGTCTAAGGCCAAACGGGTCGGCCGAGCCCGTGACGCGTCCACCCACCGAGTAGAAGCCGACGAGCTTGTCCACCCGGTCGGAGGCAGAGAGCACCGCTCCCGCCATCGAAGTCGGCAGCCCATCACCGGGCGCCTTGGGCCGTACGCCCTCCTCGAGAGCGACGCCCACTGCCTGCGGGAACCCCTCCTTGATCGCGTAGGCGCGTGCCATCACGCCCTCCAGCTCGGGGAACTCGAAGACCATCTCCGTGCCCAGATCGGCCCGGAAGACCGGCAGCGCCCGCTCGAGCACCTCCAGGTCGTCCTTGCCGGCGCCGGCCAGTTGAGCCAGTTCGCGGGCGATGCCGTCGCCCCTCGCCACCTTGTCGGCCATCGTTCCCAGCTCCTTGTGGAACTGGATTCCCGACAGCGCCCAGGCGTGCTGCGAGAGCGACTTGTTGCGGTCGCTGCGCCAGAAGAAGCTGGCGTCGTAGAGCCGCCCGGCCAGGACCTTCTCGTAGCCGCTGCGCACGACCGACTCGTCCGGTACGCGGTTGTTGGAGACCGCGACGAAGGCGTTGGAGAGCCCGCCATCGCCGTTCAGGAGCGGGAAGAACCGCTGGTGGTGAATCATCACCGTGCTCAGAACCTCGGCCGGCAGCTCCAGGTAGCCCTCATCGAAGCGGCCGACGATCGGGAAGGGGTATTCGACGAGATTGGCTACCTCGGCCAGTAACCTCTCCGACTCGTAGACCCGGTAACCGAGCTCACGGGCGGCCTCGGTGACCTGGCGGCGGGTAAGCTCCCGCCGTTCCTCCTCGCCCGCCAGGACCCAGGCCTCCTCCAGCTTCTGTACATACTCCTCAGGGCCGGAAAGCTCAGTCCGTCCGGGAGCCAGGAAGCGGTGGCCGCGGGTACTGTTGCCGGCCTGCAGGCCCGCCGCCTCGACCTCCAGGACCTCTCCGTCGAGCATTGCCAGCAGCCAGGAGATGGGCCGCACGAAGGGGGTCTCCACGTTCGCCCAGCGCATCTTGCGCGGGGCCGGCAGCGTGGCCACCACCTCGCCCAGCAGCGCCGGCAGCAGCCGTTCCACCGGCTCGCCACCGGTCTCGAGCAGCGCGAAGAGGTACTCACCCTTCTCGGTCTCCTCGATAACCAGCTGGCCTGGCTCCACTCCCGCGCCCCGTGCGAATCCGATGGCCGCCTTCGTGAACTCCCCGTCCGGGCCCACAGCTGCTGCGCGGGCAGGCCCGCGTTTCTTCAGCTGGCGCCGCTCGTTATGGGTGGCGATCCCCCGGACGAGGACGGCCAGGCGTCTTGGCGTGCCGTAGGAGCTGATCTCTCCGAAGGGTATGTTCTGCGCCTGCAGGGCTTTGGCGACCTCCTCCTGCAGGGCGGTGCGGCCGCTGGTCACGTACCAGCTGGGCAGCTCCTCGGTGCCGATCTCGAACAGCAGGTCGGGCATCAGGCGTTCACCTCTTCAGCCGGTTCCTGCTGCGACTGCAGGTAGGCGCGGGCGCTCAGCTCGCTCAGGCGCCTCACCCGCTGCACGTAGTTTTGCCTCTCCGTATGCGAGAGGACACCGCGGGCGTCGAGCAGGTTGAAGGCATGGGACGCCTTCATCACGAACTCGTAGCCCGGATAGACGAGCGACTTGCCCAGCAGGCGGTTCGCCTCACCCTCGTAAGCCTCGAAGAGTTTGCGCTGCAGGTCGGGATCGCTCTCCTCGAAGTTGTAGCGCGAGTGCTCAACCTCGAACTGCTTGCGCAGGTCACCCATCGTCACGCCCTGGGCCACTTCGATGTCGAAGCCGTGCTCCTTGCCCTGGAGGTAGAGCGCTATCCGTTCCAGTCCGTAGGTGAGCTCGACGGAGACCGGCCGGCAGTCGATCCCGCCTACCTGCTGGAAGTAGGTGAACTGGGTGATCTCCATCCCGTCCATCCAGACCTCCCAGCCCAGCCCCCAGGCGCCCAGCGTTGGCGACTCCCAGTTGTCTTCGACAAAGCGGATGTCGTGGGCCCCGGGGTCGATGCCGAGCTGGTAGAGGGACTGCAGGTAGGTCTCCTGAACGTCCAGCGGGGAGGGCTTCAGCAGGACCTGGTACTGGTAGAAGTACTGGAACCTGTAGGGGTTGTCGCCGTACCGGCCGTCGGCCGGCCGGCGGCTCGGTGCCACGCCGGCCACGCTCCACGGCGTGGGGCCAAGGGAGCGCAGGAAGGTTGTGGGATAGAAGGTTCCCGCTCCCACCTCCGTGTCGGCCGGGGTTGCGATGACACAGCCCTGCTGGGCCCAGAAGCGGTCGAGTGAAAGAACTAGTTCCTGGAAACGCATGCTTCTCCTGAGGGCAGTAGACGGTTCGAATGACTTGGTAACCCTGCGAAGGTGGCCCGGAGCGCCGGCCACAGTTCGCGCCGGCTCCCCCTCTTTCGAGCGCTGCCAAGCGTGCAGGACAGCATGAATGAAGGTTCTCTGGGCACCCGATGAGTATTGAAAGTAACGAATACCCTTTCAGGGACGGTGCCGAGCGCGTAGTATAGCATCATGACTCTTCGTCGAAGCGAGACCCGCACCGGGCGTAAAGTCGGGTGCTGCGACGAGTTTGGAGGAAGGCCGTGAACAGGTACGACGATCGAGCGCGTCTGGTCTTCCACTTCGCGCGGGAGGAAGGTTCGAAGCTTGGTCATGCAATGATCGGGCCCGAACACCTCCTGCTCGGTTTGATGCGTGAGGGGGGCACTGCGAGCCGGGTGCTGAGTGAATTCGGCGCTACTCTCGAAGGCTTTCGCCGGCAGGTCGAAGAGATGGTCGGCCGCGGCGATGGGCTCCCCCGGAACGAAACGGCAGCCATCACCCCCAGGGCAAGGCGAGTCATGGAACTGGCAGGTTCCGAGGCGCGCTCCCTGGGTTCGAACGTAATAGCAACCGAGCACATTCTCCTGGGGATCATACGTGAAGGCGACGGCGTTGCCTACCGAATTCTCCAGCAGCTCACCCGTGACGTGGACACGGTGCGCTGGCGCATTCTCGCGGCTGCTGACCCCAAGAACCAGTCGGAGTCGGTAAACACTCCGTTCCTTGACGAGTACGCCCGCGATCTGACCAAGGAGGCGCGGGAAGGCAAGCTGGATCCCGTAATAGGACGCACGGAAGAGATACGCCGCGTCATCCAGATCCTCTCGCGGCGAACCAAGAACAATCCCGTGCTCATTGGCGAGCCGGGCGTGGGCAAGACGGCAATAGTCGAAGGGCTCGCCCAGGCCGTCATCGACGGCCAGGTGCCGCCCAACCTCATGTCCGTGCGCGTTCTCTCCATCGACCTCTCCAACATCGTGGCCGGCACGAAGTATCGCGGTGAGTTCGAAGAACGTTTGCGGCAGGTTATCGACGAACTGAAGAGCGCGAAAGTAGTTGCATTCATCGACGAGCTGCACACGCTCGTCGGCGCAGGCGGTGCCGAGGGCACGCTGGATGCAGCGAATATCTTGAAGCCACCGCTGTCGCGCGGTGAAATCCAGGTCATCGGTGCCACCACCACCGGTGAGTACCACCGCTACATCGAGAAGGATGCTGCTCTGGAGCGGCGCTTCCAGCCGGTCATCGTGCTCGAGCCCAGCCCCGAGGAATCGCTGGAGATTCTCCAGGGCCTGCGCGAAAAGTACGAGAACCACCACGGCGTCATCATTCCGCCGGGCATCCTCGAACTCTCGGTCCGCTACGGCGAGCGCAGCCTGCCGGGAAGGAACTTCCCCGACAAGGCCATCGACCTCATCGATGAAGCCGCTGCACGGACCCGCCTCAACAAGTCGCTGGGCTTCCCGGTGGCTGAGGAGGAGGATGGCACTCCGGTCGTGACCCGCGAGGACATCGAAGCCGTCGTCAACTCGTGGGGCGGCATCTATGTGGACGACCACGACGCCGCCAAGCTCAACGACATCGAGGCCGCCCTCAAGGAGGCGGTCGTCGGTCAGGACAAGGCCATCGGCGCTCTGGCGGCGGCACTGCGCCGGGCACGGGTAGGACTGGGCGGGCGCACCCGCGTCAGCGCTTCCTTCCTCTTCGTTGGCCCGTCCGGCGTGGGCAAGACTTTCCTCGCCAAGCAGCTGGCGCTCGAACTCTTCGGTTCGGAGCGTGCGCTGGTGCGACTCGACATGTCGGAGTACCAGGAGCCGCACTCCATCTCGAAGCTCATCGGGGCACCTCCAGGCTACGTGGGTCACGAACAGGGTGGCCGGCTCACGGAGGCGGTACGCCGCCAGCCGTTCTCGGTAGTGCTCCTCGACGAGATCGAGAAGGCACACCCGGACATCTACAACACGTTCCTGCAGGTCCTTGACGATGGGCGCCTGACGGATGGTCAGGGGCGCACCGTCGACTTCAGGCGCGTGATCCTCATCATGACCTCGAACACCGGCTTCAACCTGGGCCCCAGCGTGGGCTTCCAGGCTCAGGGCCAGCAGGACGTTCAGGCGCCGCTGCGCAACATCTTCTCCCCTGAGTTCCTCGACCGCCTTGACGAGGTCATCGCGTTCGAGACCTTCGACCGCGAAAGCATCCTGCAGATCACCCGCGCGATGCTCGAGGAGATGCGGACAGACCTGGGCACGCGCGAGATCGACGTGACCTTCACGACCGAAGTCGCGCCGTTCCTCGTCGACAAGCTGCCCGAGGGCGAAAGCGCCCGGCCGCTGCGTGCAGTCCTGCGCGAGTACATCGAAGACCCGCTGTCGAACGAACTTCTCAACAACGGTTCTGACGACCCTATTATCGTCACCATCGAAGACGAACAGGTGGTCTTCGCCAGGCCAGTGCCCATCGCCTAGTCCCGCGCTGGATACAGGGAAGTAGAATGAAGGCGCACCGCCCGGGGCGGCGCGCCTTTTTTGGCATAAATCATCAGGCGTGCCACCAGGGCCCGCCCGCTGTTTGGGTGGGACGGGCGGTGGCGCGGGCAGTAGGCGACAGTGGCGAAGACGAAGAGTACATACCAGTGCACCGAGTGCGGGACCACCTCCCCTGGCCCGCTGGGCCGTTGCCCCGGCTGCGGCTCCTGGGGAACGGTTGAGCCGGTCTCAGCGGCACCAGGAGTTCCGGGGCGCCGCCGGGCGAGCGCCAGTGTGGTCGCACTGAACTCGGTCGAAGCGAAAGAGGTTGAACGGCAGCCCTCCGGCGACCCCGAAGTCGACCGGGTGCTGGGCGGTGGCTGGGTGCCGGGCAGCGCCCTCCTGCTGGCGGGCGAACCGGGCATAGGCAAGTCGACCCTGATCCTCCAGCTCGCCTACAACTCGACCGCCGCAGGCCGCTCCACGCTCTACGTGGCCGGCGAGGAGTCCGCAGGCCAGATCAGGCTCAGGGCAAGGCGGCTGGGCATCGAACTGGACACCCTGCTGACCCGCGAGACCGATGCGCGGTCGCTGGTCGAGTACCTCCTCCTGGAGAAGCCGCAGTTCGTCGTCGTCGATTCCATCCAGACGCTCGTCGCCGCCGACGACGGTGTGCCGGGCAGCGTGAGCCAGGTCCGTGACTCAACCGCTCTCCTGGTGCAGGCAGCCAAGGAGGCAGGCGCGGTCCTCGTCCTCATCGGTCACGTGACCAAGCAGGGCTCGATCGCCGGCCCGAAAACGGTCGAGCACATGGTCGATGCCACCCTGCAGCTGGAGAGCGCAGCAGGCTACCGGGTCCTGCGCGCCCTGAAGAACCGCTTCGGGGCGGCCGGCGAGCTCGGCGTCTTCGAGATGACCGGCGGCGGGATGATGCCCGTGGCCAACCCGTCGGAGGCCTTTCTTGCCCAGCGGCCCCTGGGTGTCGCCGGCTCGGTAGTGGCGATCGCCCTGGAGGGGCAGCGCCCGCTCCTGCTGGAGGTCCAGGCGCTGGCCAGCAAGTCCCCCTACTCGTCACCCAGGCGGGTGGTCCAGGGGCTGGATGACCGCAGGGTGGACGTCGTCCTGGCGGTGCTGGAACGCCGGCTGGACCTGCCCCTCTCGGCCCTGGACGTCTTCGTCAACGTCGCCGGGGGACTGCGCATCGCCGATCCGGGCATGGACCTGGCGGTGGCGGTTGCCGTGTTCTCGGCCGTGACGAACCGCCCGGTCTCGGAGCGCTGTGCAGCGGTTGGCGAGGTTGGACTTGCCGGCGAGCTGCGCACGGTACCGCAGCTGGAGAGACGACTGGCCGAGGCAGGGCGGGCAGGCTTCGATGAGCTCATCACTCCCCGCGCGGCCCGCGGACAGTCAGGGGGCTTCGAAACGCTCGCCCAGGCCCTGGGCGCGATGGGTGGTCCCTCTTGAGGAGTTCACGCCTCGTCTTCCAGCTCGTGCGTGCGCTGATCGCCGTTCTGGGGGCGCTGCTGGGCGCCTACCTGGCCCTCTTCCTGCTCGAGCGCAACATACTCACCGGCCCCAACAACATCCTCTACCTCACGCTGCTGGGGCTCCTGACCGCCTACCTGTTCAGCGGCCCGCCCGCCCGCTGGATCGAGCGGCTGGGCAAGCGTGCCCGCCAGATGCCGCCCGAAGCGGTGCTCGCCGGACTGAGCGGCGCAATCGTTGGCCTGCTCATCACCGTCCTCATCAACAACGTCCTCGCTGAGGCACCCTGGTTCACCTGGTACTGGTCGCTCCTCATCGCGCTGTTCCTGGTTGCGGCCGTCGGCGCCTTCTTCATCGCCAACCGGTCCCTGTTCGGGGCGATTCCCCGCAGGGAGGCGCGGGAGGAGCGCGAGGAGAAGCCGGCCGTGCAGGCGAAACTCGTCGATACCTCGGCATTAATCGACGGCCGGCTGGTGGATGTGATCGGGGCCAACTTCCTCGAAGGTACCCTGCTCGTGCCTCGCTTCGTGCTGACCGAGCTGCAGCAGATCGCCGATTCCGGCGACCCCGACCGGCGCAGGCGGGGCCGCCGGGGCCTGGAGGTCCTGGAGAAACTGCAGCAGCAGGAAGTGGCCAGGGTCGAGATCCTTCCAGGGAAACTGCCCGATGGCGGTGATGTCGACCAGGAGCTGGTAGCGCTGGCGCGCTCCCGGGGGGCGAGCCTGCTGACTACCGACTACAACCTGGAACAGGTCGCGGCACTGCAGGGAGTCACCGTTCTCAATCTCAACGGCCTGGCAGCGGCGCTCAAGCCCGCCTACCTGCCCGGCGATGAACTGACACTGCAGGTGGTGCGGAAAGGCAAGGAGGCCGGCCAGGGCCTGGGGTACCTGAGCGACGGCACGATGGTCGTCATTGAAGAGGCCGCCGACCGGCTGGGCCACGAGGTGACAGCACGGGTAACGAGCAGCCTGCAGACGAACGTGGGCCGCATGATTTTTGCCCGCCACCGGCAGGATTGACGGCGTGTCAGTTCCGGCACGGCCGGCCTTGACACGCCGTCAACTCCCACGTATCCTACCGTTTGCTTGACCCGCAATTGCGGGGCCTTAGCTCAGCTGGGAGAGCACTCGCTTTGCAAGCGAGATGTCGTCGGTTCGAGTCCGACAGGCTCCACCATATCCAGAGGCGTTCCTGCACAGGCATGGAGCGCCTTTGTCATTTCGAACTGCACAACAGACACTAAACCTGACAATTTTACTCGGCTTTAGGGACTGGTATTCCCCCGATAGGGATCCACGTCCCAGAACCACTTAGTACCTTGTGATACATTGGACACGTTTCATGCGGTAGCGGGACTCCCGCTACGTCACAAAAAAGCACACTGCTCTACGAGGCATAGAGGAGGTCCCGTCTGAACGCTCTAACTATTTCTCACCGTCGAGGCTCCAGGTCAACTCCTGACAGGCAGCCTCGATTCTCACGCTCCGCCGGTATCTACCCAGGACCAATGCCGCATGCCTAACCTCTTCCCCCGAAATTCAAACTCGTTCCTGTGGTGGACAATAGGACTGGGCGGCGTTTTCGTGGTGCTGCTCATTACCGGCCTGACCGTATTCGCCCGCACCCACAACAATCAGGTAGGCGTACCGGTCGAGCAACCCGTCGCCTTCTCCCACAGCCTGCACGCCGGCAGCATGGGGCTGGACTGCCGCTACTGCCACACCACCGTCGAAACGAGCAACTTCGCCAATGTTCCCGCAACCGAGACCTGCATGACCTGCCACTCCCAGGTCAGGGTCAACTCCCCCCAGCTGGCTGTCGTTCAGGAGAGCTGGGACACCGGGACACCCATAGCCTGGAACAGGGTGCACGACATGCCCGACTTCGTCTTCTTCGACCACAGCATTCACGTGGCGAAGGGCGTTGGTTGCAGCGACTGCCACGGACCCGTCCATCAGATGGAGGGAATGTGGAAGAACGAACCCATGACGATGGGCTGGTGCCTCGAATGCCACAAGTCGCCCGAGGACTACCTGCGTCCGCGCAGCGAGGTCTTCAACATGGACTACACCAGGCCCAGGAACCAGGTCGAGCTGGGAGCGCAGCTCGTTCAGGACTATCACATCGATACGGAGAAGCTTCCGCAATGTTGGACGTGTCATAGATGAGTGAACTGGACATAAACGCCATCAGAGAACGCCTCAAGGGCCAGAACGGCAAGCAGTACTGGCGCAGCCTGGATGAACTGGCTGAGACTGAGGAGTTCCAGTCGTTCCTCCACGAGGAGTTCCCGCGTCAGGCGGCACCTCTGGAAGGGACCTGGAAGCGGCGCGACTTCATGAAACTCCTGGGCGCCTCGCTCGCACTGGCCGGACTCACCGCCTGCGCGCGGCCGCTGCCGTCACACCAGAAGATCGTGCCCTACGTAAGCCAGCCCGAGGAGATCATCCCGGGTCGACCGCTCTACTTTGCGACCGCCATCTCGCACGGCGGGTACGGCGAGGGCCTTCTGGTCGAGAGTCATCAGGGCAGGCCCACCAAGGTAGAGGGGAACCCCGACCACCCGGCGAGCCTTGGTGCTACCGCGGCAGCACCCCAGGCGAGCGTACTCACCCTTTACGACCCCGAGCGTTCCCAGGCTGTGCTGCAGCGTGGCGAGGAGAGCTCCTGGGGCGAGTTCACGCAGGAGCTGGAGCAGGTACTCTCCGGCCTGGGAGACGGCACCGGACTTCGTCTGCTGACCGAGCGCGTCACCTCACCCACGCTTATCGCACAGATCGACTCGCTGCTTAGCCAGTACCCGGGCGCCACCTGGCACCAGTACTCGGCGAATGCTGTCGACGACCTCCTGGGTGGCACCGAGGCAGCATTCGGCCAGCGGCTCATGCCTGTCTACAACTTCGGTGAAGCCGACGTCGTCGTCTCCTTCGACGCCGACTTCATGAACGATTACCCAGGGCGGCTGCGGTATGCGCGTGAGTTCGCCGACAGGCGGCGGGTCCACCAGGCATCTGCAGACCCCGGCAGGTTCTACGCATTCGAGACCACCCCCACGCCCACCGGTTCGATCGCCGACCACCGGGTACCGCTCGCCCCCGGTGAGATGATCGACCTGATCGCTGCGGTAGCACGCCGTCTGGGAGTCGACGCGCCCGAGCGCCCCCTCCCCTCCGGCGTTACGGATACCCTCGTCGACGCGCTCGTCGAGGACCTGACCGCTGCCGGCAGCAACGCTCTCGCAGTTCCGGGTGCCTACCTGCCCATCGCGGCCCAGGCACTCGTGCACGCCATCAACGACGCCCTGGGTTCGATCGGCACGACGGCCACGTTCGTCGAGCCGGGCGACGGCAACGATGAGAACGGCAGCGAGTCCATCCAGGCGCTCGTCGAAGCGATGAACGGCGGCCAGGTCGAGGCCCTCGTGATGCTTGGCGGCAACTTCGCCTACGACCTGCCGGCCAGCACCGGCTTCGTCGATGCGCTTGCCCAGGTGCCGTTCTCGGTCCATCTGGGGCTCTACCAGGACGAGACGGCCCAGCTGGCGACCTGGCACATTCCCCGGGCCCACTACCTGGAGACGTGGAGCGACATTCGCGCATTCGACGGAACCATCTCCATCATCCAGCCCCTCATCGACCGCTTCTACTGCGGCCGCAGCGATCACGAGCTGCTCGCGGCGCTCACCGGCAATCCGGAGGCAGAGAGCTACGACCTGGTACGAAGCTACTGGGAGAACCAGGTCGAGGGAGATTACGAAGGGTTCTGGCGGGAAACCGTCTACAGGGGTGCGGTGCAGGACAGCGCCCGCCCCATTGTCACGCCCGAGCTGCAGCTGGCCAACCTTGAGCTGCCCGAATTCTCCGGCCTGACCGTCA
>Ga0209487_1003078_pt1 | contig 13248 bp, 9 predicted proteins | sample Poulit2012_FD_187524 | JGI IMG/M metagenome (GOLD analysis project Ga0209487, IMG submission 187524) | Agricultural soil microbial communities from Georgia to study Nitrogen management - Poultry litter 2012 (SPAdes) (version 2) | ecosystem: Environmental > Terrestrial > Soil > Agricultural land... | reverse complement strand
TCAAACAACGTCAAATCCATAACGATAAAGTCTATGACTATGATCAATATAGCTATTCAGCTGAAGCCGATTATCAAACGTATCTTCGCAACCGTCAAAACTGCGGCCGACGTCCTAAGTGGTTGACATGCGATTCTTTTACAAATTGGGCTGATGACAAGATGTTAAATAAAGGCTGGTCACCAGATATGGTTGTCGGACGTGCAACTAAAGAAAAGCTCTTCACAAGCGACCTTACGCCTTTCACATCAACGCTTTACCACTGGATTGATCGCGGAATTATGAAAACAAAAAACATCGATTTATTCGAGAAAGTATCCCGTAAGCCAAGAAATGATTCACCTGCACATCGTGAAAATCGCCGAGTACTCGGCCCTTCAATCAAAGATAGACCAGAAGAAATAGAGTCACGTGAACACTTTGGACATTGGGAAATTGATACTTTACTGGGAGCTAGATCTAAAGATGACCCTGTGTTGCTTACGCTAGTTGAGCGGAAAACACGCTTTGAAATTCTACTGAAAATTGATCAACAAGACCAAGAGAATGTTGATCAAGCCATGAATCAACTGTATAAACAATTAGGTGATCAGGCTGAAACCATCTTTAAAACAATTACGTCCGATAATGGATCAGAGTTCGCTGGCATCTATGAGATGCTTAGAGATATAACAGATGTCTTTTTTGCACATCCTAATGCACCCTATGAACGTGGAACAAAGGAAAACCAGCATAAACTCATCCGTCGATTTATTCCAAAAAGCAAACGCCTTGTGGAAATATCAACACAGACAATTAAACGGATCCAACAATGGATCAATAACATTCCACGTAAAATATTAGATTATCACACAGCTCAGGAGGCCTTTGTGAAAGCACTACAATGACTTACAAGCTAAAATAAAACAGGTATTGAAAATATAGTAAAATCACAAGAACCAAACTGGCTAACTTAAACTTGAAATTCAACAGCTATAAAATTTAATTTTACTTCTGAATTATCAATTGACTTTTGTTTTGTATGGCCAAAGTCCACTTGGACTTGCTCGCCCATAGGTAAATCTAGAATAGCTTCATAGCTCCTCGGTGACGTTTCTTTTTTTATATTGTATTCTTTTCTTAGTTCTCTCACGTAAGACCGAACTGTGCTTTCTCCTACTTCTAAATCCTCATATTCCTCTTTTAACCAATCATCGACCTGTGCTGCAGACATATCTGGATGTTCGTTTAACCATGATAGAATTACTTCCTTATATGGATCCAATTTTTTACTTCTTCTTTGAAGAGTTTCCACCCACTCTGACATATCTGAAGGTAATCTTTTTAGATTACGATAAACTGTTGATCTTGATATACCTAACTTTTCGGCTATTTTCGTTTTGCTGAAGCCCTTTTTATATAATTGATGTATTTCCATATACATTTCCCACTTATCCACCTTTTTCCCCCACTTACAATGTTTAATTATATAAACATTGTACAATGGAAGGAGTATATTTTTAGTTAATAAGTGTTTCTTCTTATCTAGCAAAAACTGTCTACTTCAGTTTAGTAGTCACAGTTCTTTAATTTAAGTTGCTTTAACCATGCAAACTATTGTAAACTTGTACCATAAATTACTGAGAAAATTAAAGATTAATTAGAAAACAATATATGTGTAAACTTTTATTTCAGAGCATTTTATCATTACTTCCTAGTCCAAAAAGAGACTCAGTTCACTTTTGGCAATGTTTGTTTTACATGAACTCTTATATATCAACGTTAAAGCACAAAAATTTGTTTGTTTATTATAATATAACCAGAAATAACTTGACACATTCATAAAAACAAAAAATGTATGATTTGCGAATTTGCTAGATTTTCCGTATAATAACAAATGAATGCGCTTTTATATGGTATAATTACCAATTACATAACGTATAGATTATTAGTTATTAGCAAATTTTACAAACCAATATTGTGATTTTGAGTTTTTGTTTCTAAAATGATTCACATATCACGTTTGAAGAGGTCATAATCTATGGATATACTAAATAGCCCGTTGTATAAAGTACTTGATAGAATCACTAATCTGTTTTTCTTAAACGTACTTTGGCTTCTATCTTCACTACCACTAATAACCATCTTCCCTGCTACTGCTGCAATGTTTGGTGTGTTTAAAGATTGGACTAAGGGTAAAGAAGGAAAATTGTTTGGGTCCTATTTAAGGCACTTTAAAAACAATTTCAAACATAGCTTTGTATATGGTATTTTATGGTTCCTAATTATTGCAATATTTTATATCGACCTTAGAATTATAAGTGATTTTGAAACATATAATTTTATTCTGATGTCTTTACTTTTTTTATTACTCATATTAGTTGCATTTAATACCGTTTATTTTGTACCCATCTCAATACATTTCAAATTAACTTTGTTTGGAAAAATCAAAAACGCATTTTTGTTTTCAATTATGTTCTTTCCTACTACTATTTTATGCATCCTCATTGGAGTTGTTGCATTTTTAATTGCAATATTTATTCCGGCTTTTATGATTATAATTTTTAGTCCAGCAGGTTATGGTATTTTTCGACTTTGTTATCGAACTTTTGAAAAAGTTGGTAAAGTATAAAACCTGAATGAATTTCAGGACTTACCAAAATCACATCAATACAACATGCGATTTATAATGAAGCTGCATGTTGTATTAATATTATGTCGTGACGTTAAATACGTCTGATGAAATCTAATTAAAAAATAACTAGATTTGTTAATCACTGCTTTTCATTAATGAAATATTGAAGTATAAACATTATCCCGATTCATCAATCTAATAAATCGGCCTCTAATGTGATCTTTTAGATACCTTCATAAGATGGACGTTTTTTTGGATTCATCATAATTTATAAAAACCTAACTATGATTTTATCAAACTTAACACATTGACAATATTAATCCGTATCCATATTATTTGGATTTGCAATGACAATTTTCCCATCTTCTAATTCCATTTTCACCTTATTAGTCCCAGAAATACCGATCTCTTCTAAATATTCTTCGGGAACTTGGATTCTACGGGCATTATCTAGAACAGCTAATTCTACGTGGGTATCTTCTTCTGACTTTTGACCGCCGTCGCCTTCTTTAATTGTGTTAAGAAAGTTATAATGAGTACGACGTAAAATTTCACTAGATGTTTTCCCATCACGAATAGATACGACACGATCCATCTTTCTTGTTAACTGTGTATCATGTGTAACAATTACAATCGTCACGCCTAATTCAATATTTAAGTTTCGTAATACATCTAATATAACATCTGCAGTTTTCACATCGACACTTCCCGTGGGTTCATCCGCTAACAATAAACGCGGATTGTTAGCCAATGAAATAGCAATAGCAACACGTTGTTGCTCTCCACCAGATAATGAATCTAATCTACTTTTGAATCGATGTCCCAATCCCACCATTTCTAATAACTCTTTTGCCCTCTTCTTATTGTGTTTTCCTTTAATAAGCATTGGTAATTCAACATTCTCAACTGCAGATAAATAGGGAATTAAATTTCTTGCGTTATTTTGCCAAACAAATCCAACTGTTTCAACCTTATATTTCACTAAATCTTTGTCAGACATTCGCAACAAGTCTTTTCCATCTACTAGCAGGCGTCCAGCAGATGGCCGATCTAAACCACCAATCATATTTAATAATGTCGATTTTCCACTTCCGCTACTTCCAACAATCCCCATCATTTCGCCTTGCTCAACTTGGAAGTCTAAACCTTGTAATGCGATGACTTCATGATCATCATCAATTTTATATATTTTCATTAAGTTTTGGCAATTTATCATTGGTCTTCACCCAACTTTATCGCTTGATTAATTTTAATTCTCTTTAAAAACCCAATTAATATGATTGATCCGATAATAAGCATGAATGCCGAAAATAAATATATCTTTGATTCATCACTAGCGTCAAACACAACGGCAAACGGTGGGATCAAATCCTTCACATTCAATGAGGCTTTGAATAAAGGAACAAATAGTTGACTTGTCAATTTTCCTCCGACAATCCCCAATACACATGCAAAACCCGATGTTAGCACTTGTTCGGATACTAAAATACCAATTAATTTTGGCATAGAAATTCCAATTGCCCGGTATATACCATACTGTAATGTCCTTGATTTGATTGTTAAAATCCAATAAAGAAGAAATCCAATAAGAAATATTAACAATGATATTAAGAAACCAAGAGTCATTGTACCATTTAGCCCTAACAATAATGAGCCATTTTTCAAATTTACAATTTGCGGTGTCACATCTCTTAGTGATGTAACTGGTATTTTAGTCTCTTTTATTTCTTTGTAAAGCTTTTCTCTAGATGCATCGTCTTCTAATTGCATCCAGACTTCATATGGTTCAAGTCCTAATGTATTCTGGACATACGGCAAATTTGCAACTATTAATGAACCTTCTGAGGTGCCTTCTCCACTTTCAAGTGGATTAAATGTTGGCCAGTAATCAATGATGCCGTAGACAATAAATTCGCCAGATTCAGATCCTTCCCATTGGATTGTTATATAGTCACCTTCCTTTATCCCAAAAGATTTAGACATTTTCTTTGAAATTAATATTGAACTTTGCTCACTCGCAATTAAATTCAAATATTGATACCAATGAAAAGGCAGTAATGAGGTTTTAAACCAAGCAACCTCTCCAAACTCCCTAGGTTCTATCGCCATCAATGATGGATAATGAACACTTCTTGCGCCATCACTTACAGTTACATTATCTTTTTTAAATACCTTTGTTGCATTTTCTACTTGAGGTAAATTTGCAATTGGTTCAAATGGAGGCTCAGAATAAACAATTGGTTCTGTTTCAGCATCAAGACTATCTGATTCCTCTACTTCGTCAACTTCTTTGGGGGGTGTTGTAGCAATTTCTGTACTATCCCAACGTACATCTAATGCAATCTCGGCACCATTATTATAAAGCAGTTGTTCTTCTAAATTAGTGTTAATAGTCCTCGCAGCACTCGCACTAAATACACCCATTCCAATCGTCATCACGAGAAACAACATTAAAAACTTATATTGTTTTGTTGAGCGACTCACCTGTAAAAAAGTGCTATAAAGTGATACCGACCAAAATCTCTCGCCTATTTTATAAATTAATCTCAATACGAAGGGATATATCCTTAAAGCAACCAATCCCAATCCAATAATAAATAATGCTGGCATAAAGAATAAAATAGGATCAATCATCAAGTTTGTTGACTCAATATCAAGTTCTAAAATTTCTTCCTGTCTACGATTAAATGTATATAACCCATAGATAGATATCGCTAATAGAGCAACTTCAAATAATACGACATACCACTTTGTTTTTCCTTCTGCCCTAGCTGTTTCTTGTTTATGAACAACAATGTTACGTCCAGAAGCACGATAAACAGGGATCATAATCATAATGATCGATGCAATTACTGCGATCAGCGCATAATAAAAAGCCTTTGGGGAAAGCTCAACAGGTAAAGCAGATCTTTGAACAAATTCTAAGAAACCATTAGAGGCTCCCAAGACTTTAACTAATTGTAATCCTATAAATGGCCCCAACATAAATGCAACCGCTCCTAAAAGAACAATTTCAATTAGGTAAATTAAAAATATTTGTATACGACCTGCACCTCTACTCATAAATACAGCAATTTCATTTAGTTGACGCTCAATTATCAATCGTGAGATCATATACAAATAAATTGCTAACATAAATAAAACCGGTACGTTAAGTGCCCATAGCATTGTAGTCAATTGTAACTCCTTGGATTCATATGACTTTAAAATGTCTTTTATCGGAAAATTAAATAGAACAGAATCTTCTTTTGTCTTCTTTATGAACCGTTTAACCTTTGATTCTAATGATAATAAAGCAGAAAAGTCTTCATTTGTAATTTCATGATAATCAAACGCTGTACTAAACCTTCCAATACCTATTATTTCATCATAGTCTTCTAATATTACATTTCTAAACCATTTTTCATTAACAATAAAGTCTTGACTGTATGAATCTGAAATGAGGGACCAATATGGGCTATCATCACTTTTCGGCTCAAATGTTCCAACTGGTTTGACAACCAATTGATCTTCCCCTAAATCTAGGATGAAATTATTACCAAGAACTGTATTCCTATTTAAGAGAGCTTGTTCAGATACGAGGACTTCTACAACACCATCTATTTCTTCTCCTTTTGGATGGCTTCCATCAACTAACGTTATATTATCTTCAAGATCAGTAATCATCATTAATTTTGCTGCATTCTGTGGTGAACTTCTTCTTTCCTCGACTTCAAACATTGTTCTTAAAGGTTCTGTTGAGATAATATTAGCTTCCGATAAAATCGGTATGTCTACACTTTGATTAATATTATCTTTAATTTTCTCAACCTCTTTAATTGCTTTGGATGGTTCTTCTACGATAGAACTAGAAAATGTATCTGAAAAAGAAAACTCTCCAGGAAATTCATTATTGTTTATTTGGTAATCTTCAAGTTCACTAATAAGCAAATTTTGTAAAATACTAGAAGTATACGTTGGTATGCTTGATACGAGCGCTACCGAAATGATTAAACCGAGGAATAAGCTGCCCGTTAGCCATCGATTGTTGAGCATTTTACGGAAAATTAACTTTAGGATTGCCACAGACGTTCCTCCTATTTTAAGATAATTGCGTCTCCTTCTTCAAGTCCTTTAGTAACTTCTACTTCAGTAGACGAAATAATTCCTACTTCTATATCAATCTCTCTCTTCTTATTATCTTCTGTAACTTGAACAAAATTCCGTCCACCTATATTTCTCAGTCCATTTTTGGGAATGATTAATGCATCTTCTTTCATAGCAGTAATAATTTCTATTTCAGCAATATCACCCACGCTAAGTTCATTAGATAATTCATCTGAACCGATCATAAGGCTTTTACTATATAACTCGGGATCTTCCTCAAGTAGATCACTTGGTATATCCTCGGGAGTTTGTATAACTTCTCCTTCGACCTCTTCTCCTTGGACGGTAATCATGGCTTTCATTCCTGCAGTTACTTCTTCTAAGTCATCTTCATTTATAGCTGTATATTGAATTTGTAATTCATCCGTTTCCGCAACCCGAATGATTGATTCATATGCTTCAACATGTGCACCCTGTTGAATATCGCTCACAAAAACAATTGTACCATCAACAGGCGAGACTATTTTAGAAGATTCTAATTTGTCATTTAAATGACTCAGGCGATTTTTTATTCCCTGAATATCCAATTTTCCAATTTCAATTGAATATTTATCCGCACCTTCACTAGTCATTTGTTGTAATCTAAGCTCCGCTATCTTTAAATCAATATTCAGTTGTTGAATATCTTGAACAAGATTACCAGTATCAATCTCCGCAAGCACGTCCCCTTTATTTACATTTGCTCCTTCACTAACCATGACTTCTTTTAAACGTCCGTCATCCCTTGTGTAATATAAGTCATGCAGGGTAGATGATACCATGTTTCCCGCACCTTTAACCTGCTTTATAATCTCTCCTTTTTCTACCTCAGCCGTTTCAAGATCCAATTGAGCTGGTTCAGCAAGTGGCGGAGCTAGAACTTCTTCCTCCTCCGGCAGAAACGAACAACCACATAATACAGAAAAAGTTAATATTAATAAGGCAGGACGAAGATAAACATCAATTTTACTGTACAATGATTCCATTTTTATCATAGACAATTTTTTTATCCTCCAATGCGTAAACATGTTCTATTAGATTTAATATTTCTTCGTCGTGAGTTGTCATGATGATTGTTGTTTGAGCGCTTTTCACCAGTTCATGAAAAGTTTGAATAATGGAAAATCCCGTCTTTGTATCAAGTTCAGCAGTGGGTTCATCTGCTAGTATTATTGATGGATTTGTCGCTATCGCCCTTGCAATTGCGACTCTCTGTTGTTCACCACCTGATAACTCAAAAGGTCGATGTTGTAGTCTTTTTGATAACCCTACAAGCTCAGTTGATTGCTTGATTTTTTCAGCTCGCTCATCACGTGGTAGACCCGCAATTCTTAAGCTGAATTCTATATTTTCTTCAACTGTCATCAGTGGAACTAATCCATAAGACTGAAATACAAATCCCATTTCTGTTCTTCTGAGTTCGGCACGTTGTTTATGACTCAGTGAATTTATTAATTGTTCTTCTATATATATTTCACCAGATGATGGTTCATCTAGAGACCCAAATAAATTTAATAAAGTTGTTTTCCCAGATCCTGATCTCCCTTTGATTCCTATTAATTGATTTCTTTCAACAGATAAATCAACTTCATCAAATATTTCCACCTTTTTATTCCCACTACCAAAATGTTTACTCATTTTTTTAACTTTTATGATAGACCTCATCAACAACACCTTTCTTTTAGTGATATTTTCCAATATAATCAACTGTAAATTAAAATTTGAAATATTTGGTCGCTCTTACGTTAAAAACTTTTAATTGAATGTGTATTATCCAGTAGGTGATTATTGGAAAGTGAATAAACTAATGACAAGAAATAATAAAATTTTAAACCAAATTCTTAAAGAGTATATTGATGCTACCCTGGTTTCATAGTCACATCTAAATTAAGTCCTTACAATAATATTTGGGTAGTATTGTTTGATGAAACAAAGGAATGCAGACAAACGGTTTAATGATGACTTTCGTAAAATGGTCATTGTGCTTTATACGTGTAAGTAATCGTATCTGAAGTAACAATGCATGGATTAAAAAGTTATACTCCAATTAAATGTGGAAGAAGATTGCCTCTTAACCCCGAATAAATCACAAAAAAATGGTGCTTTTTAAGACAGAAAATGAAATCCTAAAAAAGCTATGACCATATGCGCCAAGAAGTAAATGATGCTAAAATAAATGACTTACTTGATCAACAAGAAGAGTATTATCCAAACCATGTGTGATGTATTTGGAAGTACCTGTTATTAGTCGCTAAATCAAACGATTTCCAAGTGAGGGGAAGAAAATAGCGAATTCACAGAAAAATTTATAGTGATCCATAACGAACATAATAAGCGCTACGGACACCTGAAATTCATCATATACTAGAAAAGGAACACTTATTCAACGCGTTCAGCAATTAATGAAACAAGCTGGTATTAGGTCTATTACGGTGGCCAGCACCAAGCAAGGAAAAATGGATAGCGTGACAATTCATTACAGAGGGATTTTTCTATGAAAACTATGATTGAAAAATTGGGTGGTGCTGTTTGCGTCCGTTATGGATTTACATACTAAATAGATCATTGGCTGTCTGCAAATATTGAACTAGAGCAATATTTCTTAATAAATATATTATTGGAAATTTCAAGATCTAATCTAGTTGGTAACTCTGAATGTTTAAACATTCAGAGTTACCTTGCTTACGAATAAGTCAATGCTTTTATTAATTGGAAGTAAATTTCCAATAATCAATATTAAATAAGTTTTCTTCATTACTTCCAACAAAGGTTAAAAATAGATGATGAATACCAACAACACTCTCAACAGCTGTCTCCATCAATTCCCAATCTTGCTCTCCCCCTGTAGTATTAACATTAAGTGTCCCAATTCTTTTACCTTTTGGACCATTAAGACGTATTTCTATGGCGCCACCTATAGCTGATGCAACATTAGCTATAAATGACTTAGGACCATTAGCGCCAAAGTCTACATTGGAAACCGCTAACCAATCCCCATTATTAATATCTGTAATATTATTGTTAATACTTTCCACATAGTTCCCGGACGCTTCAGACCTTTCAGTAGAAATACCTGTATGCCATGCTATTGTTTCCGCTTCGTTTCTCTTATACGGATTCAATCTCTGAGTTTGTGGGACACCATCCATATCTGCTTTAATCTCTTTTATATAGCCTTTTTCATCATGTTCAACTTTATTAATATGTGGTGAACGATAACCTTTGACGGTCCCCAACGCTTTAGCTAAAGTTTGCGCATGATATGCAATATACCATTGGCCTTTGAATTTAAAAAAGTCTTGATGATTATTACCACCTATATCAAAAAACACAGAAGGATTTTTCAAAATTGAGTTTACAAAAGCAAATGGCCCCATGGGATTATCACTAATCATATAAGCTATTTCTCCATGTTTCGGATCATCTATCTCACGCGTACCGACAAAATTTGTACTATACGAATAATAGTACTTACCATTATGTTTATGAATCCCTGAAGATTCGAACATAAAGGGAGCATCAATTAATTTCGCTTCCCCTTCTGTATTAATCATATCTGTACTTAACTTAATGACTCGTGCTGTTTTAGGTTTTTTCGCTTGTTCCTGCGTGCGGTTTTCTCCACCAGGTAATCCACCACCAAAATACAAGTATCCTTCTCCATCATCATCAAGCAAAACTGCCGGATCAAAAACCCATATAACCCCTTCTGTCCCTGGTATGTTTTTGTCAATTAAAGGTTTATTTATAGGATCTATCCATGGACCAATAGGTGTATCAGATGTTAACACGCCTATATTTGATCCGTTATTTGAGAAATAAAGGAAAAATTTATCCTTTCCATCAATATTTTTATATGTAACTGCTACAGCCCAAGATTGTGTTGCCCAATTTGCGGCACCATCCGGTCCTGCCACTGAAATATGTCCATGGTCAGTCCAGTTAGCTAAGTCTTCAGATGATATAATAGTTATTGTATTAATATTTCCATAAGTATTAGGTAAAACATTTCCATCCTCATCGTAATCGTACATATCATTGGTTAAATATATATATACTTTTCCTTGATAAACCATTACATTTGGGTCTGCGCCAAACTTATGGCTAATTAACGGATTACCATATCTCGGAGTCCGTACAAGTGCTTCAGTTTCTAATTCTTTTAAGTCTTTTTTCGATTCTATATGAACAAAAATATTCATTTTCACACCACCTAATTTGATATATGTTTCTTTAAATGGTATTGTATATTCCTTTTGAAGTGTATTACCTATTGTCATCCAATGCACACCAGCAAGACTATAAAAAATAGGTTTCATCCGTTTGATTTTTAAAATCAAAGTCAATTTTTAAATACACGATATCCTCACTAATTGGAATACGGTCTAACTCATCAGATATTTTTGAATCACCCTTTTCCTTGACAATAAACTTTGAATTCCCCCTCCTTCTTGACCATAATCTTGGAATGCGGCAAGACCTGAAACATCACCGTTTTTCATTTATGTGATATCCATTGCTTTTACTAGAACATTTTGAGCCATAAGTTCTTTGTGTAATTGTATTTCTTGAAAAGTTGTTTGTCATTATCTTCGAGCGTATCGTAAACCTAGTTACAATTGTCCAATTTACTAGATCCATAGACTTCGATAATTGGAACGCCTGGGTTCATGTGCATCGTTGTGCTAGACATCTAAAAGGTATCATCCTAACCTTATAACAGAAAGATCTGGTACATCGGATCAAATGATTGGATTATTAACATTATTTTTCCGATGTTTTACATTTGGATTGGCTTCCTAATTCATAACCTTTTAACTCCCAACAAATCAAATTATGTTTTTTAAAATATAGCTGTTTTTGTTCATTTACATAATTAGTCATGGTGATGGTAAATAAATTCAACCACCTTTATATAAAGCGTAATAATTAATTAGCTAGAAATACTAGAAGTAAACAACTTTTAAGTAATAATATTTGGCTATCAAAATCGTTATTTACTTTAGTAAATCTAGTCCACCATTTTAGGTCTTACTTAACCAACAATACCTGTTCTTTCAACACTTTCAACGAAATGACGTTGCACAAACATGTATAAAATGATTAATGGTACAATAGCAAGTAATACACTTGTATTAACTAACATTGAAAGATACGAAGGATCTACCGTATCTCCTCCTCCACTCATAGAGCTAAGCTTATGGCCAATAGTTGCTCCAGCTGAAAGCAATTTACCTGAGATCACATTTGGATTATCAAGGTACAATGTAGTAAAGTAAATATCATTATATTGCCAAACAAACGAAAAGAGCATTACAGTTATAACCGCTGGTATTGCATTGGGTAACATAATTTTGAAAAATATTCGAAATACACCAGCACCATCAACCAATGCTGCATCTTCAAGTTCTTGTGGTATCCCTCTAAAAAACTGTCGAAAGATAAAGATAAATAGCCCTGCCTTTAATCCTACTCCAGTTGCCGAGGATATAATAAATGGCCAATATGTGCCAATTAACCTGATACCTTCTCCGTCATTAAATAAACCTATTAAACCCAAAACATCAAAACTTCGATATTGTAAATAAGTTGGCACCATTAATGTTTGCGGTGGTACTAAAATCGTAAAAATTACAAGCGCAAAGAGTATATTTCTCCCTTTAAAACTGAATCGTGCAAATCCATATCCTACCAATGCACATGCAAAAGTTGTCAATAACATGGTACTACCCGAAAGTACAAATGAATTCCATAATACCTTAAAAAAATCCATCGTTTCTATAACTAGTTTAAAATTCTCTAACGTTATATTACGAGGTATATACATAACAGTCGTATCGTACAAATCCGCCTTGTCTTTAAAAGCGATGGAAAGTTTAAGTATGATTGGATAAAGTATAACAAATGATAAACCGATCAGTAACGTAGCTCTCGCGATAATCCAAGACCAAGTCTTAACTTTTTCAAAAAACACAGGCGGTCGTTTGTTGGCCGTTCCTGATACCGCTTCCATTTCCTCCTTTATTTCGTCCCCTGCTATTTCTTTCATGTTTTCCCTCCTTTAAGCTACTAATGAAAACTTTATATAGCCGTGGAAAATATTGACTATTGATAAAATACTTTTCTTGATACAAAGTAGGTACTAATTAACAAAATGATTGATATTGCAATAAAGTACATCCATCCCATAGCGCCACTTAATCCAAAGTCAAAGTTATCGAATGCCGTTTCCTGAAGTAAGGTTGTCATATCATTATTAGTAAATGAATCAATAATACTGTAAATAATATTTGTCAATATAAGTGGACTAATCATTGGAAATGTTATTTTCCAAAAAGACTCATAACCTGTAGCTCCTTCAATTTTTGCAACTTCATATAATTGTGGTGAAATAGATTGTAACCCTGCTAAAAATATGATAATTTGCACACCAGAGGCCCCGACAATTTCATATATTCTATTAACAGCCTCAGTCAAATAAGTTATAATATGTTGATTTATACCCGCAT
>Ga0209487_1003077_pt1 | contig 13251 bp, 12 predicted proteins | sample Poulit2012_FD_187524 | JGI IMG/M metagenome (GOLD analysis project Ga0209487, IMG submission 187524) | Agricultural soil microbial communities from Georgia to study Nitrogen management - Poultry litter 2012 (SPAdes) (version 2) | ecosystem: Environmental > Terrestrial > Soil > Agricultural land... | reverse complement strand
TGGTTCCCTCGGAGACGTGTCCCGGCTGGATGCCGGGAAGACGAGTGCGTCAGTGTCGGAGACCACCGATGGTCGCCAGACAGTTCTCGGTCACCGGATCCAGCAGCCGGCTCCGCAGCTCACCCGCTGCCTCGGGCTCACCGTCCAAGGCGGAAGACAGCGCGCTTCGCCCATCGATGCTGACCCTCCACGAGCAATCACCCAATGGCTGCGCGACAACTACCCCACCGACACTCGCGCGACCACGACCTGGATGACGGTGGACTCCCCCAACGAGTCGGCCAGCGCCGTCAGCCACCTGCTCACCGAGCACCAGATCCCCCACGCCGTCTCCGGACAGGTGGCCACCGACCGGATCGCACCATGGTCGCGCCCTCGGACCGCGCTGGTATGGAGCCCAGCGCTCTGGAAACTATGCATAGAACGATGCATGAAGCACGAAAGAAGCCGCCGGACCCCTCGTGATCGTTGGGATCCTGCGGCTTCCTGCTGTGCGCGAGGGGGGAGTTGAACCCCCACGCCCTTGCGGGCACACGGACCTGAACCGTGCGCGTCTGCCTATTCCGCCACTCGCGCGTTGTTGGCGATGAACGCTGCCCAGGCAGTGCTGATCGCCGCATGCAGATTAGCACGGGCCGGCGCCGCTCTCGTCACCGGTGAGCGTGTCCTACCTCACCTGCTGCGCACCTCCTCGCCTCCGCGAAGGTGTGGTTGGTGTCGCTCGAGCGCCCGATGGACGACAATAACCACACCTTCGCGCGGAGGATAGACCTGGCGACCGGCATGCCTGAGGACACATCCACGCGATTCGGCTTACGATTCCGGGAGTACCCGTGCAGCCACAGACAGATGGGCGGCCGCGCTGACCGTCACGAGACCAGGAGAGGGAGGTGCGCTGTGGGAGTCCTCGACCGCTTCGAGAAGGGCGTCGAGCGGGTGGTGAACAACGCGTTCGCCAAAGCCTTCCGCTCCGACCTGAAGCCCGTGGAGATCGCCAGCGCCATCCGGCGGGACATGGACGAGCGCACCGCCGCACTCTCCCGTGGCCGCACCGTGGTGCCGAACACGTTCACCGTGGAGCTCTCCAACAAGGACTATGAGCAGGTCCGCGACTGGGGTGAGGAGGCGATGGCCGAGGAGATGATCACCGCCGCCACCGACCACGCCACCAGCCAGGAGTATGTGTTCGTCGGCCCGGTGGAGGTGGAGTTCGACTCCGCCGACGACCTGGAGCCGGGCCGGTTCCGGGTACGGTCCGCCTCCCGCCGCGGCGCCGTGGCCCCCGCGACCACCAGCCGCGCCAGCCGTCGGCACCCGATCATCGACATCGACGGTCAGCGCTACCTGCTCACCGGCTCGGTCACCGTGATCGGCCGCGGCAGCGAGGCGGACATCATCGTCGACGACACCGGCGTCTCCCGGCGCCACCTGGAGATCCGCATCACCCCGGACGGGGTGATCGCCACCGATCTCGGCTCCACGAACGGCACCTACATCGAGGGCCACCACGTGGACGCCGCCACCCTGGTGGACGGCAACACGCTGACCATCGGCCGTACTCGCATCCTGTTCTGGTCCGGAGCCGACGATTCCGGCCGGCGGTGACCGGCGCCGATGAGCGACCTGATCGTCACCGTGATGAAGGTGGGCTATCTTGCCCTGCTCTGGCTGCTGGTGCTGGCCGCTATCGGTGTGCTGCGCCGGGACGTGTTCGGCACTCGCGTGCTGGCGCACGGCAGCGTGGTCCGCAAGTCCCGGTCCGACGGCGGCGCTCGCCCCTCCCGGCGTGCCGGCCGGGGCGGGCCTACTCGGCTGCGCGTGACCGCAGGGCCGCTGAACGGCACCACCCTGGCCCTCGGCTCCTCGGCGATCCTGATCGGCCGGGCGCCCGGCTCCACCCTGGTGCTCGATGACGACTACTCCTCCAACCGGCACGCCCGGCTGTTCTTCCACGACGGCCGCTGGTGGCTGGAGGACCTCGGCTCGCGCAACGGCACCTACCTTGGTTCGGCGCAGGTGACCGACCCGGTCCCGGTTCCCACCGGCGTCCCGATCCAGCTCGGCCAGACCGTCCTCGAGCTGCAGCGGTAGCCGGCGTGTCCGTAGGGATGAGCTACGCCGCCCGCTCCGACGTGGGCCTGGTGCGCAGCACGAACCAGGACTCCGGATATGCCGGACCGCACCTGCTGGTGCTCGCCGACGGGATGGGCGGCGCCGCCGGCGGGGACATCGCCTCCTCGATCGCGGTGGCGCACCTGGCACCGCTGGACGGGGAGGCGCACGGCGGCGACGACCTGCTGGATCAGTTGCGCCAGGCGGTGCTGGCCGCCCACCGCGACCTGGTCGCCTACGCAGAGGATCATCCAGAGGCCGGTGGTCTGGGCACCACGGTGATCGCGCTGCTGCGTTCGGGCAGCAAGCTCGGCATGGTGCACGTGGGCGACTCCCGCGCGTATCTGCTGCGGGACGGCACCCTCTCCCAGGTGACCACCGACCACACCCTGGTGGGTCACCTGGTCGCGACCGGGCAGATCACCGAGGAGGAGGCCGAGCACCATCCGCAACGGTCGGTCATCCTGCGGGTGCTCGGCGACGACCCAGAACCGCCGGAGCTGGACGAGTCTGTCCGCGAGGCCCGCGAGTCCGACCGGTGGCTGCTCTGCTCCGACGGGCTGAGCTCCTACGTCTCCGCCGAGACGATCACCGAGACGCTGCTCACCGAGGCAGACCCGGGCCGGTGCGCCGAGCACCTGATCGACCTGGCGCTGCGTGCCGGCGGACCGGACAACATCACCGTGGTGGTCGCGGACGTGGTGAATGCCACCGACCTGCCCGCCACCGCCCCGCAGATCGTCGGCGCAGCCGCCACCGACCGGGCCCGGCCCACCCGCGGTGGCTCCAGTCCCGCCGCGCGGGCCGCAGCGCTCACCCGCAGCCCGGACGAGGAGCACCCGGAGCCGGAACCGGACCTGGAGGAACCCCCCCGGCCCGGACGGCGGGCGCTGCGGTGGATCACGTCCGTCATCGTGGCCCTGGCGCTGCTTGCCGGCGCGGGTGCAGTCGTCTACCGCTGGACGCAGAGCCAGTACTTCGTCGGCACCGACGGCACCTACGTGGTCATCTACCAGGGCGTACCCACCACCCTTGGCCCGCTCGAGCTGTCCCGGCAGCACGAGGTCACCACGGTCGAGCTCGACGACCTGCCGCCGTTCGTGCAGGCTCGGGTGACCTCGACGATCAGCGCCGACGACCTCACCGACGCCGAGCAGATCGTCGCCCAGCTCACCGAACAGTCCGAGACGGGCACCGACGATGCCACGGACGGACCCAGCGACGAGCCGAGCGAGGAGTCCAGCGCAAGCCCTGATGACGGGGCCACCGATCAGCCCACCGGCAGCGACCGGGCCACCGACGACCGGGACAGCACCGGGGGCGGTACCTGATGGCCGCCACTGTCGCCCCCGTGCGGATCCGCACCGGCCGCGCCGCTGAGGTCTGGCTGTTCCTGCTCTCCCTGGCACTGGGAATCGGCGGCTACGCCCTGGTCGGACTGAACACCGCCGAGCAGCTACCGGGCGACTTCGTCCGCTTTGCCGCGGTGCTCGTTGCTCTGACGGTGGTGCTGCACCTGGTGGTGCGCTGGCGGGCGAAGTACGCCGACCCGCTGCTGCTGCCGCTGGCGATGGCGCTGAACGGTATCGGTCTGGCGATGATCTACCGGATCGACATCGGCCTGGTGGCCCGCGGTCAGGAGGCCGGTTTCGGGCCTCGGCAGCAGCTCTGGACCATCGTCGGCGTGGCCGCCGCCTGCCTGGTGATCGTCCTGCTCCGGGACCACCGGCTGCTGCGCCGGTACACGTTCACCGCGATGGTGGTCGGCATCGTGCTGCTGCTGCTGCCGATGATCCCCGGCCTGGGCGTGAACATCAACGGCGCGCAGCTGTGGATCCGGGTGGCCGGGATGAGCTTCCAGCCGGCGGAGATCGCCAAGATCCTGCTGGCGATCTTCTTCGCTGGCTACCTGGTCTCCACTCGGGACGTGCTCACCCTGGCCGGGCCGAAGTTCCTCGGCCTGCAGCTGCCCCGGTTGCGGGACCTGGGTCCGCTGGTGGTCGCCTGGGCGGGGGCGATCCTGGTGCTGGTGGTCGAACGCGACCTGGGCACGTCGCTGATGTTCTTCGGCCTGTTCGTGGCCGTCGTGTACGTGGCGACCGAACGGTTCAGCTGGATCCTGATCGGGCTGATCATGTTCGCCGTCGGGGCGGGCGTGGCGATCTGGGCCTTCCCGCACGTGGCGGACCGGTTCGACATCTGGCTGAACGCCCTGGACAACGACGTGTACAACCGGGTCTACGGCGGGTCCGGGCAGGTCGTGCGCGGCCTGTTCGGGCTGGCGCTGGGTGGTCTGTTCGGCACCGGCTGGGGGGAGGGCTTCCCCCAGCTCGTCCCGTACGCGAACTCCGACTTCATCGTCGCCTCCCTCGGTGAGGAGCTCGGGCTGACCGGCCTGATGGCGATCCTGATGATCTACCTGGTGCTCGCTCAGCGCGGTATCCGGATGGCGATCGGGGTGCGGGACGGGTTCGGCAAGCTGCTCGCCTCCGGGCTGGCCTTCACCCTGGTGTTCCAGTGCTTCGTGGTGGTCGGCGGGGTGACCCGGCTGATCCCGCTGACCGGACTGACCATGCCGTTCATGGCCGCCGGCGGCTCCTCCCTGGTGGCGAACTGGATCATCATCGGCCTGCTGGTGCGCATCTCCGACTCCTCCCGCCGCCCGGCGGCCGAGACCGACGGGCTGGTCTCCACCGAGACCGCCCTGGAGATGATCGGCGCGGACAGCGGTGCGGACAGCGGCGCAGACAATGGCACGAACGAGGACTACGACGAGACACCGACCGACCGGCACCGCCCGGACCAGCCGCAGGCCCAGGACACGACCGAGACCCAGGTGGGGACTGCGCCGTCGAGCGACGACGACGGCGAGGACTTCGGCAACGGCGACGAACCGACCCAGGTGGTGAGAGGCCAATGAACTCCCCGCTGCGCCGCCTCTCGGTGGTGATGATGCTGATGGTCTTCGCCCTGATGGGCAGCGCCACCTACGTGCAGTTCTTCCAGGCTGACTCGCTGAACGCCGACCAACGGAACGTGCGCACCCTGTACAAGCAGTACGGCCAGGACCGGGGCCCGATCGTGGTCGCCGGGGAGGCGATCGCGGAGTCCGAACCGGTGGACGACGCGTTCGGCTACCAGCGCGTCTACACCGACGGCCCGTTGTATGCCCCGATCACCGGCTGGTACGGGATGTACCAGATGACCGGGCTGGAGCGGGCCAGCAACAGCGTGCTGAACGGCACCGACGACTCTCTGCTGCTGGCTCGGCTACGGGCACTGTTCACCGGGGCGGAGAACGACGGCGGCAGCGTGGAGCTGACCATCGACCCGGCCGCCCAGCAGGCGGCCTGGGACGCCCTGGACGGACGCAACGGCGCCGCGGTGGCGATCGACCCGAGCACCGGTGCGGTCCTGGCGATGGTCTCCAGCCCGAGCTTCGACCCGAACGACCTGGCCGGGCACTCCAGCACCGAGGTGGACGAGGCCTACAACGACCTGTTGGAGGACCCGGACAACCCGCTGTTCAACCGGGCGATCGGCGGTGACCTGTACGCTCCCGGCTCCTCGTTCAAGCTGATCGACCTGGCGATGCTGCTGCAGAGCGGCGACTACGAACCGGACACGATGGTCGAGGCACCCACCGAGTACCGGCTGCCGGGCACCTCCGACACCTACATCCGCAACCCGGGCGGGCTGGCGTGCGGCAACGGCGAGGTCACCCTGGAGTACGCGCTGCAGGTCTCCTGCAACACCCCGTTCGCGATGCTGGCCGTGGAGCACGGCGAGGAGGCGTTGGCCGAGCAGGCGGAGGCGTTCGGCTTCGGGCAGCGGCTGAACATCCCGCTGCCGGTGACCCCGAGCGTGCTCGGTGAGGACCTGAACGACGCCCATCTGGCGATGACCGCGATCGGGCAGTTCGACGTGCGCGTCACCCCGCTGCAGATGGCGATGGTCTCCGCGGCGGTGGCCAACGACGGCGAGCTGATGACCCCGTACCTGATCGCCACCGAGCGTGGCCCGGACCTGCGGGTGACCCGCCGTGCCGATCCGAGCGTGTTCTCCGAGCCGGTCTCCGCCGAGACCGCCGCGACGATGACCGACATGATGATCAATGTGGTGGAGAACGGCACCGGGCAGGCGGCCCGGATCTCCGGGGTGCAGGTGGCCGGCAAGACCGGGACCGCCGAGACCGGGGTGGAGGGGCCGGAGGGCACAGTGCAGCCGAACGCCTGGTTCACCTCCTTCGCCCCGGCCGACGACCCGCAGGTGGCGGTGGCGGTGGTGCTGGAGGGCACCGAAGACCTGGGCGCTGCCGGTACCGGTGGTGCGGTGGCGGCACCGGTGGCCCGGCAGATCATGCAGGCGGTGCTGGACCAGTGAAGCCGGTCGCCGGCCTCGTCCTCGGTGAGCGCTACGAGCTCACCGAGCGGCTCGCGATCGGCGGGATGGGTGAGGTGTGGGTGGCCACCGACCTGAACCTGCGCCGGCACGTGGCCGCGAAGGTGCTGCGGGAGGAGTTCGCCGGCGACCAGCACTTCCTGGACCGGCTGCGAGCCGAGGCGGTGAACTCCGCAGCGCTGACCCACCAGAACATCGCCGCGATGTACGACTACGGCGAGCAGCGCGGGTCTGGCTACCTGATCATGGAGCTGGTGCACGGGGAGTCCCTGGAGGATCTGCTCCGCCGCGAGCACACCCTGGAGCCGGCGCAGGTCCTGCCGGTCCTGGCGCAGGCGGCCCGGGCGCTGCACGCGGCACACATGGCCGGGGTGGTGCACCGGGACGTGAAGCCCTCGAACATCCTCATCACCCTGGACGGGTATGTGAAGATCACCGACTTCGGCATCTCGCTGGGTTCCAACCAGGCGCCGATGACCGCGGCCGGGATGGTGATGGGCACTGCGCAGTACCTGCCGCCGGAGCAGGCGATGGGTCGGGCTGCCACCGGTGCCGGGGACATCTACGCCCTCGGCGTGGTGGCGTACGAGTCGCTGGTGGGGACGCGGCCGTTCACCGGCAGCACCCAGGTGGACATCGCGTTCGCGCACGTGAAGCAGCCGGTGCCGCCGCTGCCGGACAGTCTGGATGCGCGGGTGCGGGAGGTGGTCGAGCAGATGCTCGCCAAGGATCCGGAGTCCCGCCCGCGGTCGGCCGCCTCCCTGGCGCGGATGCTCGAGGCGATCGCTGCCTCTCTGGAGGTGGAGATCGAACCGGAGCGTCCGGCCACCAGCGTCGGCGGCACCCCGGGGGCCGGGGTGCCCGCCGGTGGGATGTCGACGGCGCAGCCTGGTTCGGCCGGTCCGCCCACCTCCGCGAGCCCTCCGCCCAGCCCGGGGACGGCGCAGCTCGCCTCGAGCGGGCCAGTCACCCGTGCCGATGCTCACCCGGGCCACGCGGGTGCCGAAGAACCGCCCGCGACCAGCGCCGACCCGGTGCCGCACACCAGCGCCGATGCTGCGGCCGTAGCCGACGCGCACGGGCTCGAGGAGGACGAGGAGGACGAGGACCTCGCTCCACGGTGGCGGCCGATGTCCGGCACCAGCCGGACCCGGCGGCTGCCCCAGGACCCCGACGAGGAGGAGCCACGGGAGGGCCAGCCCGGCTCGCGGTCCTCCCGCTCCCGGCACAGCGCCCGCCGGCTCCCCCGCCGGTACCGCCGGTACCACGAGCCGAACGGTCCGGTGGGCGGGCTGCCGGACCTGCTCGGCAAGGGCGGATGGTGGCCGCTGGCGCTGGTCGTGGTGGCGGCCGTCGGCACGTTGATGGCGCTGTGGTTCACTAGGCTGGGCGCTGCGAATGCCGCGTGGGTGGCCAGCTCTGCCCTCGTTCTCGTCCCACCTTTGACCCAACGGGCACCACGCCCGCCGCAGAAAGTGAAGGAACGCTAAGTGGCCAACGACGTTCCCCGCGTGCTCTCCGGTCGCTACGAGATCGGCGAGCCGATCGGTCGTGGCGGGATGGCCGAGGTCTACATCGGTCGCGACAACCGGCTCGGTCGCACCGTGGCGATCAAGATGCTGCGGGCCGACCTGGCCCGTGACCCGAGCTTCCACACCCGGTTCCGCCGGGAGGCACAGTCGGCGGCGTCACTGAACCACCCGGCGATCGTGTCGGTGTACGACACCGGCGAGGAGCTGACCACCGGGGTGGACGGCGCCCAGGTGGCCATCCCGTTCATCGTGATGGAGTACGTGGAGGGGCACACCGTCCGGGACCTGCTCAAGGACGGTGCAGCGCTGCCGCTGGACGAGGCGGTGGAGATCACCGAGGGGGTGCTCTCCGCACTGGAGTACTCCCACCACGCCGGCATCGTGCACCGGGACATCAAGCCGGCGAACGTGATGCTCACCCCCACCGGGGCGGTGAAGGTGATGGACTTCGGCATCGCTCGGGCGATGGCGGACTCCTCGGCCACGATGACCCAGACGCAGGCGGTGGTCGGTACTGCGCAGTACCTGTCGCCGGAGCAGGCCCGCGGTGAGGTGGTGGACACCCGTTCGGACCTGTACTCCACCGGCTGCCTGCTGTACGAGCTGCTCACCGGTCAGCCGCCGTTCAGCGGCGACTCCGCCGTCTCCGTCGCCTACCAGCACGTCAGCGAGCAGCCGAAGCCGCCCAGCGAGGTGGCCAGCGACGTACCGGAGGCCCTCGACCGGATCGTGATGAAGGCGCTGGCCAAGGACCGGGAGAGCCGCTACGCCACCGCCGCAGAGTTCCGCTCCGACCTGGACGCCGCGGTGACCGACGGTGTGGTGCGGGCACCCTCGCTGGCCGCCGCCGCTGCCGCCGCACCGCCCACCCAGGTGCTCGGTGCCACCACCCCGGCGCCACCGGAGCTCTTCCCCACCGGCAGCGACGCCCAGGCGGAGGCGGAACCGGAGGAGAAACCGAAGCGGTCCAAGGCACTGGTCTGGGTGCTGGCGGTGGTGGCGGTGCTGGCCGCCGTCGCCATCGCGCTGCTGCTGCTGAACCGGCCCGAGCCGCCACCCCCGGTGCTGCAGGTGGAGGTGCCCGACCTGCAGGGGATGAACGAGGACGAGGCCCGGTTGGCGCTGCGCAACGCGGTACCGGAGGGCGGCGCCGAGGGCCTGGAGCTGGTGATCGGCGACGAGGTGCCCAGTGACGACGTGGACGAGGGCGATGCGGTGAGCTGGTCCCCGGAGACCGGCACAGTGGTCGACGAGGGCTCCTCGGTCACCGTGCAGTTCTCCTCCGGACCGGGCGAGCTGGAGATTCCGGACGTGACCGGGATGAGCCAGGACCAGGCCCGGCAGACCCTGGAGGGTCGCGGGTTCAACCCCGCCAACTTCTCCGTGGACACCCAGGACGAACCGGGCAAGGACAAGGACGAGGTGATCGCCACCGACCCGCAGGCGGGCACGATGGCCAACCCGGACGATGCGATCACCATCATCATCGCCACCGGGAACGTCGAGCTGCCAGACCTGACCGACATGGACCTGGAGGAGGCGAACAGCGTCCTCAGCGATCTCGGCCTGAGCAGCCAGGTCAGCGAGGAGGAGGACGACGGCCCGCCGGGTGTGGTGCTCCGGCAGGATCCTGGGTCAGGCACTGTGCCGAACGACACCAGGGTGGCCCTGGTGGTCTCCACACCGCCGTCGGAGCCGTCCGAGAGCCCCAGCGACGACGAGTCGGAGTCACCCAGCGACGACGAGTCCGAGAGTCCGAGCGGGGACGAGTCGGAGTCCCCGAGCGACGATGGCACCGACGACACCGGCGGTGACGGTCAGGATGGTGGCGGCAACGGCGACGACGGCAGCAACGGCGGCGACGGCGGCGAGGGTGATGCCGGCGGTGGCGAGCAGCAGCCCTGACCCGGGCTGCACCTCAGCCCGCGTCGCCTGCTGAACCCTCGACCAGCGGGGCCAGGCCTGCGCTCCGGGACACTGCGCCGTCGTCCCCGGCCAGGGCCAGCCAGTTCGCCAGCAGCCGGTGACCACCTTCGGTGAGCACGGACTCGGGATGGAACTGCACCCCGTGCAACGGCAGCGTGCGGTGCTGCACGGCCATGATGATGTTCCCGCTGGTGGTCGCGGTCACCTCGAGCACGTCCGGCACCGTGCCGGCGAGCACTGCCAGGGAGTGGTACCGGGTGGCGGTCAGCGGTGCGGGCAGTCCAGCAAACACACCAGCGCCCTGATGCTCCACCTGGGAGGTCTTGCCGTGCATCAGCTCCGGGGAGTGGCCCACAGTAGCGCCGTAGTACTCCCCGAGCGCCTGGTGGCCCAGGCACACGCCGAGCAGCGGGGTGCCGCTCTGCTCGCAGGCCGCGACGATGTGCAGCGACTCCCCGGCCTCCTTCGGCGTGCCCGGACCGGGGGAGATGAGGACGCCGTCGTAGCCGGTGAGCACGTCCGGCTCGTGCAGTGCCGGGTCGTCGTTGCGCAGCACCACGGTCTGCGCGCCGAGCTGCTGCAGGTAGCCGACGATCGTGTAGACGAAGCTGTCGTAGTTGTCGATCACCAGGATGCGGCTCATCCTCTGCTCTCCTTGCCTGAAGCTTGCGGTGCCGCACTCCGGCACAGCTCGTTCCTCGCCGTACCTCCGCGGGGGCTCCTCGCGGTCATGCAGGGGCTGCCACGGTCTGGTCGTTGAACGGCATGTAGGGGGCGATCGCGGGGAACACCCACAGGAACAGCACGGCCACCACCGCCGCCACGAGCAGCAGCGCGAGCAGCAGCCGCACCAGCACGGGCCCGGGCAGGTGCCGCCAGATCCAGCCGTACATCACTGGTCTCCTTCCAGCTCAGCGGGGTACCCGTCGCCCAACGGCAGCCAGTAGTCCAGCTGGGCGTGCACGATGTAGCGTTCGGCGGTCGACCAGAGCGGGTGGCAGCTGGTCAGGGTGAGCATCGCCTCGGTGGGTTCGGCGCCAGGGTCACCGGGCACCGGGGCGATCACCTCCACCTGGTCCGGGCGGACGATCTCGTGGGCGGTGACCGTGTACACGTACCAGGCCTGGCCGGTCTGCACCACGACCGCATCACCCTCGGCGAGGGTGTCGATGGCGTAGAACGGCTTGCCGTAGGTCTGCCGGTGGCCGGCCATCGAGAAGTTCCCGACCTGCCCGGGCATCGCCGTGTCCGGGTAGTGCCCGACACGACCGTCGTTCAGCACCTGCGCCAGGTCCACCCCGCTGGCGATCGGCATCCGGTAGTCCGCACCCCAGTCCGGCACGTACAGGGTGCCGAACACCTCACCCTCGGCCGGGACGGGCTCCTCGGGCGGTTCGTCGGTGCGGGGCTGCCCCACGCTGTCCGGGACGTCCGGGATGGTGGTCTCGAACTGCTCGATCGCCTGCTCGGCAGACCGGTCGCCCTCCACGTCGGTCCACCACAGCTGCCACACCACGAACAGGGCGAGCACCGCTCCGGCGGTGATCAGCAGCTCACCGAGAGCACCGGTGAGCGCTACGCCCACCGAGGTCCGGGGCCGGCGCGCGTGCCGCCGGGGAGGTGGATCTGGGTCCGCCTCGTCCAGCAGGTCGGTCAGTGTGCTCATCAGTGTCCGTCCGGTGGTGAGTCCAAGGTGATCGGCTCCTCACCGGGTAGGTGTGCGTACTGCATGGACAGGCCGCCCTCGATTGCCGGCATCGTGATCGTCTCACGTTCCTCCAGCGACCAGCCCAGCGAGACGGCGTCCACGTAGGTGCGGTAGTCCTGCACCGCCGCTGAGGCGTCCAACGCGGCCGTCAGCTCGTCCGGGTCGCCGATCGCGGCCAGCACGTATGGCGGGGAGTAGGTGTAGCCGTCCAGCAGCAGCACGTTGCCCACGCACCGGATGTCGGTCAGCGGACCGACGCGGTGTCCTTGGATGCTCACCGCGTCGGCACCACCGTTCCAGAGCGCGTTCAGCACCGCCCACAGGTCCTGCTCGTGCACCAGCAGGTCGTCCGCGTGGAACCCCTCGGGGATGTCGTGGATCAGCGGTGAGTCCCACATGGAGACCACCACCCCCTCCCCTTCGGCGCCGGTGCGTCCGGAGGCAAAGCTCAGCGCCGGTCCGGCAGCCACGTCCGGGTTCGCCCGGGACTGCTCGGCGACCAGCGCGTCCACCCGGTCCTGCAGGTCCCGCACCTCGCTGTTGGTCTGCTCCAGGTGCTGGCTCTCCGAACGCACCAGGTCCTGCAGGTTCATCGGCTGCCGGCCCTCCACGTCGGCGAACAGGGAGGCGTTGGTGGCGAACAGCAGGCCCGCCAGTACACCGACCACCGCCACACCGAGGGACATGCCCGAGCGGTGCGGCGGCTGTGGTGACTGGTCGGGTGGATCAACCATGGCAGCAGCATACGGTGACGGCGTGCGGCCAGGGGCGCCCGCTCGTCACCTGCCCGCTGCTGGAAGAATGGGGTGATGGACTCAGACCAGGCGTGGACCGCCGTCGACGACTATTTCATCGAGGAGCTGGTCGATCAGGACCAAGCACTGCTGGAGACCGCCGCCGGTGATGCCCGCACCACCGCACCAGGGATCGCTGTCTCGCCCCCGCAGGGCAAGCTGCTCGCGCTGCTCGCCGAGATGATCGGCGCGCGCCGCGCCCTGGAGTTCGGCACCCTCGCCGGGTACTCCACGCTCTGGCTGGCGCGCGCTGTGGGGCCGCAGGGCCGGGTGGTGTCCTTGGAGCTGCAGGAGCAGAACGCTGCGGTGGCACGGGAGAACCTGGCCGGGGCCGGAGTGGGCGACCGGGTGGAGATCCGTGTGGGGCCGGCGGTCGAGACCTCGGCGGCACTCGTGACCGAGCACCCGGAACCGTTCGACCTGGTGTTCATCGACGCCGACAAGCCGAACAACCCGGCCTACCTGGAGGCGGCGCTGGCACTCACCCGGCCGGGCAGCGTGATCGTGCTGGACAACGTCACCCGGCAGGGCCGGGTGGCCGAGGCGCAGACGGCGGCGCCGGATGTGGCCGGAGTGCGCACCGCGCTGCGGATGGTCGCCGAGGACCCGCGGCTGGACGCCACCGCCCTGCAGACCGTCGGGGTCAAGGGCTGGGACGGCTTCGCCCTGATCTACCGGCGGAGCTGACCGACGGCTCTCCGGGCCCACGTGGTCCCGGTGGCGGTGCCAGCAGCCAAAGACCTCTAGGATGGGCCAGGATCGTCGCCTAGGAGAATCG